>WNFW01002209.1_pt1 | contig 13265 bp, 18 predicted proteins | sample 5400131 | NCBI WGS metagenome assembly WNFW01 (sample SAMN13153362, study PRJNA577476) | soil metagenome | isolation source: 20 cm soil or saprolite under grassland replicate 1 | place: USA:California | collected 2016-06-15 | reverse complement strand
TCCGCCACCTCAATCACCTCGCCGTACCGCCAGGACCCCAGCACCCGAAGAAACAGCAGCTTCTGCGGGCGTTCGGCATAGATCTCGCCCAGACGCCGCTCCAGCTCTGCTTTCGGAATGGTTGTGCCGTTGAGGACAAAGGAATGGTCCGGTTCGAGCTGCAGGACAAGTGAAGGAAGCTGCTTGCCGCTAGAGCCGTGTTCGGGAGGGACGTCTACAGGTACAAAGATGTTCCTGCGTGGTATCAGCATGAAGATGACAAGTAATACCAAGAGCACGTCAATCAACGGGGTAACGTTGATCTCTGCGGCCCAGCCCCGCTCGATGTCCTTCATGCCGACCTCCGGTAGCGTGACTACCGCGAGTGTACGGGCGGGTCATTACCACCCCTTTGCCGCCGAGTTACGGATGGATTGCAGTTGGGTGAGGTGTTGAGGTCGTGGAGTGGCGGGCAGCGGCCTAACAAGCGCTTGAAGCTGGCGGGGCCGGCCTTCAGAGGTAGCCTGCGTTTGTGTGCCCACCAGCAGGTCACGCAGGGCGGGGCGCTTGCGCCCAGCGGCGCTCGCCCCGCAGCTTAAGCGCGATCCGTTAGGCAGCGCAGACGAGTCTCAGGCCTAAAACGAGGTGAAGGCCACGTGGAACCAACTGTCTCGCTCGTCGAACTCGTCGGACTCATAATAGTCGTGGGGACCGCTGCTTTCACGATTGTCAAGGTCGCTCGTCTGTGGACCAGTCGTCCACAATCACCATCGGCCGACGTCACAGCGCGGCTCGAGGCCCTTGAACGTAGTGCCCAGCAGCTCCAACAGGAGCAAACAGAAACACAAGAGCGGCTCGACTTCACAGAGCGTTTACTCAGCAAGGCACGGGAAGAGCGGCGGATTAGCGGCTAGAGACCACTTCACTGACTGCGCTGCCTAACAAGCGCTTGAAGCTGTCGGGCGCTGTCGTTCTAAAGGAAGCTATTAGGTCGTGCCCTGGCGGGCACCGGCCTTCGTCCACTGGTAGTTGCCCTGACGGGCACGTCGCCCGCAGCTTAAGCGCGATCCGTTAGGCGGCTTGCGAACCTGTCCTGGACGGGCACCCATATGCAGCGTCTGACACTCAGCTATCTTGCCGGGTACCTCTTGGTGGGTGGACCCGGGTTCCTGGTCGCACCCGACGTCGCCTTGCGCCTCCTCCTCTCAAACGGCGCCTATGGCGACATCATGCCCCGAGTGGTCGGAATGTTCATGCTCGCCCTGGGCGGCTTCATCTTCCAGTTTGTGCGCGCACGAGACTATCGGTACTACCTCTATGCCGTCGTCGCGCGTTCCTTCATCGTACTGGTTCTAACCGCCCTCTACCTCCGGGCGCGCGACCCCTTGTTCCTCGTATTGGATGCGATCGTCTTGATCGGCTTGTTGCCCTCCATCTATGTGGTTGTTCAGTCGGCGCGCGCCAGCAGGCCGATGTAGGCGCAATCGCAAGCCGCCTAACAAGCGCTTGAAGCTGCCGGGGCCGGCCTTCAGAGGAGGCGGACGTTTTTGCGCCCGCCGGCGCTCGCCCGCAGCTTAAGCGCGATCCGTTATGCGGCAACCGAGCTTTCTCCCTCCGTCTCAGTCCCTCGTAATCCAAACAAATGGACCAGGGGAATCATCGACATAGATGGCGTTTGGGCTTCTCGACCGCCCCCAACCTTTCGCCGGCTTGCGCTATCCGAGGTAGGAGGCACGCTCCTTTTCGGGGCATTCTCGCGTTCGGCGACCAGGTCCTCCCCATTCTGATCCGGGGAGCGAACGGCGGAACGCATCTTCAGATCGCGGTCGGAGTCGGCGGCACCGGAAGAGCAGGCACTGCTGCGAACTGGTTTTGGAAGAACAGGAGGGCGATGGGTATGACGATGAATAGGCGCGATCTACTCGCAAGTGGGTTGTTGTTGCTTGTGGGCACGCGCGCTTCCAGGCAGGGCGCCACGCCTCCTCGTGCGCAGCCCCAGACTCCCAGTAGTCCGCAAGCGCGCCTTCTCGCAGCTCTTCAAGGAAATAGGCTTCCCCTTACAATCAGCGACGATCCCGCGGGGCGCGGCTGGGATTGGCTCGTCCAGGAAGCGCGGGATGCCCGCTTCACACTGATCGGCGAAGAACACGGCGTCGCGGAAACCGCCCAGTTCTCAGCAGCCCTCTTCAATGCGCTTCGTGGATCTGGCTACAGCCGAATGGCTATTGAGCTTTCACCGATCATCGCGCAGGACATTGAGACGGCGGCGAGGCGCAATGGCCTCCAGGGGATTGTGGAGTTTTTTGCTGCCCCCGACACGTGGAGCCCCATGTATCTGCGTGAGGAAGCTCAATTCCTCGCGGCTGTCATCAACGCCGCGCCTAGGAGTGAGCGAGTTCTATGGGGACTCGACCGAGAGATTTTCAGCGATCGCTACTTGATCTCCAAGCTCGAGGCCAGGGTGCCGCGGCGCGCACGGGAGTCTTTTACGCGTCTGAAGGAGGCGTCAACGAACGCCTGGGCGCGGCACCAGCAAAATCCGAACCCGGACAACCTCTTTATCTTTTCGCAAGATCCGGCCGTGGTGTCGGCCGTCCGGGCCGCCTGGCCCAACCCAGACCGTGAGAGTGACACAATCCTGCACACGCTCGAGGAATCACTTGCCATCAACGCTGTGGCACGGACCGGCAGCGCGTGGGCTTCGTCGCAGCGCCGCGCGCAATGGACGCGGGATAACCTGGCCGTGCGGCTACGGGAAGAGCGGGAGCGCGGATCGCCGCCAAAGGTCATGCTGAAATTTGGCTACAACCACATGATCCGCGGCGCCAATTATTTTAACATTTTCGATGTCGGCGCAATGACGGATGAAGTGGCGGCCCTCAGCAGAGGTCGCGCTTTCCATATCCTCGTCCTCCCTGGTCCAGGTTCTCGTCAGGCTGTCCTCGGGCCAGGGCGGAGTTTCGTCTCCGTCTCCAGCGATGAGTTTGACGAATTCCGAACCGGCGACCAACGCCTCACGCGCGTGCTTTCAAACGCCAATGCCACGGGTCATGAGGTGATTGACCTTCGCGCCCTGCGGCCACTGGCAATGCGTGGCCTCGAGGGCTGGAACCCCGACGTCGTCCGGACGATCCATGGCTACGACGCGGCCGTGATCTGGAAGGGGGCACATGCCTCTTCATCCTGAGGTGAGCCGACACCAGCGCGCTTGCCCCATCAGCACAATTTGCCGCCTAACAAGCGCTTGAAGCTGACAGCGCACCTAGGGGTATTTGATTTTTCACCAGTGCGCTGCAGCTTAAGCGCGATCCGTTAGGCTGCACGCACTCGACGCGTAGAGAGCCGGTCGGCATGCCACTGGAACTCCGCACGCTGGAAGTTCGGAACCGGCAGGAATGGCGCCGGTGGCTCAGCCAGCATCACGCCTCAAGTCCAGGGGTCTGGCTCTTATTCCACAAGAACCACACCGGTGTGAAGTCGCTGGCCTACGAGGACTCCGTTCGCGACGCGCTCTGCTTCGGCTGGATCGACAGCCTCATCAAGCGCTTGGATGACCGTCGCTATGCCCGGAAATTCACACCCCGCCTGCCCACGAGTCGGTGGTCGGACATTAATCGGAAGCGCTGGGTGGAACTCAAGACGGCCGGCCAGCTCACTGCGGCCGGTCTCGCTGCGGCGCCCACCGCGAGGACCTACTCACCGCCACCCACGATCCCGGCGCTGCCCGCCTATGTCGCCCGCGCACTGAAGGCCCATCAGAAGGCGTGGAGGTTCTTCCAAGAGTTGGCGCCCACCTACCGGCGCGACTTTGTGGTGTGGATCCACATAGCGAAGCGGCCTGAGACCAGAGCGAAGCGCCTTCGCGAAGCGACCGCGCTGCTCGCTGCCGGGAAGAAGCTTGGGCTGAAGTAAGCTTGCGGCTTCGTAGGCGCGCGGTCACGAGCCCAGCGCTCGACGAATTCCGTGGGAAATTCTCACGAAACCTCCAAACGCCTCCTCCCTTGCAGGGAGCCTGAGTTACAGTACGTTCGACATGCGAACGCTGCTAACCACGCAGACTGAGAGGGCATCATGCGAAAGACCCTTGGGAGTGTGGCAATGGCTGCTGGACTCACGGCGCTTGCGTCGACACCTACTTTTGCTGAAACAGTGACGCGGACGATCGTGGCAAACGGCTTCGCGATAACCTGTGTCATCACCTACACTGAGGTAAACGGTGACGGCAGGATCGACCTGCTGAAGGAACTGCTATCGATCACCAACGTCAGCTGCACGGTAAGTCGCAACCCCTAACTGGCTGCGCGGTCGAGGAGCAAGTGCCCGCCGTGGTGCGGTGGGCGTATTCAAGTGTGGCTGTCGCCCAGCCGACCTTCTTAGTCAGGCTGGCTCGCGCGCACCGGCGCAAAGGCGCGCGGCCTGCACGGGGCGCTTTCGCCCGCCGGCGCTCGCCCCGCGGCTTAAGCGCGATCCGTTAGGCAGCACCGCCATGGGAGTCGCGTCCAGTGATGCCTCCGTTCCTTAGCATACTGCTCGCCATTGGGGGCGCCTCCTTCGCTTGGCGCGCGTACTCGTCTCTGTACGAGCGTCAGCGCGCTGCCTCCCAGCCCTTCGATCCCGTAACTCACAAGTGGTGGCGCATCTTGAGTAAAGCCGTGGGGCTTGGCCTGCTCAGTTTTGTCGTGGTGGTCATCGGGGCAGCAGTACAACCAGCCGTGCCATCTCCACGTTGGCTCGCAGTGCTCCTCCTTAGCCTCTTGGCCGCTTCGCTCATTGTGGCGTTGGTTGGCGCTGGCGCTCTATGGCGGCGCGCTGCGCGATGACGTTGCGTGATTTGAGAGAGAGGGTGCTGCCTAACAAGCGCTTGAAGCTGACGGGGCGTCATGGCCAATCGAGAGGGGAAGCCGCACTGGAGAGATGCCGGCGATCGTCGTCCACGTGGTTCCGATCCCAACTCAATCCATCCTAAGCAAATGGCAAAAGGCTACTGGATTACGTTCTATCATTCGGTGCGGGATCCGGCCCGACTGGCAGAGTACGGCGCCCTAGCCGTGCCAGCGATCGAAGCTGGAGGCGGCCGCTTCCTGTCACGGGGACCCGCGGCTAGGACCTTCGAGGGCGTGGAGAAACAGCGTACAGTGTTAGTCGAGTTCGACAGTGTTGCACGCGCCGTGCAGACGTATCAGAGCCCGCAGTACCAGGCGGCGCTGGTACTTCTAAAGGGCGCTGTAGAGCGCGACGTGCGCATTGTTGAGGGGGTTGGGTGAGCAGGTGCCGCCGCCTAACAAGCGCTTGAAGCTGGCGGGCGCTCTCGTTCCAAAGGAAGCCGTTGTGTCGTGCCCTAGCGGGCACGGGACTTCGTCCAGCGTCAGTTGCGCTGGTGGGCGAGTCGCCCGCAGCTTAAGCGCGATCCGTTAGACGGCGCGAGGCGCCCGCAGCTGAAGCGCGGTCCAGTAGGAGCAACGCGGAGGTCTCATCTGGTCCCAACGCTACTAGAGCGGATCGCATTCGTCCTTGCCCTCGCTGTCCTGGTTTTGGCCGTCACCAAGCGCTCCGACACAGGCCGAAGGGTCGACTCCATCCTTCTAGCGGGCGGGATGCTTCTCGGCACGCTACACTCAGTCGTCACGATGACCGCGTCAGCGGCCATGGCGCTCTCCGTTGCCGCACTCATATTCCTAATGGCTCTCTTGTCGCGCCTCGTGCTCGGCAAGGCTCGCTGAAGTGATCGCCTTAAAGGAGGAAGGGCACTTGGACTCTGCTGTGTTTCTTGTCGCGCTTCTGATATTCATGGGGATCCCTGCTTTCACGGTGCTCAGGGTCGCTCGTCTGCGTGCCGCTCGTCCACAATCACCATCGGCCGACGTCACCGCACGGCTCGAGGCGGTCGAACGTGTCGTCCAGGACCTCCAACAGCAGCTGGCAGAAACACACGAGCGTCTCGATTTCACAGAGCGGTTACTCGGCAAGGCACGGGAAGAGCGGCGGATTGGCAGCTAGGGACGACTTCATACCTCTGGAGGCCTCTGTGAACGTATTCCCGATCGCACCTGCCGAGAGCCGCTACCTGGGGTTTGTCATCCCAATAATCGTCCTCCTATTTGGCCTCCTCCTCAGCGGCGTCACCGTCCTCGTCACGTCCGTGAGAGGTGCTCACGCCTCGCGGTTCGACGTCCGACCTGACGGCCTCCGCCTTCAGGGCGACCTGTACGGCCGTCTGATTCCCAAGGCGCAGCTCCGCGTCGACGGCGCTCGCCGCGTCGATCTCGCCCGTGAGGACGGGCTTCAGCCAAAGTCGCGCCGCATGGGGACCGCGCTCCCCGGCTATCAGGCAGGCTGGTTCCGCTTGCGGAACGGGGAGAAGGCGTTGCTATACCTCACCGATCGCACGCGAGCGATCTACGTTCCCACGGCCGCGGGATACAGCCTGCTCCTAAGTCCGGCAGACCCTGAGGGGTTCTTGTCTCGCTTGCGGGTTGTCTTGGGTTCGTGAGCGTGGGGTCGGTGTGGCGAAGGGTCTTGCGCCCGCAGCTTGAGCGCAATCCGTTAAGCCGATGTGCTCGGAGGCTCCCATGACCTGCCGTTTCGGAGTCACAGTTCTCCTCGCTCTCGTCCCCCTCGTCGCACACACCGCCACGGCTCAGACCGCTCGCGTTGGCGCCCACTACGGCGTCGACCTCAGTAATGGTCACTGGGAGGACGAGCGTCTCGGCGCGCAGGCGTCGCTGCATATCATCGGTCCACTCGAGACCGCCGGGGCCTTCAGCGTCTTCACCAACTGGCCCGGAGGCACCGGCTTCACCGGCTCGGCGTGGCAGGCCTACTGGACGATGCGCGTCAGGCCTCGAGGAACGTGGTCAATCGCCTCACTCGGCTACGGCTTCATCTTGATACACAGGAGCTTGCGTGACGCGAGTCTCCAGCTCGAAACCTCCGGAAGCAACTTTACCGACGTGATCGTGCTCGGTCTGGAAGCCCCCACCCCCTTCGTCCGCCCGTTCGCCGACCTGTATCTGGTTGACATCCTCGATCGTGAGTCCGCCGTCGGCGTGAATCTCCTCATGGGCGTCCAGATCCGCTTGCCAACGCGGAGGTCGAGTTGAGCCCACCCCTAACAAGCGCTCGAAGATGGCGGGCGCTGACGAGTAGGGAAGAATTGTGTCGTCTTGCGCCCGCGTGCATTGCGCCCGCAGCTTAGGCGTGGTCCGTCAGGCGGCCGCTCGGAGGTGCCGGTGTCGATGGCCCAGTGGCTACTCCCAGAGTTCGATGAGGAGATGGCTGCCACTCGGCGCGTGCTCGAACGTGTGCCGTGGAGCCGGTATGCTTGGCAACCGCACCCGAACTCCACGTCTCTGGGCCGCCTCGCGACGCATGTCGCTGAGCTCCCGAAATGGGCGCTGGATGCGTTCACCCTCGACGAGGTAGACATCGCTCCACTCGGCGGGCCGCTCACGAGACGACTTGTCTTTGATTCGGTGACGAACCTCGTCCAATGGTTTGCAGGCCACGCCCAGGCCGCGCGCCAGGCTCTTGCCGCGGCCAGCGATGACGACTTCGCTCAACCTTGGACCCTCAAGTCCGGCGGCCGCGCGCTCTGGACAAAGTCCCGACTGGCCGTTTATCGCAACGCGGTCAGCCACATGGTGCACCATCGCGGGCAACTAACCGTCTACCTGCGGTTGAACGGCGTGCCGGTTCCGGGGACGTACGGGCCGTCGGCGGACGAGCGGGAGCCCCCGTCGCCCGCAGCTTAACCGCGATCCGTTAGACAGACGGCACACGTTATCACGTCGGATTGAGGAACTGCCATGCGACTTGGTATCGTTGGCGCGCTCGTACTGGGGCTACTGGGGTTGGTCGAAGCGGATGTTGTGTCGCAAGGTTCCCCGCATCCGTGGCACCAGTTCTTCGACCTCGGCACAATCCGGCTCGAGAGCGGCGATAGTCTCCCCCGGGCCAAGTTGCTGTTCGTCACCCACGGGCAGCTCGCCCCTGACCGCCGCAATGCCGTGCTTCTCCCATCCTGGTATGGAGGCAACCATCACGGATACGACTTCATGATCGGACCCGGCCGGGCCTTGGATCCGACCAAGGAGTTTATTGTGGTCGCGGAGATGTTCGGGAGTGGCGGATCCTCATCCCCCAGCAACACTCCAGACCCGCAGCACGGGCCGAGATTTCCGTCGATGAGTATTCGAGACAATGTTGCCGCGATGTACCGGCTGATCACGGAGAGACTCGGCATACAGCACCTTCAGGCCGTCGTCGGGTTCTCGATGGGTGCGCAACAAGCCTTCCAATGGGCGGTGAGCTACCCTACTTTCGTCGATCGCATCGTACCCATTTGTGGGACCGCGAAGACATATCCGCACGGCGTGGTGCGACTCGAAAGCGCGATTCTAGCGTACGAGGCCGATAGCGGGTTTGCCGGCGGCAACTATCATGTTCGCCCGGAAAAAGGGCATCGGGCCTGGACGGCGCATTGGGCGGCGTGGGTATTCTCCCAGGAATGGTGGCGACGGGAGCTCTATAAGCCGAAGTTCGCGAGTCCGGAAGCGCTGCTCGAAGCCTGGGCGACTGACACGGCTGACCAAGACCCTAACGACGCGATTCTGCAAGCGAGGACCTGGCAACTGCATGATGTCGGAAAGACACCGGGCCTTGGCGGGGACCTTGCCCGCGCGCTGGGGAGCATCCGAGCACGTGTCCTCTACATGCCCTGTTCGACGGATCTGTATTTCCCGATCGGTGACGCCGAGTCCGAGCGGCGATTCATTCCCGACGTTCAGTGGATTCCGATTCCCTCCTTGTGGGGGCACGCGGCGGGTGCCGGACGGGATGCCGCGGATAGCGCTTTCCTGAACGAGAACGTGCGCCGATTCTTGAGCGAAGCGCCGCACCGCTGAAAGGACGCAGTGACTACTCGCGCCGTCATCAGATTTGGAGGCCTCTGTCTCGCCGGCGGCGCAGTTGCGTTCCTCGCCGTCTTCGCCTACCTTGCCGCGCGCTTCAACTATCCTGATGTCCTCGATGGCCCGGCTGCAACCGTCCTGCCCAACCTGCTCGCAACCGGCCCGCAGGGCCGCCTCGTCTGGGCCGTCTACGCCCTCCTCCCCCTGATATGGCTTCCTGCCGGCGTCGCGGCCTATGAGGCCTTGGCTCCGGCGCGGCGAGGATCAATGCGGCTCGCCTTGCTCTTCGCGACGGTCGCAGCGCTCGCCATGATGCTGGGCCTCATGCGCTGGCCAAGTGTTCATTGGCGCCTCGCCTCGGCATTCGAGCACGCTGGCCCGTCCGAGCAGGGAGTTCTCGCCGCCGTTTTCGACGGCCTCAATACCTACCTAGGCAACTACATCGGTGAGTTCTTGGGCGAACTCTCCTTCAGCGTTTTCTTCTTGCTGACGTCGATCACGTGGCTGCAATCACCACACCGGAACAAGTGGATCGCCTGGGTGGGCGTGGGCACGGCGACTCTGGGGTTCGTCGGGATGTTCCGCAACGTCACGGGTGCCGTGGCTCCGATCGCGGCGCTGAACAATTACTTGCTCCCAGGGTTCATGATCACGCTCGGTATTGCGCTCATGCGTTGGCCGGTCGTCCCCGATGCAGCAGGCGCCTAGCAAGGGCTCTCGTTCGAAACGAAGCCGAGGTCTACCCATGATCCTATTCCGCCACGTCGCGGCGCTCACCATTGCGGCATCCGGGCTTGCACTCGCCGACCCGCACAGACCGTCTCAGACCATGGAAGGTGCTGAGTTCCGCAGGGCGGCGAACGACGTCCACCCGGCGGCCGGATGTCAGGTGCGCGGGGTGTGGGAGCTCGTGTCGGTATCTCAGGATGGAAAGGACCAGCCCCTCGCCGGGTACCGAGGAATGAAAGTGCTGACGGATCGGCATTTCATCTTTGTCGGCCAGGCAGCGAGGCGAGATACCCTGCCGCTCAAGACCGAGATGGACACGTTGCGGGCATTCCAGCTCAGCGGCGGGGCGGGTACCTACAGCACGAGGGGTACCACGTACATCGAGCACCTAGACTTCTTCGTCATTCCGAGCTGGATCGGGACATCGTTCAGGGCGACATGCCGGATCGAAGGACGTCTGTGGTATCACAGCTTCAGCGAGCCGAACGATACGACGGCGGGTCCCGGCCCGTACCAGCATTTCATCGAAGTATGGCGACGTCTTGAATAGCTAACACCCTTGCGCCGGCGGGCGAGTCGCCCGCAGCTTAAGCGCGATCCGTTACGCGGCGCGCACCATGCAGATCACTTCACGTGCGGGGCTTCCATGAAGAGAACTCGCGGCCGGCCGGTCCGCCGGCGGGGCATCAGTCGCATCGACCAATCCTCCACCCGCACACATGGCTGGTTCGTGCGCGCCGATTTCTACAAGCGGGCGGACAGCACCTACGCCCCGCGCCACCGGAAGTTCTTCGGCGACGCGGGCTACGGGGGCAAGCGGCGTGCACTGCGCGCGGCGCAGGAATACTTGGCCATCGTGGCGCGCGGGGGCGGGGGCGGGGGCGGGGGCGCGAAGCGGAAGCTCCGCACCGTCCGCCGCGCCGCCTGACAAGCGCCCGAAGCTCGCGATCGGGAAGCCGCGTCGATGCGCGCCCAGCGCTGGTTCGCGAGCAAAACCCTCCACGCCATCCACAACGAGAAGATGCTCCGCATCCGGGCCGGCACCGAGGCGCACCGCTTCATCGGTATCTGGGCCGTGGTGGTGGACCGTCGCGTGTTCGTCCGGTCTTGGAGCGTGGGGGCCAGCGGTTGGTATCGCACGTTCCTCGAGGAGCCGCGAGGCGCCATTCAGGTACGCGGGCGACAGATCCCCGTCCGCGCGGTGGTCACGCGAAGTGAGCGCCTGAAGAACGCCGTAGATCGGGCCTACCTGGAGAAGTACCAGACGCCGGGATCGATCAAGTACGCCCGGGACCTTGGACGGGCGAAGTCTCGGGCGACGACCACCGAGCTTGTGCCACGCTAGTGCACGCGCTCAGACTGGCTCAGTGCGCGCTCGCCAGGGTGAGTGGCTTCCGCTCATGGGTGCTGACTAGACATGTACAGTGGCGCGGCCAACCTTGCGCCACGTCCTTGTAGGTACCAGACTGAAACGCCAGAATCCCGATCGGCCAAGTCTCGTTCCGGAGGACGACCATGTTTATAGCCCACCGCCTCAGCGCGCTGATCGTTGCAACATCAGGGCTCGCAGCCCTCATGACCACGAACGATGCCGGGCCGGAAGCGCAATGTCAGGTGCGGGGGGTTTGGGAGCTCACGTCAGTGTCTCAAGATGGCAAAGACCAGCCCCTTGCCGGATACCAGCAGATGAAGGTTGTCACCGCGCGCCATTTCATGTGGCTCGGCCAGGCAGCGAAGCGAGATACACTCCCGCTCAAGACTGAACTGGACACGCTCCGGGCATACCAGATTGGCGGCGGAGCGGGAACCTACACGGCCAGCGGCAACAGCTACGTGGAGCACCTCGACCTCTTCATCGTCCCGAGCTGGGTCGGCAGATCCTTCAAGGCCATGTGTCGAATCGAAGGTAACCGGTGGTATCACAGCTTTACGATGCCTAACGATACGACGGCGGCCCCTGGCCCATATCAGCATGTGGTCGAGGTCTGGCGGCGCGTCGAATAGCGCTCAGACGAGCGTAATCGCGCGTAGCGTACCGCCTAACAAGCGGCTGGAGCTGGCGGGCTCACTCACACCACATTTCGGAGACCAAGCCATGAGACGCTTCCTGTCTTTCGCGGTCGCTGTGGGCATGCTCATGCCCGCTCTGGCATCTGCTCAACGGCAAGGCGACGTCGATGCAATCAACCGGCTCATCGACCGGTACGGAGCGCTGGAGGACGCCATGGATATGAATGGACAGGCACAGCTGATGAGCGCCGATCGGGTGTGGATCGCGCAGGCCGGGGGGCGCCGCACGGACCAGGCGACGAACATGCGGATCCAGCAGGCGGCGTTCGATCAGCTCAAGAAGAGACTCCCGGGCGTTCAGACGTTCACGGAGGATCGCGATAGGCTGGTGAGGTTCTATGGCAACGGGTCAGTGGCTGTCGCCAGCTTGTTCCGCTACACCACCATGATTCTCCCACCGACTACTCCGCCCGATGTCGCCAAGGAGTTCGGTCCGGTGCCAGCCGTCGCCATCACGCTAGTGCTCGAGAAACGGGACGGCGACTGGAAGATTGTCCACACACACGTTTCGGAGCTCGCCCCGCCGGCACGCAACTGAAATGTCGGTTGTCGTAAGCGCCCCGTCTGGAGCCTCGGCATGAACGAGCACGTCACGCTCATGCACCCGGAGGCGCGCGACCCGAGCGCGCGAGGGATCTCGTCGGGATTCCCGGTCGATCTGCTCAGCCAGTCTGCCGCACGCCTCCGCGTCCTCGCCCTGCTGTACGCGTTCGTCTTCTTCATGGCCGGAATCTTTCCCGCGCTGCTGTTCCCGAGCGATCGGGCCCGGTTCCTCGGGAGCTTCGTGCAGTGGGGCCCCAGCGTCATCGCAATCGTGGTGGCGCTGCTCGTCGCGGCGGTGATCCGGAGCGCGCGCTTTTCGCTTCCCGCGGCGATGAACATCGGCCTGGCATTCGAGATCGCCAGCAGCTACGCCATCGCCGCGGCCGAGTTCGCCGATCCGATGGGACTCGAGATGCACGGGATGATGGGACTCTCGTGGGTTGCCGTATGGATCGTGCTGTTCACGGTCGTCGTGCCAACCGCGCCGCGCCGGGCGGTGCTGGCCGCCCTGGCATCGGTCAGCTCGGTCCCCGTCATCATCGGGCTGATGATCGCGTCCGGCACCACCTCCCTCAGGCTGGACCCGGGACAGTTCTTCTTCGGGCTCGTGTTCCCCTATCTCCTCGTGGTGGGTATGGCCTATGTGGGTGCCCGTGTGGTGTACCACTTGGGCACCGAGGTCAAGCGTGCGCGCGAGCTGGGGAGCTACAGCCTGGAGCAGAAGCTTGGCGAAGGGGGGATGGGCGAGGTCTGGCGAGCCCGGCATCGCATGCTGGCAAGGCCCGCCGCCATCAAGCTCATCCGGCCCTCCTTCGCCGGGGACGCGCGTGCCGGCGTGTCGGAAGAAGCAGTCCGCCGATTCGAGCGCGAAGCCCAGGTGATCGCCCGGCTCCGCTCACCCCATACGGTGGAGCTCTTCGATTTCGGGATGGCCGACTACGGCGCCTTCTACTACGTCATGGAGCTGCTCGACGGCCTCGATGCGGACTCGCTGCTCCGGCGCTTCGGGCCAACCCCGCCCGAACGGGCCATCTA
>WNFW01002208.1_pt1 | contig 13265 bp, 10 predicted proteins | sample 5400131 | NCBI WGS metagenome assembly WNFW01 (sample SAMN13153362, study PRJNA577476) | soil metagenome | isolation source: 20 cm soil or saprolite under grassland replicate 1 | place: USA:California | collected 2016-06-15 | reverse complement strand
GCGCAAAATTATCCAACCCTTACCTTTAAGAGCACCAAAGTCGAGCACACCGGGGGCAACGAGTACAATGTAACAGGAGACCTGACGATGCGCGGTGTCACCCGTCCTGTGACGTTCAAAGCAGAATACCTCGGTCAGGGTAAAAATCCATGGGGTATAACGGCAGCGGGCTTATCTGCAAAAACAAAGGTTAACCGCAAAGACTGGAACCTCAACTGGAACCAGGCCCTTGAAGCTGGCGGCTGGCTCGTGAGTGATGAGGTGACTATCGAGATTGATCTCGAGACCGTCCAGAAACCCGAGGAAGCGCAACAGGCAGCCGCAAAAGAGGCAGCCACTACAGAACAATAATCTTCCCCACCATTAGCTGGCAAAATGTAGGGGCGATCTTTGCGGTCGCCCCTCACCCCGCCAGCGCCCTCTCCAGATCCCCCATAATATCACCCACATCCTCGATCCCCACCGACAATCGAATACACCCATCCGTAATCCCAATAATCCTGCGTTCGGCCTCCGATAAATTCCTGTGTGACGACATCGCTGGATAGCTCACCAGCGACCAGGCATCACCCAGCGTTGTCGCAGGCAGAAGGAGCCGCAACCTGTCCATAAAGCGAAACACCGCATCCCTTGACTGCTCCTTCAATTCAAAAGAAAGCAGTCCACCGTATCTTCCCTCACCAAGCAGAGTTGTCGCCAGTTCGTGGTGTGGATGACCCGCCAAACCTGGATAATGTACCTTCGCCACCGCCTGGTGTTCTTGCAAGAACTGGGCCACCCTCAACGCATTGCTACAGTGTCGCTCCATGCGCAGCGTTAGCGTCTGTAACCCCCGTTTAATCAGGTGAGAGTCGAACGGGCTAAGCATCGCACCCAGGATAATGGCATAGTTCCGCAGTTGATCCAGTAATGAACGTTTCGCGCTGATCACCAACCCTGCCGTGCTATCGCCATGTCCGCCCAGATACTTCGTCGCGCTATGCACCACCAGGTCAAATCCATGTTCAATCGGCCTCACCAGGAATGGCGTCGTAAAAGTGCTATCCACCACGCTGACCGCCCCGACCTCTCTCGCCGTCGCGCTGATAACGTCAAGGTCAATGACTTTAACCAGTGGATTTGAAAGCGTCTCCACGTAAACCACGTCAGGTTGCTCTGCGCGAATAATATCGCCCACGTCACGTCTGTACAGGTCATGCGTCACCACTTCAACGCCCAGTGGCACAAACGCCTGCCGCAACAGGCTGGTCGTGGCCCCATAGAGATCCTTTGCCGCCAGAATCTTGCTGCCTGCAACAAGTCCGCCTGCCAGCAGCGCGGCATGAATTGCTGCCATTCCAGAGCCGAAAGCTATCGCCCCAACACCCCCTTCCGCCTGTGCCATCACAGTCTCTAGAGCAAAAGCATTCGGATTCCCTTGCCGCGCATAGACAAAGGCCGTCTCACCCTTTTCTTCCGACAAACTAGTATCGAAAGCCCGGTCAAGTGTCTCAGCATTGTAATGAAGATACGTCGTACTCGTATAGATAGGCTGTACCGTCGGCACCCCTTTACGACTCCCACTCCCCTCTTCTCGCTCTCGTTCATACCCATGTACCAGTAATGTCTCCAATGTCCAGTCCCTGTTGTTAGATCGCTTCATGTAAAACCCCTTGTCGTAGATGAAAGAAAAAGATACCGTCCCATATCTCCTACTGCCAGCGACGCGCATGCATAAATACAAGGGAGCCAGTAGGGAACTCCAATGAAATCTGGATGAAGGTAAGAGAACGCTCCCGCAGCCACCAGCACCATTTCAACCAGTATACCAGTAATAGCCGTTACTAATGAAAGCACGACATTTTGCCAACCTCTCCCCGTCACAAACCAGAAGTTCAAATAAATGATCGTTATCAATCCGGCTTTAGCGTGAGACCCAATGCTGGTAGCGCTCACCACGTAAGCCAGCAATACCCACACCAATTCCACGATACACAGCATAAGTTGTCGAGGCACTCGTCTTTGGCCCAACAAAGGATCAACCATCGGATGTGAATAACCTATGGCCACAGCCGCCACTCCAAATAGCAGCGGTACCCACCATGCCAGCCCAAAAAGCACCGGAACAGCATAATGTTCCACCTTGCTATGTACATGAAATGCATCCAGTCCCGTCCCCAGCACAGCTCCCAGAAGAAAGAGCCAGCATATCGCCCAACCCTTCGCCGACGGCATTATGCCCTCCTGTTCCAAAAAACTCGCTTCTCATTATACATCTTACAATATCCCGAACACGTAACATACTTGCATATCCAGCACTGCACATTGCAATGTAGTAGAATACGAGTAATCGGGTTCAAACGAACAAACAGTAAGGGAGCCTTGCAGGGATGCTTCCTAACTCATAAAGCCTCCCAGGAGTGAGCGAGGACGCGCTTGGGAGAGCGGATCAAGTCAGGACGGCCTGCCTGCTGAAATGACAGTAAGGAATACCATGAGCGAGGTAGAACGCTTACCCTCTTATAGCGCACGAGAGGGGCCACTTTGGAGACGCTATCTTATCGATAGCGTGCTGGCGATATTGGGGTCGCTCCTGATAACAACAATCATATTTGCGCTGCATCTCTATCCAAGCATCCCGAATATATCTCTTACTTACATACTACTTGTGTTAGCTTTGGGAAGCACGCGAGGACTCTTTGCCGCTGTGGTCTCTTCGCTGGTAGCCTTTCTCTCCTTCGATTTTTTTCTCGTGCCCCCTTTCTATACGTTTACTATTGCCAGGCCTGAAGAATGGATCGCGCTCCTTGTATTTTTGGCAACGGCAATTATCACCGGGCAATTAACATCGGCGCTGCATCTACGTGCTGAGCAAGCCAGTCGCCAGGCACGTGAGACGCGTATTCTTTATGAATTGGTACGTGCTACGAATAACGAGGAGGAATTGGAAAGTCAACTAAGCGTGGTGGTGCATTCAGTAGTAAATGTCTTTTCCTCGTGGGGAGTACGTGATTGCGCAATTCTCCTTCCCGATGCCAATGGGAAGCTGACAATACGAGCCAGCGCAATCAATACAGGCGAGCAACTCACACCGGATGAGGAAGCCACGGCGTCGTGGGTGATGAAACAGGCCCAAACAGTGGAACTGCACGACGTTTCCTTAGCACCTCAACAATCTACAGGCTTTGCCCCGCGCGCAATTGTGCGCAGTACTGTTTCGCTTCACCCGGTACGTCGTTTCATGCGGATGATCCCGCTAAAAACAGGCGCCAAAGTAATTGGCGTCTTACGACTCCAGTTAGAGGATGATCCACGGCATTTTACCCATGAAAAGAGCCTGGGGGTAGATTTAGATAGAACAAAACCTGAAACCGCCTTCTTCTGGACCTTCCTCGACCAGGCTACCTCGGGGATCGAGCGCGCGCGCCTGCGGCGTGAGAGCCTGCAAATTGAACTATTGCGGCGCACAGACGCATTGCGTGCCGCGCTCCTCTCCTCAGTATCGCACGATCTCAGGACACCCCTCTCCTCGATCAAAGCCGCTGCCAGCAGCCTCCTGCAAGAAGATGTACAATGGGACGAGGAAGCGCGGCGGAGCTTTGCCCTGGCTATCGAACAAGAAGCTGATCGGCTCAATCGTCTTGTGGGAAATTTACTGGATATGTCTCGTATCGAGGGAGGAGCACTCAAACCTGAAAAAGAGTGGTATCCTGTTGATGAATTGATTCACGATGTTCTTGGCCATATGCAACCAATTTTACAAGGTCGTTCTGTTGTGACGGAGCTCCCCACAGATTTACCGCCAGTAGAGCTGGATTATCTGCAGATGGACCAGGTATTGACCAATCTCATTGAAAATGCGGTGCGTTACACGCCAATAGAGTCGCCAATCGAGATAACGGCACACCTTGAGGGTGAACAGATGGTGATAAGCGTTGCTGATCGTGGCCCGGGCATTCCTCCTGTAGACCTGGAGCGAATCTTTGATAAATTCTACCGCGTGTTAGGTACTCAACACACTACAGGCTCTGGACTGGGTCTCGCGGTGAGTAAGGGATTGATTGAAGCTCATGGTGGGCGTATCTGGGCTGAAAATCGGGAAGGGGGAGGGGCAGTGTTTCGTTTCACTTTACCAGTAGGGAAGACGAGGATGGAGACAAATGAGTAAAAGTGGCGCAAGGATTCTGGTGGTTGACGATGAAATCGAGATTTTGCGTGCGCTTCAGCGCAGCCTTGCAGCGCATGGCTTTGAGGTTTTTACTGCAAGTAATGGCGAGGATGCGCTTGAGGCTATTAACCATTATCGACCAGATCTCATGCTGCTCGATCTTGGATTACCCGGTATCAGTGGCTTAGAAGTGACTAAGAGGGTTCGTAAGCAATCGAATTTGCCCATCATTGTGCTCTCGGTCAAGGATGCCGAGCGTGACAAAGTGCAGGCTCTTGATCTGGGTGCTGATGACTACGTTCCCAAGCCATTTGGCATTGATGAAGTATTGGCACGAATACGAGTGGCCCTACGACATACCGCCCAGGTTCAAGCTGGAACGGAGCCAATTTTTACGACTGGTCCACTCAAAGTTGATTTTGCCCAGCGCCTCGTGCAAGTCAACGGGCAGGAGGTCAAGTTGACTCCTACCGAGTATGATCTCCTCAAAGCCCTCATCAAGAATCGAGGTAAGATCATGACGCGCCATATGTTACTCTCCCAGGTGTGGGGTACCGGCTATGGAGCAGAATCCCACTATCTTCATGTCTATATAGGACAGTTGCGCCGCAAAATTGAGCCAGACCCCGCCCTTCCTCGCTTCATTCTTACAATATCGGGTGTGGGCTATCGCTTCAACAGCGATGACTGAAGCCTCTGCGCAGTCAGTGGTCGGAAGCTTTCTGCTGCTCTCCCAAATTTGGAGAAACCTGGGCAGCCATCTATCATGACGGCTATTTGATTTCCTGGCAGCCGATACCTGTTGCAGTATCCGTCAACGAACCCCGGAGGTGAGTCCTAGCCCGTTGAACCGCCAGGCACGCCGGGAGGAGACCTCCCGACGGCCCGAGCAAGGCAACCCCAAGGCCTTGAGGGTGCGCGTTAAGCCATTCTGTGCTGCGTTTTCGTCTCGGATGTGGTGGCAAGCACAGTCAGGATGAGGACAGTCCCACTCTCGCACTTCAACAGGTATGCCTCCCTCCACGACAAAGCCACACTCGTGACAGGTCCGCGTCGAACCGCCTTCCCCCCACTCCAAGTAGGTCTTGCCTGAACGCAACGCCACCCAGGCCAGCACGTGCTTAAAACGCCGATTCAAGGATTGGTTATTCATGGAGCGGCGCATCTTGCGGGTGATGCCGCCCCCGTGGGGCACATAGTCCCCGATGCCAACGGCATCGTAGTCATGGTAGAGGTGATTGGCCAGCGTGTACACAAACTGCTTCGTCTGTTCTCGCCGTTTGCGGTACACGTCTTGCAGTCTGGCATTGAGCATCAACCAGCGTCGAGAGGGGAGCCAGAACCGGGAGCCGTCCCTCCGTGTGATCAACCGAGATTTCTTCTTGCACCGATCGCGCTTCGATTTCAGGACATCGATCCGCTTGTCAAAGCCCTTGAGAAAATAGGGATTCTGGATTTCGATCGCCTGGCCGTCTGAACCGACGGCATAGGCGAAATTCTTGTGGTTGGGATCCAGGGCCACGATCTTGGTAGGTGAAAGCGGTTTGCCGTTGGGGAGGGTCCGCTCGACGGTGAACACCACACTGTAGAGATGACCTTCCTTTACAATCCGACACTGCCGGATGTGCTCGAGATTCACCCAGGAAGGAAGCGCTTCGACCAGCTCAAGCACCAGCTGGAGTTGCTTGCCCGCGGCATCTTTGCCCAGCGAGAGGGTGAGGCTTCTCCCGCAGAGCGCGTAGCCCTTATGTGGCTCGTCGTATTGAAGCGAGAACCACCTGCGTTTCCAGGTGCGAAACTTCGGCCAATTGACGGCTTTTGCGCGCCGCCCATGTCTGCCATCCTGGTAGTCCCTGATCGCTTTGGACAGTCGCAACGCGGCATTCTTGAGCACCGAGGAGTAGACGGTCTTGAGAAACGGATACTGCGCTTTGAGAGAAGGCAAGAGATCGCGCAGGCCACGCTCGGTGTAGAGCGTTTTCCCTACCTGTTTGTCCTGGCTCTGGCGATACTGCTGTCGCAGGCCGTTGGCGCGCTCAAGCAACTGGTTGTACAGCCAGTTGGCAATCTTGGACTGGGAATCGAGGAGGGTGGCCTGTCCTTCGGTCACCTCGAGCGCGATTTTGACTGCTGATCTCATCTGCTTGCCCTCCGTTGGCCTGCTCACTGGTACTTCTGTTCTAACATCTTACACCCCAAACCCCAACATGTCAAGCAATATAGCAATATCCTGCTTTATTGTTACTGCTACATTTCCCCGACATGAGGACATAGAGTTGCGTACCTTCCTGAAAATCTTGAGCAAATCTTTAGATATCCGCTTTGTCTTTTTAGCGCGCCTTGATTGGGTTGAAGTTATCCTTATTGGTGAAAATACAGTTGCTAACTACCCAATTATCCCGGATAACTGGAGGTTGCCATGAGCGAAACGCGTTTACTACTCCCTTTTAAGCAAGGAGTCAAGATACTTGCACTTGAATACGCGGTACTTCTTGCTAAAAGCCGCGATGCAACGCTGGTGCCCCTTTCATTAATTCAAGTCTCAAACGAATGTGGATCAAAGGGTGCAAGGCTGGAACATATACAACAATCCAAAGATTTTCTGGCAGCTGTTGCACATCAGGCTACCAAATACGCTGTTCCCATGGAACCTGTTGAGATATTCACAAGCGATGTGGTCAAGAGTATTGGTTCTCACGCTCAAAACAGTTATTGTGAAGGCATCCTCCTCTTTGTTAGCGAAGGCGATGATATTTTACTGCCTATAGGAGATGTAAAGCATGTTCTAACAAGGGTATCCAGTAAGCATCACGTTATTCATCTGCAGTCCATAAAAAAACATAGCAGAAACGGATCCTTGCTTAAGCGTCTCTCTCGCTGGATGAACAAAGAGGATGCCGAAGCCGAGCCAGTAAGTACGACGGGTTACGCAACCCCCTGAATGTGTGCAAGTAAGCCCTAATAATAAGGATTGTATCGGCATTGCTGCCGATCGTTTTCGCTACCACTGTTTGAGCATATGGGCTACTTTGCCGCTGGGTGTAAGTTCGTAGCGGATACGATCAGGGTTGACATCCTCAAACTCCGGAGCAATATTCGCCGCAACTACTAGTCACGAGGATGAACGGCTTGCCAGACGCGCGATACCACTCCTGGTGCATTTTGCCGATAGATGTACCTGCGATGTATTTTGTGAAAACTCATGATCGGCCCCGCCACTTCCTGAACCCATTCCAGGAGGGCCATAATGTCGGATAAACTCAAAAATAATAATCTACCGGGATCGACCGCGCGTAGCAAAAGCAATAAGCCTTGAACAAGGGCATAAGCGTGTTATGAACAGAACCCTCGAAGTTAAGAGAAGTCTTGAGCAAATCTTGAGAAATTCCCCCACTTTCTTGAGAGCATCTTGATCTCCTTTGAGCTATGGTAGAGAAAACAAAGACAAGAGGTCTTTGTGTACCATTTAGCTGAGTATAAAGAGATGACCGGAACAACGCGATTGCCGCTACCCTTCACGCATGAATTGGAGATCGATGCCATCGAAACAGTCGTGCTCCTGGCGCTGAGTCATCATGCCACACTCGTTTCCCTTGAGCGATCAAGTATAGAAAGGGAGCAGATACGATGATTGAAAAAGATCAGCAACCCCGGGAGGACGATCAACATAGCGGTTCGAGCAGGACGAAACAGTACGTGCTCTCTGACGACGAACCTGGCCTGCTCGTTCGTCCCGAGGTGCGTCAGGGGCAATTTCCTGGCAATGAACGGGTCCGCTTTGTGCTCCCGCGCAAGCCCGCGTTGCGGCGCGTCCGCCGCGGTGTGCTCGAAGCGACAGCAGTCACCCAGGCTCCAACCAACGCGTGGGGTCGCGTCAAACGTATGCTGATCGGCAGCCCCATCCCCACGTCGCGCTCAGAACACGAACGGCTGACCAAATTCAAGGCCCTTGCCGTACTTTCGTCGGATGCAATCTCGTCGGTGGCCTATGCGACCGAGGCCATCCTTGCTACCCTGATCGTCGCCGGATCGATCAACCTCGGGTTGACCTTGCCCATCAGCTTTGCCATTGTGCTCCTGCTGGCCATTGTAGCCCTTTCCTATCGCCAGACGATTCCCGCCTACCCCAATGGCGGCGGCTCCTATATCGTGGCAAAAGATAACCTGGGAACCCTGCCAGGGCTGGTTGCCGCCGCCTCGCTCATGATCGATTACGTCCTCACCGTCTCGGTCAGCGTGTCTGCTGGCGTGCAGGCTCTTGCTACGCTCTTCCCCGCCTTATCCTCCACCTTCACCATTGTGAGCATCGATGTGGCTCTGGTGTTGTTCATCATGCTGGTGAACCTGCGCGGCGTGCGCGAGTCGGGCTCGATCTTCGCCATCCCCACCTACATTTTCATCGGCAGCGCCCTTTTGCTCATCATCGTGGGCGCCCTCAAGTCCTTTTTCATCCAGCACAACCCCGTCATCGGTCACTTCCAATACGTGGCCGCTACCGAACCGCTCTCGATTTTCCTGATCCTCCGCTCGTTTGCAGCGGGCTGTGCGGCGATGACGGGAACCGAGGCCATTTCTAATGGGATCCCCGCCTTCAAGAAACCCGAGGCGCGCAATGCGGCGATAACTCTCACCTGGATGGCCGTGATCCTTGGAACGCTCTTTATCGGCACAACAGTGCTGGCCATGTCATATCACATCGAAGCCAACCCGGCCGGCAACCCCACAGTAATCGGGCAGATCGCACAGCAGGTGTTTACCGGACCGCTATTCTTCATGTTTCCTGTGTTTCAGCTCGCCACGCTCTTCATCCTGACACTGGCAGCCAACACCAGCTACGCCGACTTTCCCCGCCTGTCTTCCCTGCTGGCGCGCGATCACTTCTTGCCGCACCAGTTCGCCTTCCGCGGTGACCGCCTGGCGTTCTCGATCGGCATCGTCTTCCTGGCGGTGCTTGCCAGCCTGCTCCTCGTCGTCTTCAAGGGAGATACTACCAGCCTCATTAACCTGTATGCCGTCGGCGTTTTCATGTCGTTTACCCTTTCACAGGGCGGGATGGTGCGGCACTGGTGGCGATTACGGGGGGAAAAGAGGGGGTGGCAGCGCAGCTTGGCGATCAACGGGTTAGGCGCGCTCACCACGCTGCTGGTAGCGCTGGTGATCGCCACCACGAAATTCCTGTCGGGAGCCTGGATCGTCGTCATCCTCATCCCCTTGCTGGTGCTGATGTTCATCGCAATCCACCGGCACTACCTGCATGTCGAGCGCGAGCGTACCACAGAGATCCCCATTCGCCCGAAAGACGTTCGCCACCGTTTCATCGTGCCGATGGAGCGCCTGGACCTCGCGACGAAACGCAGCCTGGCCTACGCCCGCTCGATCACCCCACGAGTGAGTGTGGTGCATGTGGCGCTTGACAGGCAGAAGACCGATGCCCTGCGTACCGCCTGGGAGGAAGAGCAAAACGCGCTCTCTGAAGACGAACGCGCGCCCCTCGAGATCATCGAGCCGGGGGACCGCTCCCTCGTGCGTTCGCTGCTTCACTACATCGATGCGATGCAGCAGCAATACCCTGACGAGACGCTGACGGTCGTGCTGCCGGAGTTCGCCGAAGGCTCCTTCCTCAAACGCCTGCTGCGGAACCCCATCATCCTACGTCTGAAGATCAGCTTATTCTACCGACCCGAGATCGTGGTGACCAACCTGACGCTCCCGGCGCAAAACAACACGCTCCCCCTGCGCCCAAAGGATGTCCACCACCGTGTCATCGTGCCGGTTGCCGAGCTTGACCGTGTTTCGCTCCAGAGCCTGGCCTACGCCCGCTCGATCTCTCACCATGTGACCGCAGCACACGTGGCCATGGATGAGCAGGAGGTGGAAATGGTGCAGTCGAAGTGGGAGCGCTTGCAAAATCGTCTCTCCGAGGAGGAGGAGACCTACCTGGTGGTGGTCGAGTCCCCGTATCGTTCGCTTCTCCGTCCGCTGTTGGCCTACATCGATACGGTACACGCTTTGTATCCGGAGGATACCCTGACTGTGATTCTGCCCGAGTTTGTGGTGGCCCACTGGTGGGAGTATTTCCTGCACAACCAGACGGCGTTTCATTTGAAGACTGCCTTGCTGGCCCGCTCCGACATCGTGGTCACGGACATTCCGCAGCACCTGCGCGGCCGGACGAAAGAGGAAGGGGAAGAGCACATGAACGATCCCCAGACCTGACAGGGACTGGAGAAATATCCTCTTTCGCCCTTGGCATGCTGGAAGAAGCAGGCAGATACCACCGTCATCGTACAATTCTTGAGCATTTCCAGAGTAATTTGCCGGTAATCCAGAACGCCTCTTTACACTTTTAGGCTTATACTTCATTTTGGGAAATCCGAAGTATTTTGTTAAAAGTCATCACGGTTCTGGCGAAGAGGAAAGGTCGTACCCGTATGAGTACCATTGAACACGTGCTGCCCGTCGAGGCGCACGGCGTGTTTCCCTGGCAGCGCTATCTGCTTGATACCGTACTGGCATTTGGAGGAGCGATGCTGGTCACAGGAATCATTTACCTGTTCCAGCTCTACCCGCGCATTCCCAACATCTCCATCGTGTATCTGCTCGTTGTACTCGCCCTGGCGAGCACACGTGGCCGCTACCCTGCCATTCTTGCCTCGCTGGTGGCCTTTCTCGCCTTCGATTACTTCCTCGTGCCTCCGCTGTATGTCTTTACCATCAACCGTGTGGAAGAATGGATTGCCTTGTTTGTCTTCCTGGTCACCGCTATCCTGACCAGCCAGCTCGCCGTTGCCCTGCGTGAGCGCGCTGTGCAGGCGTCGCGCCGGGAGCGTGAGACGCACATCCTCTATGACCTGGTGCGCGTAACCAACCGCGAAGGGGAACCAGAGCGTCAGCTTCACACGATTGCGCGCTCAGTCGTCGATGTGTTGTCCTCCTGGGGCGTGCATGACTGCGCCATTCTGCAGCCGGATGCGGCAGGAACCCTGCGAGTGCAGGCAAGTGCCTATCAACCGGTGGAACAGATCAACCTCTCATCAGATGAGAAGGCTATCGCCGCCTGGGTGATCTCGCAGGGACGGGCTATGGGCCTCTACGACGATAGCGCCCTTGTTCCGTCCACGTCCCCTCGCATTGTGCAGCGCGTCATTGTGAAGAGCACTGCCGTGGGGCGGGCGGTCGGCCGCTCGCTGCGCCTGATTCCGTTGAAGCTGGGGCAAAAGGTTGTGGGAGTCCTCCGCTTGCGCGTGCTGGATACTCCTGGCGGCTTTCCATACGAGGAACGCCTTGAGGAAGAGCAAGAGCGTCCGAGCGCGTGGACCTCCTTCTTCTGGACCTTTCTGGATCAGGTGACTGCTTTGATCGAACGCGCGCGCTTACAGCGGGAAAACCTGCGTATCGAGGTGTTGCAGCGCACCGACGCCTTGCGCGCTGCTCTCCTCTCTTCTGTCTCACACGACCTGCGTACGCCTCTGACCTCGATTAAGGCTGCCGCCAGTTCGCTCCTCCAGGAGGACGTCGAGTGGGATGAAGAGACACGGCGCGGCTTCGCGCTTTCTATTGAACGCGAGGCGGATCGCCTGAACCGCCTGGTGGGCAACCTCCTCGACATGTCGCGCATCGAGGAGGGCGCACTCATACCCGAGAAAGAAGAGTATTCCCTCACAGCTCTCATTCGAGATGTATTGGTGCGTCTCGAGCCGCTTCTGGAAGATCGCATCATACGCACTCATCTGCCTGATGATCTGCTCCTGGTCGAACTGGACTATTTGCAGGTGGATCAGGTCCTGACAAACCTCATTGAGAACGCTGTGCGCTACACGCCCTCGGAATCGTCCATCGATGTGAGCGCGCAGCTTGATAGCGAACATGTGGTCATGAGCGTGGCCGATCGCGGTCCTGGTATTCCTCCGGCTGACCTCGCGCGCATCTTCGATAAGTTTTACCGTGTCATACACGGGCAGCACCCTGGGGGGTATCCAATGGGCTCGGGCCTGGGATTGGCCGTCTGCAAGGGCCTGGTCGAGGCGCACGGTGGACGCATCTGGGCAGAACTGCGTGACGGTGGCGGGTTGATCGTCTTTGTGGAGTTGCCTCTCGGTGAACAAGAAAATGAGAAAGGGGAAATGTAACCTATGAGTAAGCGAGGTGCCTCCATCCTGGTGGTGGATGACGAGCGGGAAATTGTGCGGGCTCTGCGACGCAGCCTCAGTGCCCATGGTTTTACCGTGCTCACAGCGAGCAGCGGTGAAGAAGCCGTCCGCTTGGTCTCACAGCAAAGGCCCGATCTCTTGCTGCTCGATCTCCTGTTGCCTGGCATGAGCGGCCTGGAAGTGTGCCGCCAGGTGCGGGCTGTGTCAAATGTGCCCATTATCGTGCTCTCCGTGAAAGACGCCGAACGCGACAAGGTTGAAGCGCTCGACCTCGGGGCGGACGACTACGTCGCCAAACCCTTCGGCATGAAGGAGGTGCTGGCCCGCGTGCGCGTCGCCCTCCGTCGCGTTGCCCAGGCGCCGAGCGGCACCGAGCCGCGCTTTCAAGCCGGGCCGCTCTCCGTTGATTTCGCACAGCGGCGTGTGCAGGTACACGGGCGAGATGTTCCCTTGACGCCCACCGAGTATGACCTGCTCAAGGTCTTCATCACCCACCGGGGCAAGCTTCTCACGCGGCAGCAACTGCTCAAAGAGGTCTGGGGAACCGAGACGCATGCCAGAACGCACAGCCTCCACGTCTATGTTGCCCAGTTGCGCCAAAAAATCGAACCAGATCCCGAGCGGCCGCGTTTCATCTTCACCATCCCCGGAGTCGGCTACCGCTTCACCGACGAGGTTGAACCCGGTGAGGAGAGTGCCAATGCCGGCATCATGAGCACATCTTGAGCATTTTGGTGCTCGCTCAGAGAACATCCAGACCATCCCTGGGGTTATCCAGAACGCACATTTACTAATCCTGAGTTACACTGTGAATGAGGACGAATAAGCGGTGTATCGCTATCCGCGTCACCGCGTTCGCTTCGTTCTCAGGAGGTACAATTACGATGGAGTCACGACGCTGGCTCTTCCCCTTCACACACGGAGTGGACATGCGAGCCATCGACACGGTGGTCCGTCTCGCAGGGGAT
>WNFW01006250.1_pt1 | contig 13273 bp, 11 predicted proteins | sample 5400131 | NCBI WGS metagenome assembly WNFW01 (sample SAMN13153362, study PRJNA577476) | soil metagenome | isolation source: 20 cm soil or saprolite under grassland replicate 1 | place: USA:California | collected 2016-06-15 | reverse complement strand
CGGAGAATGGGACTTCCCCGGGGCTGATACCAGGCGCGCTTTGTTTAATATAAATGAGGCGCTCCTCGTCGCTGTTGACGAGCGGCCGAAGCAGCACGCCGCGAACCAGGCTGAAGATGGCGGCGTTGGCGCCGATGCCTAGCGCCAATGTGAGCACCACGGTAATCGCGAGCCCTTTGGTTCGCGCGAGCGAACGGAGTGCAACTCTCAGATCTTGAAGGAATGACATGCTCTTGCTCCTTCCTCAAGGCGGTTATAACCGACCGGCGCTACAAATTCCCTGATTGCCATTCGGTAAAGCCACGTGAACTCTCGCCCTACTGTACACGACGAACGAAGCTCCTCTAAATCGACACGTCGAAAGAACCCCTGCGCCATGCACACAGCACCCGGCGGTGCTAAGAAAATCATGTTGTTGAGAAGAATGCAAGTAGCGGAGTCCCTCTTGAGGATCAATCTAAGCTCTTTTCCATGAATGTGTTACGCAAAGCGCCTCTCTGTCGCAAGCCCCCGTATTGCGCGATTCTGGGACGCTTTGTCCGGATTCGGACAGCCTCCGTCGTGCAAGCAACCGGGCATTTTTCTTTGTTCGGCCGTCAAGTCTTTGCTAGGGACTCGGCAAAGCGCTCCAGGCTTTGAGTCCATCCGGTCTCCATCCCTACGAGATACTGGGCGGCCTGGGCCGTCGTCTTTATAACGCGCGCCCGCATAGTTTGTTTCGTTTTCCCATTTTGCTCGGCGAAGGTCACCCTGGTCAGAACCTCAAACATGGGGCTGCCATCCGCACCCCCGGCCGCGCTGGTGAAGACGAGCCTTTCAGGCTCGACAATCTGATAAGTTCGAAATGGGGCGCCCTTTTATATTGCGTCGGATAATGGAAAACTGACCACTACCGGGTATTTGCGGATCTCCCTTCAATAGATCGCGAGCTTCCAAAATTTCGGACGGGGGATTCCGGCTCGCCTCTTGCAAACACAGTCCGGCGATGGCGCGGCGAGATCCTTCGCGGACCCGCTCCTTCCGGCTCGGACGGATTTGAACCGAAGTTGTGTCTGCCGCCCTTACGCTCAAAGATAGAAAGAGCATTGGACCTGGATTCGATTCCCATCGCTCGCTCCAGGTTCCTCTTCACCAATCCAAGAAACTCACAGTTTGCTCGTTTGATTCAAACTCACCTCGCTAAGCAAGTCCTGCAAGAAATAATCAGCTCGTCGTTCTAATGCAGAGTACCAACAGTCGCTCTTCTGAAGGAATTATTTTATGGAACAACCATCTTCGCCCAGCGCACCATCCTATCAAGTCAACAGCACGCTCCGTCCCCGGGTCGCACAAAGAACTTACTCGCTCGTCCATCTTGAAGATGAGGAGGCTACTTGTATGCCCGCACGAATTGCAGCAGCTTTCACCCTGAAAAAAAGGCTCGGCTTGCCACTTTTCTGTGCTTGTCTGCTTGCTCTCCTATTCATTTCTGCGGCCAGCTCCATGGGACAAACCGCTGCTCACTCGCCGGGCTGGGTTGTCTTGCCCGTCGATGAATACCGGACCCTTCACGCGAGGGCCTATCCCACCGTACGCGACCCGGAGCCGCCTCCGGTTGAAGCCACGCTCACGCGTGTTGATTACGACCTGCGCATCGATGGTGAACTCGCTTCCGGCCGCATGACATTGACCGTGGATGTCTTGAAGGATGGCTGGGTGCGCGTCCCGATTCCGGCAGGTCTGTTGGTTCGCGAAGCAAAGCTCGACGGCAAACTTGTTTCTCTCGTGCCCGGCGCCGGCGGCAAAGCAGGAGGCCAACTCTCCGCACTCCTTTCCCATTCGGGTCGCGCGCTTTTGTTGCTTGATATCGCCATTCCCGTGGCGTTCGCAACTGGGGAAGAAAGTATCACTCTGCCATCGACCGCTTCCGGCGTTACCCGCGCATCCGTGCAGCTTCCTCGTCAGGGAGTGGACGTCCGGCTCACGGGCGGCCTGCTCTCCGAGAAATCCGAATCCGCGTCGGAAAGCAAGTGGATCGCGTACGGACGCGGAAACGAGCCACTCACCTTCGCTTGGAGAAGGAAGACCGAGGACCACCGCGCCACGCAGCCTTTGCGAATCCGCGGATCTCTGACGCAACTCCTGGGCCTCGGCGAAGACTCCACTTCCATCAACGCCGAAGTAAATCTGGAGGTAGCTCAGGGTGCAGCGCGCGTCGCAAGAATTCAAATCCCCGATAAAGTCACGATCAATCAAGTTCTCGGCGCAATGGTAGCCGATTGGGAGGTGAAGGCCAACGAACTCTCAGTGACGTTCCTGGAGCCGGTCGAGCAAACCGCGCGATTCGTCGTGACCGGGGAAACGCGCAGCCCGCGGGAAGGAGAAATTGATGTTCCCTTGCTTCGTGTTCTCAACGCCGAGCGCGAAACCGGCGGCGTCGCAGTCGAAGTCCTCGGCGCCGGGGAGATTAAGGATCTCAAATTCGAAGGGCTAGAAAGCGCGGATGCCACGGACCTCGGCGAAATGGTTTCGAATCGCCAATCACCATCGCTGGCGGCGTTTCGTTTTCGCTCCGGCGATTCGAAACTGACGCGGTCGCTCAGTTTGAACATCGCGCGCTACACGCCCCAAGCCGTTCTGATGGCCAACGTCTCCGAGGCCCGCTACCAAGTTTTGATTAGCAACGAAGGGAACACACTCGTCCAGGCGCGCTACGCCGTTCGAAACAACCAGCGCAACTTCCTCAAGATCACCTTGCCGCCGGGCGCCACGCTTTGGAGTGCATCCCTGGCGGCCAAAGCGGTGCGGCCGGGCCAGTCGCCGGACGGCAGCCTCCTCTTGCCGCTGGACAAGGCGCGCGCCGGCGAGGAAGCACCGGAGTTTGCGGTTGAAGTTGTCTATCTGAGCCGCGGCACCGTGTGGAATGATAAAGGTCAGTTCAAACTTGCGCTGCCGGCTCTTGATCTGCCGGTCTCGCGCACGGGACTCCTTGTGTATCATCCGCCGCTTTTCAAAGTGACACCCGAACCAGGCGCGTTTCGAATGGAACCCTATTCGAATCCGATCTCGTCCGCGCTCAATCCTTCTGTGACATACAGCGTAACGGGTGCAGGAATAGGTCCAGGTGTAGGCGGGGCAGTATCAGCGTTTTCAGCTGCGCCAGCGCCACCGTCAGCAGATATGGACACCAAGGACGAAACAAAATTGAAACGCTCTCAAACCGCAACTGAGGCACTTCTCGATAAATTCAGGACGGACTCGTTGGCAGGGAAGCGCGCCGGGATTCTTCCCATCCGCGTTTCTTTCCCCGCCTTCGGTCCTTCGCTCTACTTGGTCTCCGAACTGACCGGCGAAAATCAGGCCCCCTCTGCGGGACTAACGTATCAGCACGAGAAAAAGGCAGGTGGCAAATGAAAAAGATATTCGTAATAGTCTTGGCATGGATGCTGATTCTCCCCGGTTTTGCGGCCGCCGCAGATGATGTCGCTCTGCCTCCCGTACCGGCTTCGGGTAACGTCACGCTTCCCCTCGACGAATACAACCAGCTCGTCGAACTTGCGAGCAAGCCAACCAGGAAACCGGACACGCCGCCCGTTCCGTACACCATGAAGCGCGCGGACCTGAAGTTCCGCGTCGCGAACGAATCGGTTCAAGGTACGGTGCAATTGCAGGGAGAAATCCTTCATAAGGGGGCGACCAAAATTCCGCTGACGACCGGCATGGCCGTTCTCGACGCCCGTCAGGAAGGGAAGGGCTTGCCTCTCGAATTGGATAATGGAACGCACACGGCTGTTCTCACTGGGCCAGCGGACTTCGCCGTCACGCTCGACGCCGGCCTTTCACTCAGCATTGAAGCCGGACGCGCTTCCTTCAGTCTCCCGGTTCCATCGGCGGGCAGCGTGCGGCTTGCGCTTGCTGTTCCCGGCGACCACACCAACGTTCGAATCAGCCCCGGCCTCATCACCTCCAGGTCCTCAGATAATGGACAAACCGCCATAGAAGCTGCGCTTGTGCCCGGACAGCCTGCGAACATCTGGTGGACAACGCGTGAGACTGCCGCGCCTGTCGTGCCTAAGGAAGTGCGCTTTCTCTCGGATGTAAAAACGCTCGTTTCCGTCAGCGAAGCGGACATTCGAATCGCTGCTCTCACCGATATCACCGTCGTGCAAGGCGAACCCTCTCAATTCGAAATGGAAGTCCCCGCAGGATTCGAAATCACCGGCGCGACCGGAGCATCAGTGGAATCGAGCGAAGTGGAGTCCGGCGTTTTGACCCTGAAGGTCGCCGGCCCGGCGCAGCGAAGTCATCAGTTCCTGATCGCCATGGAGAAATCAATCACCGCAACGAAAGCCGACGCGCCCTTTCTCAGTTTCAAAAATGCGCAACGGGAAACCGGCGAAGTTCTTGTCGAAGGTGCCGGAACGATCGAGTTAAGCGCTACGGAATCTGGCGCCCTGAAGCGCATGGATTTTAAGGAGACGAATCCCTACTTGCGTTCGCTCGCGCGCTTTCCGATGCAGGCGGCATTTCGCTATCACAAACAGCCGAACGAAATGCCCGCCCTCGCATTCGAATGGACCCGGTTTCCGGACAGCAGCGTGCTCGCCGCCGTCGCCGAACGCGCGGTTGTCACCACGCTTGTGACCACCGAGGGCAGGTTGTTAACCGAGGTACGACTCACCATCAAAAACCAGGCGCAGCCGTTCTTGAAAGTGGCGCTGCCTCCAGGCGCGAGCATTCTCTCCGCCGAAGTTGCCGGAGAAAAAGTGAAGCCCGTCGAGGGACCGGACGGCAATCGCGTCCCACTCTTGCGCGCGGGCTTCCGGCCCGTGGACTCCTACAGTGTCTCGTTCGTTTTCATGCACTCGGGCGCGCCGTTCGCGAAAAAAGGCGGCTCCGATCTCTCCCTTCCGAAAATGGACGTGCCGATCAATCTCCTGCAATGGGAGGTCTTTCTCCCCGAACAGTTCAAGGTGAAAGACTTCGGAGGTGACGCCATCGCCACGAATCTTCTTCCTCCTTCGCCTCTATACGCTGCCGCTGAAAGCTATGACAACACAGCCGGACTCGCGATGGCAGCGCCCGTCAGCCGGATGGAAACCGCGCGAGTTATGGCCGAATCCGTCGAGATCCGCGATTCTCGACAGATCGAGCGCGAAGCGCGGAAGAACGCCGAGAAGCAGCAGATGGCGGCTTCCTCCAACGTGACGAATCTCCAGCAGCGTGTTTCCGGAATCTTGCCGGTTCGCGTCGACGTGCCGAGGGCAGGGAATTCGTATCACTTCGTCAGGCCGTTGGTCCTCGATGAAGAAACGAAAGTGAGTTTTACATACAAATCGAAATAATCCTGCTATCGCGCGGAAGAAGCAGGTACGCGGTTCGGCGTGCGCATCGCGCGATCCAACGCTTGCTTCTCTTCCTGCTCGAGCGCACGAGTTGCACCCTTTGATAGATCGTCAAGGGTCAACGGCCCGATGGCGACACGCACAAGCCGTAGCACTTCAATTTTCAATTCTGCGAGCATCCGCCGGATGTGGCGATTTTTGCCTTCGTCCAGCACAATTTCGAGCCACGAATGGCGCTCACCCTGCCGAAGCATACGGACGTTTTTCAGTCGGAGGAATTCGCCGTCGCTCGTGCGGATTCCGTTTCGCAATGACTGCAGCATCTTTTCATCGCCAATGGCGCTGATTTGCACGTGATAGGTCTTATCGAGATGCGTCTCCGGGGCCGTAATGCGCGCCGCCCATTCCGAATCATTCGTCAGGAGCAGCAACCCTTCGCTTGCTTTGTCCAGCCGTCCGACCGGCGCAATCCAGGGCAAGCCCTCGGGCAAATACGCGTATGCAGTCTCCCGGTTTTTTTCGTCTGCTGCAGTCGTTACAACTCCGCGAGGTTTGTTAAGAGCAAGATAAATCTTGGAACCGCCTTCCACTGGCTGGCTATCTATTTCGATCCGATCTTTTCCGATGTGCACCGGCGTTTCTGGATCATGGCGCAGCGTTCCGTTCAACTTCACTCTTCCCGCGGCAATCAGCTCTGCTGCGCGCGATCGCGAGCAATAGCCGAGTTTTGAAAGAGCACGCGCCAAGCCCACTTTCTTCAATCCGCCACCCTCTACTTTGCCGCAGGCGCCGCTTCAGGCGCCGCCGTGGAAGTTGGCACCCCGGATGGCGGCGACGCTGAAGCTTCATGTTTCACCGTCCCATAGCGCGCGGCCAGCCATTCGCGGGCTTCTTCGGGCTTGTAGTTGAACGGCCCCATCCCGCCGCGATAGGCGATATGACCGCTCTCATCAATGATGTAAATCCGCTCCGGCCACGCGGCGTACGCGTCATTGGCGGCGTTGCTCATGTCGTCGATTCCAAAGGGCAGGGGGAACTTGTATCTCTTGGTGAAATCATTGGCGATGGCCACGCGCTGCTCCAGTGTCTTGGGCTGCGCGTAACAGACGTCGTCCTTCACATTGGATTTCATCTGCCATTCGTCGGTGGGGTGCGCCTCGCGAACGTAAACGGTCAGGAAATCCGCACGCTCTTTGTAATCTTCATAAATCTGAACGACGTCGCCGACCTGGCGGCGAAACGGCGGTCAAGTGAAACTCCCAAACACCAGCACCAGCGGCCGCTCATGGGTTCGTTCGCGGATGTGAAATCGACTAATGCCATCCAGCGCGACAATCCGCGCGTCTGGCGCGTCGCTGCCCACTTTCAGTGTGCCGCGATGCATGTGCGGCAGTGCGTAGCGCACCATGCGGTACCCATCCTTGGGGCTCCCAGCCATGTATGACAGAACGGCAAAAGCAGCGACGAGGAGCGTGCTAAAAATTCCGGCTGTCCATTTCCAGAAACGATTCATGCCAACTTGCTCCGGCCGATAAACTTAGACGCGCCCAAACGACAAGCACACGCGGAGCCCCCGCGCAGAAAACGGCGGCCTCTGCCGCTGCAAGTTAGCACTGAGTTGAGCGCGTAAAATAGTGCATTGTATAAGCGGCCGTCCTTCGCGCGCAGCTTGTCGCGCTCCTGCTTATAGCGCGCCAATGAGTTCTCTATAACCTTGATCGCGGCGTAGGCGGGCCGGATGTCTTCCACCTGGACCTGCTTGCCTTCCAGTTGCTTGTAGTCTTGGAAAAAGCGCTTCAGCACGAGCAAGCGGTGCGGCGGCAATTCGTTGGCCTCGACGTAGCTGTTGAATTCCGGGTCGTTTGTCGCCACGGCGATTACTTTGTCGTCGCTCGCCCCGGAGTCGATCATGGTCATCAGCCCAATGGCCCGCGCTTTGATGAGCGCCAGCGGCTGGACCGGCTCCTGGCACAAAACGAGGACATCGAGAGGATCGTTAACGTCGGCATACGTCTGCGGGATGAACCCATAATTTGCCGGATAGAACACCGCCGAATGGATGATGCGATCCACTTTCAACCGCCCACTAGGTTTGTCCAACTCGTATTTCACGTTGGAGCCCAGGGGGATCTCGATGACCGCTTGAAAATCGCGCGGGAGGCCGTCCCCGGGAGAAACGTCGTGCCATGCATGGAGCATCGCTTTTGATCCTTCCTGGCGGAATGGCTGGTGACATTATGGCCCATATGCAGCAGGAAGAGATAACAGTGAATGGCGACACGTGGCCCCGAGACGCTCGGGGCGGGCCGATGACGCGTGAAAGAGAAAGCCTTCCTCGCTGTGTGCCTGCCTGAAAAGGCTAGGGCAGACCTTGGGAGTAGCCATTTGGCAAAAAAGGGGGTACCCCCGCCCAGGTACCCACCCCCCGATGCCAAAGGAGTTGGAGGAGAAACCGTTGTCCAAAAGAGTGTGTAAAACATAGGAAAAAAAGGGGATGAATGGAAGAGACCAAAAATTGAGGGTTTGAAGAAGTAGCGGGCACCTGCCCCCGCACCTGCCCCTCCTATGTTTTCATAAAAGATTGACAGGACAGGGTTTAGCGGGCACGGGTCGGATAAGAGACTGTGAGGAAAGGAGTTGGAGGAGAGGAGAGGCTAGGGGAAAGGCGCAGCAGGGGGGATAGTTTGTTTCGTTTTCCCATTTTGCTCGGCGAAGGTCACCCTGGTCAGAACCTCAAACATGGGGCTGCCATCCGCACCCAGGGCCGCGCTGGTGAAGTGGGTGCAAGACGATTCGACGAGCGCCCTGGCTGACTAATCAAGAAACATGTGGCCATGAGAGTACCGTACTCGTCAAGATAAATTTGTAACTGGTTTGTCTATTGCGGGACAGCTGGGAGAAGGCGCACGTTCAGGCGCGGGCTTTGTCAATCATTTCTTCCCAGATGCCTTTGGACTTGAGGATTAGTTCGACGAGTTCGCGTGCGGCGCCTTTTCCGCCATCGGTTTTGGTGGTGAAATGGGCTGCGCGGCGCACTTCCGGGGTGGCGTTGTGGACTGCGACTGCCAGTCCCACGCGGTTCATGACGGTCAGGTCAGGCAGGTCATCGCCCAGGAAGGCGACTTCCGATTCTTTTGCGCCAGTCTTGCGCAGGACATCTTCGTAAGCCGCGATCTTGTGCCCCTGCTTCTCGTAGACAAACTCGATGTCCAGCTCTTTACAGCGCCTGCGGAGAGCTGCGCTGGCGCGGCCGGTGATGACACCTGTTCGCAACCCGGCGGTGGCGGCCAGCGTGAGGCCCTGACCGTCATGCGCGTCAAAAGTCTTGATTTCAAGCGCTGAACCGTCCGATTGCGACAGCAAGGCGACGCTGCCATCGGTCAGTGTCCCGTCCACGTCCATCAGCAGCACCTGAATGTGCTTCGCTCTTCGCGCAAGTTTTTCCGGAATCTTCTTTCCGCGCTTAGCCAATGCCATGTCCTCTTTTCTTCTCTGCGTTGAATTCCTCTGCCTCAAAGCGCTACATCAGCTCCAGCGTCCACAAATCATGCAGATGCACCACGCCCAGCACGCCCTCCGCCTCATCGACAACCACGATCGAGGTAATCTTGCACTTCTCCATCAGGTTCAACGCTTCACTCGCGAGAAGGTGCGGTCCGATGGTCTGCGGCCCCTTTGTCATGCATTGCCCGGCGGTCATCTCGAGCGTCGCGCCGCGATGTTTTTCCATCAACCGCCGCAGGTCGCCATCGGTCAGAATCCCCGCCAATCTTCCGTCCGGCTCCAGCACCGTCGTCATTCCCAGGCCCTTCTTGCTCATCTCGTGAAAAACGTCCGGCATCGGCGTTGCGGTGGAAACACGCGGCAGTGCCTCTCCGGCATGCATCAGGTGTTCGACGCGAAGCAGTTTCTTCCCCAAACGCCCCGCGGGATGCAAGGCCGCAAAATCGTCATGACGAAAATTTCGCCGTTCCAGCAGCGAGACCGCGAGGGCGTCGCCAACGGCCATTGCTACGGTCGTACTCGCCGTGGGCGCAAGATTCAACGAGCACGCCTCTTCCTTCACGCTGACATCCAGCACGACGTCGCTGGCTTCGGCGAGCGTCGATTGCACTTTGCCCGTCAGTGTCACCAGAGGCATCTCCAGCCGCTTGAGCGCTTCCAGCAGCCGGATGATCTCTTCCGTTTCCCCACCATAGGAAACAGCCAGTATCACCTCGCCGCGCGCGAGCATGCCCAAGTCGCCGTGGAGCGCGTCCGCCGGATGCAAAAAGAAAGACGGCGTGCCCGTGCTGGACAGCGTCGCGGAAATTTTTCGCGCGATCAGGCCCGACTTGCCCATTCCGCTAACGACGACGCGCCCCTTGCACGCGAACAACACTTCCACTGCTTTCTCGAAGCATGCGTCGAGCCGCGCCAGCACATCTTGAATGGCCTGCGCTTCGATCCTTAGCACGCGCCGCGCTGTCTCCAGGCTCACTTCTCGCTCCAGCGGCGGACCACGGAGTTGAGACCTTTTAATTTCATGAGCAGGCCAAGGAGTTCCGACAGCGGCAGGGCATTGGGTCCATCGGAAAGGGCTGCCGCTGGGTTGTCGTGGGTTTCCAGGAAAATGCCGTCCACTCCCGCGGCCACGCCGGCGCGCGCCAAAGGCTCAATAAATTGCGGCTGCCCGCCGCTGGACTGGCCTTGCCCGCCAGGGAGCTGCACGGAATGCGTCACATCATAAACAACCGGGTAGCCCGTCCGCTGCATGATCGGGAACGAACGCATATCCACCACCAGATTCTGGTATCCAAACGAAGCGCCGCGTTCCGTCAGGATAATCTTTGTATTTCCCGTGCTGGCCACCTTCTCCGCCACATTTCCCATGTCCCAGGGCGACAGAAACTGCCCCTTTTTTATATTGATGATCCGTCCCGTTTTGCCTGCAGCGATCAGCAGATCCGTTTGCCGCGCCAGGAACGCCGGAATCTGCAGCACATCGCAAACTTCGGCAGCAGCTTCCGCCTGCGAGGCGTCGTGTATGTCGGTAAGAATCGGCAGTTTCAGTTCGGACTTGATCTTGCCGAGAATGCGCAAGCCTTCCTTCAGGCCCGGGCCGCGGAACGCCTTTAACGAGGACCGGTTGGCTTTATCGTACGACGCTTTGAAGATATAGGGCACGCCCGCGTCCGCTGCGATCTTCGCGACCTTCTCCGCTATTGTCCGTGCGTGCTTTTCGCTTTCAATCACGCACGGCCCCGCAATCAGAAACAGCGGGTTACCGCCGCCGAGGCGAAGGGCTCCAAGCGCAATTTCGCGAGTCGTGTTCATACGAGATGGGGAAAGGTCTGCAAGGTACTTAGGCTACGCAGCCAGCGCTGCGTTTGCAACGATTTAGGCGGCGACGTGTGGCGTGAGCCCAACGGCCTGCGCGCGCTTGGGCTCCGGCACGGAACGCGCTTTATTCTTCTTGTGCTCCAGCGCCGCGCCGATGAACGCCGCGAACAGCGGGTGCGGTTCCAGCGGCTTCGATTTGAATTCCGGGTGGAACTGGCAGCCGAGGAACCACGGGTGATCCGGCGCCTCGACAATTTCCACGTAATTCTCATCCGGAGTGCGGCCCGTGATGCGCAGGCCCGCGCCAACCAGCGTCTTTTCGTAGTCGCGGTTGAATTCGTAGCGGTGGCGATGCCGCTCGCTGATCTCCAGTTTCCCGTACGCTTTATGTGCGAACGATCCCGGCTCGAGCTTGCATGTCCAGGCGCCCAGCCGCATCGTGCCGCCCATTTCATCCACGCCCAGCAATTCGCGTAACTTGTAAATCACGCGATGCGGCGTCTGGGGGTCAAATTCCGTGCTGTCCGCCTGTTTCATCCCGGTTACGTCGCGCGCGTATTCAATCGTCGCGCACTGCATTCCCAGGCAAATCCCAAAGAACGGCACTTTGTGTTCGCGCGCGTACTGAATGGTATGAATCATTCCCTGAATGCCGCGCTTCCCGAAGCCGCCGGGAACCAGGATGCCGTCGTATCCATGCAGCCGGGCGGCAGCCGTCTCCGGCGAATCGATCTCCTCCGCTTCGATCCATTCGAGGACGGTTTTGTGATTGTGCGCCAGCCCGCCGTGGAGCAGGGCTTCGCGCAAACTTTTGTAAGCATCCTCCAACTGCACGTACTTGCCGACCACCGCAATCCTTGCTTCGCCGGCCGGATGATGCATCCGGTGCACCAGGTCGATCCACGGCTTCATGTCCGAAGGTCTTGCTTCCAGTTTCAACAGCCGCAGGATTTGCTCGTCCAGGCCTTCTTTGCTGAGTTCGGCGGGCACTGCGTAAATCGTGTCCACGTCTTCCATTGAAATGACGCAGGCTTCCGCCACGTTACAGAACAGCGCAATTTTCTTCTTCAGTTCCGCCGGAATATGGTGATCGCTGCGGCAAAGAAGAATGTCCGGCTGAATCCCGATGCTCAGCATCTCTTTCACGCTGTGCTGCGTGGGCTTTGTTTTCAGCTCGCCGGCCGCGGCGATGAACGGCACCAGCGTGACGTGCACGAAAAGCGTGTTCTCAGCGCCCAGCTCGAGCCTCATTTGGCGGATCGCTTCGAGAAAGGGAAGCGATTCGATGTCCCCGACCGTCCCGCCAATCTCCACAATGACGACATCCACCGCGTCAGAGACTTTCCTGATCGTGGCTTTAATCTCGTCGGTCACGTGCGGAATCACCTGCACTGTTTTTCCCAGGTAGTCCCCGCGGCGTTCCTTCGTGAGGATGGTTTCGTAGATGCGTCCGGTCGTCCAGTTATTGTCGCGGGAAAGCTTGGCGTGCGTGAACCGCTCGTAATGTCCCAGATCGAGGTCCGTCTCCGCGCCGTCTTCGGTCACAAATACTTCGCCGTGCTGAAAGGGGCTCATCGTGCCCGGATCGACGTTCAGGTACGGATCGCATTTCTGCAGGGTGACTTTGAAACCGCGACTCTCGAGGAGACAGCCGATAGAGGAGGCAGCTACGCCCTTTCCAAGTGAGGAAACCACACCGCCAGTTACAAAAATATATTTTGGCGCCATCCTTATAGCCCGCGTTCCTACGCCGGGCTTGTTTGCCCTCCACAGGAGTGCCGTACGCATAATTATCGTAGGAACTCGCAATTCTGTCAAATCAAACTCGCCACTCGCGCAAAACAGATTTTTTTCTGGAATTCTTGAGGCTCGGACTCCGAAGCCTTTTCGATCGGGCCTTCTCGCAAGCTTCCTGGCACGTTCATCGCCGCTATGAGGTGTGCATTCCCGTTCAACATAGAGCACACGTCCACGTTTTCCAGGTAACATTTTCTGGGGACGCAACCATCTACTGGATGGAAGTGCTGCGCACGGCCCGAAAAACCGGTGCAACTTTTCCGGCACGAAAGGGTTCTTACAGTCGGGAGTCACTTGAAGACTGCGGGCTCGTCACTGGCTGCGAAATGGCGGAGCCTGCGCAGTGGAGTCCAATCCGGGAGTGTGAGATGCAGAAAACAACGTTCGTCAGAATTTCAGTGGTCCTATTCGCGCTTCTGCTGGTTCTTGGCACTTCGGTTTGGGCGCAAAAACTGGCTGACCGGCCGCGGGCAGCCTCAATGCGGAGCCTTGCGTATGACGCAACGCAAGAGACTGCCGTCGAAGGCACCGTCTTGAGCTACACCGCGGAAGCTGCGACGCCGCCCAGCGGCGCGCACGTCCAGTTGCAGACCGCGAGCGGCACCATGGACATTCATCTTGGGGTGGCCTCTTACCTTGAGGCTAACCACTTTTCTTTGGCAAAAGGTGATTCGGTCAGAGTCGTGGGTGCTAGTTCAGCCACACGCCAGGGCACGATCTTTCTCGTGCGTCTGATCCAAAAGGGCGGGCAGTCCCTCGCGCTTCGTACCGCGAAGGGAGCGCCGCTCTCCTTTGCTGGCGCTCGCTTACTGTCTCCTGCCCAGCGCGCC
>WNFW01005413.1_pt1 | contig 13274 bp, 14 predicted proteins | sample 5400131 | NCBI WGS metagenome assembly WNFW01 (sample SAMN13153362, study PRJNA577476) | soil metagenome | isolation source: 20 cm soil or saprolite under grassland replicate 1 | place: USA:California | collected 2016-06-15 | reverse complement strand
GCTGCCGCTGGTCGTGACGATCCTGGCGTCGCTGGGCATCGTGACCCCGCAGTTTCTGGGACGGCAGCGGCGCTACGCCATCGTGATCGCCGCCTTCCTGGCGGCTCTCCTCACGCCGCCCGATGCGGTGTCGATGATGTCGATCTTGTCGAGGAGAACCCAGCCGAGGACGGTCCCGATGACGATCGCGACGAGGCTCCAGAGGATGCGCCAACGCAGCTCCTCGAGATGGTCGAGAAACGGCATCTCACCGCGTGGCGTCATCGTTTGTACGGCCGGAACGCGTTACGGCCTGAGACGCTGCTGATTTTGCCGCGCGAGATCGGCCTCCGGCGAGCGCGGATACGTCGCGATCACCCGGGAATAGAAGGTCCGCGCCGTCGGCTTATCGCCTCGTTGCTCGGCAAGGAGGCCCTGCTTGTAGAGGGCTGACGGAGCGCGGGGCGATTTGGGATAGGTCTTCACGACTTGATCGTACACCGCCGCCGCGGAATCGGGTGCCGCCTGTTCGAAGCTTTCGCCGATGTAGAAGAGGGCATCGGGCGCGCGCTCATGGGTGGGAAAGATGCGCAGGAACTCCCGCAACCCCAGCCGGGCCGTCGCGAGGCTGCCACGGCGGTACTGCTGAAGCGAGATATCGTACATCTGATCGGGACCAGGCCCGGCGGGATTGCCCGAGGGCCCCACCGGCGCGCCTCCTGCCGCCGGAATTCCAGGATCCGGTTGCTGCGCTCGCGACTCGATCCGCGATCGCAGCTCCGTGATCCGCTGCTGGCTGACACCCGCGAGCTCCTGAAGGTTCGTGAGCTGTTGCTGTACCGCCAGCAGCTCGGTACGCATATCGCCACGCATCTGGACGAGATACGCCTGCTGGGTCGCGAGCGCCTGCTGCAGCAGCCGGACGGCGGCCAGGATCGTGTCCCGTTCCGCCGCCCGTGCCGCGTCACTCCGGGCGAGGTCGGCCTGCAGCGCCTGAACCTGGAGCTCGACCTTCCGGACGTCGCCTTTCAAAGCGCAGCCGGCGACGAGCCCCAGCGTCAGGACGAGCGTGCTACGGACGGCGGAGATTGTCGCCACCGCTGATTGGCTCGAACTCGTCGCGCCGGTTTTGCGACCAGGCGGACTCGTCGTGGCCGTCCACGGCCGGCCGCTCCTCGCCCCACGACTGCGTTTCGATGCGGCCCGCATCGATGCCGTGGCTCACGAGATACTGCTTCGCGGACTGCGCGCGGCGATTGCCGAGCGCCAGGTTGTACTCATCCGAGCCGCGCTCGTCGCAGTGCCCGCCGATCCGGATCCGCAGATCGGGATTGGCCTGCAGAATCGCGACCTTCTGATCGAGCGCACCCATGTCGTCGCCACGGATGTTCGACTTGTCGAGGTCGAAGTGGATCATCGCGACGAGGGTACTGCGGACCTCGTCGCCCGCGCGCGCGAGTGCGGCGAGAGAATCCGCCCGGCGCTGCGCCGCGATGCGGTCCGCTTCCTCGCGGGCCTGCCGGTCGCGCTCGGCCTGTGCCGCAGCTTCCGCTTCTTGGCGAGCCCGCTCGGCGGCGGCCGCCGAATCGCCGCTGGGCGTCGGATTCTGTGGCGCCGGAGGGCCGCCACACGACGAGCCAATCAATACGGCAGCGCCCAAGCCCAGCGCGAGGAGCAACGATACCGATTTCATCCTGTCTCTCCGATCAGGGGGTGGTAGATGGGGCCTCCGACAGCCGTGGAGACCAAGCCGGCAAACGCGCCCCACTCTGCTGCAGCAGTGGCCGAATTCGGCCGGTGTCGAGATCGATGATCCACAACTGGCGGTAGCCCGACCGGTCGGAAACAAAGGCGAGATGACGGCTGTCGGGAGCCCAAGTCGGATCCTCGTTGCGCCCCACCGAGGTGAGCTGCCGGACCGTGCGTGTCCGCACGTCGAGCACGAACACCTGCAGGGTGCCCGCCACGTCCCGGTGAAATGCCACCGATTGCCCGTCGGGCGACCACTCCGGCGCATTGGACGACCCGGTCACACCGTAGTCGAATGGTGCGAGCAGCTGCTGGTCCGTTCCATCCGCCGCCATCACATAGATCTGCGGCAGACCCGGGCGCGTCGAGACAAATGCAATGCGCTGCCCGTCAGGGCTGAACGTCGGGGACAAGTTGTCTGAAAAGCGCCCTACGGTCAAGCGCCGTAAGCAACAGTTGCTCTTGATGTTAATTGTGTACAGGTCGGTCCCCTCCTCCGTCGCGCGGCTGAACGCCAACGTTTGGGCGTCGGGCGAGAATGCGGGAGTGAAATCGAGCGCCGACCCAGTCGTCGATACGGGGGTGCGCTTCCCGGTGGCCATCTCCTGCAGATAGAGCCATCCCTTTCCAGCCTGGAACTCCATGTAGGCAAACTGTCGGCCGTCCGATCCCCACGCGGGCGACATCGCCTGCCGATTCGTCGACGACACGAGCTTTTGATCGGCGCCATCCTCATCGATCTGGTACACCTTCCCGTCTTTGACGAACAGGACGCGCGTGGCCGCAATTCCCGGCGTGCCGATCGCGGCTTGAAGCGCCTGATCGGCGAGCCGATGGACGGCCTGGCGGAAATCGGGATCGCCCGGCCGGGGCAGCTTGACGCGCAGGGTGCGGCGAATGCCCGCAGTCGCGATGTCGTGGAGCGTGGCGACAGTGGTGTCGCCCGCGGCGGTGATGTCGAGCGCGAAATCGGCACCGAGGGCCTGATACAGCGGATAGTTGAGCGTCCCGGCCTGGGAGCCGCCCGTCGCTGCGGTTGGCGTTCCGGGGCGGCGCGTACTTGTGCCGCGCGGCGCGGTTGTCGAGGTCGTGAGCCGAATCGAGTCGCCGCCGGGAAGCGTGATCACTTCGAAGCGGTCACTGTAGTCGAGATCGCGCGCGACCATCCCACGCACGGAATCGAGCCCCATCCCGGTGCGCGGCAACATCACCAACCCTGGACGCACGCCGGGTCGATAGATGATGCCGATGCGGACGCCGCGGTCGATGGCGCTGGTGTCCTGGGCGGAAAGATGGAACGATGGAACGATGGAAAGAACTGCCACCGCCATAACACATTCCATCATTCCAACATTCTCTCGTTTCACTGTCTCTGCCCCGAGAAGTAAAACCGAATAAACAGCACGTCGGCGGACCAGCCTGGCGGCAACGGTCCGAAAGCCTTGAACCGTCCTGCCTCCTCAATCGCGCCCTGCGCCTCAAGATCGAACGTGAAGCTGCCGGAGCGATGGATGAACTGGATATCGGTGATCGAGCCGTCCCGATGGATCAGGAATCCGATCTCCGCCTGAAGCGCCGTTGCACCGTACGGGCGTTGCCAGCGGCGCGCAATCTCAATGACGATGTTGTTGGTGTATTCCGGAAACGGGAACGCGACTCCCTCGGTTGAAACGGTCAATGGATCGTTGCCCGTCGAGGGCTTCTCGCCCGGCAACGGCTGCGTCGTCGGCGTGGTCCGCGGCGCCGCCTCGCGGTGCGTCTGATCCTGCGTCGGCGGCGGCGTCGCGCGCGAAACGGTGCTTTGCGGGCGCTTGGTGGCCGGAAGCGGCGCCGGTTTTTCCTCGGCCGGACGCTCCAAGGCCTCGGGCGCCTTGCGCGCCTCGAGGTCGGCGGCCGGTGCGGCGATCAGCCGGACCCGATAGGTCGGCGGAAGCCGCGTCCGTCCACTGCGCGTGCCGAACAGCAACACGATCAGCAGCCCGTGAATGACGAGCGTGCCGGTCATTGCCATGCCTACGGGGGCCTGCGCGCGGCCGCGTCCTCTCATCGATTGATCGTCTCCGGTTCGGCTACGAGTCCCACGTCCTGGACGCCTGCGCCGCGAATCACCGCGAGGACCTGGACCACGCGAGCGTAGGCGACGCGACCATCGGCCCGCAAATACACCCCCGTGGGCCGTTTCGTTCGCACAAAGGCTGGAAACGTGGCCTTGAAATCGTCATACGAGAGCCCTGCCTGATCGAGATAGATCTTCCCGTCCATATCGACCGTGACGATCAGCCCCTGTTTCGGCTCGATGGCGCGCACCTGCGCGCGAGGCAGTCGCACATCGACACCGCCCTGCATGATCGGCGCGGTGATCATGAAAATGATGAGCAGCACGAACGCGACGTCCACGAGCGAGGTCACGTTGATGTCGGCGTTGAGCGGCAGCTCTCCGTGTCCGCGGAGGCCACCACCAGCGCTGCCGAGGAGTCCTGCCATTAGATCCGTCCTTCCCGGGCCAGCGTGCCGACGATCTCCTGCGCAAAGCCCTCGAGCTCGCCGGCAAACAGCCCCAGACGATTGACGAAGAGGTTGTAGGACATGACCGCCGGCACGGCCACCGCCAGCCCCCCGACGGTGGTGACCAACGCCTCGGCGACGCCGGGCGCGACGGCCGTGATGTTCCCCGAGCCACCGACCGCGATCCCGATGAACGCGTCCATGACGCCGAGCACCGTGCCCAGCAGGCCTAGGAGCGGACTCACCGAGCCGAACGTCGCGAGCCACGGAATGAATCGAGCGGCGGTGTCCCGCTCTGCCGCGACTTCCTTTGCGAGCACCATCCGCAAAGCTTCGAGCTGCGTTGGCGTGAGGGTGCCGGATGATGCTTCCGTCGCGGGCTTGGGCGGTCCACCCATACCCTTCAGGCTTCCCGGTTTCAGCTCGGAAAAGAAGTGGACGGCCTCGCGCAGCAGCCGGTTATACGGGGACGCCGGCAGCCGCATGGCGGCGTGATATGCCTCCTCGAGGCGCGGTGCCTTCTCCACTTCGGCGAGAAAGCGGTCGCCGAGCTGTCGCATCCGGCGGAATTGCCACCACTTCAGAACGATCAGATACCATGACACGAGTGAAAAGACGGCGAGCACCCCCAGCACGAATTGCGTTTCGCGGCTGGACGTGAGCACCAGCTCCCACGGTGTCGTGGGGATCGCCCCTCGGACCTGAAAGAGCACTTAACCTCCTCGATATCCCTGCGGGTGTGCCTGATGCCAACGCCACGCGCTGCTCAGGATTTCCTCCAGACTCGAATGCGCGGCACGCCATCCGAGCAGCGTCGCCGCACGGCCCACTGCCGCGACCAACTCTGGCGGATCGCCCGGCCGGCGCGGCCGCTCGACCGTCGGCACCGCTCGCCCAGTCACGCGGCGCGCCGCCTCCACGACCTCGCGGACGGAGCGGCCCGTGCCAGTGCCCAGATTCAATGCGACCGTGGCGCCACCATCGAGCGCCACGTCCAGCGCTCGCAGATGCGCGTCGGCGATATCGGCGACGTGGACATAATCCCGAATCGCCGTCCCGTCGGGCGTCGGATAATCGGTGCCGTACACCTCGAGCGCCTCACGCTTGCCGAGCGCCGCGGCGAACACGTTCGGGATCAGATGCGTCTCCGGATCGTGGTCTTCTCCCCGTTCCTCCGTGGCACCTGAGGCATTGAAGTAGCGCAAGCTCACCACTCCCATGCCGTGCTTCGGCGCGACTTCGGCCAGTAACCGCTCGTAATCGCGCTTCGTCTCACCATACGGATTCACCGGCCGCTGCGGCGTTTCTTCCGTTATCGGAAGCTTTGGTGGATGACCATACACTGCGCACGACGACGAGAAGACGAAACGGCGGACTTTCGCCCGCGCGGCCGCGTCCAACAGTACACGGGCGGCCGTCACATTGTTGGCCACGTACTTGCGAGGCTGGGCGACCGATTCCGCGACCAAGGCGAAGGCGGCCAGGTGGATGATTGCCTCGATGCGCTCCTTTTGGAGCAGCGAGTCCACCAGCTCCCGGTTGCCGATCCCGCCTTGCACGAAGCCGGCGCCCCGCGCGACCGCCTGGCGGTGTCCGGTGCTGAGGTCGTCGAGGACAACGACCCCGAAGCCCCGCTCGAGGAGTTGGTCTACGACGACACTGCCGATGTACCCGGCCCCGCCGGTCACGAGGATCTGCGTCATGCGGGTGGCTCCATTCCGAAGAGCCGGCGTACGGCCTCGAGCAGACCGTACCCGTGGCCTTCTTCAGCCGCCTTCTTCAGGGCTATCGTGGGCTGGTGCAGAAACTTGCTCAGCAACGCCTGACTGAACTGCTCGACCTGGGCACGATCCTCCGGACTCAGATGATCCAGCTCACGCAGCGCCCGCTCCAGCTCGGCGGCGCGCACATGATCCATGCGGGCGCGGAGCTCCTTGATGGTCGGCACGACACCCAGACCGCCATACCACGCCCAGAACAGATCGGTCTCCTCTTCCACGATTCGCTCGGCAGCCGGAATCTCATCGCGGCGCCGCGCGGTCGCCTGCGCCGCGACCGTTTGTAAATCGTCGACGTCGTACAGAAACACGTTCTCGAGCTGCGCGATCGCCGGATCGACGTCGCGCGGCACCGCCAGGTCGAGAAGGCAGAGCGGCTTCCCGCGCCGCGCGCCGATGATCGCGCCCACGCGCTCCCACGTGACCACCGCGTGCGGCGCGGCGGTCGAGCAGAGGGCGATGTCCGTGGTGGCGAAGTACGGCCACGCTTCCTCCAGCGACACCGCCTTACCGCCCAGCCGCTCGGCGATTGCCCGAGCACGCTCCTGCGTTCGATTCGCCACGAGGGTGATCTGCACGCCCTGATCGCTGAGACAGGTCGCCGCCAGCTCGGCCATGTCCCCGGCGCCGAGAATGAGTGCGTTGCGGCCGGCGAGATCGCCGAAGATCTTTCCTGCGACCGCCACGCCTGCCGACGCCGCGGACGCCGTCCCCATCCCCAGACCCGTTTCGGTACGGACGCGTGACCCAACGTGCAGTGCCGTCTGAAACAGGCGGTGCAGCACCGGCCCGGCTTGTGCGCGCGAAGCTTCCCAGGCCTCCCGGACCTGTCCCTGGATCTGCGATTCGCCCAGGATCATCGAGTCGAGTCCCGACGACACCCGGTAGAGATGGCGCACGGCATCCCGATCGCGGGCGATGTACCCGTATTCCCGCGCGCCGCCAACCGGAGGCGCACCCGAGGGCAGCCGCTCGCCGAGCAGCGACCACACCGCCTCGAGCGCGGGCTCGTCGCCCGAGACCAAATAGAACTCGGTGCGATTGCACGTGGAAAGCAGAACTCCCCCACTCGCGCCCGCCGCCATGACGCGCGCCAGCGCGCCCGGCACCTCGTGCGCGCCGTGCGCAAAACGCTCGCGCACGTCTAGTGGCGCGGTGCGGTGGTTCACCCCGACGACCTTGATCCCCATCTCCGTATGACCCGTCGTCACAGGAACCGTTCGGCACCGGGTTGCGTCAGCTTCAGGGCGACGTATACCAGGAGGACGGCACAGAAGCCGGCGATGCTGGCGAGCGCCGCGCGGCGGCCGGCCCAATGGCGGACGACGCGCACCCAGACGGCCCAGCCGAGCACGACCCACGTAAAGATCCCCCACACGAGTTGCGCCTTTGCCACGTGCAAACCGCCGGAGAACTGAGCGCCGTACCCAAGCGCGAGCAGGACCCCGAGTGTCAGTGCGGGAAACCCTGTGACGAGGGCAACGCGATTGAGCTGATCGAGCAGCTCGAGCGGCGGAAACAGCTGGAAGATCTGGCCAAAGCGGCGGGCTTTCAGCTCGCGGAACTGCAGCAGATAGAGAGCCGCGGCGATGAATGCCAGCGCCATCAAGGCCACGCCGAGCGCGCTGAGCGCGACGTGCAGCACGAACCAGGTGTTGCGGGCCCCGACGGTTTCGGCACCGGGCGCGAGCCCGCTCAGAATCGCGAGTCCAACGAGTCCCGTGGCGAGCGGCCCCGCGAAGAACGAGACGGCCGAGCCACGCAGCAGTTTTTCGCTCGCGAGCTGGAGCAGCACGAGACAGAGCGCGAGCATCGACAGGGCCGGTCCGAGCCCAACGAGCGTGAGCTGCGAAATGCCGACGACGTGTATCGCTGCGCCCGCGCACGGCAGCGCGATCGTGAGGGCGCGCGGCGCCGGCCGGAACCCCATGAAAGGCGCCAGCGTCAGTGCCGTGGCCAAACCGTAGAGCGCCAGAGCAACGAGATGCAGGGTGACAATCACGGCAGATACGGGCCAGTCCCACGAAGCTGGGCCCGGCCGCCTTTCAGGAGGGCATCTTCTTGATCAACCGTACGGGAAGACCTCGGTCCAGACTCGGATGACTGATTTGGAGCAGGAGACCCGTCGCGGAGCGTTCCCGCGTGTGCACGATCATGAGTACCGCGCGCACCTCTTCCGACGCGGTTCCCGCATAGCCTTGGGCCGGCCTGTAAGCCTCGAAGACATCGCCGAGCGTGACGCCATCGCGGCGACCCTTGTCGATGAAGAAGTACTGCTGCGCGCCGGCGATCGAATGCGGATCCCGCGCCCCCAGCAGCTTGCCTGTCAGACCCCGCTCGACGGGCGTCGGCCGCACCTGACCGGGATCACGGAACGGCTCGAGCGGCATTGCGAGCTGATTCTCATGAACGCGGTCGAACTGCGCGACGACCACCCCCAGCACCTGCTCCTCCTGGATCGACGTAACGCGCGCAATGGCGGTGGGGACCACGACGTCGCCCCAACGGCCGAAATCCAAGATCCGGTCGATACGCGCGACCAGTAACGAGTCGCCGACATGATAGGACGCGTTGCGCGGCGGCCGGATGGAGATCTCTTGAAACGTGGTCGCGGATGTACGATCGGAAAGCCTGGGAATCGCCGATACGGCGGTAGCGCCGAGCACCCGACCCCACGGCAACCGCTCCTCCTCGCTCAGGAAGCCGGCGGCGTAGAACTCACCGGCACGGAGCGGACGATAGGGCTGATGGATGTAGGCACGCAGCACGTCCTGGACGACCTGCTGATTCGTGCGGCGCCGATCGAAGATCGTCTCGCGACTCTCGGCAACCGTGGGCGGCGGCGGTTCGACGATCAGTTGGGCCGTGTCCGCCGGAATCGTGTCGATCGCTGCCGTGATGAGCGTTGCCGAGTCCGCCGGAATCGTGTCGATCGCTGCCGTATCGAGCGGCACAATGGCAGGCATGGTGTCGGCACGCACCGTGTCGGCCGCGGCCGCCGTGGTGTCCGGCCGGCGGGTGACGGTGTCCCCACCCTGGGCGATGTTTACCATTTCTGAGAGATTCAGGACCTCACCGGGATAGATCCAGTGCGGGTCTTCGATGACGGCAGTATTGAGGCGGTAGATCTCGGGCCACAGCAGCGGATCGTTGAAGTACATCTGGGAGATGGACCACAACGTCTCACCGCGTGAGACCGTGTGACTGGCGGGGACTTGTCCCTGAAAAGCGGCGGCCGCCTGCGTCGTGTCCTGTTGTTGAGCCGCCTGCGTGGTGTCCTGCGCCGGCAGGACGCGCCACATGAGCGGCAACGCCGCCAGGGCCAGTAGTACGGTGCGGTCAAAACGGGAGATCGTCGTCCTCCTCATCCAGCGCCTCCGGGAACGCGTCGAGCGACTCTGGGGCTTTGCCGCCAGCTTCCGAGGCCCCCTTCCCAGCGCCCGCCCCCGCACCAACCGCGGTGGCTCCGCCTCTGGACCCCAGCATGATCAACTCACGCGCGATGATCTCGGTGACGTAGCGCGTCTGCTTCTCGCGATCTTCCCACGTCCGGTACTCGATCCGCCCTTCGATATAGACCTTGTCGCCCTTTTTCAGGTACTTCTCGGCGATGTCGGCCAGGCCGGAACCCTTGTTGTTCCAGCAGATAACCCTGTGCCACTCGGTCTTTTCCTGCTTCTCGCCCCCGTTGCCGGTCCATTGGCGGCTGGTCGCCACCGAAAGGGTCGCCACGCGGGAGCCGTTATTCGTGCTGCGTACTTCGGGATCCGCACCCAGATTCCCGATGAGTTGGACCTTATTGAGACTGCGGCTCACAACTACCTCCGACGATGAAGCGGGTTAGGGCCCAAGGGTGCCACACACTATATAAATCGCAAGTCATTCTGTCAACCAAAGATACGCCACTTGTACCGAAGTTATGCATCAAGTCTCAGCACGATCGCATCCTCGACCGGCCGCCGGTAATACTGCTTCCGGCGACCGAGCTCCTTGAAGCCATGGGCGGCATACAAGGCGCGAGCCGCGGCATTCGATTCACGCACCTCGAGGTAGATCTGCCGGGCTCCGCGCGTCGTCAGAGCCGCGAGAATCTGTTGCACGAGTGCGCGTCCCAACCCGTGACGCCGACCCGCCGGCGCGACGGCCAGGTTCAGGATCTCTCCCTCGTCCGCTGCGTCGAGCGCCACGACGTAGCCACCGATCGCCTTGCTCCCTTCCGCCTCGGCTACCAGAAAGAGGGCATCGGACGTCACGCAGTCCGTGAAATCCTGTGCGGACCACGGATCGGCGAAGACCTCTTGCTCGATGGCGCGGACCGCCGGTACATCGCCCAGGCTAGCGGGACGAATTCGGTAGGGGTCGGCCGTAGCGCGCCTCCCATTTCACCTGAGCTTCGGCGGGCCGGCCGTAGACCGGCTCGGCAGCCTGCGGGTCCTCGATCGCGCGGCGCGCGCCATCGTAACGAAAGAGCGAGAGCAGCGATCCCGCGATCGGAGGCAACGCATCGAGGCCAACGGGCGCTCGTCCGGTCCAGGCTACAACCGTCTCGCGATAGCGCTCGGCCCCGTCTCCGACCACGAGATCCGGCGACGTCCGAGCACGCACGGCAAGTGTAGGGATCGTAAAGAGGTCAGGCGCGACACGCGTGATCAACCGATCGCCATCAAACGTATACACGGCGCCGAAGAGCTGTCCCCGCAGAGCGTCATAGCATGCCGCGGCGGTCTCCACGCCTGCGGCGTGGGCCGCGCCGAGTAAGGACGGTATCGCGATCAGGGGCAGATGGCGCTCCTGAACCAGCCCCTTCGCGGCCGCCCACCCGATGCGTAGCCCTGTGAAGCTTCCCGGTCCGTCGCCAACGATGACTCCCCTGATGTGCTCGAGCCCCAAGTTGGCAAGCGCGAGCACGTCTTGAATCAGCGGTACGATCTGCGCCGCGTGCGATCGCGCGCCACGAATCGCGCGCGCGGCCGCCACGTGGTCGGCCGAACCCACCGCGACACTGGCCAGATCCGTCGCCGTGTCGATCGCCAGCCAGGACTCATTCTTCAAGCACGCGATTCCCGGGATCAGAATCGTATGACAGCCGGAAGTGCCGATCGAGCGGAGGAGCCCACGCCCCTGCGCGCTCCGGCCACTCGATCAGAATGATTGCACGCTCGCGAAGCATGTCGTCGAAGCCGAGATCACGAGCCTCGTCGGGCTGGCGCAGGCGGTAACAATCCACGTGGTAGACGGGAACGGAATCGGCGTCGTAGTGATGCACCAGTGCGTACGTAGGACTGGTGGCCCGTGCGCGCGCGCCGAGACCCCGGCAGATCGCCTGGACGAGGGTGGTCTTACCCGTCCCCAGCTCTCCCGACAACCCGATTACCGCGGGGGCGTGGAGCTGGTGACCGAGGTCCTCACCGAACCGGCTGAGCTCGCTCGCGGAGAGGCGCATCGGCCTTGAGCTCCAGGAGCTGATCGCGCAGGACGGCTGCCAGCTCGAAGTCGAGCTCCTCGGCAGCAGCCTGCATCTGCTGCTCCAGCATGCGGATGAGGGTCTCGCGCTCGCCGGCGTCCGCGGGGCGGCGGACCACCCCGGCACCGGGCTTCGCAACCCGCGCGTCGGCGACGCGGGTGACGAAACGGATGTCGCCGACCGATTTGACGATGGACCGGGGCGTGATGCCGTGCTCGACGTTGTACGCGACCTGTGTCTCGCGGCGTCGGTCCATCTCTTTCAGCGCCCGTTCCATCGAGCCGGTGACGCGATCGGCGTACAGAATGGCTTTGCCGCTGAGGTGGCGCGCCGCACGCCCCACGGTCTGGATCAACGACCGATCCGATCGGAGGAACCCCTCCTGGTCGGCGTCGAGCACCGCGACGAGGGAAACTTCGGGCAAGTCCAACCCTTCGCGTAGCAAGTTGATTCCCACCAGGACGTCGAACTCGCCGAGGCGCAGGCCCCGAATGATCTCCACGCGCTCGATCGCGTCGATCTCCGAATGTAGGTAGCGCACCCGTACGCCATGTTGCTGCAGGTAGTCGGTGAGGTCTTCCGCCATCCGCTTCGTTAACGTCGTGACCAGGATGCGCTCGTTTTTCTTTTCGCGCAGCCGGATTTCGCCGAGCAGGTCGTCCACCTGCCCCGCCACCGGCCGGATTTCGACGGTGGGATCGATCAGCCCGGTCGGCCGGATGATCTGCTCGACGATGACGCCACCCGAGAGCTGCAGCTCGTCTTGCCCCGGCGTCGCCGAGACGAACACCATGCGGGGCACCAGCCCCATGAACTCATCGAATCGGAGCGGCCGGTTGTCGAGCGCCGAAGGAAGGCGGAAGCCGTAATCCACCAGAGTCTGTTTGCGCGAGCGGTCGCCCTCGTACATGGCGCCGAGCTGCGGCAGCGTCTGGTGCGACTCGTCGATGATGCAGAGATAGTCGTCCGGAAAGTAGTCGAGCAGGCATGCCGGTCGCTCGCCCGGCTGGCGACCGCTGAAGAGCCGCGAATAGTTCTCGATGCCGGCGCACCGTCCCACTTCCATCAGCATGTCGATGTCGAAGTGGGTGCGGGACTCGAGTCGTTGTGCTTCCAGCAGCTTGTTTTGCGCGCGCAGCTCCGTCAGACGCTCCGCGAGCTCGGTCCGGATCCGGGTGACCGCGCGCTCGATCGTGGCCCGTTGGGTAACGAAATGCGTCGCCGGATAGATCGCGGAGCGGTCCATCGGCCGGATGACGTTGCCGGTCAACGGATCGATCTTCGCGATGCGCTCGATCTCGTCGCCCCAGAACTCGATCCGCACGGCCTGCTCGTCATACGCCGGGAAGACCTCCACGGTATCGCCGCGCACCCGAAACGTCCCGCGTTCGAAGCCCACGTCGTTGCGCTGATACTGCACGGCGACGAGATCGGCGAGCAATGCGTCCCGGCCTCGCGTTTCGCCCTTTTGCGCGGTCACGAGCAGCTCTCGATACAGCTCGGGGTCGCCGAGGCCGTAGATCGCCGAGACGCTCGCGACGATGATGACGTCGTCGCGCTCCATCAGACTCGACGTCGCGCGCAGACGCAGGCGCTCGATGTCGTCGTTGATGGACGAGTCCTTGGCGATATAGGTGTCGGTCGACGGCACGTACGCCTCGGGCTGGTAGTAGTCGTAGTAGGAAATGAAGAATTCGACCGCGTTGGACGGGAAGAATGTCTTCAGCTCGCCGTACAGCTGCGCAGCGAGCGTCTTGTTGTGCGACAGCACCAGCGTCGGCTTGTTGAGGTCGGCGACA
>WNFW01016711.1_pt1 | contig 13276 bp, 8 predicted proteins | sample 5400131 | NCBI WGS metagenome assembly WNFW01 (sample SAMN13153362, study PRJNA577476) | soil metagenome | isolation source: 20 cm soil or saprolite under grassland replicate 1 | place: USA:California | collected 2016-06-15 | reverse complement strand
CGGACCGGTGGCTCGGCCATTACCGGAGCGTGCTCATCGGCGGCGCGATCATCGCCCTGGGCCATTTCACGCTCGCGTTTCACGCCCTGCCGTTCTTTTACGCCGGCCTCACCCTCATCGTCGTCGGCACCGGCCTCCTCAAGCCCAACGTCAGCACGCTGGTCGGCTCGTTGTACGAGCAGGGCGACGAGCGGCGGGACGCCGGGTTCTCGATCTTCTACATGGGGATCAACCTCGGCGCGTTCCTGGGGCCGATCATCGCGGGCAAGCTCGCCGAGAGTGTGGACTGGCACCTCGGGTTCGCCTGCGCGGGTGTCGGCATGACCCTGGGACTCGTGCAGTACGTCGTGGGGCGCAACCGCCTCCAGCCTGCAATGGAGCGCCTCGCCGCCCGACCGAAACGGATGGCAGCCGCCGCCCCTGGGGCAGATCCCCCATTCACCGTCGAGGACTGGAAACGGATGGCGGCCGTGGTCGTGTTCTTCGCGTTCGCCTCGCTCTTCTGGGGCGCATACGAGCAGGCCGGATCCACGCTCAATCTGTTCGCGGATCGCTACGTCCACCTCGAGCTCCTGGGGATCAGGCTGTACGCCTCCTGGTTCGTGTCCATCCAGGCGGCGTTCGTGATCTTGTTGTCGCCGGTCTTCGCCTGGCTCTGGGTGAAGCTCGGGACGCGGCAGCCGTCTTCACCGGCGAAGTTCGCGCTGGCACTGCTGTTCGTCGGGCTTGCGTTCGTGCTGCTGATCCCCGCGGGATCGATCGCCCAGGGGGGCATCAAGATCAGTCCGCTGTGGCTGGTCGGCGTCTATTTCATCGAGGAGCTCGGCGAACTGTGCCTCAGCCCGGTGGGGCTCTCCGTCGTGACCAAGCTCGCGCCGACGAGGGTGGTTGGGCTGTTGATGGGCGTCTTCTTTCTCTCCAACGCACTGGGGAACAAGCTGGCCGGGTGGTCCGCGGGGTTCATCAGCACGACTCCCTTGCCGGTGTTGTTCGGTGTGACGGCGGCGGTGACGCTAGGTGCGGCGGTCGTGATGTTCGTGCTCATCAAGCCGGTGCAGCGACTGATGGGCGGGGTGCGCTAGCGCCAGATCATCGAGCACTAATGCGGGCGCGTGTCCCTCAGCGCCCCAGCCACTTCCGGAAGAACTCGGCCGCGGCCTCGTACGCCGCGACCCAATCCGCGTGCGTCAGAAAATCGTGGATTTCGTCGGGAAGGATCAGCTGGTCGACTTTCACGCCTCTGGCTCGCAGCGCTGTCGCGAGCTGGACCGTCTGGCTGAACTGGACGTTGCGATCGTCGTCGCCGTGAATCAGCAGCACCGGTGAGCGCCAGTCCTTCACATAGGCGATCGGAGAAGACTCGTACGCGAGCTTGGCGGCGTCGGCCTGTTTCGAGGGATCGTAGCTCGGGACCCAGTTCTGGATCTCGACGTTCCAGTCGTGCACGCCGTGCAGGTCGACGCCCGCGGCGAACAGGTCGGACGCACGCGCGAGGCCCATGGCGGTGAGAAAGCCGCCGTACGAGCCGCCCCACAATCCGATCCGCTTGGCGTCGACGTCAGCGCGGGTTCCCAGGTAGAGCCCGGCGCCCAGCACGTCGTTGAACTCACTCGCCCCCTGGGCGCCGTAGTGCAGCGCCTCGCGGAATTCCATCCCGTAGGCGATCCCGCTGCGGTAGTTCACGGACAGCACCACGTACCCGCGGCTCGCGAGGTACTGGTTCAGCGCGTAGGCATTGCGGTAGTAATAGAAGTAGTGCCACCCGAGCAGCATTTGCCGGCGGGAGCCGCCGTGAAAGAAGATCACGGCGGGTCGCCGTTCTCCTCCCTTAAGGCCGCGGGGCAGGAACAGCTGTCCGTGCACGGGCAAGCCGTCCACCCCCGGAAACACCACGGGCTGCGGATCGACCAGCGCCGCTTCCGGGAAGTCCGCCGGGACTACGCCGGGCGCGAGGTCGCGCGGGGTGCCGCCGCCGACCTGGAGGACAGGATGCGGAGGCGTGCGCGTTCCGGCTTGAATGAACGCGATCGCGCGGCCGTCCCCGGTCATCATCGGTGTCCACTCGAGACCGGTCCCGCGCGTCAGCCGCGTGGGCTGGCCCCCGGCCACGGGAACCGTCCAGATGTGCCGCCGCTCGATATCGTCCTGGTTCGAGCTGAACACGACCGTGGCCCGGTCCGGGCTCAAGGTCACATGCTCCACTTCAAACCCACCCGGCGTCAGCAGGGTCGCGCGGCCGCCCGCGAGGGGCACCGAGTAGAGGTGCGTCCACCCATCCTTCTCCCAGGGGAACACAATGCGATCACCGGCGCCCCAGAGGATTTGGTTGGCGGCCACGATCTCCCGGAACACGCTTCCCCGTCCCGAGTCCGCGACCCAGACTTCTCGTCCTGCCCCCGCCCCCGCCCCCGCCCCCGTGGCCACGTCGACCACGCGGATCGACCACGGCTGGCCGCTGCGCTGGGGCGTGAACGGCATGCCTTCCGCGCCCGCCGGAATGCGCAGAAATGCGATGCGCCGGCCATCGGGCGACCACGCGGGCTCACCGTCCGCGTCGACGCTCGGGTCGAGATAGCGCAACGTCTTGGTCACTACGTCGTACAGTGCGACGAACGCGTGGTCGCCGCGGTCGCTTACGAAGGCCAGCTTCGAGCCGTCGGGGGACCAGCGCAGCGAGCGGGCCGTGCCCCGCGCGCGAATCAGCTGGTCGGTCGCCGTCGAGTCGGTGAACGATCCCCACCACACCTGGCCATGGCTGATGAACGCCACCCGGTCGCCCTTGGGGGAGACCGCCGGCCCGTGCCCCTCGCCGATGCGCCGTGGGGCGCCGCCGGAAGCCAGCACGACCCACACCGCCTGCTCGACCCGGGTCACCAGACTGTGGGGATTCGGGTACTCACCCTTGTCGTTCGCGCCGCCGCCCCGGACGTACACGATGGCCCGCGCGTCCGGAGTGCAGCGCAGCTCGGCGATCTCCTGTCCGTCGTCGCTCGTGTATGCCGTGACTGCCCGCCCGGCATAGTCAGGCGGAGCGGCGACCCAGATGTTCCGCACGCCCCGCACGTTGGACACCCAGGCGACAGCGCTCGCGGGAGCGGGCGCGGCGGTGAGCTCGTCGGGAAACGGCGCGCTCATCACCTGCTCGATGGTGAAGCCGGACTGTTGTGCGGGGAGTGCCGCGGGTGCGAGCGGCGCCAAGGTCAGCAACGCGAGATACCGAAGGGTCGGGGTCATGCCGAGAAGGTACCAGGGTCAGTTGAATCGCGTAGTCCGCCAGAGCAGCCAACCTGTTCCGAAGAGCAGCACGAGCATGGCGAGTGTGAGCGGCACGACCCATCCCCAGCTCAGGGCCAGGTTGGGAACGCGGGCGATGAACCCGAACGCCACGAACACCGCCGTGGCGCCGACTACCAGTCTCTCTCGCTCCGCGGCTTCCTGCCAGCGGACATGCTCGGCGCCCGTGGCCGACGCCAGCGCGATCGCCACCGCTCCGAGCGCCATCAAGAGCGAGCCGCCGATCACCTGGCCGTACGTCGCTGCCGCGTGGCCGCGCAACTCTCCGAACACCAGCAACCCCCAGGCAAGTCCCCAGAGTTGATTGGTGTTCGACAACGGGATGCCGCGACTGATGCCCACATATTTTGCCGCGTATTGCTGGAACAGGTCGCCCAGGACCCACACGAAGCCGCCGAGCATCAACCAGAACAACACGTCGCGGGCGGCGGAGAGCTGCGTGACCAGCCCGGAGAGACCACCGCTCCCGCCGAGGGCGAGCGACAGCATCATTCCCAGCTCGCCCACCGTGAAGAACGTGACGAACGCCAGGGGATTCATGCCGCTGAGATAGGCCTTGCGGTAGGGGATGTACATCGTGCCCCAGAGCGCGCCCGCGGCGAGCGCCGCCGCGACGCCGCGCGCAGCGTGTCCGGCGGGCGCCTGCGTGGACGATGCTACCGCGAGCAGCGTGGCGCCCGCGAACATCACGGCCGCGCCCCCCAGGACGCCGAGCAACCGCGTCCAGGCGGCGCCGCGCAATTCGTTGAAGAAGACCGCGCCCCACAGGATGCCGAGCAGGCTGTTCGCGTTCCACAGCGGGAACGCGATGCTCAGCCCGATGTCTCTGATCGCGTAGACCGTGAGCGTGTTGGCGACGGCCCACAGGCAGCCGGCGAGCACCGCCCACACGATGAGATGCGGCGCCTGCCGCACATCCGCGCGAATCGCCGACGTTCCCCGGAGCAGCGCCGGGAGGCTCCAGCGCGCGAGAAACACGCCCACGACCATCGCCAGGGAGATGACGACCGGTGAGAGGCCCAGGGTGACCATCTTGGTAGGCGCCTCGGCAGCCCCCAGCCACGCGCCGGCGGTGAAGCCGCTCGCGATGCCGGCGAGCTGGAGGCGGCGCAGCCGCCCCGCGTCTAGCGGATCCACCAGAGAACCAGCAAACCCGCCACCAGGACGGCGACCGGTACCCAGAACTGCGCGTCTTTGAGCACGGCGCTCAGGCGCGGGTTCGTCACAGCGGGTCCTCGGCGAAGTGGCAGGCCGCGAGCTGCCCCGGCGCGATTTCGCGCAGGGGCGGAGGGTCGGTCCGGCAGCGGTCGTTCTTCCGGGGGTGCGGGCAGCGCGGGTGAAACGGGCAGCCGGATGGCGGGTGCGCCGGCGACGGCACCTCGCCCACCAGCACGATGCGCTCGTGCTGGGCCTTGGGGTCCGGGACCGGGACGGCGGAAAGCAACGACGTCGTGTAGGGGTGCCGCGGCCTGGCGTACAACGCGGGCGCCGGCGCGCGCTCGATGATCTTGCCGAGATACATCACCGCCACGTGGTCCGCGACGTGCTTCACGACGGCGAGGTCGTGCGCGATGAACAGGTAAGTGAGCCGCCGCCGCTGCTGCAGGTCGGTCAGCAGGTTCAACACCTGCGCCTGGACCGACACGTCGAGCGCGCTGACCGGCTCGTCGAGCACCAGGAATTGCGGCTCGACCGATAGCGCGCGGGCGATCCCCACGCGCTGCCGCTGGCCTCCAGAGAGCTCGTGGGCGTAGCTCGCCGCGAAGCTCGGATCGAGGCCGACCTCCTCGAGCAGCGCCGCAACGCGCTGCCCGGCATCGGCGCCCCGCGCGATGCCATGGATCGCAAGCGGCTCGGCGAGCATCTGTCGCACCGTCATGCGCGGGTTGAGGGAGCCGTACGGATCCTGGAACACGATCTGCATGCGGCGCCGCAACGCGCGCAGCGCGCGGGCCTTGAGCGCCCCGACGTCCTGGCCGTCGATTGTGACGCGGCCGCGGTCGGGCTCGATCAGGCGCAGCATGGTGCGGCCCACGGTGGACTTGCCGCACCCCGACTCGCCCACGAGTCCCAGCGTTTGTCCGGGCGCGATCGCGAACGAGACGTCATCCACCGCCCGCACGGCCGCACGCGGGCGGCCCAAGCCGAACAGCCCCCGTTCGCCCGGGAAATGCTTGACCAATCCCTGCACGTCGACCAGCGGGGGCGGGGCGGGGGCGGGGGCGGGGGCGGACGCCGTCATCTATGGGTGCGGCGTGCGGCGCCGCGGGTCGGTCAGCAGCCAGCAGCGCACGGCGTGGGTGCCGGGCTCACCGCCGGCGTCGAGCAGCGGTGGCTCTTCCGCCCGGCAGCGGTCCCAGGCGTAGGGGCAGCGCGGGTGGAAGCGGCATCCCTCCGGCCAGGCGGTGGCCGCGGGCACCTGGCCCGGGATGCTGCGCAGGCGGCCGCGCGCGCGGGCGGGCGGGGCGTCGAGACGCGGCACCGAAGCGAGCAAGCCCTCGGTGTACGGGTGCAGGGGCCGCGCGAACAAGGTAGCCGTCGGCGCCTGCTCCACGACCTGGCCCGCGTACATCACCACCACTCGATCGGCGCTCCCGGCCACGATTCCCAGATCGTGCGTGATGAGCAGGACCGCCATGCCGAGCTCGGCCTGGAGCCGGTCGATCAACTCGAGGATCTGCGCCTGGATCGTCACGTCGAGCGCGGTGGTCGGCTCGTCGGCGATGAGCAGCTGGGGCCGGCATACGAGCGCCATGGCGATCATCACGCGCTGGCGCATGCCACCGCTCATCTGGTGGGGATAATGGTCGACGCGCTCGTCGGGGTCCGGGATGCCGACGAGCCGGAGCATCTCGATGGCGCGGCTCCGGGCCGCCCGGCGCGACACCTGGTGGTGGACGATCGCGGCCTCGGCGATCTGGTCGCCCACGGTGAACACGGGATTGAGCGACGTCATCGGCTCCTGGAAGATCATCGCGATCCGATTGCCGCGGATGGCGCGCAGCTCGCGCGGGTCGAGCGTCAGGAGGTTGCGTCCTTCGAACTCGATGAAGCTTCCGGGGAGGATGTGGCCGGGCGGCTCGGGGATGAGCCGGAGAATCGACAGCGACGTGACCGTCTTGCCGCACCCCGACTCGCCCACGATGCCGAGGGTCTCGCCGGGCAGCACGTCGAAGGTAACCCCGTCTACCGCGCGCGCCGTCCCGCTGCCGTGCTCGGTGACGAAGTACGTCTTGAGATCCCGGACGCGAAGCAACGGTTCGGTCATGCCGCGCCCCCCCCCTCCCCTCCCTCTTCTCCCGCTCGCCGGGGGTCGAGCGCGTCGCGCAGCGCGTCACCGAGCGCGTTGAACGCCATCACGACGAGAGAGATTGCGAGCCCCGGAAACGTGGACGCCCACCAGGCGACCGTCATCTTGTGCCATCCATCGGCGATCATGTTCCCCCAGCTGGGCGCGGGCGGGGGCACGCCGAGCCCGAGGAACGAGAGCCCGGCTTCGAGCAGCATCATATTGCCGATGCCGAGGGCCGCGGACACGATGATCGGACCGGCCGCGTTGGGCAGCACGTGGCGAAAGATCACGCGGCCCGACCCCGCGCCCGCCGCCCGCGCCGCGGCGACGAAGTCGCGCTCGCGCAGGCTCAGCACTTCCGCTCGCACCAGGCGGCTGGTGCCGAACCACCCCGTGAGCCCGATGAGCAGCACGAGGACCCACAGGGCGATGTGCTCCCACAGCGCGACTGCCATCAGGAGGACGAAGATGCGCGGCATCGCGAGACCGACGTCCACGAGCCGCATGAGCGCCGTGTCCACCCAGCGGCGGAAATATCCCGCGACCGCGCCCACCGCGGTGCCGATCGTCGCCGCGACGAGCATGGCCACCGCGCCGATCCCAAGGGACACGCGCGCTCCGTACACCAGCCGACTCCAGACATCGCGGCTGTACGGGTCGGTGCCGAGCAGGAACTGCGTGGAGGGCGGCAGATCCGGGTTGGTGATGTCGATCTGAAAGTACGGTGGGTACGGTGCGACAACGGGCGCGGCGATGGCGATCGTCACGAAAAAGGCGAGCACGAAGAGGCCCGGCACCGCCGTCGGGTGCCGAAAGAAGCGTCGCCCGGACGCCGTGGCTGTGATGCGGCGCCGCAGAGCCGCGACCGCGGCCAGCGCGACGATCGCGGCCCCGCCGAGCGCGAGCCAATTGCCGACGTTCACGCCGTCTCACTCCGTACTCGGATGCGCGGATCGGCCACGGCGTACAGCACGTCCGCGATCAAGTTCCCCAGGACCACCATCGCACTCGTCAGCAGCGCGGCGCCGGTCACCACGGGGTAATCGCGTTGGAAGATGGCGTTCACGGCGAGCCGTCCCATGCCGGGCCAGGCGAATACCGTCTCGACCAGGACCGCGCCGGTGAACAGAAACGGAAAGGCCAACCCGAAGAGCGTGATGACCGGCAGCAAGGCGTTCCTGAGGGCGTGGACCAGCAGCACCCGTCGTTCCCGCAGCCCCTTGGCGCGAGCGGTCCGCACGAAATCCTGACGGATGACCTCGAGCATCGCCGCGCGCTGGTAGCGCGCCGTGCTGGCTGCGCCCACGAGCCCGAGCGTGAGGGCCGGCAGGGTGAGGTGCCAGAGGAAGTCGAGCCCGCAGGCCGGCGAGTCGAGCCGGGGACACAGGACGGGGTTGCTGAGCCCGCCCACGGGGGCCCACCGCAGCCACTGACCGAACACCAGCAACAACACGAGCCCGAGCCAGAAGACCGGCATCGAGTTGACGAGGAGCGCCCCGTTCCCCCACACGACATCGCCGACCCGGCCGGCCCGCACCGCCTGATAGATGCCGAGCGCGAGACCGAGCGCGAAGTCGATGAGCAGGGCTGCGAGCGCGAGGGTGAAGGTGTTGGGGATCGCGTCGGCCAGCGCGTCGGCCACGGGGCGGCGCAGCGCGAACGACTGGCCCAGGTTGCCTCGCACGACGTTCCGGAGGAACAGCAGGTACTGCTCGGGCAGCGACCGGTCGAGTCCGAATTCGGTGCTGAGGCGCCTGAGTGTCTCGGGCGTCAGATGCTGGCTCTCTGCGGGGAGAAACGGCGATCCCGGCGCCGCGTGAATGACGAAGAACGTGATGGTGACGACCGCGAACACGATGGCGATCGACGCTGCGAGGCGCCGTACCAACCACGTCGCCACCTAGTGCTCCACGCGGTCTCGATCCGTCAGTCGATCAGCGGGGACGCGCCAGGTGGCGAGTTGGTAATTGGAGCGCCCGAAGCCTCCGCGGGTCCACGTCTGGGTGAACCCCGACGAGGGCGTCGGGTCCGAGTTCCACACGGCAATCAAGGCGTCGAATCGGCCCGTGCGGGCGCGCTCGGTGAACACGCTGAAATCGACCTCGTCGATCTGCACGTCCACGCCGGCGGTTCGGAACTGCTCCTGCAGCAGCCGTGAGTAGGTGCGGCGAACCGCGCTGGTGGTCGGAACCAGCAAGCGGAATGAAAGCGGATGGCCGTCCTTGTCCCGGATTCCGTCGCCGTCCGAATCGATCCAGCCGCTGCGCCTGAGGAGTCGGGCCGCCTGGCCGCTGTCGTCCGGCAGTCCCCGGATCTCCGGGTCCCAGATCCACCACAACTGCGGCATCGGACCGGGCGGAACCTTGGCCAGGTCGCCGAACACATTGTGCAGCAGGCGTTCGCGGTCCGTAGCCATGACGAGCGCGCGCCGCAGGTCGCGGTCACCGAACAGCGGGTGCGGTTTGGATGTGTCGCCCTGGGCCGCGAGGTTGAACGCCACGTATCCGTACGCCGCCCCCTTGTAGGGATAACAGGCGAGCTGGGGCTCGGCGCAGGCACGCTGCACGTTGTCGGGCGAGACGAGCACCTCGACCGCGTCCGCGTCTCCCGCGATCAGCTGCGTCACGGCGACCGTCTGGTCCGGCGTGAAGCGCCAGATGACGCGGCGGATGTGCGGGCGCCCGCGAAAGAACGTGGAATCCGCGGCGATCTCGATGCTCTCGCCCGCCTTCCAGGCGACGAACCGGTAGGGCCCGTCCCCGACCGGTGCGCGCCCGAATGGTGCGCTGTGCCACTGCGTCCGCGGCAGCTCGCGCAGCAGATGGGCGGGCAGAATCCGCAGGTGGTACACCGCGTCGTAAAACATCTCGGGATAGCGCTGCCGGAACCGGAACACCACCGTGAGCGAGTCCCGTGTCGTCACGGCCGCTATCTGGCGAAGTGACGGCCGGAACGGCGAGTTGACGAGCGTGTCCGTGTAGGCGTCGTACGTGAACGCCACGTCCGCCGCGGTGACCGGCTGGCCATCTTGCCACCGGGCCCGCGGATCGAGGTGAAACACGAGCGTGGTCGGGGCGTCCCACTCCCACCGTTCCGCCAGCTGGGGCTGAAAGTCCTCGTCGCCGCTCGTGTTCCCCGAGGGCCCCACGTCCGCGAGCTTGAGAAACAGCCGATCGGCCACGTCGCGCGTCACCGAGAACTCGCTCACGACCGGCAGCAGGATATCCGGCTCCCCCGCGGTGGCGATCACCAGCGTGCCGCAGTAGTCACCAGTGCAGCCGACGGGCCGCTCGCACGCCGTGAGCCACGCGAGGGCGGCCAACGCGAGCGTGGCGATTCGGCGGTCGGACAGTCGTGTGCGGGGCGTCGGCATGGCGCCTAAGATTTCACCGCCGCGGCCAGCGGCGCCAGGTCCAACAGCGAGGGGGTGGAGGTCGCCCCAGCGTCCCACGCCGCGACGATTGCGTCTGCGACTTCGTCGAAACTCACGTGTCGTCGCAATTCGCTCGACAGCGTCGTTTCGCGACTGACGACGGACGACCCACGACTGACCAGGCTCACGATCTCCTGCGAGCCGTCGAGCAGAATCGACCCGTGCTGCAAGAATGCGTTCCGCTTCCGGACCTGCGCCGAACCCACCAGCTTGCGACCGGCGACGAGGATTTCGCCCCGGGCGGAGGTCGCGAAGCAGGAGGTCGGTTGGTGGAGAATGGTGGAGGACGGTGGAGGATGGTGGAGGGCACGTGTGGCTTCCACGCCCAGCGACCGGAGCGCCAGGGCGAGCCGGGCGTGAATGGCGTGGTATGCGTTGCGGAGGCCGCCGAATGTCGCAATCGGGGCCGCGACCGCATAGGTGACCTCGTGCTCGTGCCACACGGCGCAGCCGCCCGTCGGCCGCCGCACCACGTCCAGAGCCAGCCGGGCGATCGCGCTGCGATCGTAGCGCGCGGTCGGCTCGTTGCGACCCAATGACAGGCACGGCGGGTCGAACCGGTACAGCCGCAGGAAGGCCTCTCCCATGCAGTCGGCGCGGTCGAGCAGCGTCGCGTCGAGGGCCATGTTCTCGGCGCCGGAGCGGCCATGCGGCTCGAGGAGGAGTTTCCAGGACAGACCGTCCGCCTCAATCAGCCGCAAGCGCATAAGCCTCCATCGGCGGACAGACGCACACGAGATTCCGGTCCCCGTACGCGCCGTCGACGCGGCTCACCGACGGCCACACCTTGTGCGCCCGGGTCCACACGGCCGGGAAGGCGGCGCGCTCGCGGGGGTACGGGCGGTCCCAGGTATCCGCGATCACGTCCTCCAGCGTGTGGGGGGCGTTGGTGAGCAGGTTGTTGCCGCGCGGCTGAGTCCCCTGTTCGACTTCGCGGATCTCCTGCCGGATCGCGATCAGCGCGTCGCAGAAGCGGTCCAGCTCTTCCTTCGACTCGCTTTCGGTCGGCTCGATCATCAGAGTACCGGCGACCGGGAACGAGACGGTCGGCGGATGGAAGCCATAATCGATGATGCGCTTGGCGATGTCTTCGACCTCGATCCCCGCCGATGCTTTGAACGGCCGGCAATCGATGATGCACTCGTGCGCGACGAGGCCGTTCTGTCCGGTATAGAGCGGCGGATAGTCCTTGGCGAGGCGACGCGCCACGTAGTTGGCGTTGAGGATCGCCATCTTGGTGGCCTCCACCAATCCTTCGCGTCCCATCAACGCGACGTAAGCCCAGGAGATCGGCAGGATCCACGCGCTGCCCCACGGCGCGGCCGCGACAGTGCCGCACGGCTGCTGCTGGCGCAACGGCACCACCGGATGGTCCGGCAGGAACGGCCCCAGGTGCTCCGCCACGCAGATCGGCCCCATCCCCGGGCCGCCGCCCCCGTGTGGGATACAAAACGTCTTGTGGAGGTTCAGGTGGCACACGTCCGCTCCGATGTCGGCCGGCCGGACCAACCCCACCTGCGCGTTCATGTTGGCACCGTCCATGTACACCTGTCCGCCGTGCGCGTGAATGATCTCGCAAATCTGGCGGATGGAGGTCTCGAACACGCCATGCGTCGACGGATAGGTCACCATCAATGCCGCGAGCGTGTCCTTGTGCTCGACGGCTTTGGCCCGAAGGTCCGCGACGTCGATGTTGCCGCGGGCGTCCGACTGGACGGGCACGACTCGCAGGCCGGCCATCACGGCGCTCGCGGGATTGGTGCCGTGCGCCGAGTTCGGGATCAGGCACGTGGTACGGTGGCCCTCCCCGCGAGAGCGGTGATACGCCTTGATCACGAGCAGCCCGGTGAACTCACCCTGCGCGCCCGAGTTCGGCTGCAACGAGACCTTCGGGAAGCCGGTGATTTCTGCAAGCATGTCCTCGAGCTGGCGGAACAGCGTGCGGTACCCGGTGGCCTGCTCTCGCGGCGCGAACGGATGCAGCCGGTTGAACTCACGCCACGACAGCGGGACCATCTCGGTCGTGGCGTTCAGCTTCATGGTGCACGACCCCAGGGGAATCATGGCGGAGGTGAGGGACAGGTCGCGCGCTTCGAGCCGCTTGATATAGCGGAGCATCTCGGTCTCGGAGCGGTACCGATGAAACACAGGATGCGTCAGGTAGGATGACGTGCGGTGCAGGGCCGTCGGGATCGAGGGATCGGCCTTGGCACCCAGGTCCTCGACCATGAAGGGCAGCACCTCGTTGAGCGAGAACGCGGTGACCAGGTCCGCAAGGTCGCCGAGCGTGGTGCCTTCGTCCAGCGCGACGCCCACGCGCGTGGGCGAGATGACTCGCAGGTTGATGCGCCGCGCGCGCGCCGCATCGAGCAGGCGCGGCAGGGCCCACGCCTCGACGTCCACGCCCAACGTATCGAAAAACGACGTGTGCACCACGCGGTAGCCGAGGCGCGTAAGCGCCTGCGACAGCAGCACGGCGAGCGTGTGCACCCGCTCGGCGATGCGTCGCAGCCCCTCGGGGCCGTGATATACCGCGTACATGCTCGCCATCACGGCGAGCAGGACCTGCGCGGTGCAGATGTTGCTGGTCGCTTTCTCGCGGCGGATGTGCTGCTCGCGCGTCTGCAGCGCCATGCGGAGCGCGGGGCGGCCGGCGGCGTCGCGCGACACGCCGATGATGCGGCCCGGGACGTGACGCCGGTGGGCCTCGCGCGTGGCGAAGAACGCCGCGTGCGGGCCGCCGTACCCCATGGGCACGCCGAACCGCTGGGAGTTCCCGACCGCGATGTCCGCGCCCCACTCGCCCGGAGGCGTCAGCAGGGTGAGGGCGAGCAGGTCCGTGGCCACCGTGACGAGCGCGCCGACAGCATGCGCCCGGTCGCAGCACGCACGGTAGTCTTCGATCTTGCCTTCGGTGGTGGGATACTGGAGCAGCGCGCCGATGACGCCGGGCCTGAACTCGAAGCTTCCGGGGTCCGCCATCACCGTCTGCACGCCGCGCGCCTCCGCACGGGTCCGCACGACCGCGATCGTCTGCGGGTGGCATCCCTCTGCGATCATGAACATCGGCGTCGTGCCCGCGGGCACGTTCGCCACTGCTTCGGTCAGGTGCATCGCTTCGGCGGCGGCCACCGCTTCCCGTTCGGGCACGTGAAGCTCGTGCCGGCATTCCACGGCGGCCGGGTGGAAGGCGACACCGCGGGCCAGTTCACGACCAGCCCCTGCGGTCTGGTGGTGACCATCGGCGGAAAGTCCGT
>WNFW01013167.1_pt1 | contig 13278 bp, 13 predicted proteins | sample 5400131 | NCBI WGS metagenome assembly WNFW01 (sample SAMN13153362, study PRJNA577476) | soil metagenome | isolation source: 20 cm soil or saprolite under grassland replicate 1 | place: USA:California | collected 2016-06-15 | reverse complement strand
ACAAGTAATATGAAAAAGAAAATCATTTCCGTCCCGTGACCACGAACACGTCCTCCAGGTGGGACAGATCCACTGCCGGCGCCAGTTTCGCCTGACCGTCCAGTTCGCGAGCGCGAAAGCTTTTCACTGTCCCAATGAACAAACCGGACGGAAAAACTCCGCCGACACCGGAGGTGTAAGCTTTCTGTCCCGGCTGGAGGTTCGCTTGTTTCGTCAAAAAATTCAGGTCGAGCAGCGGCGCTAATCCGCCAGAGACGCGCTCACCCGAAACAATTCCCTGCTCGCGTGTGCCTTCAACCGACGCGGCCACTTTGCAATTTTCGTCCGTAACCAGAAGCACAATCGAGATGGTATTGCTGACCGTGGTTGTCTTTCCCACCAAACCTTCGTCCGTCACCACCGGCATATCGGTCTCGATGTGATCTTCTTTGCCGCGATTGATCGTCACTGTGTGCCACCAAGTCGATGCATCGCGCGTCACTACTTCGGCTGGAATCAATTTGAAGACCGAGCGCTCGCGATAATTGAGCGCGTGGCGCAGGCGATTGACTTCGTGTTCGACATCGCGCAGGGCCGAATTGGTCGCGCGCAGTTGGCGATTATCGACCCGCAGCGAAGCGTTCTCCTTTTCCAGTTCTTCCAACGATTTCAATCCGGTCCGGACCGACGTGATTTGTTTCTGCAAACCGGAACCGGTGGTAAAGAACGGCGCCAGTATTTGATAAATTCTCGCCTGAAATTTACGAGTCGTATCCGCGCCGAAACTCAGGAAGTAACCCAAAATGGCGCCGAAAATCAGAAGCGCGATGATACTCGTCCGACTCATACCGATGTCGGATACGGGATACCGGATAGCGGATAGAAAAGAGTTATCCGCGAATCAGAAGTCTTTCCGGTTTCCGCCTTCCGCTTTCCGCTTTTGTCAGCGCCACTGGCGATCTGCCGCAGCCACTTGACGCAAAAATTTAAGTTCATTCAGACATTTGCCCGTTCCTTCGGCTACGGCGCTGAGCGGATCTTCCGCAACATGGACAGGCAAACCAGTCTCCTCGCTCAAAAGTTTGTCGAACCCACGCAGGAGCGCCCCCCCGCCTGCCAAAACCAGACCGCGATCCACCAGGTCGGCCGATAGCTCGGGCGGACAACGCTCCAATGTAATCCGGACCGAATCGACAATCGTCGAAATCGGTTCCAGTAAGGCTTCCCGCACTTCCTGCGACGTGATCATCAACGTCTTCGGCAATCCGGCCACCAGATCGCGTCCCTTTACTTCCACGCTCGTTTCTTTTTCACTTGGATAGGCCGAACCGATTTTGATTTTGATTTCTTCAGCGGTGCGCTCGCCCACCATCAAATTGTAGGCACGCTTCATGTATTGAACGATCGCTTCGTCCAATTCGTCGCCCGCCACCCGCACGCTGCGGCTGAAAACAATTCCCGAAAGCGAAATCAACGCGACTTCGGTCGTGCCGCCGCCGATGTCGATGATCATATTGCCCGCCGGATCCTGCACTGGCAGTCCGACGCCAATCGCCGCCGCCATCGGCTCCTCGATCAAATAAACTTCACGCGCGCCGGCGTGCGTGGCCGATTCGCGCACCGCACGCTTTTCGACTTCGGTGATCCCGGAGGGAACCGCAATCACCACGCGCGGCCTCGCCCGCACCCGACGGTTGTGCACTTTCGAAATAAAATGACGCAGCATCGCTTCGGTCACTTCGAAGTCCGCGATCACGCCGTCTTTCAGCGGGCGGACTGCGACGATGTTCGATGGCGTCCGGCCGAGCATGCGCTTCGCTTCATCGCCGACCGCTAGCACTTTGTTGGTGCCGGCCTGCACGGCCACCACCGACGGCTCGCGCAAGACGATCCCCTGATCTTTGACGTAAACCAAGGTATTGGCCGTGCCGAGATCGATCCCGATGTCGTTCGATAAAAAGCCGAAAAGTCCGTTGAACATGAATTTATTTTCCCAGCCCGCTCGGAAACGCTGACCTTTGAAGCAAGTGGTGCGCCTCGGAGCGCGATTCTAACCGGCTGAAACGCGGTAACATGAAACGCCGTGTCCCGCCGTCAAGCTCTTAATATATATAGAGCGGCCTCACCCAAGTCCCAAATCCCAATGCCCAATCTCCAAACCTCTAATTGAGCGTTGAACGTTGGGCGCTTGCCACGCCGTAGCCCTTGCGAAGGCGGGTTGAGCGTTGAACGTTTGCTTTAATGCCGAAAATTCTCGTCGCTCCATCTATCCTGGCCGCGGACTTCTCAAATCTGGCTGGGGAAGTTCGCAAAGTTGAGTCGGCCGGGGCCGATTGGGTCCATTGCGACATCATGGACGGCCATTTCGTCGACAACATTTCGTTCGGCCCGATGGTCGTCGAAGTCGTCCGCAAACAAACGAAGCTCCCCCTCGATGTGCATTTGATGATTGAGCACGCTGACCATTACGTGCCTCGTTTTGTCGATGCCGGCGCGAACTCAATTACTGTTCACGTCGAACCCGAAGCGAGACACGACGTCGCCAAAACCTTGCAACAAATTCGCGACGCCGGCTGTCGCGCCGGCCTGACTTTGAATCCAGCCACGTCGTTCGATTTACTCGAGCCGTTTCTGGACAAGATCGACATGTTGCTGGTCATGACGGTTCATCCTGGATTCGGCGGCCAATCATTCCGCGCCGAGCAAATGGAAAAAGTGAAACGCGCCGCGGAGTGGAACAAAACACGCGACCGCAAGATCGACATCGAAGTCGATGGCGGAATCAATCCTGAGACGGCACGCGTCTCGATTCAAAACGGCGCCAACGTTCTCGTTGCCGGGACTTCGATTTTCCGCAGCCGCGATTACGCGAAAACGATCCGCGACCTGCGCGGAGACTGATTAGCGCTGCACCACCGGCTCGGCGTCTTCGGTCGTTTCCGCCATCACTTCGTCGGTTTGGGTGACGCGAACAACTTCTTCGATCGTCGTATTCCCTTTCGCGACGCGACGCCAGCCATCCTGGCGCAAAGTTTCCATGCCTTCGGCAATGGCGCATTGCTTTAGCTCGCCGCCATCTTTCTTTTGCATGATCAGTTTCCGCAACGGCTCCGTCACGACGCAAATTTCGTAAATGGCCGCGCGGCCTTGATAGCCGGTGTGCCGGCATTGTTCGCAACCTTTGCCCCGCATGAATGCGGTGCCGAGCTCTTTTAGCGGGAACGCGATCTCCGCCAAATACTCGCCCGGATATTCGACTTTCTCGGCGCACTCCGGGCAAATCGTGCGCACCAGTCGTTGCGCGATGAACGACTTTACAACTGACGCAAGCAGGAACGGCTCCACGTCCATGTCGAGTAACCGGGTGATGCCACCGACGGCGTCGTTCGTGTGCAGCGTACTAAAAACAAGGTGGCCGGTCATCGCTGCACGAATCGCGATGTCCGCTGTTTCGACATCGCGGATTTCGCCGACCATGACCACGTTTGGGTCCTGCCGAAGGATATGGCGCAGGCCGCGCGCGAACGTGAAATCGATCTCCGGTTTCACGTCCATTTGCAAAACACCCGGCAATTTGTATTCGACCGGTTCCTCGATCGTGATGATGCGGCGCGATACCGAATTGATCGTGCTCAAATAGCAATACAACGATGTCGATTTTCCGCAGCCGGTCGGGCCGGTAAGCAAAATGATTCCGTTCGGCTGCGCCAGCAAATGCCGAATCGTCTTCTCCTGCTTCTTGCTCATGTCCAACCGGTCGAATCCGAACTGTTGCCCGCCGCGGCTGAGCAATCGCAAGCTGATCGACTCGCCGTTGACGGTCGGGATGGTCGAAACGCGAACGTCGATCTCCTGATTACTTGCCTGCAAATTCATGCGCCCGTCCTGAGGCAAGCGCCGTTCGGCAATGTCCATGTGCGACATCACTTTCAATCGCGAAATGATGGCCGAGTGCAGCACGCGCAACTGTGGCGGTACTGCCACTTCGTGCAGGATGCCGTCGATCCGGTAACGAATGCGAATGTCGTTCTCGAGCGGCTCGACGTGAATATCGGTCGCGCGCTCGACGATTGCTTCGCGAATAATCTGGTTTACGAATTTCACGACCGACGCTTCCGGATCGTCTGAGCTGATGTCGGTTGCGGTTTCGCCCTCCTGCAAAATTTCGACACCCATTCCGCCGGCTTTTTCAGGAGCTGTCCGGCGAGCTGACGGCCTAACGAGTTGAACAGGTCGTAAGTTGCGAGCACAACCGAGGTTTCCTTCACTTCGATTGGCAGAATGTGATGTTGGAAAACGAAACGGCTTGGCAAGATCGACAATGTCTCGCGCTCGATTGTTTTCGGATCGATCGAGATGACGGGAACGCGGAAAAAATTTCCGATCACGCTGAGAAAACGCTGCTCGTCAACCTTTCCGGAATCGAGCACCTGCGCCGTCCAGGAGCCGCCGTTCATGTTTTGGGCGAGCTGGAGCGCTTCCTCACGCGAAGGCACACCGCTCGCGAGCAAAAGATTGACAACTGACTGGCTGGCCGTCTGATTCACCGCGCTAGTTTACCCCACATTAGGGTAAATGCAGCACGCGCCGGACCGGAATGGTCAGGGTGCCAGTGACGCGCTGCGAATAATTCTTTTGCAGCCTCGCGATCGCGTCGCTCACTCCATCGGAAAAGACGCCGTCAATCGGTCCGCAATAATAACCGAGCCGGGCCAAGTCGCGCTGCAACGCGCCAACGTAAGCCGGTTGCGTGATCAGCTCGCGTCCAGACATCCCGTAATAAGCCGCGCGCGGACTGAAGCGAGGCGCGAAATCGGTTTCATAAAGGGTGGTGCGGCTCTGATGCAACAGCCCCCAATCGTCGCGCGGCGCCAGGACATCATTCGAGTGAAAAAACGGGGTATAAAAGAATGGATCGTGGTCGTCTGCGCCCAACACCAGGTCCGTGGCCTGCGCAAAACTCCAACCAAACGCGAGTCCGACTGCAATCAGAATGCTCTTTTTCATAATTGGTTTACTTGGATTTTATCGGTTCTCTTCCAAATGGCAGATCCGGTGGCGGTAACTGCTGCGGAAGTTGTTTCTCTTCGCGCGCAGGCGGCGGGCAATCCGGGCAATAACCTTGATCAATTTCGGGACCGAAATGGGTGTGATCTTCGATCTTTTGGCGCAACTTGTGAACATCGAGGTTGGTCATCGTGACTTCCGGACACATCAAAATAATTAATTCACTGCGCATCCTGTTCTCCACAGTACTGCGGAAAAGGGCACCGACGTACGGAATGCGATCCAGAATTGGGATTCCGGTAGTGTCTTTGCGCTTGCTGTCGGTGATCAAGCCGCCCTGTCGAGTTTCTGCAGAATATCGAGCGACACTTCCCTCTCTGAGTTGATTAGCGGCACAACCTCTAGCTGTAAGGCGACACGTTTGAACTCGATATTCGATTGCTGTCCAACGTTTGTTCCGGTGACAGGATTATTTGCGTTGACGAGCGAAGACAGCGTGCTCACCGGCACCGGAATCTCGGTTCCGGAGGCGATAATCGCTTTCTTATTGTTGCTCGTGAAAACGACAGGCCGATTAATGACGCGGAATCGTCCCGTACCTTCCAGCGCGTGCACTATCGTCGCCAGATAGTTGCCGGCTGCGACGTACACATTCGTGCCCGTCGCAACATTTTGAATAGCTTGACTAAAATTAATCAAATGAGCTGGATCGACAACGCCACCTCCGGCAATCGGCGTGCCCATTGCATTCACAGTTGCGCCCGGGATAGGAATTGGCGCACCGGTGTTTCGTGAAATGCCAACGATTTTCCTGTCGTACTTGGCGAAATAATCGACCCCGAATTCTTCGTCGTTATTGAGCGTCAATTCGCCGATGACCGTGCTGAGCGCGACCTGCGGCGCTTTCACGTCCATCTCGTCCAAAATCTTTTGGACTTTGACCACGATTTCCTGATTGCCGAGCATGATGATCGTGTTCGCGCGCTGATCGGCGATGATCTTGGCATTACCGATCACAACTGCTTTCGGCGTTGTGTCGACCGGCTGAGTCGAGAGTTCTTCGGAAATGTTAAGCGTTCCGCCGCCGCTGGTCCCACCCAAGCCCGTGCCGGTGGTCGATGTCGATGTTGTTGCGAGGCCGCCGCTGGTCGCAGTCGCGGTTGTCGTCCGGCGCGGCTGACCCGGGCTCGCTCCCGGCGCGGGAGCACCGCCTTCCGCACCCGCGCCCGTTTGCTGCCCCGGCTCGCTCAGCGCTTGCACGATTACCGGCAACACATCCGCCGCCGAAATGTAATTGAGCGCGCGCGTGACCGGTTTGGCGAATTCCACATTGGCATCGAACTCGGAAATAAGTTTGCGAACAAACGGCATATTGACCGGGCGGGTGATGACGTGGATCCGATTCGTGCGCACGTCGGCTGACAATTTTATTTTGCCGACCACAACCGATTCCTCGGTCAGCGCGGTCAAACCACCGACTTCGCTAACTTCAGCCACCGGCGCCGGCACATTGCCTGCACCGACTGGTCGGACACCGCCGCGATACCCAGGTTGACCTGGCTGCGTGCCAGTTTTTTCGCCCTTTTCAAAAATGTCTTTGAGCATGTCCACCACTTTGCTCGCGTCCGCACGCTCCAATTTGATGAACTCGCTCACCACCTCCGCCGGCGGCACGTCCACCTGGTTAATGATGCGGGTCAGGGTCCGAATCACACTTGAGTTCTCCGTTACCAGAATCGCACCTGCCTTTGGCAGCGCCAGAAACGACGTGTAGGGCTGCGGCGGGGAAAGATATTGCCCGGTAACTGATGACGTGATCGCCATCCGGGATCTCGGTTTCGTCGGAAACGATCGGCACTCCGGTCGTGCGCGGATTTTTCCCTGTCCCGATGACTTTAACAATGTCGGTGTCTTCCGCGGGGATGAGCGAATAGCCGTTAAGGAGCAGATTCATCTCGATGATCTTGATCGCTTCCTCGCGCGGCACTTCTTTGGCGATGAAGATGCTGACCTTGCCCTGAACAAAATTGTCCATTACCAACTTTTTGCCGGTGAGCTGCTCGTAAAGGCGGAGCACGTCGCCGACGTCGCTGTTTGGAAATTGCAGTCGTACCATTTGCGGCGCGCCAGGCTGGGGACTTGCAGGCGCGACTGGCGCCGGCGTCTCGGGAGCGCGCGCGGGGGTCGAAATTACTCGCGGAACGGATGGCGCCGGACGCGCGGGCTGGGGAGCCGCGGCTTGGAGTGGCGGCGTCTTGGCAGGCTGCGGCGCGACTGGCGCAACTTGAGCAAAGCTCGAACTGGTCGCGACAAGCAACAGAACCGATCGATGCACGGATTTAATGGTGGCGACGATGTTACCAGATGCGCGAGACCGGGTCAATTTCCTTCGGTTTTACCGCCGGCGCGAAGAAAAGTCAGCGCGCAACTGGACACCGCGCGCGATCTCATATTAAGAATGTCATGCCTCGAAACATTCCACTCCCACGGTTCATGAAAAATTTTCTCCGAGTTTTAGCGTTCGGTCTCTGCGGATTTGCTGGAACGACTTTCGCCGACGATTTCAAAAGCCAAAGTTTCATTGGCTCTTTAGATACGATTCGCGTCCATGGCGACCAGTTCATGGTCATCCGGAATTTTACACAAGACAATATGGGATCGACACGCGGCGTCGTGATGGTGGCCAAGCCGCCGACTACAGGACCGGTGGCCGTCCTAGCTGCCGCGATTATCGACACAACCACTACTAACCCACCCGACGTTATTAATAGCGTAGTGATCGCCGGCCCGGCAGATGTCACAGTCACATGTGGAACGATGGGAAACTGTTTCATCAGCTACAAAAAAGACAGCAACTAAACTTCGGACGTAATCCGCGCGTTGGAGACGGATATTAAATGAAGAATGCTGCGTCGCTGTTGATTTTCCTTTGTGCTCTTGCGGCGGTCGCCATCGCCGGTGATTTCAAAACTGAAGTAATCACGAACGCGACGCTGAGCATCGATGTTCCTGACCATCATTTTCTGCGCATTTACAATTTCACGCAGCAGAACAACGGTAGCGTCAGTCAGCGCGGCGTCGTGATCGCTTCAGCAGCGACACCAACGACAACGCCTACTCCGACTCCCGCACCGACGCCAACCTGTTCACCCAGCCCGTGCACTCCGACTCCGACGCCTACACCAACACCCATTCCTACGACGACTCCGACACCAACGCCGACGCCGCCTCCGCGAGCGGTGCTCACGGCGACAATGATCAGCTCCAGCTCGGCATCGCCGCTGGAATTTATTAAACACGTGGTCATCGATGGCCCGGCGCACGTCACAGTCGACCCGCTAATGAACGCGACGCTGGTTCTAACTTACAAAAGAGAACTCGAACCAACGCCAACACCGACGCCTGCGCCTATTACTACTGCTACGCCTTCACCGACACCAACGGCCACACCGATGGTGGCTACCATCATTAGCTCAACGATTTTAACTGATGATGTATCAGACGAGCCGACGCCGACACCAACGGCGATAACTTCGGGCCCGGTCGCAACTTCAACACCGACGCCAACCGCTACACCGTCAACCACTCCAACGCCCTCACCGACTCCGATGCCGACGCCGTAGTGATCTTCGTCATCCCGAGCGGAGCGAGGGATCTCACACTCGAAGCGTGGAGCACACAAATTACTAAGCGTGATCAATCAGCTTTTGTGAGATCCTTCACTTCGTTCAGGATGACAATGCGTAGTGTCGTCGTTTGCTTCCTGGTCGCGGCGATTCTTGGATCGACATCGCTTTCTGCGCAGTCGCCCCAATCCGAAATTAGCGCGGTGCTGAAAATGCAGCAGGAGGCGTGGAACCGCGGCGACATCGATACGTTCATGAACGGTTACTCGCGCTCCGAGAACACGGTGTTCGTTTCCGGCGACGAAGTCACGCGCGGGTGGCAGAAAGTTCTGGATCGTTACAAAAAGAAATATTCGGACCGCGCGAAAATGGGAACGCTGACGTTTTCAGATCTTGAAATCACGCCGTTAAATAACGATTCCGCTGTCGTGCTTGGTAGTTGGGAACTCAAACACGCGAGCGACAAGCCTCACGGCCGTTTCACACTAATTTTTCACCGTTTTCCCGAAGGCTGGCGAATCATTCACGACCACACATCGGCGGCCGAAAAATAAATCTGCCTAGTAACAACGATCTGAAATTGAAATCAGAAAAGTGGTGGCTGGCGGCGGCACTTAGCGTTGCTGCATTCTATAGCGTTCTTGCTCTGCGATTGGCATTTCGGATCCCCAACCTCGTTCAGGATGATGCGCGCCAGCATATCTTCTGGATGCGGCGTTTCATCGACCCAGCGGTTTTTCCAAATGATCTGATCGCAAACTATTTTCAATCAGTCGGACCCGCAGGTTACAAATTGCTTTACTGGATTTTTGCGAAGGCAGGGGTCGATCCGATGTTTCTTGCGAAATTGTTGCCGGGGACGATTCTCGCACCCCTCTGCGTTTACCTTTGCTTTCGCGTTTTCATGCGATTAATGCCGGACCCGCGCGGCGCCTTTGTCTCCAGCGTTCTGCTCTGCCAGGTGCTCTGGTGGAAAGACGATGTGATATCAGCCACGCCTCGCGCCTTCGCTTATCCGCTCTTTCTCTTGTTTCTGCTCCTTTTGCTGCGCCGACGATTGATCCTGTGCCTAGTCGCGATCGCGTTGGAAGGTCTGTTCTTCCCGCCGGCAATGCTCGTTTCAATTGGGATCATCTTTTTGTGTCTGATTCAAAAAAAAACGGAGGGCTTCCGTCTTTCGCGCGAACGAAATGATTACATCTTCTGCGGATGCGCCCTCATCATTGCGGCTTTGATTTCGTTCGCATACGAGAGAACGATCGCGCCTTACGGACCAGTCATGACTGCAGCGGCAGCGCGGCCGTTACCTGAATTCCAACCCAGAGGACGCCTGCCCTTCTTCGTGCGCGGCAACCATTTTTGGCTGGACTCACCCTGGAGTGGCTTCTTCCCTTTAACTTTCGAATCGCTTCACGTGGCCGCGCTGCTCTTTCCACTTCTTTGTTTAATAGAAAGGTTCACGACCCGTGAACGTTGCGGTAACGCGTTAACATTCTTGCTCCGCGTTGTTGCAGTTTCGTGCGCGTTCTGGGCCATCGCGCACGCGGTTCTTTTCAAACTTTATCTGCCAAGCCGGTATTCGTGGTGGGTCTGGTACACTATTGAACCGATCGCGGCCGGAGTGACGATCACGCTCCTTTTCAATATTTTTGATCGATTCCATTCAGTTCGGCTGATGAGATGGTTGCCCTATCCCGCGGCTTTAGTTCTTCTGATTTATCCACATTGGCGGACGACCATTCCGCAAGACACTTATGTAAAAGGCAGCTCGGCTGGTCTTTACAATTTCTTACAGGCACAACCGAAAGATTCGATCATCGCGGTCTTGGGACCGGAAGCCAACATGATCCCAACATTCGCTCAACGTTCCGTGCTCGCGGGCTCCGAATGCGCGAGCCCTTTTCATCAAGGTTATTACCGCCAAATTCGCGAACGCGGTCAGGATTTAGTTCGAGCTGAGTACAGTCCGCGCCTGGATGAAGTGCGCGCATTTATTCGCAAGTATCACGTCGATTTTTGGATCATCGATCGCAGAGATTTTCAACCGGGTTATCTTTCTCACGTGCTCTGGTTCAGAGACCTCGGCGATACCGTGGAAATCGAACGCTCGCTCGCGCAAGGCCAGGAACCGGTCCTGTTGAAATTGATCCCGACGTGCGGAATCTGGCAGAGCACGAGAAACGTGGTGCTTGATGCACATCGCGTTGAATACGTGGATCCGAATCTGATCGAGTAGGCAACTGCCCGACCCTTTAATCTTCCAACTTCTTCAACAACTTTTCGTGGATGTTGTCGAATCCGCCGTTGCTGAAAACGGCGACAATGTCCCTCTCTTTCAATAGCGGCACAATTCGATCGACAATTGCATCGGCGTTTTTTTCATAAAACGCCGGACGTCCGTCTTCGGAAATTTCCTTTACCATCTCTTCCGGATTTAAACGCTCCGCTTCCGGGATTTGCTCAAGCCGCGCCACTTGGGCAATGAAAACGCCGTCCGCCACTTTGAGCGCCTCCGGCAGTTCTTTCTGAAAAACCGCGCGCCGGGTCGTGTTCGAGCGCGGCTCGAAGATCGCCCAAATCCGCTGACCCTGATAACGCTGCCGTAAAGCTTGCAACGTTTGCCCGATCGCCGTCGGATGATGGCCAAAGTCGTCGATCACTTTCACGCCCCGCGCTTCACCGCGCACTTCCTGGCGCCGCGCGATGCCCGTAAAACTTTTCAACGCGTTTTCGATCTTCGATTTGGGCACGTCGTAAAAGCGTGACGCGCTCGCAGCCATCGCAACGTTGCGCACGTTGAATTCGCCAATCAGCGGAATTTCATAAACGTCCTCGCCAAGTTTGAACTGCGAACCCTTAGGCGAATAGGTGACGTCGCGAATCCGCTGTGCGCAATTTTTCGAAAAACCGACTTCCACCAGTTGAGCCAGACAATCTTTCGCGACTTCGACGCAGTTGTGATCGTCGCCGTTGACCAAGACCATCCCATTTTGCGGAACGATGTTGAGCAACCGGCGAAAGCTGAGCTTGATCTCGTCGAGATTCCTGAAGATATCGGCGTGATCGAACTCGATGTTGTTTACGATCACCAGCTCCGGTAAGTAATGAATGAACTTGGAGCGCTTGTCGAAGAACGCGCTGTCGTATTCGTCGCCTTCGATCACGAAATATTTGGAATCGTTCAACCGCGCGCCCTGCCCGAGATTTTTTGGAATACCGCCGATTAGATAACCGGGTTTGCGTCCCGCTTTTTCCATGATCCAGGTCAGCAACGAAGTAGTCGTCGTTTTTCCGTGTGTTCCGGTGACGACGAGGTTGTGTTTGCCGCGGAGGAAATAATTTTTCAGAACTTCCGGGAGCGAGAGATAAAAAAGTTTCCGGTTCAGGACCGCTTCCACTTCCGGATTGCCGCGCTTCATCGCGTTGCCGATCACGACTATGTCGGCGTCGGCGGGAAGATTCTCTTTCCGATAACCTTGATGAAGTTTGATCCCGCGTTCTTCGAGAAAGGTCGACATCGGCGGATAAACACTCTCGTCCGACCCGCTGATCTTGAACCCGCGCTCCTGCAACGCCGCCGCGACCGATCCCATGGCCGTGCCGCAGATGCCAATGAAATGAAATTTTTGCGGCGCGGTTTTGGTCACGCCGACTCTTTACGACGGGAGTTCGACCTGCGCCAGAAATTTGACCCGCGAATCACGCGAATGACACGAATAATGCGCTCCGACATCAATTCCCTGCTCGATCAGAATTTATTCGTCAGATTCGCGTAAACAGCGGGCTACTTCTTCTTAAACACTTCGACCGCGTTCCAGGCTTCGTCCGGTGGTGCTTGTTCGTATTCGAGCGCGCTCGCGAGATACATCTTCCCAAGAGAATCGTCCGGATAAAATTCGAGAAAATGTGAAAACAGAATCTTTGCGTCTTTGAAGTCGAGCCATTTCAAAAATTCCGGATCGACAGCGTCCTTCCGCGCGCCGATGAGCGTGAACACTTCGACCGGTTCGCTTTTTCCTTTCACCTGAACACGCGCGACCGAGCGAAAGTGAAAGTCGTCGCGCACAAGCTCGGCTGCGCTTTGTCCAACCAGAATATCAACGGCGTAAATACGCGTCAGCGCTTCCAGCCGCGAAGCGAGATTCACGGCGTCGCCGATCACGGTCGGATCGAGTCGCTCGTGCGGCTCGTACGACCCGATGTTGCCAACAATGGCCTCGCCATGATTGATGCCAATGCCGAACGCGAGCGGTTGCATCCCCTCCGCACGCCATGTCGCATTCAATTTTGGCATTTCGTACCGCATTCCAAGCGCAGCCCGGACCGCCGCTTTCGCATCTTCAGCGGCGCCTAGGCTGCTCACGTTTCCCCAAACCGCCATGATGGCGTCGCCGATAAATTTATCGAGCGTCCCGCCGTTATCGAACACCATCGGCACCATGCTGCTGAGATAACGATTAAGCTGGGCCACGAGCGCAGCCGGGTCGGCGCTCTCGGACAAATTCGTAAATCCCACCAGGTCCGAAAAGAGCACGGTCACCGGCTTGCGCGACCCGAGCATGGAGTTGTAATAGCCGCCCGGGTTATCGAGAATTTCTTTGACCAGGTTTTTCGAAACGTAACGCTCGAGTGTCCGGCGCGTGCGCAGTTTTTCCAGGCGTTCCAG
>WNFW01008524.1_pt1 | contig 13279 bp, 9 predicted proteins | sample 5400131 | NCBI WGS metagenome assembly WNFW01 (sample SAMN13153362, study PRJNA577476) | soil metagenome | isolation source: 20 cm soil or saprolite under grassland replicate 1 | place: USA:California | collected 2016-06-15 | reverse complement strand
CAGTCCCTGCATCTCTTTGCGGCGCAAACGCCAGATGTGGCGATTGGCGATCGCGTTCGTGTGCAAGCGCGATTGCTGGCTGGGCCGTTCGGCGAGCGGACAGTTCTCGAACAACTCGATTCCCTGTCCCACCAAGCGTGATAGAGAGTTAGACCTCTGCCCGCAAGGTCACGATACCTCCGCTCATCGCGATATTTGTAAGCGCTACGCGTGAAGGAGACCCCACATTTGATCGGGTTGATGGCGTAGTATTGTCGTCAAGCGCCGCGACACGTTTATCGCCAGGGAAAAGGTCCCCGTCATCGCCTGAATTCTTGAGTAGTTCGAGATCCTTCTTTCCATCCGCCTGTAGGAGTGCCACGAGATAGGCGAGCGGATTGTCATTGTTTGACTGCCGCTCGTCGATATGCCAGACAGCAAGGCCTGAGCCCGGAAGCGAAGCATCGAGGCCTTTGGCCTGACGATTCTCGAGAAGGAAATATTCCGGCCCAGTTGCTCCTTTTGTCCAGAGTCGATAGCACTCGGTCTTTTTTTCCTCCAGCGTATCGAGTTGCAGCGATTTTTTTTTGGTAACCATCTTCGGTTTGATCCAACCGAGTTTTGAGAGACACCAACATGACATGCGCGCGGGACGCTTTCCTTGGTCTCCCCAAGATCCACCTGCCATGAGGCACCAATCACCGATTCCATGAGAGCGATACGTCGTGTCGTAGAGGTCGGGCAATCCAAGTAGGTGGCCGAATTCATGGGAAAAAACGCCGACGCGCCCGTCTTCCGGTTCGGTGGAATAGGCAAAGACTTTGACTCCCTGATTTACGAACGGCTGCGGAAGGGTCCACTTATGCGACCAGATCATGTTCTTTCGCTTCGTGGGATTCGGTTCCGCCTCCGCACCCCCGCCAGCGTGGATCAGAAAAATCGCATCTACAAGCCCGTCCTTGTCCGTGTCAAACCGCGTTAGGTTATCGTTCTGACAAAAAACCGTCAGGGCATCGTTGAGCAGCCCTGGCGTGTTTCGGGGATAATTAGTTCCGGTGCCGCTTTCGGTTGCTGTGTAGTAGCTGTAAGGCTGGGGGGCGCGCACGTAGCCGATGACTTCTCCGGTTACATCCAACGCCCCGTAGGAAAGCTGCCGATAAAAACTCGTCATCGAATTCTGGTTCGCTTTGTCAAAGAGTAGTTTTTCAAAATCCTTCGCCGGCCGCTCTCCTTTGTTGTCGGAAAAATCGACAAGCAGTGCAATTGCGTGCATCTTGCGTTTCTGCGGTTTCTTCGGCTCTGGACTGACGGGCTCCAAAGCAGGTCCACCGGTGGAGTGTTCGTAAGGTAAAACTAATCCGTCATTAAAACCGGGCCGCGCGACCGGAGTAGTCGCCACGATCCCCATGCGCCGCGCGATTTGCAGCTCCTGAATGGAGACAATGCTGTGCTCGTCGAACTGCTTTGCAATATTTTTTAAGACTTTCGGATGCGCTGTACAGGCGGTCGGCCCGAGAGCGTGCACTTGCGATTCCCCTTCTGTCAAGGTTAGACAGCGCCCTCTATGCACTCTATTTAATCCCTTTTTAATCCCTTTACGTAATTAAACTGCCTATCGGCATAAGGGTTGCGAACTATTTCGATCATTGGCCGTGTTGGCCGCGCCGCTTGTGTTAGTAAGGCGCGAAAACGAACGCGAAAGTATAGGCAAACTAACGACCTCAAGTTTTCAGATCGATTGTTGGAGCATGAGTAACAAAAACAGGCATCCATTTTCCGCATATCCTGTTTGCGAAGCGCCGCATTCCCGCAGATGATTTCAGGGTGACCGACTACGTTGACGCCTTCACGAAGCAGATTTGTGAAGTTATCGTAGGGAAGAATCAGGCGGTTAAACTCGCCGTCGCTTGTTTGCTCGCGCGCGGTCACCTCTTAATCGAAGACATTCCGGGCGTCGGCAAGACAACGCTCTCGCAGGCACTGGCACGTTCGTTAGCGCTCGCATTTCAGCGCATACAATTTACCAGCGACCTGTTGCCCGCCGATATTCTTGGCAATTCCATCTTCGATCGGGGCGAACAACGGTTCGTGTTTCATCGCGGCCCGCTTTTCGCGCAGATGGTCCTGATCGACGAAGTCAATCGCGCCACCGCCAAAACCCAGAGTGCGCTGCTGGAAGCAATGGAAGAACACCGCATCTCCATCGATGGCGTGACCTACGATTTACCCGAGCCGTTCTTTGTGATCGCGACGCAAAACCCGCAACACGCAGTCGGTACTTTCCCGTTGCCTGAGTCTCAGCTCGATCGGTTTTTGATGCGCATCGAGCTCGGCGTTCCGGACCGGGCCAGCGAACGCGCCATGCTCCTGGGCATGGATCGCCGTGACATGCTCAAGGAGTTAAAACCGGTAATGAACCCGCGAACACTGCTTGAGATTCAAGATAATGTCCGAAAGGTGCACGCGTCCCCTGCTCTGCTCGATTATCTGCAGGATTTGCTTGACGCGTCGCGGCAACGTCACAGCACCGGTTTGTCACCGCGTGCAGGGCTGGCCCTGCTGCACGCCTCCCAGGCTTGGGCGTTGATGCAGGGACGCGACATGGTTCTTCCCGAAGACATTCAAGCTGTGGGGATCGCCGTGATGGCGCACCGGTTGGGACATGACATCGAACAACCCGGCCAGAGCGGACGCACGCTTGCTGATAATCTGCTTCGCAGCGTGCCGGTCCCGTGAAAGCGAGGAAACTTCCGCTTGTCTATCCGACTGCAGGTTTTGCCGGGCTGCTGTTTGTGCTCGGTGCGATGTGGTATGCGGCGTCGAGCCAAAATAACACGGCTGTTTATCTACTCTTTTTCACCTTAACGGCAGTATTTCTCGTTTCGATTCCGCACACTCTGATCAATCTCGCAGGTGTAACCGTAACAGTGGAATCCGTGCAGCCGGCGTTTGTAGGCCAGGAAGTTTCTCTTCCGCTCGAGATCATGAATGACTCACGCGCAACCCGGCATGGAATTGAGCTAGTCTTGTCCGGCTCGGACGGAGAGCATCAACGCATCGACTACATTCCAGCCCGTAAGGCAGCCCGCGTAGTGTTGCGGTTTCCTGCGCGGCAGCGTGGTGAACATAACGTAGAAACATTGTGCCTAACGAGTGCTTACCCGCTCGGCTTCCTTCGCTTTCTAAAGAAGTTTGCGCCTGCTCAAACCTACATTGTTTATCCCAAACCGGCGGGGGACGTGCGGCTGCCGTCAAGCTTCGTGCACCGGCGCGACGGACGGCCGCTGACGGAGCTTGGTGAAGGCGATGATTTTGCGGGAGTTCGCGACTATGTGCCGGGTGAATCTCAGCGTCATATCGATTGGAGAGCTGTCGCCCGCGGGCAGCCACTGATGACAAAACAATTCGCGGCTGAGGCAGAAGGCGTCCTGTATTTTGATTTTTCCGCTCTCCACTTTGCCAACGTGGAAGAAAGACTGTCGCAGTTAACGCTTTGGATCATCGAAGCAGAACGCGCCCGGCGTCCTTATGGTCTCCGTCTTCCGGGCAACGAAATTCCACCGGCTATCGGGCAACCGCATTTTCACCAGTGCTTGCAGGCGCTCAGTCTGTTCCAGTCAAAAGGAGTAAGAGCATGAGCATGAATAGAAGCGAGAGTAAGAGGGACAGGAGTATTCCACGGCGACCGCTGCTTTGGCTGGCAGCCGCATTGCTCTTCACGCTGCCTCCCATGTTTGGTTCTCTCGTGAGATGGGTTCCTTGTGTTTTTCTGTTGGCCCTTGCAATGAAATTCTGGATGGAGCCAAGGGGCTACCGGCTCCGCTTTGCAACGCTGAAGTTGATGCTGGCGGCGATGGGGCTCTTCGCCATCTTCGCAAGCTATGGATCCCTGAAAGGCATTGAGCCGGGTATCTCTCTCCTTGTTGTTCTCGTCTCTCTTAAAGTTTTGGAAGCACACACGGCGCGCGAGTTTCAAGTGATGGTCCTGATGGGATGGGTGCTCTGTCTTTGCGGCTTTTTCCTTTCTCAAGACTTCGTAATTGCTCTTTGCCTTCTGACCGCGTTCGCGTTGCTGCTGGTGGCGTTGATCCAATTTTATCGCGGATCGTCACCCGGTGCGTTCTGGCCTCCATTGGGGACAACAGGCAAAATTCTGCTTCAAGCAGCCCCGCTCATTATTCTGTTGTTCGTCTTGTTTCCCCGAATCAATACTGGCTTACGCGTTGATTTTCGCGCCAACCGTTTCGCAAGCACCGGATTCTCCGATCGACTCTCCCCCGGCAGCATCGCAGCGCTTGCAAATTCTTCGGAAATTGCCTTTCGCGCGGAATTTCCCGGCAGTACCGCGACGCCACCTGGTTCGATGTATTGGCGTGGCGTAGTCATGTGGCATTGCGATGGCATGGAATGGCGCGCGCCGTACGTGCCCGTATCAATCTCTTCCCGGGACCGCGGGACCAGGCAACGATTCACCAACAATACAATTCGCCAGCGGATCACGCTCGCCCCGCATGGCGCACGTTGGATGTTTGCGCTCGATCGGCCGTTTGAAAGCACACCGGGTGCGATCCTTGCGCGCGGCGACTATCTCTGGAGCGTTCAGATAATCCGGAAGGCGCGCCGATATGAAGTCGTTTCGTCTCTCGGCGCCGCCGGAAAAGATTTAACGCCAGGCGAACGGCGGGAAGCGCTCGAGGTTCCGCCATCGATTAGTCCGGCCGTGCGCGAGCTGGCACAATCCTGGACGACGCAGAACCCCAATCCGCGCGCTATCGTGAATAGCGCGCTGCAGTTTTTCCAGGCGCAAGGTTTTCGCTATTCGTTGACGCCAGGCGAATACAGAAAGAACGACCTAGAACAATTTCTCTTTCATCGACGGGTTGGCTTTTGCGAACACTACGCCGCCACTTTCGCTACTTTAATGCGACTGGCAGGAGTTCCTGCGCGGGTGGTCGTCGGATATCTGGGCGGCGAGTATAACGATCTTGGCCATTTCTTTCTCGTGCGACAGGCAGACACGCATGCGTGGTGCGAAGTCTGTCTCCCAGACAGTGGATGGACACGAGTGGATCCAACCGCTGCAGTTGCACCCGGAAGAGCGAGTCTCGATCTACACTCGTTTTTAGAGAGAGGCATCGCTTCAGGACAAATGGAAGCTCGCCGAGGCGGATTCTTCACGCAGTTAGCTCGGTCCGCATTATTCACCGATGCTCGCCTCGCGTTGGAAACACTCAGTTACGAGTGGGACACTCGGGTATTAGCCTTCGACGCAGACGTACAAGAAGTATTACTGGACTCAATGGGGCTCGCGAACCGCGGATCGCTGGTTCTCATTATCGAAATCCTGATTGTCGCAATCGCGCTGCTCGTAATCTATTTCGGCTGGATGCAATTGCGGACGCGCTCACGCGCGGACCGGGTAAAGGCGTTATATGAACGCTTTTGTCGAAAGACCGCCCGCTTGGGCGCGCGGCGCGACCCCTGGGAAGGCCCCTCAGATTTCTCAAGACGCGCCGCTGTGTTGTTGCCTAACGAATCGGAACGCATTCGCGAAATTTCGAACACCTACATCGCGCTGCGGTATGCGGCCGAACCCGGCGACGTAGCTCTCGATAAGTTTGTGAAAGAAGTGCGCGCATTCGCCGGCCATAGCCGTTGACCCCGAAAGAACATTTCCTGGGACGCTGCCCCAGGCTGCGAAATGAATCCTGCGTCTTTGGCGCTAAACCCACGCGAAAGCCTCGGAGTTGATTGCCGGCTCGATGCGCGTTTGATCTCGCTACAAATATTTTCCCGGAATCGGATGGTCCGTACTTTCTTGCTGCCAAAAGATCGTCACGATCCACCAGCGACTGCCGTCGTAAAATAGCTGAATGCTGTTAATCCCGCGCATGAACGGTTCGGGATCGTCCGGATTGTGGCGCGATTCATACGTGCTCCAGACGTGAGCGATATGTCCGAATTGTTCGGTACGCCGTGCAATTTCTTTTTCGAAAAATCCGTGCTCGGCAAAATACTTGCGGTGCGAGACCACTATTCGTCCCCGGCTTTGCGGTGGGGATTAAACGCGCACCTGGATAATACAATGTCCGTTCCCGATCCCAATCGCGTTTCTGGCCAGCCGGTCCCGAAATCGAATCATAAGCAGCCCCAATAATCGCATCGATCGAGGCGACATCGGCGGGGTTGGCCATCGAAGATTCCATCCCTACTTGTTACTTGTTACTGGCTTGCGACCGCAAGTTTCCAGCACTTTCATTGCTGCGTTATGTCCTGGGATCCCGCTGACCGCGCCGCCGCGGTGGGCGCTTGATCCGCAGAGAAACACGTTTTCGTAATCAGTTTCGACACCCCAAGTTCCGACATGCTCTTTGCGCTCAGCAAAAGGAAACGTCGGCGCGCTTTGAAAAATGTTACCCTGAAACATCCCCAGCGCGTCCTCGATATCGACCGGACTTTTGCTTTCGATACAGAGGCTGCCATCACGCGCCACGGCCAGGCAATCCTCCAGCGGCTCGTCCAACCACTGATTGACGCTCTCGATGAATCTTTTCTCGGCATGCCTTCGCATGGTCCTGTTATCGCGCACAAACAAGTTCCATGGCGCATCCAGCCCGAACAACGTCATCGTATGGAAACCTTTCTCTCGCAGCTCTGGCGCAAGAATGCTGTCGTCGGTCAATGTGTGGCAATAAACTTCGCATGGTGCCTTGTTCGGCAGCCGCCCGCTACACGCTCGATTGTAGCTGGCATTCATTTGCTCGTAGCCTTCGTCGCTGTGAAAGGTCCCGCACCAGGCCTGATCCGATGTATATCTCGTCGCCTTCAATTTCGGCAACCGCTGCAGGAGCATGTTGATCTTAAACACGGAGCCTTCGTCCGTGGCATCCGGCTGGTACAACTGGCCGATATACTTTGCCAATACGTTGCGACCAAAATTTACCAGGAGATATCGCGCTTCGACGGTTTGTCGTTCTCCATCTTTATAAAATTCAACTGTTCGCTGCGCCCCGGCCAGGCCCACCGCGCGAAGGTCGACATTTGTCAATATTTCCGCGCCGGCATTACGCGCCGCTAGCTCCAGTTCGCGTACTACCGCGCCCATACCGCCGACGGGCACCTTCCATTCCCCTGTCTTGTTACCGATAAGATGATAAATGAAACAACGGTTCTGCAGGAGTGACGAATCGTGTGGATGCGTCAGGACACCGATCTTTGCATCGGTGAAAACAAGGCCGCGCACGAGATCGTTCTGAAAATACCGTTCGATTGCGGTTCCGAGCGGTTCCTCCACCAGACTACGCCAGGCTTCTCGGGAAGCATCATCGATATCAAAACGACGCCGGAGATCTGCCTTTGCACTCAGCGGTTCCAACATTGTGTCCCAAACGTGCTCCGCAAAAACGCGCGACAGATTGTAAAACTCTTTCATCTGCGTGAATTCCGTGTTGCTACCGGTTAGGTCGAACATCGACTGGCGGCCGACTTCCTCGTCCACGTTGCTTAGGAGCAAACCATCGTGTTGCCCGTGGTTGAGATAAGGCGTAAACGACGCCGTCGCGCGCCGGCGCAATTCAAGTTTCAATCCGAGGTCACGAATGATTTTCTCCGGCAACAAACTGACGAGATATGAATATCGCGACAGTTGCGCGTCGTAATCTGGAAACACTTTCTGCGAAGTGGCCGCGCCACCGATGTAATTGTTCTTTTCCAGAAGTAGAACACTGAGACCCGCGCGCCCAAGGTAGCTCGCTGCTACAAGCCCGTTGTGGCCTGCGCCGAGAATTACCACATCGTACTGCGATTTCATGGCCGCATGTTTACATCAAACATCGCAAAGCAAACATCAAACATTTCCTGACAGAAGACTTTGTGTCTATGGCACGCGAGCGCCATCGCGCAAAAGATTGTATTTAAGTATCGTTGGCAGAAATATGATGATAAATGTCATTGCTGCCACCTCTTTGCGCGAAGAATTTGAGTGTCATGAATGCACGAACAAACATCACGAATCGAAGATTACTAAATCCAACAGCGGAACTCGGCTTGCTGGCTGCAATTACGCTGGTGGTTCTGGGTCAACTTTCGGGTTCAAATCTAGCTAAAGCCCCGAGCGCGTCGGAAGGCAATCATGCTGCGGTCAAAATAAACCCGCTCAAGCCGCCCGCACAGGGCAGCATACCTGTTGCTTTTGTGATCTCGAACGGCGCACAAGTAATCGATTTCACCGGGCCTTGGGAGGTTTTTCAAGATGTGATGGTTCCCGGAAGAACGGATCATCCTTTCCACCTTTATACCGTATCGAAATCGACTTCGCCCATCCATGCGAGCGGCGGGATGAAAATTGTCCCCGATTACACCTTTGAAAATGCTCCGGCTCCGAAAGTAATCGTTATCCCCGCACAGAGTGAACCGAGCGAGGCGACGCTGGAATGGATTCGTAAATCGACAAAGACCTCCGACGTGACCATGTCGGTTTGCACTGGCGCATTTGTGCTGGCGAAGACCGGTCTTTTGTCGGGCAAACCAGCGACCACCTTTCACGGTGCGTTTGTTTCTTTCGCCAATGAGTTTCCGGATATTCACCTCAAGCGCGGAGCGAGGTTCGTCGAAGATGGAAACCTTGCCACCGCGGGCGGACTTTCCTCCGGCATCGATCTGGCCCTCCGAGTGGTCGAGCGCTACTTCGGCCACGAGATCGCGCAGAAGACCGCTTATAACATGGAATATCAGGGACTCGGCTGGATGAATCCCGATTCAAATCAGGCTTACTCCGCGATTCCGGTTTCCACGGCTGAACACCCGCTCTGCCCAGTCTGTGGAATGGATGTCGATCCCGCCAAAGCGCCAAAATCAGTGTTTAAAGGCGCGACCTACTATTTTTGTTCCGATAGCGACAAGAAAACATTCGATGCCGCGCCGGATAAATTTGTGAACACCGACAGGAAAAGCTTGTGACGCTTCTTGAGACAAGTGAGGAATCGATGAATCAAAGTCCGCCTCGCGCGACACGCCGAATCGTTTTCGTGGCTGCGCCCGGCACCGAGATCCTCGACTTGGTCGGACCGCTGCAAGTCTTTGCGCGGGCGTCGGACATCTTCGTCAGGCAAAATCCGGGCGCATCACCAATCTATTCCGTTGAAGTCGTGACTACTTCCCCTCACCGCTCAGTTGTCGCGAATTGCGGTTTGCGGATCGTGGCCCACAAGACGTTTCGCCAGCTGCGCGGAAACATCGACACTTTGCTCGTAGCCGGCGGCAGCGCGATTGAGAATGATGAAGTAAACGCTCAGGTAATCCGCTGGTTGAAGACCCTCGCCGGACGGATTCGGCGAATCGGATCGGTGTGTACCGGCGCGATGTTGCTGGCGCGAGCCGGTTTGCTTGACGGCCGCCGGGCCACAACGCATTGGAGTTGGTGCGAGGTTTTGATCAGGCGTGCGCCGCGCGCACAGGTCGATCCTGATCCAATATTTGTTCGTGACAAAAATATCTATACGTCAGCGGGCGTCACAGCCGGGATGGACCTGGCCCTGGCGTTGGTGGAAGAAGACCATGGCTCACGACTTGCATTGCAGGTCGCACGCAATCTGGTGCTCTATTTGCGCCGACCGGGCGGACAATCGCAATTCAGCGCCGCGTTATCACTGCAACTGACCGACCGAAAACCATTACGCGAACTCGAGTCATGGGTGCTCGATAACTTAAACAAACCGCTGACTGTGCCGGTGCTGGCGCAACGCGTGGCGATGAGTCCGAGAAATTTCGCGCGCGTCTTCACCAAAGAATTGAAAACCACGCCTGCGAAGTTCGTCGAGCGTCTTCGCGTCGAGAGTGCGCGTCGCCGACTGGAAGAAAGTCAAAACAGCATGGAGTCGATCGCAAGCGAGTGCGGCTTCGGAAACGTGAATTCAATGCGCAACGTTTTTCAACGAGCGCTAAAGATTGCTCCGGGGCAGTACCGCCGTCATTTCCGCCACGTGAAACGTCAACCGAAAGCAAAGATCAAAAGTTGACGAAAGGTTTAACGCAATTTCTTCGGCACCTGATTGGCACTAGGTCTGCCAAAATCCGGCAATCCTATCTAGTTTTTGTAAGGGATGGCTAAGCGCAGCGATTGTTCTCGGTGTGTTCCTTTTCCGCTTTCCACTTTTCAGTGTCTCGAATCGAGACGTAAATTGCAGACGACGAATGAATCGCGGCAACATTTTCGCCGAGTTAAAACGGCGCAACGTTTACAAGGTCGCCGTCGCTTACATCGTGGCTGGCTGGGCGCTCGCCCAGGGAATCGCACAGGTCTTCCCGGTCTTCGACGTTCCGGATTGGATCGTCCGACTGATTGTTGTTTTAATTGTCGTCGGCTTTCCCTTCGCGCTGATTTTCGCTTGGGCATTTGAGATCACGCCCGAAGGAGTCAAACGCACGGCAGAAGCCGACGCAATGCCGCGATCGGCGCGGCCGATGAATCGTGCTTGGATTTACATCGTCGTTGTCGGGGCAATGATCTCAGTCGGGTTGTTCTTCCTCGGTCGCTACACGGCCGGAAACAGAATCACGTCCTCGGACGAAAAGAAATCGATCGCCGTCCTGCCGTTTGCGAGTTTGAGCGACGACAAAAATGACGCTTACTTCGCCGATGGCGTTCAGGACCAGATCCTGAACAACCTGGCTAAGGTCTCCGATTTGAAAGTGATCAGCCACACCAGCGTGCGCCAATACAAGACGGGTGCCGAACGCAACATGCGCGAAATCGGCCGACAGCTCGGCGTCGCTTATATCATGGAAGGCTCGGTCCAGCGCGCTCGTGATCGCCTTCGCATCAACGCGCAACTGATCGATGCACGCACCGACACTCACATCTGGGCCGAAACTTACGATCGAACCGCGGCCGATTTGTTCGCAATCCAGAGTGAGCTGGCCCAATCGATTGTCACTCAGCTCAAGGCCAAACTTTCGCCGCAGCAGAAGGCGGAAATTGAAGAGCGCCCGACTCAAGACCTGGATGCGTTCGAGCTCTACCTCCAGGCAAAGGCAATCATCGACAGTTATGTTAACGCGACCGACGTGCGGGCAGCATTGCTTCAGGCGCTAAAATCACTCGATGAAGCGATCCAGCGCGACCCGAACTTCGTCTCTGCATACTGTTACGCAGCGCGCGCGAACGATCTGCTGTTCTTTTTCGATCTCGATCCAACACCGGACCGCATTTCCCGCGCCGACGCCGCGGTCAAGGCAGCGCTCCGTCTGCGCACCGATTCAGCTGAGGCGCATTTCGCCCGGGCCGATTATCTCTTCCGGTGTTTGCGCGATTATGATCGCGCACTGGAAGAACTCGCGATCGCGCGGCTGGGTCTGCCGAACAGCACCCCGTTTTTTATTCTCTCCGGCTACATCACTCGCCGCCGCAACCATTTTCACGAAGCCGAACGTGACTTCTCCACCGCCTTCGCGCTCGATCCGCGAAATCCAAATGCTTACAATCTTCTGGCCGACACCTACGTCCTGCAACGCAGGTTTCCTGAAGCGGTCCACGTTTATGACAACGTCCTTGCCGCCGGTGAACAGACGCCAATCGTCCGGTTCCGGCGCGCCTCATGCATCTTGTGGAGAACCGGCGACACTGGACCGTTCCGCGAGATTCTGACGAAATATCCAGACATGGAGTTTGCCGGTGGCCAAACGCCGGCTCGCTCCTGGATGGCCATACTCGACGGCAATTATGCCGAAGCGGAACGCGTCCTGACTGCTTCGGCTCGGCAGGATTTTCAAGACATCGACTTCAGCTTTTATTTCCCGAAGAGTTGGTATCAAGCGATGGTCGCGCGCGCGAAAGGCGATTCAGCGCGTGCGACAGCTGCATTTCGCGAATGTCGAGAAATTCTCGCGCAGCGATTGGTCGTGAAACCCGAACACGCGCGAACGATTGCTGTCCTCGCTCAAGTCGATGCAGGACTGGGTCAAAAGGATTTGGCCATTCGCGAAGCCCAACACGCGATCGATCTCATGCCGATTTCGAAAGATATTTACGATGGCGCGTTGGTCTTGGAAGGTCTCGCCCAGGTTTACGTTTGGAGCGGCGACCGCGATCGCGCGATTGAGTTAGTCCAGAAACTTCTGACGATACCGGGCTACATCAACTACGGACGGCTGAAGTTACACCCACTGTGGAGCCCGCTCCGCGGTGACCCGCGATTTGAGAAAATTGTGAATGCTTTGGCTCCAAAATAAATTCGCTTATCTGTCCTACCTTCCAGCTTTGCTTAGTCAGTAAAGCGCTGCATTTGGCGCGCCTGACCACTTCCGCCATGTGAAACGTTGATTCAAGACCAAGCGATAGGAAGTATCCGGGTGTGTGTCACATCAACGTCTGCATCAGAAGACTTCCACTTCGACAATATCTCGATCTTTGACGCCATACGTCTCTCTGATCCCGACATCCGTTGCGACTTCAAGAATTCTCTCTGGCGAGTCACCGAACTTTCCGTGGTCTGTGTCCGGCCGAAGGATCAAAGCCTTTCTGCCAAATATCCTGCACGGAGCCAGGCTCACCGAGACTCGTCCGCCATATTCTTCCTTTTCAAGCCGAATGCTATCGTTTGGCGTTGGAAAGATTGCGTCGGTGAGGTAAGTGTCCCTGGATACAGTTTCATCCCTGTCTTTTGCGTGTAGTAAGACTCCAGTTTAGCAAGCCAGAACGAAAAATTGCCTTTGCCTGATCGAACGATGCCTCGCAGGAGGGTCATAAAGTGAGCGCCCTTGTTTATGTTATTGACGAAGTCAACATGCTTGATGTCACTAGACCTTGCACTCGCCAATTCATGCTTGCACTGACACTCGCAAGGCAAAGGTTCTAGCTGATGGCCGCATTTGAGTATCTCTCCGTTCTTATCTCAATCATTCTCGCCCTGGGTATGACGCGAGTGCTGGGCGGCGTGGGCGAAATGCTGCAAGCCCGCTCCCATCGGCGGATCTACTGGGTCCATGCCATCTGGATCGTTAATCTCTTCCTCTACCTGGTGATCGCCTGGTGGATTTTCTACCGATGGCGCAATCAGCAGCCATGGACTTTTTTTCTGTTCGTTTTTGTCCTTATCTCGCCAACCGTCTTGTATTTGGCGTCACTCTTATTGTTTCCGCGGGAAAGCGACGTCGATCGTGCCGTCGATTACAAGACGCACTACTATGCGAATCACCGCGCGTTTTTTGTCCTTTTCGGGCTGTTTACGCCGGTCGATATTGTTGATTCGCTGCTGAAAGGCGTCCCTCACTTTCTTGCACTAGGACCAGTATACTTCGTTAG
>WNFW01002205.1_pt1 | contig 13279 bp, 10 predicted proteins | sample 5400131 | NCBI WGS metagenome assembly WNFW01 (sample SAMN13153362, study PRJNA577476) | soil metagenome | isolation source: 20 cm soil or saprolite under grassland replicate 1 | place: USA:California | collected 2016-06-15 | reverse complement strand
AAGTCTGCGGGCGGGTCGAGCCGTCGAGCGCGAAGGGCCCGGGCGAGCCGATGCGGCTCTACGCCAACCTCGACCACATGCACCTGATCGATCCGGCGACCGATCTGGTGCTGTGATTCAATCGTAGCCCGCATGGAGCGAAGCGGAATGCGGGGTAGAATCCCGGATTTCGCTTCGCTTCATTCGGGCTACGCATCTCTCTCGCCGCTCAAATCGGCACGTCGGCGGACACCCATTGGGTTCGCGTTCGCCACGGCAGGCGCTTGAGCACCGAGTTCTTCATCCGGCTCAGGTGCCGCATGCGGATCGAGTGATAGAACACCCACTGGCGCGCCTGCCGGCCATGCGTCTTGCAATGCAGCAGGGCGTAATCGAGCGTGTGAGGAAACCGATAGCCGCGGCGCACGCCGGTTAGATATTCGTTGAAGCGCAGGGTCCAGTGCAGGTGCGGCAGGTTGCGCAGCATCCGGAACTGGTCCTCCCACAAAACTTTCAGCCGCTCGTCGTCGAGATCGACGCTGCGGGGGTGGACGAGCCGATCGCCCGGCAGCCACACGTTCAAGCGCGGCAGCTGGCAGGCGTCGATGTCGAGCGCCTCCATCATCTGCAGGATTTTGGGCAGTCCGCGCAGCAGGCGCGTGGTCGGCAGCTCGTCGGGGTCCAGAAAGAAGATGAGCCTGCCGCGGCACAGCGATTTCATGTAGTTGCGTTGCGCGGCGAAATTCTTGCCGAGCGCGCGCTGAACGAACCGCAGCGGCATCGTGTCTTCGAACTCGCGAACCGCCGCGGTGAACTCGGCGCCGGAGAAATCGTCGACGATCACGATCTCGTCGATGACGTCGAGCGCCGGCACCAACGCTTCCATCAGCCACCGGAACTCGGCGGTCTCGTTGTGAGTCATCATGGCGACGCTGATCCGTGCCATGCCGCTTACACCCTTGGCGCGGATGCGACACGCCGCGGGTGAGGCTCTCTCCACCTCTCCCCGAGGGGGAGAGAGCCTGGCCCGGACCCGATCCGGGGTCGGCCGCGTAGCGGCCGGGTGAGGGGGTCACGATGCTTCAGGAGAAATTCTTGCATCCTGTCCCCTTCACCCTGTCCCTCTCCCCAACACAGGGAGGGAGAACTGCACTCGAAGTACCGGTGAACCCGAGAGGCCGCTTTTTTTGCCAGGCATGCAATACACCACGCGCCGCATTCGCCTGCTTCGCACGATCTCGAGCCGAACTGAAGGCCGTCTTCTCCGCGGCGCGGGCAAATCCGGGACCCGGAGACCCGCCGTATTTATGGCCGAATTGCGACGTACCGACTCGCTTCTAGCCGTTGACTGGAAGTGTCGGGCTGCTAAAGCATTGATCAAGTCCTCGCCTTGCGAACGTTTGGTGCTCCGGGCCCCGGTGGCGGCGTGGCTGAGCCATCGGTGCTGGCTGTCGTCGACGGCTCCGGGGTATGCGGTCCAACTTGAGTTTTCGAGGCCGATGATCGAGCCGCCCGGAAAACACCAGGATATCGAGATGGGGTCCGAGCGCAGCTTCGGCCACGTCTTTGCCATTGCCTTCGCGATCATCGGGTTTTGGCCGCTGATCCGGGGCGGCGCTCCCCACCTGTGGGCGCTCCTCGCCGCGGCGGCATTTCTGACCCTGGCTTATCTGCGGCCGGCCGTGCTGCGCCCGCTGAACGTCATCTGGTTCCGGCTCGGATTGCTGCTCGGCGCCGTCGTCACCCCGATCGTCATGGGATTGCTCTATGTGACGACGTTCGTGCCGACCAGCCTGATCCTGCGCCTTGCGGGAAGGGATTTGCTCGGGCTCGAGCGGGAGCCCGACCGGGCGAGCTACTGGGTGGCTCGCGATCCGCCCGGCGGGGGGCAGAGCACGATGAAACGCCAATTCTGAGGGATCATGAGTTTCCTGGCGGAGCTTTGGCAGTTTCTCAGGGTGCGCAAGAAATATTGGCTGCTGCCGATCATCCTGATGTCGGTGGTGTTCGGCGGCCTGGTCGTGCTCACGGCCGGCTCCGCATTCGCGCCGTTCATCTATACGCTGTTCTGAGATCGCCTTGCGGATCCTCGGCATTTCGGCGTTTTATCACGACAGCGCGGCGGCGCTGATCGTCGGCGGCGACATCGTCGCGGCGGCACAGGAAGAGCGCTTCACGCGCGTGAAGCACGATCCGTCGTTCCCGCATGGCGCCGTCGCCGCCTGCCTCGCCGAAGCCGGGATCGAGCTCGGCGACGTCGACTGGATCGTCTTCTACGAAAAGCCCTTCCTCAAATTCGAGCGGCTGCTCGAGACTTATCTGGCCTTCGCGCCGCGGGGGTTCACGTCCTTCCGCAAGGCGATGCCGCTCTGGGTCAAGCAGAAGCTGTTTCTGAAGGACCTGCTCGTCAAGGAGCTCAGGAAGGCGGGCGCCGGTAACGACGTGCGCGAGCGGCTGCTGTTCGCCGAGCATCACTACAGTCATGCCGCCAGCGCTTTCTTTCCCTCGCCGTTCGAGCAAGCCCTCGTGCTCACGATCGACGGCGTCGGCGAATGGGCGACGTCGACGGTCGCCATCGGACGCGGCAACCGGCTCGAGATCGAAAAGGAGCTGCATTTCCCGCATTCGCTCGGGCTGCTTTACTCGGCTTTCACCTACTACACCGGCTTCAAGGTCAACTCGGGCGAATACAAGGTCATGGGCCTTGCCCCTTATGGCGAACCGCAGTTCAAGGATCTGATCCTCGACAAGATCGTGGACCTGAAGGAGGACGGAACGTTTCGTCTCGATCAGTCGTATTTCAATTATTGCACCGGCCTGACGATGACCAACGGCCGATTCGCGGGTCTGTTCGGCGAGCCGGTGCGCGATCCGCGAACCGAGCTGCTGACCCAGTTCCACATGGACGTCGCGGCCTCGATCCAGGCCGTGACGGACGAGATCCTGCTGCGCCTGACCCGGACGCTGGCGCGGGAATACGGCATACCCGATCTTTGCCTCGCGGGCGGCGTCGCGCTCAACTGCGTGGCCAACGGCAAGATCCTGCGCGACGGCGCGTTTCGCGACATCTGGATCCAGCCCGCGGCGGGCGACGCCGGCGGCGCGGTCGGCGCCGCGCTCGCGGCCTGGCACACCGAATTCGGCAAGCCGCGGGTCGGCGGCGGCGATCGCATGAACGGCGCCTATCTGGGCCCGTCGTTCCCGGACCGCGAGATCGCCGTCCGCCTGGCCGGCGCCGGCGCCCGGTTCGAAATGCTCTCCGACGACAGGGTCATCGCGCGTACCGCCGACGCGCTCGCCGCCGGCAAGGCGGTGGGCTGGTTTCAAGGCCGCATGGAGTTCGGTCCGCGGGCGCTGGGAAACCGGTCGATTCTCGGCGATCCGCGCTCGCCGACCATGCAGAAGATGCTGAATCTAAAGGTGAAATTTCGGGAATCGTTCCGGCCCTTCGCGCCCTCGGTGCTGCGCGAGGATATCGCCGAATGGTTCGAGCTCGATCGCGACAGCCCCTACATGCTGCTCGTCGCCGACGTGCGCGCCGATCGTCGCCGCGCCATGACCGCGGCGGAGCAACGAATGTTCGGGATCGACAAGCTCAACGTGGTGCGCTCGCAGATCCCGGCGGTCACCCACGTCGACTACTCGGCCCGGGTCCAGACGGTCGACCGGCGGACCAACCCGCGCTACCACGGGCTCTTGTCGGCGTTCAAGGCGCGCACCGGCTGCGGGGTGCTGGTCAACACTTCGTTCAATGTGCGCGGCGAGCCGATCGTGTGCACTCCCGAGGACGCGTTCCGCTGTTTCATGGGGACGCAGATCGATCTCCTGGTCTGCGGCAACGCGTTCCTGGAAAAGTCGGCGCAGGATGCTTCCCGCACCGAGGACTACAAGAACAGATATGCGCTCGACTGAAGCGCTGCCGCGCTCGCGTCGGGGGTCGGCGATCGGTGATCGGAAATCAGCTTCCGGGCAAAAGCCTGATTGCTGCTATGACTAGCGATCGTCGACCCCGGGTCTACGACCCGACGCCAGGCCGCATTCGATCACGTGATCCACGAGCGCGCGCGGGGTGTGGCAGCGCAGCACATGCTCGCGCGCGGCGAGCGCCATCCGCTCGAGCTGCTGCTTGTCGCCGAGCGCCGATTCCACCGCGCGCACGAGGCCGCCCGGCTCGGGGCTGTAATAGATCACGTGCCGGCCATCGATCAGCGGCCGGTGCAGCTCGACCGTGGGATAATTCAACACCGGCACCGCCAGGCATTGCGCCGCCTCGGAGGTGCGAAAGCACTCCCAGCTGAAGCCCGACGGCGACCACGCCAGCCACGCGCGCGCGAGCCGGCGCCAAAACTCCTCCGGCGGCAGCCGCTCGGCCGCAACGTCGACCTTGACGCTGCGCCGCGCCAATTCTTCGAGCTCCGCCATGCCGGTGCGGCGGACCCAGGAATTTTCCGCGACGTTGCCGCTGAAGAACACGTCGACGGTTTTTTGCGGAAACCCGCCGTGTCCGGCTGAGCCGGTGTCGATCACGGGCGCGGGCAAGGCGATCGGCTGGATTTTCGCGAGCCGCTCTTGCCAGCGCGGCTGCCGCCGGATGCGGCGGGTCGGCAGCATCGGGTGCAGCGAATGACACAGCATATGCCAGCGATCGACCGGCAGTTCGCGCTTGAAGACGAGATCCGCCTTGTCGAGCAGAAAGAAATTGTGGCGGCCCAGGATGAAGGCGTCGTTCATGTCGAGCGCGACGAGCGGTGCCGGGATGGAAATGAAGCGCAGCCAGCTTACGCCGAACACGCGGCTCAGCGCCGTGAGGGGTCGCATCGGCTCGGCCGAGAGCGCGCGCAGCCAATTGCGCGGATGCCAGGGGCTGCGCAGGCCCATGTAGGCGACGACGAGATCGTAGCGCCCGGCCCGCACGTCGGCCATCGCCCGCAGGAAGCGCGCGGGGGTGCAGTCGAAATATTGCGATCGGTCGAGCAGCGGCGAGCGCCCTCCGGTCCACAACAGCGTGGTGCGCTCGGGATATTGGTCTTTCACGTAATGAAAATCGCCGATCTCGAGGATTCGCGCCGACGTCGGCATGGCTTTGCTCACCCGACCGTCAGGCCTCGGCGCGAACTCATCGGGCGTGCGCGGGGCGCAGCGGCGGCGCGATCGTCACCGCGAGCTTGCCGACGCCGTCGATCTCGGCCTCTACCCGGTCGCCCGCCACGGTGGCGCCCACGCCGGAGGGCGTGCCGGTGAAAATCACGTCGCCGGCGGCGAGCGCCACCTGCTGCGACAGCTTGGCGATGACCTCCGGCACGCTCCAGATCAATTGCTCGAGGTCCCCGTCCTGGCGCACCGTGCCGTTGACCGAAAGCCGGATGCGGCCCTTCGCCGGATGGCCGATATCGGCGGCCGGCTTGAGCGCCCCGCAGGGTGCCGAATGATCGAACGCCTTGCCGATCTCCCACGGACGCTTGACTTCGCGCGCGGCGATCTGCAGATCCCGGCGCGTGAGGTCGATCCCGACCGCGTAACCGAAGACGAGGTCGAGCGCCCGCTCGGGCGCGACGTCGCGCCCGCCGGCCGCGAGCGCCACCACCAATTCCACTTCGAAATGCAGATCCTTGGTCAGGGCAGGGTAGGGGATGCTCGACCCGTCGGGCACCAGCGCGTCGGCGGGCTTGGCGAAGAAGAACGGCGGAGCGCGCTCGTCTTGGCCCATTTCCCTTATGTGCTCGACGTAATTTCGCCCTACGCACCATACGCGGCGGACCGGAAACAGCCGATCCGACCCGGCGACCGCGAGCGCGGGCTGCGGCGGGGGATCGATCACATAGCGTCGGTCCGCGCTCATCAGCCTCGCTCCCTCATCAAATCCGCGCGGCCGGATCTTCAAGCCGATGCGGCGCCCAGCGCGATCGGCTCGGGCGACGGCGCCTGATCTTTCAGCTGGAGGCGATAGAACGAGGCGTAGCGGCCGCCCTTGCGCAACAGTTCCTCGTGCCGGCCGGACTCGACGACGGCGCCGGCCTCGACCACGAGAATGCGGTCGGCGTGCATGATCGTGGCCAGACGATGGGCCACCACCAGCGTGGTGCGGCCTTGGCACAAACGGCCCATGGCATCCTGGACTTGGCGCTCGGATTCGCTGTCGAGCGATGCGGTCGCCTCGTCGAGCAGGATGATGGGCGCATCCTTGATCAAGGCGCGGGCGATCGCGATGCGCTGGCGCTGGCCGCCGGAAAGCTGCAGCCCGTGCTCGCCGACCTGCGTGTCGTAGCCTTGCGGGAAGCTCATGACGAAATCGTGGGCGTGGGCGGCCTTGGCGGCGGCGAGAATCGCCTCTTCCGGCGCGCCGAGCCGGCCGAACGCGATATTGTCGCGGATCGAGCCGCCGAACAGATGCACGTCCTGGCCGACGTAGCCGATCTGGCGGCGCAGCGAGCGCCGCGATACCGCCAGGATGTCCTGCCCGTCGATCAAGATGCTGCCGCCCTGCGGCTCATAGAAGCGCAGCAGCAGCGCCAGCACCGTCGACTTGCCGCCGCCCGAGGGGCCGACCAGGGCCGTGATCTTTCCCGGATCGGCCACGAAGCTCATGTCGCGCATGACCGGCTCGTCGGGACGATAGGCGAAGCGCACGGCGGCGAGCTCGATGCGCGCCCGCTGCAGCCGCAGCGGCGGCTTGCCGTCCTCGATCGGCTCCGTCGGCGTGCCGTCGATCAGCTCGAACAGGATCTTCACGCCGAACAGATTGCTGTGCAGGTCGAGATTGAGCCGCGCCAGGCGCTTGGCGGGCTCGTAGGCGAGCAGGAAGGCGGCGATGAACGAGAAGAACTCGCCGGGGGTCGCCCCGGTCATGATCACGCGATAGCCGCTGTAGACCACCGCGAAGGCCACGGCGATGCCGCCGAGCGTCTCCATCACCGGAGTGGTGCGGTTCGTCACCCGCGCCATCACGTTGGATTCATGCTCGACCGCGTCGACGGTGCGATCGAGCCGCTGCAGCATCGCCTCTTCCAGCGTGAACGCCTTGACGATGCGGATGCCCTGGATCGCCTCCTGCATCGCCTCCAGCATCTGCGCGCCGCCGGTGTAGCGGTTCCTGGCGACGCTATGGATGCGGCGGATCAGCTTGCGCAGCACCAGCATGGCGGGCGGCGCGACGATGAAGCTCGCGATCGACATCACCGGATCCTGGATCACCATCACCGCGGTGAGGCCGACCAGGGACAGGAAATCGCGGCCCGCCGCCGTGATCAGCATGTTGAGCACCGCGCTTGCCGCGGAAGCTCCGGCCGACATTCGGGCAATGAACTCGGAGGAATGCCGCGCAGTGATGAAGCCGATGCTCTCGTTGAGCAGCTTGTCGAATACCTTGCGCTGATTTTGCGCGACGATGCGATTGCTGATCCGCGACAGCACCAGGACGTTGCCGTAGGTGCTCGCTCCCTTCACCGCGAACAGCACGACGGTGAGGATGCCGAGCCCGACGATGCCGGGGAAATCCTTCTGGACGTAGGCCTGGTTGACCAGCTGCCCGATCAGATAGGCGGAGAACGCCGTGCAGCCGGCGGCGACGCCCATCAGGGCGAACGACACGGCGTAGCGCCGCCAATTGTCGAGCCCCTGCTCCGTCAACAGCCGCCGCACCAGGGCAGGTGCGCCGTAAGGATCGGCAAACAAGGACGCGAGCTTCGACTTGAACATCCGCCTTCCACCGCCGCCGAAAGTCCGCGAATCGCGAACGCCGGACCGGCCCCGCCGAGCCCCGTTCCTTGCCCCTCGCGGGCGGATTTTTCAAGGGGAAATCAGCCGGCGTGCGCCTGCCCGCTCCCGAGCGCCATGCGTTTGCGCTCCCATGCCAGCGCATGCGCGACGATGGTCGAGAGATCGCCCAGCCGCGGCTGCCAGCCGAGCAGGGCCCGCGCTTTATCCGCCGCGGCGACGATACGGGTGGGATCGCCCGGGCGGCGCGCGGCAAAATCCACGCGAAAATCCACGCCGGACGCGCGCTTGACCGCGTCGATCACCTCGAGAACGGAAAAACCGCGGCCGTAGCCGCAATTGAGCGTGAGCGACTCTCCCCCGTCCCGCAGGTATCGGAGCGCATCGGAATGCGCGGCGGCGAGATCGCCGACATGGATATAGTCGCGGATGCAGGTACCGTCCGGCGTCGGGTAATCCGTGCCGAATATTTCCAGCTTGGGCCGCAGGCCGAGCGCGGTCTCGACCGCGACCTTGATGAGATGCGTCGCACCCCGCGTCGATTGGCCGGTACGCAGCCGCGGATCGGCGCCGGCCACGTTGAAATACCGCAAGATCATATAGCGGAAACCGTGCGCCTGTGCGGCGTCGCGCAGCATGATCTCGGCCATCAGCTTGGAGGAGCCGTAGGGCGACATCGGCCGGGGCGGGGCGTCTTCCGCAACCGGGATTTTGCTCGGCTCGCCATAGACGGCCGCGGTCGAGGAAAAGATGAAATGCTCGACCCCGCCGCGGACGGCGGCCTCGATCAAGCTGCGGGAGTTCACCGTGTTGTTGCGGTAATAACGCAGCGGGTCGGCGACCGATTCGGGAACCACGACCGAGGCGGCGAAATGCAGGATGGCGCGGACGCGGTGCTCGGTCATGAGCGCGTCGAGGAGACGCGCGTCGCCCACGTCGCCCACGACCGCCGGCACTCCGGGGGGGATCGCCCAATCGAAGCCGGTCGACAGATTGTCCAGCACGACCACCCGCTCGCCGGAATCGACGAGCTGGTACGCCATCTGGCTTCCGATATAGCCGGCGCCGCCGGTGACGAGGATGGTCATGCGTTTTGCCGCCCCGATCGCGTAGCTGGCCGCTTGGCCTAGCGCATCGCGGTGAAGATCTCCTTAGCGGGCTGCCGCGACGGGCAACACGGTCAAGGGATCGGCGGCGGCAAGGGTCGCCTCGATGCGCTCGATCACGGTTGCGCCGGAGATTTGCCGCATGCAGGCATGGTCATACGGGCAGCGGGAGAGCTCGCGCAAATAACATGGCGAGCAGGGCAGGTTGACGCGGATGACCGCGTCTGGTCGGCGGTAGGGGCCGATCCACAGCGGGTCGGAAGGTCCGAACAGGCTCACCACCGGCCGGCCGAGCGCGACGGCAAGGTGCATGGGACCCGAATCGTTGGTCACGCAGACGGCACAGCACCGCAGCAGAGCCGCCAGCTCGGGCACGCTGGTCCGGCCGGCGAGGTTCAACGTGCCGGGCGCGGCCGCCGCGATCGCATCGCAGGCGATGCGCTCTTCGGCCGACCCGATCAGCGCGACCGCACGGCCCTTCGCCACGAAGTACCGCGCGACCTCGCAAAAACCCTCGCGGCGCCAGTGCTTGGTTTCCCAACGCGTGCTCGGCGCGAGCACGATCGGCGCGGATTGCTCGAGCGGCCCGCGGGCGCCGTCGCCCGACAGCAACGGCTCGACCCGGGCGAGCGCGGCGGCGGGAATGACGAAGGAAAAATCCGGGGGGTCCAGGTCGAGCCCCAGCATCGGGCCGAGGCAGAGATAGCGATCGACCGCGTGCAGGTCGATCGTGGGCAGCGCGATGTGATGCGAATACGCCAGCCATGCGCCTTCGCGGGCGCCCTGCCAGCAATGTTTCCAGGCTTCCGCCGGTAGCTCGCGCGGGGACGTGCGGCGGATTTCCGGCCGTGGGCGATCGAAGCCGATGCGTACGTCCGCGCCGGTTGCGAGCGCGAGGATGGCGCTGCGCAATTGCCCCTGCAGATCGATCACGAGATCGTAGCGGCGCGAGCGCAGCTGCAAGAGCAGCCGCGCCAGGGCGGCGAGCCGCGGCCCTTGCTCGCGCAAGCGCCGGCGCGGAAAGGGGATCGCATGGCTCACGGCGGGATGGTGGGCGATGAGCTCGGCAAACGCCGGGCGGACGAGCCAATCGATCTCGGCCGACGGATAGCGCCGCCGCAGCTTGTTCAGCACCGGGATGCTGTGCACGACGTCGCCGAGCGCCGAGAACTTGATCAGCAGGATTTTCCGGAACTCGGCGGTGCGCAGCGCGGTGGAGCTCAGACCCGGCATCGGCTCAGGCTCCGGAACGGTCGAACAATTCGCGCTCGACGACGCCGCAAATGGCGTGCGCGGCCACGAGATAGATCTGTTGAACGACCGCGGTCTCCTCGGAGGGCGCCGAGAGAAGATGGTCGCAATGTCCGCGCATCTCGTTGGCGCCGGATCCGGTGAAGCCGACGGTGACCAAGCCGATCTCGCGCGCCGCCCGCAATGCCGCGAGCACGTTCGCGGAGCGTCCCGAGGTCGAGATGGCCAGGAACACGTCGCCGCGCCGGCCGAGCCCGCGGACCTGGCGCTCGAACACGCGTTCGAACCCATAATCGTTGCCGACCGCGGTGAGCACCGACGTATCGGTGGTGAGCGCAATCGCCGGCAGCGGCTGCCGGTCCAGGAGATAACGCGACAGGAACTCGGCGGCGATGTGCTGGGCATCCCCCGCGCTGCCGCCGTTGCCGGCGATGAGCAGCTTGCCGCCGTTGCGGTAGGCAGCGGCAATGACCTCGGCGATCGCGGCTACGGCCGAGATAAACCCACGGTCCGCGATCGCGCGCTCGAAGGCGTCGCGCGAACGCTGCAAATACACGGCGATTTCGCGCCCGCGAGCCTCCGTTATGCCGCGAGTCACCGTCACCTCTGCAGCCACGATGTCAGCGGAAATGCCATGCTTCCCTCCCGCGAGCCTGGATTTTGGCCCCTCGGTGTGCGGCGCCGCAGCGCCGTGGCCATTCTACACGGCGTTTCGGCAGTCGTCACATTCGCGGGGGGTATGCCGTTGTGCCGTCGCGCTCGGTCAATTATTTGGCGAGCCGCTCGATCGGCACGGATAGGTGAATCGTCAATCCTTCGGGTGTCCAATCGCGGGAGAGCCGGCCGCCGAACTGGCCGCTGACGATTCGACGGGCGAGCATGCTGCCGAAGCCTTCGTCCTGCGGCGGTCCGTCGACGGCAGGCCCGCCATGCTCTTTCCATGTCAGTGCGAGCTCGCGCCCGTCCGCGAACCAATCGAGATGGATGCAGCCGGTTGGAGACGCCAGGGCCCCGTATTTGGCGGCGTTCGTCGCAAACTCGTGCAGGAGCAGCGCGAGGCCCGTCACGGCGCTCCCGGCGATCGGCACGTCGGGTCCAAAGATCGACACGCGCTCGGGTTCCTTGGACCAATCGACATAAGGCGACAAAATCGTTCGGACGAGAGCTTGCAGGGTGGTATCGGGGCTGGATTTCTTCGGCGTACCCATCAACCCCGGGCGCGTCAGCTCTTGAGCGCGCGTGAGCGCATCCAGCCTGGCGCGAACTGCCTTGGCCATGTTCTCCGGCGTGTCGGCGGAGCGGGCACTCAGCGTCACGACGCTGCTCGCGACCGCGAACAGGTTTTTGACGCGGTGACTCATCTCTCGAAGCAGAAGACTCTGTTGCTCCTGGGCCCGCTTGCGCTCGGTGATGTCGCGAGCGATCTTCGACGCGCCGACGATCTTGCCGTCGGCATCCTTTACGGGCGAGACGGTGAGTGAAATATCGATCAGGCTCCCGTCCTTGCACTGGCGGACCGTTTCGTAATGGTCGATGCGCTCGCCGCGCCGGATGCGCGCAAGAACTCCCGGTTCTTCGTCTCGACGATCCGCCGGAATGAGGATCGTGATCGACTTACCGAGCACTTCTTCGGCGGAATAACCGAAAAGACGCTCCGCACCCTGGTTCCAGCTGGTGATGATGCCGTCGAGGTCCTTGGTTACGATCGCGTCATCGGAGCACTCGATGATCGAGGCGAGCAGCTGGCCGACGGTCTCCGCACGCTTGCGCTCGGTGATGTCGACCAGCATGTTCACCGCACCGAGCAGTGCCCCCGATTCGTCGATCAATGGTGAGGGGTAGGCGAGGAACGGGACGCGGGTGCCGTCGGGCCGCTCGGCCAATGCCTCCGCGCCCTTGAGGGGTCGTCGTTCCTTCAACGCGACGGCCATCGGGCATTGATCGTGCGGCATCGGCCTGCCGTCGGGCCAATAGAGCCGCCACGAGCCGCACCACTCGCTCTTGCCCAGCTCGGGGCGGCACCCCCACAGCTCGACGGCCGCCTGATTGTAGGAAGTGATCCGCCCCGCGGGATCGGTCGTGTAGATGGCGGCCGGAAGCGCCTCCAGTAACGCGCTGAATCGGCCGAGCTCCGCGCGCGCGGCCGCCTCCAGTAATCCGCGGACGCGAATGTCGGCGACCGGACGGCGCTTCCGGCTTTCAATCAGCACCTCGCCATACGGCTCGACCATTCAGTTCCCCATGAGATTTGGCACCCAAGTAACTGTACGTACTGGATGTGAGCCCGTCGGAGCCCGCTGGCAATCGTGCGGATTCCGCCAGCAGGTGAATCATATGCACCGCCGCAGTCGCATCAACGTTCCGATCTCGCCCAAGTTCCTCGGGGAGTGCGGTCGGTATGGCGGCCGGGCAGTGGGATCAATCTGCAAGGTCTTTTTTCGAGACCGGGAACCGCCTCGGATGGCAGCCGATTAAAATATTTGAATCGGCCACTAGCTATGGCTTGCACCGCCCATTACGAGAGAACTCGTTTTTCTTCCGTTGGTCCGTGGCAATCTAACGTTGTTGCGGGCCGCAGGCCAACATTTAACCATTTGTCGAGGGAAAAGCGGGACTGGGCGGCCGGACGGGTGCCGGCGCCAGTGCGGCGCGCGTCGCCGCGAGCACTTGCTCGGGATCGATGTCGCGCATGCAGCGGTGGTGGCCGAACCGGCAGGTCGGCTGGTGGCAGGGACGGCAATCGAGCTCGGTTGCGGTCTCGATGGTGGCGGCAAGCGGATTGAGCGGGGCCCAGTGCCACGGGCTCGTCGGCCCGAAAATCCCGATCGCGGGCGTGCCGAGCGCGGCGGCGACGTGCAGCAGCCCGGAATCGTTCGACACCGCCGCCTTCGCGGCCGCGAGCGCCAGGATCGCGTTGCGCAAGTCGGGCCCGGTAAGGTCGCGCACTTTGTCGCCGGCGCTTGCCGCGATCTCGGCCGCCAGCGGCTTCTCGTCGGGACCGCCCACGACCGCAAGCGTAAATCCTTGCTCCGCCAATCGCCGCGCCAATATCGCATAGGAAGCCATTGGCCAGCGTTTCGAGGGCCCGACCGCGCCCGGCGCCAACGCCACCAAGGCCTCGGTCGGCAGAAAGCCGGACCTGCGCCGCCAGTCGGCAAGCTCGGCGTCGGGCACCACAAGCTTGGGCTCGGGCCATTGGCTCGGCAGCGGTGCGCCGCGCGGCAGTGCGA
>WNFW01002203.1_pt1 | contig 13287 bp, 11 predicted proteins | sample 5400131 | NCBI WGS metagenome assembly WNFW01 (sample SAMN13153362, study PRJNA577476) | soil metagenome | isolation source: 20 cm soil or saprolite under grassland replicate 1 | place: USA:California | collected 2016-06-15 | reverse complement strand
AGAATGCTGGAGATCCTCCACAGCTCCCCGCGGCGTCCTGGGTCGGTTCTTGACTGAGTTGAGCCGATGAGCCAGTGGCGCTTACCGAGATCGTCCTAGGCTAGAGTGGCCCCTGTCGCTGGAGCTTCAGGATCGAGACTAGTGAGAGGAAGAGGCAGACTGCTAGACCTGTGAATACGTAGACCCATGAGTCCCAGAGTCCTCTCGGGCCTATGATGGGGAAGTAGTAGAGGCCGCTGGGTCCGTAGAACTGGGCGATACCGAAGAGTTCGTCTGCGGTGACTGAGAGTGCTCCGAAACCGTAGCACGCGGCTCCGAAAACGATGAGCCACCATATCCGAGTCATAGATTCTGCCTTGGAATGGTCGTTGGGGCCACCCGGCCCCTCTTCAAGATGACGTGACTGACGATAAAGGCTCGGACATTCAGGAAGCTAGGGTGATTCTCTACCGACTTATCTGTTCGAGGCCACCTTCAAGAAGTTGATGATGGAATCAGCAATGTATTCTCTTTCTTCAGGTCCGATTCCATTGTGGTTGCCGAAGAAGAATGATTATCACGTGATAATCCTAGAGTTGGCTAGTTCTCCTACTGTTTCGTCAGGGATGCGGTTCATAACTGGTTGTTCGGCTATGTTCCCCGGCCATGATGGGCCAGGTTTCGATTGTCTTTTTCTCCAAATGATTGGAAGGGACAGTTTCGAGCTTCATCTCTGAGAACCCGAATTTTCGCGCTCAGGAACCGGCGATGACTTTCTCTGGTTTGCTCAGCCAAACCTGCTGGAGTCTATTATCGCTGGAGCTTTAGGATGGAGACGAGTTAGAGAAAGAGACAGACGGCCAGACTCGAGAATACCTAGACCCATGCGTCCTAGAGTCTCCTTGGACCTATAATCGGGAAAATAGTAGAGACCGCCGGGTCCGAATCATGGATCCTGCGCTGGAGGAATGATAGGAGAAACTAGGCTTCTGATCGATGTAATATGTCCAATGATACTAGCCGTCCTACAACAGAGCTAGGAAACCAACGGAAAAAAAGGAACATCGAGACGAGGCAGACAATGATTCCTTCCCAAAAAAGTATTGAGCAATTTCCAATCCGCATGCCTTAAAGGCAGTCTGTCGAGGTTCGAAATGCGTTGCCTTTTTTGCCGCGTTTGTTCGCAGGCATTCGGGTCCTACGGGTCCCGCTGTTCATCTTCTCCCTCGGATTATTGCTCAGAGCGCTCCCAGAGTTCTTGAGTGGACCTTATCCTGTGGGATACGATGTTCTCGCGGGGTATCTTCCATCGATCCAACAGTTCCCAGATATCGCTGTTCTAAGACTCTTTGGGTGGATATGGGCGCCTCTCTGTCTGTGCCTCATGTGGGCCCTCTCCTTTCTCAGCTTTGGGCAGATCTACTTGTTTCTGAAGGTTTTCGGACCGATCTTGTATGGCTGTTTCGCGGTTTCGTTCTACCGGCTAGTTAGGACGGGCCTTCAATTCAGGCAGAAGGAGAGTTTTGTTGTAAGTCTGTTTTTTCTTATGCAGCCTGCCGTTCTTAGAATTGGTTGGGATCAATTCAGGGAAGAGTTGGGGCTGGTTTTCTTCTTTCTATTATTAGCACAAATCAGTTGCGACTTCATAGAAGGCAGTCGAAAAAAGCCTTGGCTAGTATTGGGACTAGCACTAACAATCGTACTGTCTCAAGAGGTAGTTTCTGTATTGCTTTTTGTAGTCGTTTCTTGGCAGGTCGCCAGTTCTTTGTCGGCGAGGCAGAATGTAACTCGAGCTCTTGCCGTTGTGTTGCCCGCGATGTCGGTTTTTGCGGCTCAGGTTTACGGGGAGTTCATCGACTTTCCAGCATTTGGCAACAACCTGAAACCCATAGACGCTTTGGCTCCCGTCAGGATCAGCAACTACCTTGCAGGGCCTCCATTCGGAGCGAACGACTACGTTTCTTTGATCGTTGCATTGGGTTCTCTTTCAATTTATGTCTTGATTCCAATGTTGCCGTTAAGTGTCCTTGGATATTTCAGAGATAGGGTTTTCTTGCCGCTAGTTATTTGGCTTCTCACAGCGTCCTTCGATATTATAGTAGTACCATGGTTCGGAATTCCATACTTCTGGTGGTGGTTTTTCTTACTCCCGATACCGTTGACAGTTTACTCGGGACGAGCACTTGAAAAACTGAATGTCTTTAATGTCCCTGAGAGATTCGGAGCAGGTATCGTGCTTCTAGCCATGCTGGCGGTAGTTTCGGTCGGCTATTGTACCTCCACGATAAACCTTGGGTATCCCAACGCTTACGCATATATGCCGTCGAGTCTGGTCGCGTCAGCAGTGACGTACTCAGATATCTCATCCATACAGCAGGCTCTCTCCTGGTGCAATCAAAACGTACCCGCCAACAGTTTACTTATTGTGCCTGAAAATTTCGAGGGTTTCGCTTCCATAGACTCTCGAGCGGATCTTATGGTTAGGATAGCGCCACCGACATTTAACCTCGCGAATGCGTTGAATGGCTATTCGATCTCAGGGCTCGCCTTTGCAGTTTATTATGTCGACGACGTAGGCAATGCCCCGGTCCAGCTGATCACAAGTTTCGGCAACATAGGCGTCTATCGCGTCACTTACTCGGCATAATCCAGCGATGAGATTGATGTCTCCAATGCTATTCCAGTTAAAGCAGTTCCTCACCAAACGAAGGGTCACCGTTGTAATGATCACGCTGATCGTCCTAATTGTTCTGTCGACTAGGGGAAATCTGACTAATCAAACCGACACCATGATAAGAATTGACGGACGATCGTTCGACACCTTTTCTCCAAATTCTCGACAATCAGCCTCTAACATCAGTCTCGAATCTTCTAGGTGGAATGTAACCACTAAGGATGGAATTCTATCTAACTCTGACGGAAGGATACGAATATCGAGCGACCCCAACAACTCCAATAGCACGGCCGTCATTGTCGCTGAGACCATCGGACTGGGAATCAACCTTACTGAGACTCCAGTTATGTACGTCAATGCCTCGTGCGACCTTGGGACGCAATGGATAATTTCGATTGGCTGGCCCGGATGGAATCCTGTGAACGGATCGCAAATAATCGAAAACCTATCCAGCTATCCATATCTATACGCAGGCTTAGAGACGAAATATGACACAATCTGGCTGAACTCGAACTATCCTTCGTCGTCTAATACATGCACTGACAGACCTCAGCTATTGAGGATCGACGCATTGAATCAGCTTTCCGAATTTAGACTTTCCAAGATTTCCGAAATCAGTGGCATCCAGGTAAAACAAGTTATTCCGTCGGCGTTACAGGGTCCATTCTCCGTCTATGTCAGTTCTATTTTTGCTCAGGCGGAACCCACATTCTATACGAATGTTGCTTCTAGTGGAACGACAACGGCTCTTCTAGACGGATCAATTGTCTTTAAATCAAATTCTACCCGTAGCTTGCTTGCAGAGGGATGGTACCCTACTCGAACTTATGTTCAGTATTCAACGTATGCCCCGACTGGCACGAATTACGTGATTTTTGAGGCAATGAAGGTGAACGGCACATTGGTGCTGGTGCGAGATCCGTTTGTCTTCGGTCATACAACTTCAGGTGTCAGCATTGGAACGTTTGTTGACTTCGTTTCACCTAACCTGCCGCAACTAAACATCGAACCTCTCGCAAGTCTATCGTGGAATATGGCAAATGGCGACGTGGCATTCCTATTTACGCCAATAACGAATCAGCGAATAGCCAATGTAACCCTAGAATTCGTTCAAAGTTCGTGGTCTAGATTACCTTTTGGTGGCGTCCGCCAAATCTTCTCTCTACCCGTACCATCCAACGAAGTTCTTTTGGGTCAGGGGATCGACATGCTCCTGCTTACAATTATTACTCCTACCGCTTTTTTCGTCACGCTAGCGATCCTTCTACTAAGGAACAAGCCGTTAAGGTCGCGCAATGCGCTATTTCTAGTACTGGTCGTCGGCGTATCTATTAGGCTGATCGCAGCTCCTTTCTATTCTTCAAATGACACGGAGAATTTTGCGGCTGTCTCTTCTATTTACTACAGCGTTGGTGCTCTGGCAAGTGAGTGGGTCAGTCTCCCGGGATATGTATACATGCAAACTATCAACTATCTTCCTTATGCATTACTAAGGCAGGTAGGGCTCGGAGATTTCGAATACCTTGCCCAGTCGATCTTCATTATAGAGAGTTTAGTTGTAAAAATTCCAGCTATTCTCGCGGACTTGGGAATCTCGTATTTTCTATACAAGATCGCGAAGCGGACCTACCCGGATAAAGCGACCACGATTGTCGGACTCTACCTTCTCAATCCCTTGACGGTCTATGTGTCAGGGGTCTATGGCCAGTTTGATGGAATCTTCAGTTTGTTAGTTCTGCTGACCCTCTACTACACGGTTGCTCGGAATGACATCAAGAAGGGAGGCATACTTCTAGGATCCAGTTCGCTTGTTCTTCCAGTGGGGGTTGCCGCATTCTTCCCATACGCGTTTGAGCTGTCAAGGCGTAGGAAGTGGAGAGAAATCTCGTTGTTTTTCGGAATCTCTATCGGTACTCTGGCTTTAGGAATATTGCCGATTCTCTTCGAATCCAGATCTCCTATAATTCTGACGAGCGAAGAACGTTTCCTTCATGCAATTCCAGGTGAATCAATAGTCGAGGGCAGCTTCTCGTTCAGCGTTTACGGCATCAATCTTTGGACTTCTATCGGCTACGGTCTGAATTACAGATTTCTCTTACAGCTTTGGAGATACGCGGTGGGGTCTGTCGTGTATCCGATTGGTGCTGGGTTGGGTTTCCTCACTCTTACCCTTTTGCTACTTCGAGCCTCGAAGCATGAGGAGACTTCATCTAGGAGGATTTCGTCGGCTCTAATGTACTTCCTTTCGGTGGTCGCCCTATTCCAGCTCACATATCCTACGGTCTTTCTACAATTTGCTTTGTGGGTTGTTGTTTTCACGCTTGCCACATATGCAGTTACACGGAATTCTGCATTTCTCGCATGTTTCTTTAGTACTTCACTCTTGGCAGGAATTCCTTACGTAATGTTCGTGGATAATTTCATCGCAAAAGCTACTGGGATCTCGTCCATTTTGATCGTTGATGCCACGGATACAAACACAATATGGGCGATAATTGGAGTAACATATTCCGTAATAATGGCGGTAATTCTGTTTCTTACAGTTCGTGGGTTAGTGAAGAGAACCAATGGATAAGGCGACAAACTTCGAGGTTCAAGGATTTCTCAGGAAGATGGAAGTCTCCAACGCTTATGATCAACAAGTGTACACCTATGAGAAAAAAAGGTTCAGCGGAATCGGTGGAAGGCTTTTTGATAAGCTAGAAAAGCATCATGCTCTCCGATGGCTCAATAAATGCAACGTTCTCCAAGTTGGAACGGCCACGGGTAGGTTCGCTGAATTTCTTCCGAAACACGGTTGCATGTTCTATGGAATAGAAATTTCTCCACGGATGGTCCGTGCAAGCAAGTTGAGAGGATTCGTGGAAGAGAGCGAGATAATTCGTGGAGATGCAGAACGTTTGCCTATAGGCTCATCCACTTTTGAGAATGTCTTGTCGGTTAGATCTTTCCATTTCTTCCCGGCACCACGGTGCTTTCTTCGAGAGGCACATCGTGTCCTTCAACCAGGAGGAAGATTGATTGTAAGTTTTGAAATCTACACTTACCTAGGATATCTACTAGAGAAGCTGAGAATCTTGCCGAGGGCAAAGCCAACCAGAACTTATCATACTATAGACGCGGTTGAACGTCTCTTCCACGAAGAAGGCTTCACCGTCTCATGGTCGGGTAAAGTCACAAAGTTCCCATTGAACGTCTACTGGAGGTCACCGCAGATTTTGCTTCGGTTCATCGCAAGACTGCACTACTTCTTACCATTCTGGTTTGGAACGGTTGGTTCTGTTGTGGGAAAGAAGCCTATCGACTTGCCCTCTATTTCTTGAGACAGTCGGGGATCATATGGCTCTGTTTTTGCTCAGGGTGCACACTGGCGACAGACTGTAAGGCTTTCTGCAAGATTTTTGCCGACCTGTCCCACGTGAATTGCTGAGAGAATTTTGTGCACTTTTGAGACCACGATTCCCTGTCCGAGTTGTCTAGAAAGCGAAGCATCTGCATTGATAACGCTTGAATATTGCCAAATTCATATCTCACACCATTGATCCCATCGAGGACGACATCACTGGGGACACCGCTAGAAGCTATTACAGGCGTACCGAATGAGTTTGCCTCAACAGAGACAAGGCTAAAGCCTTCGATCGGAGAAGGCACGACTAGTGCGACGCAATTCGCGAGCGCCCAATTTTTTTCCGGATGACTTAGATAGAGAAATCTAACGTTCTCTCTGAGCTCAGAGTTTTCTGCTATTCGCCTAAGAGTTTTTTCTTCCGAAGCGTTTCTTCCGCCTGCAATTACAAGGCTGCATTCGGGATGTGTGTGTACGACAGCCTTCATAGCAAGAATTGCATGGTTAAAGCACTTGTAAGCTCTATACTTTCCGAGCGTTAGAAAGAAGGGTGTTTTGAGGGAATCGATTGGCTTGAGTTCCCTAGGATTAGGGTCAGGGGCTCCAGGAACGACAAATATCCTTGAAGTGGGGATCCCAAGTCTCTCGACTTCGCTGGCGCTCGAGCGAGATGGCACTACGACCGCACGATGCCTCAGAAGTCTACCGTATATGATGTCGAGAGCCGACAGCGGAGTTGCAAGATATGTCGGGTACTGGGCGAACAGGATCTTTCGTGCTGGCTGGTGCCAGAGGCCGACGAGCGGTTTCTTGACATACAAAGCTGAAAAGAACGGCCCCGCGGGGCCTTCAACTTCCTCGATTACTATGTCCGGCCACCTTTTCAGTTTTGAATAAAATAACATGTTTCTGATCGGCCTCAGTGCACCTCCACGGACCCTGTAGATCTTCATTCCATTCGTGAAAGAGAAGGAATCTCCTCCTGCGTAGTTACTGGAGAGTAATGTGATATCGTGCCCCATTCTCGCTAGTCTGGACGTCAACTGGTAAAGATAGACGTCGCCACCAGCCCATTGAGGATGGCTTAGGTCCCGACTGGAAATTATTAGTACTCGCAAACAGTTTGTCTCAGTGACGTGCTCTAGGTCAGAATCCCTTGACCTTAAGCTTGGCAAACTCGACAAGGGTCAGAAAGGTAAGATATGCTAGTTTGGGACCTTGAGAAAATCTAGAGGGTCTTACTTCTTTCACAAACAGGGGGACCTCCTTCACTGTTAGTCCACCACGGCGTGCGTACAAGAGAAGCCAGAGATTGAAAAGATGAACTTTGGCATTGATCAATTGAACAATGTCTCCAACGCGTCTGCGTTGCAGTCCATGGTAGCCTTCGACATCGGAGAATCTGATCCCGAATAGTGCACGAACTAAGATATTGTAAGCCCGATTTGCTAGGTGTCGAATGAATGGGCGCTGGTCCATTCCGATATTCTTGGAACAAATTACTATGTCTGAATCGCTTAATGCATTGATACAACGATGGATTATCGTCAAGTCAATGAAATCTATTCCCATTGTGATAACGAGATCTCCCCTTGCAGACAAAATGCCATGCGCGATGCTAGTAGAGTAATCGCGTTTTGGAAGTCTTTCCACTCTCACATGATCGTACGCCGACAGTGACTGCAAGATCTGCGGAGTTCTGTCTGAGCTTCCGTTCTCAACGAATAGTAGCTCGAAGCCGCAATCGATGCGATTGAGATAGTTGAGGAGTTCGGTGGTCTTTTGTTCGATGATTCCCTCTTCGTCACACACCGGAACAACGACTGACAATTCCGGCAAGATCTCGTCCAAACGGTTTTCCTCTAAGCAGGTTGCTCGATTTCTAATCCCGTAGTCGACAAATCGAAAGCTGACATTCTGTTCGACTTCAAAGTCATGTTCATGGTTAGAGGAGGCCCGTTGTAGTCTGTGATGCTCATGGGTTTTACCTCGGGAGTCGTCAAGCGGGCAAGCTCGAACATTGACACCTTCTTCGTCCCACATACGTGGACGATTCCGACAGTCTCATGCCCAATGACTTTCTCGATAGCAAGAGCCAGGTCATCCGCGAACAAATAAGTGCCAAATCTGTCGGCGAATGCGGCGGGATACGGCCACTTTTCCCGAGGCACGAAATTGGTTCTCATTATCAGCCAACGAAGACTTGAGTTTCGGACCGCGGATTCGCCCAGTAATTTCGTCAATGCGTAGTAATTCTTTGGATGGGGAATGTCCAACTCGGTGTAATCTCCTCTGTCGCCGAGGAAGACGCACGCTGTTGATACGTATGCAAAGTATGTCTTGGGCGAGTACTTGCCACAAGACCTGAGTAAGTTTTCTGTACCCGACACGTTTGTCTTCCAAGCCAATGCCTTGTCCTCTTCGCACTGTCTGATTCCGGTGAGCGCGGCCGCATGGATGATCACATCAGGTCTATAGCTTCGTATCCATTCGTCGACTGATTTTTCATCTGTGACGTCTAGGTCCTTAGAGCGGGGACGTGCAGACTCGGGAAACACTTTTGCAAGCTGGGATCCTAGTTTCCCGCTTGCACCGGTGATGAGGATCGTCATCAGTCGTGCGTCCTTAACCATTCTGCGTTATTGTAGATCGCTTCATCACAAGATGTTATCGAATTTGATTTCACAAAATTGGCAATCTCATCCACGGCATCGACTACGTCAGTGGCGAATGACGCTCCCCAACTTTTGCGCGCTTTATTTGAGTCGACTGCGTAGTCTCTAGGGTCCTTCTTTTCGGGAATCACTTTAACTTCGCTTCCTGTCGCTTCAGCGATTTTTTTGCCAATTTCCCTGATCCTGTAGTTTTTTCCTCCTAAATTGAAAAGCCCTTGTGCTTCCGCGTCTAGGGCTCTCAACACGTTTTCTACGACGTCAGTGATGTGTATGAAGGGTCTGAATTGTTCGCCGCCAAATACAGTAATGTCACCCTTGAGTACTGCTTGGGCTATCATGCGGTTTACTACTAAGTCAAATCGCATTCTGGGAGAAACGCCGAAGACAGTGCCTAGACGGAAAATCAAGTAGTCATGCGTTAGACGTTTTATCTGTTGTTCAGCCGCGAATTTGGTACTAGCATACAGAGAAAGTGGATGTATCTCACCGTCCTCGTCTATTTCGGATCCGGAGTTCACGCCATAAACTGAGCAAGTCGAAAAGAAGACAACCGGCTTCCTAAAGTGGTCACAAGTGTGTGCAACGTTGCACGTTGCAAGATAGTTGGTCCGGAGGGTTCTGTCTACGTCCAAGTCGCAAGCTTGGTCTCCGACTATTGCGCCCAAGTGGAAGACGGCATCAACGTCGCGAACAGACTTCGCTAACACAGCAGGATCGTTCATGTCACCGTTGAAAACGTCGATGCGACCTTCCTGATCGACATGGTTGCCATAGATCATGCTATCCAATACTCGCACTTGGTCTTCTCTGCGAAGCAGATATCTCGTCATGACGCGGCCTATGTATCCAGCTCCTCCAGTAATGAGAACTTTCATCTCGGTATGACACTCCACATTCCGCTACCGAAGGACATAGGATCGATTCTATAGTCGTCATTCACACTTTGTTCGAGGGTCTTGTCAGAAAGACCCACCAGAGTCGTGCCTTCCTCAAGAGAAATCCATCCATGATAATTTCTTGGCGGGACTAACAGAACCGATGGGTTGCGCGCGCTCAACGTGTAGGTTTTGCTACTTTTCCCTTCATCAACCACAACGAACTTGGCACTTCCGCCGATGACAAAGTAGGCTTTGGTCTCCCGCTTGTGCATGTGGAACCCTCTTATGGTTCCCCGTGCGAAGTTCCCAACAACATATGCCCGGGATACTTCGGGAAGGAGTTCCGTATAGTTCCCGAAAATCTGGTAGAGGAACCCACGATCGTCTAAATGGCATTCGACAGGAATGAGATGTGGAAGGCGGTCGGGCTTCGGTAAGGCGATGTGTTCCGTCTCGCCTTTGGAGGCGCTCGAGGCGTTCGGCTGCTCTTCTTGCGCTCGATTTTTCTTAGTATGATTTGATTTTTTCGCACGATCCAGCGCAGTCAGTACAGGTTCTATGGAGGATCACCCAACGTTGATTTGAACACATCGGACCCTCTCCTTGGCGTAATTGGTTCTGTTACCGAAGCGAGGCAGTGTGCGAAAATGACAACCGATTTGTCCGGTACGACCAGCTTCGCCCTCCGGGCCACGTTCTCTTTCTTGAGCCGTTGCATATCCAACCGCTCACACATGGAAACGCAAAAACCCCATACGTGGAGACGTTATAACGTGCCTAGAATCCTCCAATCGAAGCCGCAATTCGCCGTTGTAAGGCCTGATGAATAGAGCAAAGCGCCTTATAATGCGGTTGTTTGCGCTGATCAAGGCTTGAAACAGCCCCTAATCCTCAAAACTCCCATGCATCCGAGACCCCATCCGCAGGCAAGGTGAAAGGCATTATGCGAAACCCTTTGCGAAGACGAATGAAAGAGACAGCCCACAAGCGAAGATGGTCACACAGGCTAGGTTTCCTTTCGCGAGGCGGAGTAGAACCAGGTGTCCGCGTCCCACCATTTTATGGCCTCTCATGATTCGCCCGAGCCCGCGCTTCTAGGTTACCTCGAATCCTATCGATGTTCTTTGTTAGCGTTAATTATCCGCTTCCGCTGGGCTCGGTTCCCGAAGGCCTCTCCGAGTCGGAATGTGCGGCGCTTCTCTAAGACCTTCTCGACCGCCTAGGCTAGCTCCTCATTCGGAGAGAAGGAGTTGACATAGTCTACGAAATTCTCTGCAGGCCTCTCCGGTGTGCCGCGGAAGAGGCTTGAAGAACGTCTCGTCCTCGTGTTTGGTTCGTGCCAAGGTTTTGAACGCTTTCCTTGTATATTGTCACGGTCTTATGGCTTATGCTAGATGATTGCACTTGCGCGAGCATCTATTCTTGCTCTTCCCGGTCCGATCAATTCGAGACATGACGTGCGGCTGTGGCAAGATCCCTGCTGGGGTTAGTTCTCATCAGAGAGGTCAGCCCGGAACAAATAGATTCTCGTCGCGGAATCTTATCTCTTACTTTGGAATCATCTTCTCTAGAGTTGTTATCTATTTCTAGAATCGTTATCTTTTCTAGATCTGTTGTCTTTTTCTAGACCCCAGGGGCTAGTCTTTTCTTCGAAAAGTTCTTCGCCAGTTTGAGCCGGAACCCCCGCTTAAACCGCCACACATACGCTTCCTCATTCCCCCCATCCAACCGCTAACTCGTTAGCCTTCAAGGTCAACCTTCTACCCGCTGGTAGGACCCGTGCCACGCTCTGTTCCATCGCCTGCGCCAGCATCCCTAGAATCCGTATCACAACTCGTGTCATTGTTCTGCTCCTGACTTCGCCGACCCATCGCATGGTAAGGTCTAGGAGACCTCGCTCCATCCTGTTCAAGGCTCGGCACCAGACTCGTTTCCTGAGAGCTCGAGTCTTCAGTCCTGATAGCATCCGGCCCGTCAGCGGAGATTGCAGAAACTGTTGTTGTGTCGACCCTTTATTCAACGAACGCGGAATCAGCCTCTCGCTAGACAATCTTCCTTAGATCGTCTAAGATTTTCTGTTCTCTAGAACGTTTTCCCTGCCAAGTAGCCAGTATCCAACCCGCCAGCAACCCGGTCGCCACTCCTACCAATGTTCCGTTGAGTAACCATTGGGCGGGCCAGAAATGCGCGGCTAACCACTGTTGCATGTAGAAGTTGTTCTGGTACTCTAGGCTCAGCCAGACAAGCAGCGTGAGAATAACGAAGGACTCTCCCAACGCCGCCAGTCTTGCTCTGCGAAGCATATGCTCCGCCTTCAGCCGGTGCATGTCCAGAGTCTCAGACATTGATTTTTGAGACTCGGTCGTTTCAGCATTATAAGATGCGAGAATCATCAGGTCGAAGCTACGATACTAGCGGACCTTTGATCAACGCTCTAATAAGGAACTGCAACCATTTTCCGTAAAAAATAGGATAATATTCAGCCTTCTCCAGCAACCTGCGCCGCGATCAAAGCCTTGATCACCAATATGTCCCCAAAACACCTATAGCCAGCAGAACGCACTTAATGACAAGGTGAAAGAAAGAATGCGTAATCCGTTCAGAAGGAAATCCAAGAAAGCAGAACCAGAACCAGCAAAACAAGCATAGATCGGTTCTCGCGAGGAGCTAGCCGTCTTTTAGGAAGAGATGCACTTCAGACGATGCTAGACTAGGAACGAGTGTCGGGGCGAGACAAGCCCCGACTACTCTAACGATTTTCGCGAAGTCTCGTCTTGAGGATCGCCCTTTGTGAAGTCGTTTTGAATTTGTAAGTGAAACAGCCCCGACGGGACGGGCTGGGAGGCTTTCGAGAGATTCATTCTGAAAGTTTAGGGTATAGGTGGAGACGGTTCAAATTGTCATAACGGGTGCACCGGCCTGCGTCCCAAGGTTTGATGGTCGGCCCTCGGCGTCTACCTTGACATTTGAAACAGACAGATTTGGAAACCTTCAGGTATACTTCCTGCCAGTGAAGCTTTATACTCTGACGGCCTTCTCCATTCCGTGATCAAGAATCCATCCAACTTTCCCACCATTCTCATAGGATATTCCCGAATGACTCACGTTCTCGATATAGACTCAATCTCGGATAAGCTAATCACTTTGGTTCTTTCACGTTTCCAATAAGCAAGCGACCAGCGGGACTAGGAGTAGGAAGGATGATTGAGGTGAGCCGAAAAGCGAGTATGCGCCTGATAATCTTCCTCCTAACGGTCAATCTCGGAGTGTTCGCGCTGGCTCAGGCGGACGCGGAGAGCGGTTCCTCTGCCAGCCTTCATCGATCTACTACAGTGCTAGTATCTCCCGCTACCGCTTCGGCCGGCACATACTTTGACCATGTAATCATAATCCTGATGGAGAACCAGGGAGTCTTTGATATTTGCAGATCAAGCCCACCCCCATGCTCGACGAGTGGGCCAGCACCCTACATGGCGGGTCTCGCCAACAACTACACCATTGGCGCACAGTACCTCTCGCTGATCGAGACCAGCCAGCCCAACTATGTGGCACTCATCAGCGGCTCAACCCAGGGCTGCACAAGCACCGGCTGCCCCATCATCAAGGCACCGAATCTGGTTGATCGCTTCGAAGCTGCTGGTCTAACCTGGAAGGGATACATGGAGAACCAGACGCTCACAGCAGGTTGCGATCTCAAGGATCACGAGCCATACGTGACCATTCACAACCCGTTTC
>WNFW01002202.1_pt1 | contig 13287 bp, 10 predicted proteins | sample 5400131 | NCBI WGS metagenome assembly WNFW01 (sample SAMN13153362, study PRJNA577476) | soil metagenome | isolation source: 20 cm soil or saprolite under grassland replicate 1 | place: USA:California | collected 2016-06-15 | reverse complement strand
CGACTTCGCGTGCACCGAGGACGTGTGCACGGCGGGCGCCTGCCGCCACACGCCGCGCGACACCCAGTGCGCGACGGGGGCGTTCTGCCTGCCCGCGGTCTGCGATCCGACCGGCGCCGGGGCCGACCCGGCCGGCTGCGTGGCGGTCCCGGAGCGCGTGAACGGCACCGAGTGCGCCGAGGACGGCGACCCGTGTACGGACGACAGCTGCCTGGCAGGGGCCTGCAGGCACGCCCCGGTGGCCAACAAGCCCGCCTGCGACCCCGTCCCGCCCGTCTACGAGCGCGCGCTCGCGCTCGCCGCCAACGCGCGCGACCTCTCGGCCCTCGCCACGGGGGCGCTCGGGGCGGCCGCGACGGACACGTCCGGGTCGCCGGGTGACACGCTTGCGGCCAGCGTGGCGAAGGTCGCGTCCACGCTCGGGCGGGTCGCTCGCATTCTCGCCGGCAAGACGGATGCACCGGCAGAAACCGTGTGGGCCCTGACCCTCGCCATCCACCCGGGGGTGAGCGCGCCCTCGGGCTTCCCGAACCCCGCCCTGGAGCGTGCCCGGGCTGCCCTCGAGCAGCTGCGGCACACACCGGCGGAGGAGCAGAGCGTCATCCACGACCTCGCCCTGGCGCAGCACCGGGCCCTGCTGGCCCCCGATACCGCCCGGGATCTCCGCCACCGCGGGCGTGGCTTGCTCCGCGGCACGAAAGGCCTTAAGCGGAGCCTGACGCGACTCAAGAAGGTCTCCCAGTCCTTCACACGCTAGCGCGGCAGCCGCCGCGCTCGGCCATGACAAGGGGGGGTGCGGCGTGAAGAGCACCGCGGGTCTGGTTGGTGTGGCAGTCCTCCTCGGGCTGGCCGCCTCGAGCGTCGAGGCGCGTTCGTTGCGCGATCAGCTGGCAGGGGCCTCGCAGACGGTCGGAGTGGCGAGCGGCTCGGCCTTCGATGCGCTCGCGGACGTGATCGCCGACACGGCGGCCCGGTCGATCCCGGTGGTGTCCTCCTCGGCGGGATTCACCTACCGCTTCAATCCCCAGCTGGAGGTCTTCGAGCGCACCTCGGAGACGCTCGGCCCGATCTTCCTCGAGCGGCCCGACACGCTCGGCCGGTCGAAGATCAACATCAACGTGAGCTTCCAGTACGTGCAGTTCGACGCCTTCGACGGCACGAGCCTCCGCCGCCTCGAGGCACCCGACCCGATCATCACGCGCGTGACGGGGGCGGGCGGGGCCCTGCTCGGCTTCACGGCCAACCGGCTCCAGTACCGGCTGCGCATCCAGGACTACGTGACCGCGGTCAGCGTCACCTACGGCGTGCTCGACGCGCTCGACGCGAACCTGCTGATCCCGCTCATCCAGACCAACTTCGCCGCCGGCGTCACATCCCAGCAGGAGTTCATCGCGGGCCCCGACGGCATCTTCACGCCGTCCGCCGGCCCGCCGCGTACGGGGAGCACCAAGGGCGACACCTTCGGCGTCGGCGACCTGCTCCTGCGCCTCAAGTACCAGCTGCCGCAGCAGGGCGGCCTCAAGTCGGCCGCCGGCCTCCAGCTCCGGCTGCCGAGCGGCCGGGATGAGGACTTCCAGGGCATCGGGAGCTTCGAGGCCTCGCCCTCGTTCTTCGCCTCGACGATGCTGTGGTCACGGGTGGAGCCGTACGTCAACGGCGCCATCGACCTCCTGGCCGACGACGTCGGCCGCAGCCAGGCGCGCTACGGTGTCGGCTTCGACGTGGACGCGACGCGACGCCTCGGGCTCGCGTTCGCCTTTCTCGGCCGCAGCGAGTTCGAGCGCAGCGCACCGGCGGGAGAGACCGATTTCCTCCACCTCGTGAGCGGGAGGCCGGCGCTGCGACCTCTGCTCGGCATCGATTTCGAGCGCAACGACTTCTTCGATTTCTCCTTCGGGGCACGCACGGTCGTCTGGCGGGACATCATGGTGTTCGCGAACGGCATCTACGCGCTCAACGATGCCGGGCTGCGCAACGACACGATCATCCCGACGGTGGGGGTCGAGGGAACCTTCTGACGAACCGGGCCCCGTACCTCGAGTTCTTCGGGATGAACGAGGCGCCGTTCCCGGCGGCGGCGGATCCGGGCCGCACCTTCCCGGCGCTCTCGTACGACAGCGCCCGCGCGGCGCTCGTGCAGGGGATCACCGAGCGGCGGGGCCTGCTCTGTCTCGTGGGCGAGGCGGGCACCGGCAAGACACTGCTGCTCCGCACGCTGCTCGAGGCCCCCCCGCCGGGCGTCCGGCCGGTCATGCTGCTGCAGCCGGGTATCGAGTTCGAGGCCCTGGTCGAGTTCCTCGCGCTGCAGCTCGGCCGGCCGGCCGGGACGGCGTCGAGCGCAGGGCTGGACGGTCTGCGGACGGCGCTCGCGGCCGAGGCCGAGGCGGGCCGCGACGTGCTCCTGCTCGTCGAGGAAGCGCAGGCGCTGCCGTCGAGCACGCTCGCTGGCCTGCCCGAGCTGATCCAGCCGCTCACCGGCTCGGGCGGGAGCGCCATGCAGGTGCTTCTGGCGGGGCAGCCGCCGCTCCTGGCCGCGCTCAGGGCAGCGGGGCTCCGCACCCGCGTCGCGGTCATCGCACGCCTCGAGCGGCTCGCCCCGAGCGACGTCGCCGTCTACGTCCACGGCCGGCTCGCGCACGCGGGCGCGCCGCGGAAGCTCTTCACGCCCGGCGCCGTGGCGAGGATTGCCAGGCTGACCGAGGGTGTGCCGCGGCGCGTGAACATGATCGCCGACGCGAGCCTGACGGTGGCCTGGAAAGCCGGGGCGCGTCCGGTCACCGAGGAGCACGTGAGCGCCGCGTGGGAGAGCTACGCCCAGCTCGAGGCAACGCCTGCGCCGGGAGCCCTGCTCGAGGAGCCGGTGGCGACGCCCGTGCCGGCGAGCGCGCCCCCACCGGTCCGCGAGGCCCTTTTCCCTCCGCCGACGCGGACCACGACCCCCCGCCCACACCGCGCCGCCTGGGCGCTCGTCTTCCCCGCCGGCGCGCTGGCCGCGGTGCTCTTCGCGGTCGTCGTCGCGCGCGCGCCTTCGGGATGGCATTGGGGCGCAAAACGACCGCCGTCGCCGGTCGCGACGGCAAGCGAGGCCCGGCGGGTCGCCGCCGCGCCGCCACGGCAGCCCGCGCGCGAGCCGCTCCCGACGCCCGGCGAGGCGCTCGACGCGGTCGACGCCTTCCGCCGCGCCTACGAGGCGAGGGACGCCGCGGCGGTCGAGGGGCTCCTGGCCCTCGATGCGACGCAGGGTGGAACGGCCCGCCTCGCGGCGATCGCGCCCGACGTGCGGGCTCTCGACCGGCTCGAGGACGTCGCCTACCTGCAGCCCGCGGCGCAGGTGGAGGCGCGTGGCCCGGCCATGGAGGTGCGCACCTCCTTCGAGATCCGCTACCGCGACCGGGCGGGGCACACGGGTGCGCTGCGCGGCACGGCCGTGTGGCAGGTCGCACGCCGGGACGGGACGCCACGCATCGTCGGCCTGTCGCGCGCGCTGGCGCCGGGCTCCGTCCTCCCCCACGAGCTCGCGGTCGCGAAGCCCTGAGGGCGAGGGCTGCTCAGGACCGTGACCCGAGACTCCGGTGCGGGGAGGCGGGGGCACCGTCTCCGCTTCGATTCGGCGCCGCCGAGCCGGGTGCCTCGATCGGCCGGCGCGGGCGGCGCCTCATAGGCGCTCCGACGGCGCCCGCCTCCCCGCTCTGCTATCGGGCCCGCGCACATGCTAGCTAGCTGGCGTGAGCGATCCATAGCACGAGGTTGCCTCGGGCATGCTGATGCTGGCCCCGCTCGTACACCTCGCGGGCGAGCGGCTCCTTGTACCCGAAAGCGGAATGTTGGTATCTCCCTCCCGTTCACGAGAACTGACGAGGTGAGGCGATGAAGCCCAAGTCTCAGAAGCTCGATCTCGAGGCCGCCGCGCGGCTCGTCCAGCCGCGCGACTCGCTGCTCTGCGGCTTCGTCGCGGGCCAGCCGGTTGGCTTCCTCGAGGCGCTCGGCGCCCGCACCGACCTCGAGGACGTCGCGCTCTACACGGGGCTCCTGACCCAGCCGTTCGCGCTCCTCAAGAACCCCGGGGTGCGGGTGGTGAGCGGGTTCTTCGGACCGATCGAGCGGATGGCGCGCGCCGCCGGGGCGCGGGTCAGCTATCTGCCCGCCGACTTCAACGGCCTCGAACGCCGGGCGCTCCGCATGAAGCCGCGCGTGGCCCTCGCCGTCACCTCGCCCCCCGATCGCGAGGGCTGGCTCAGCTTCGGCGTGCAGGCCGGCGCCAGCTACCGGCCGTTCCTCCAGGCGGCGCGCGATCCCGCGCGGCTGGCCATCGCCGAGGTGAATCCGCGGATGCCCCGCATCGACGGCGTCCCCGAGCTCGGCGGCAACCGCGTGCACCTCTCGGAGGTCGACGCGTGGGTCGAGCACGAGACCGAGCTGGTGACGCTCCCCGAAGAGCCGCCGTCGCCGGAGGAGCTCGCGATCGCCCGCCGGGTGTGCGACCTGATCCAGCCCGAGGCGATCCTCCAGTTCGGCATCGGCGCCATTCCCGACGAGATCGCGCGCATCCTCGCCGAGCGGCCGGCGGGCGGCTTCGGCATCCACACCGAGATGATCGCGGACGGCGTGATGCGCCTGCACCAGGCGGGCAAGGTGACGAACCGCAAGCCGCTCTACGACGGCTTCACGGTGGCGACCTTCGCGCTCGGCAGCCAGACGCTCTACCGCTGGCTCGACGGCAACCCGTCCGTCCGCATCCTCCCGGTGACGGACGTGAACGAGACGTCGGTGCTGCAGCAGCTCCCCCGCTTGACCAGCATCAACGGCGCGCTGTCGATCGACCTCGCGGGGCAGGTCGCCGCCGACTCGCTCGGCGGCCGGCAGTACTCCGGCACGGGCGGTCACGAGTCGTTCGTCAGCGGCGCCGCGGCCGCGCCCGAGGGGCGGAGCTTCCTCTGCCTCAAGTCGACGGCGAAGGTCGGCGGCACCCGCGTGTCGACCATCGTCGCCGCGTTCAGCGAAGGCACGCGCGTCACCACGCCGCGCCATCACGTGCAGTGGGTGGTCACCGAGCACGGCGCGGTCGATCTGTCCGTGCTGAGCGACGCGGAGCGACCGCGCGCGCTGATCGAGCTCGCGCATCCCGACTTTCGCGAGTCCCTACGGACCGCCGCATGGCCTCTCGGGGAATCCAATGAGCGAACGAGCCAGTGATCGGATCGACGGCCCGGGTCCGCGCGAGGTCGTCGTGCGCGGAAGCGCCGCGGGGTTCGCGCAGGAGATCGTCGTCGGCGCGCACCGTCTGGCGGCCGACGAGCCGACCTCCGTGGGCGGGACCGACACGGGGCCCAACCCCTACGACCTCCTGCTTGCGAGCCTGGGCTCCTGCACCTCGATGACGGTCGCGCTCTACGCGCGACGCAAGGGCTGGCCGCTCGAGGGCGTCACGGTCCGGCTGCGACATTCGAGGATCCACGCCGCCGACTGCGCGGACTGCGAGACCCGCGAGGGGATGATCGACCGGATCGAGCGCGACATCGAGCTCGCCGGAGCGCTGACGGACGAGCAACGAGCGCGGCTCCTCGAGATTGCGGACCGGTGCCCGGTGCACCGGACGCTCGTGTCGGAGATCGACATTCGCACGCGCCTCACCGGGTGAAGCGCTGATCTTCAAGCACCCGTGTGACGAAGGCGTCGTCCGTGCCGCACGTCCCTCCCCGCCGTGTGCGGAGGCCGCTCGGCCGTGGGTGCTGGCCACGACGGTGCTCGGCTCGAGCCTCGCCTTCATCGACGGCACGGTCGTCAACGTGGCCCTGCCGGCGCTGCAGCGTGAGCTCGGGGCCACCGTCGCCGATGTCCAGTGGGTCGTCGAGGCGTATGCGCTCCTCCTCTCCGCGCTCCTGCTGGTCGGCGGCTCGCTGGGCGATCGGCTCGGACGGCGGCGCGTCTATGCGAGCGGGATCGTGCTCTTCGCCGCGGCGTCCGCGGCCTGCGGGCTGGCGCGCGGCGTACGGCAGCTGGTGATCGCGCGCGCGGTGCAGGGGATGGGCGCGGCGCTGCTCGTGCCGGGCAGCCTCGCCATCATCAGCGCGTCGTTCCCCACCGAGGAGCGCGGACGGGCCATCGGGACGTGGTCGGGCTCGAGCGCGATCACGACCGCCCTGGGGCCCGTGCTCGGCGGCTGGCTGATCGAGCACCTCTCGTGGCGCTGGGCGTTCTTCGTGAACCTCCCCGTCGCCGCGGCCGTGCTCGGGCTGCTCTTCTGGCGGGTCCCGGAGAGCCGAGATCCGGAGGCGGCCGGCCCGCTCGACTGGCTCGGTGCGGCGCTCGTGATCGCGGGCCTGGGCGGGATCGTGTACGCGCTCGTCGAGTCCTCGCGTCTGGGGTGGGGGCAGCCGTGGCTCGTGGGGGCCCTCGCCGGGGGAGGAGGCGCGCTGCTCGCGTTCGGCGCCGTCGAGGCACGGAGCCGCTCCCCGATGGTGCCCCTGGCGATCTTCCGATCGCGGAGCTTCACGGGCGCCAACCTCCTCACGCTGCTCCTCTACGGCGCGCTCGGAGGCGTCTTCTTCTTCCTGCCGCTCGACCTCATCCAGGCGCAGCGGTACTCCGCGACCGCGGCCGGCGCCGCCGGCCTGCCGTTCGTCCTCGTCCTCTTTCTGCTCTCGCGCTGGTCGGGCGGTCTGGTGGACCGCTTCGGCGCGCGGCTTCCCCTGGTCGTGGGGCCGGTGATCGCCGCCGGCGGCTACGCTCTCCTGGCGCTGCCGGGAATCGGCGGCAGGTACTGGGGCACGTTCTTCCCGGCCATGGTCGTGCTCGGGCTCGGCATGGGGGTGAGTGTCGCGCCGCTCACCACCACCGTGATGAACGCGGTCGACGTGCGCCACGCCGGCGTCGCCTCGGGCTTCAACAATGCCGTGGCGCGCGCCGCAGGGCTGCTCGCGGTCGCCGTCCTGAGCGTGCTCGTCCTGCACGTGTTCAACCGCGAGCTGGACCGCCGGCTCTCCGCCTTGAGCCTGGCACCGGCCGTCGTGGCGGCGCTCGATCCCGAGCGGGTGAAGCTGGGCGGCGCCGAGGCTCCGCCGGATGCGGGCGCGTCGGACCGGGCCGCGATCCAGCGGGTCATCGCCGAAGCGTTCGTCACCGGCTTCCGGTGGATGGCGCTCGTCGCCGCGGGCCTCGCGCTCGCGAGCGCGCTCACCGCCTCGGTGATGATCGACGGGGGCCTCGGAACGGTGGTGGATTCAGCCTGGCGGGCCGGCTATGCAGGGGGCGGTCGAGATCGGCACCTGCGAGGAGCACCCAGCGATGCATGACGTCTCCGTGAAGAAGCCGCACCTCGCCGCGCATCGCGGCGCGGGCACGGCTGCGCCGGTGGAGTTGAACCGGACGTTGCTCGACGTCTCGCGCTCCACCGCCTCGCACCGGGATCTCCCGAGCCTGCTCCGCGACCTCCGCCGAGTGCTCCGCGGGGTCGCCCGCTTCGACCGGCTGGCGCTCGTGCTGCACGACCCGGCGCGCGACGTCATGTGCCTGCACACCATCGCCACCGCCCATCCTGCCCTCAAGACGGTGGTCGAGCTGCCCCCCGCGGAGTCGCCCTCCGGCGTCGCGTGGCAGACCCAAGAGCCCGTCGTGGTCTCGAGCGTCGCCCGCGACCCGCGCTTTCCCCGCGTCGCGGAGATCCTGGCCGCCGAAGGGATGCGCTCGTTCTGCGTCCTTCCGCTCACCTCGTCGCTCCGCCGCCTCGGCGCGCTCGGCTTCGCCAGCGCGGAGGAGGACGCGTTCGCGGAGGCGGACGTCGAGCTCCTGCAGCAGGTCACCGGCCAGGTGGCGCTGGCGGTCGACAATACCCTCCATCACGAGGCCGCGCAGCACGCGCAGCAGGAGCTGGCGCGGGAACGGGACCGGCTGCGGCTGCTCCTCGAGGTGAACAACGCGCTCGTCTCCAACCTCGAGCCGCGCGCCCTGTTCAGCGCGATCGCGACGTGCCTGCGGCGGGTCGTCTCCCACGACTACACGAGCCTCGCGGTCTACGACGCCACGCGGAACGCGTTCGACATGTCGGCCATCGAGTTCGCCGGCAAGGGGTTCGTGAAGGAGCACATGTCCGTCCCCCTGGACGGGTCGCCCGCGGGCACCGCGTTCGCCGCGGGCAGGCCCGTGCGGCTCCAGCGAGCGGACCTCGAGGGGCTGTCCGCCGAGGTTGCGCGCCTGCTGCTCGCCGAGGGCATCCAGTCGATGTGCTGCGTCCCTCTGACGGTGCACGACCGGCGGCTCGGGACCCTCAACATCGGCCGGCTCGGCAGCGAGCCGTTCACCGCCGAGGATGCGGAGCTGCTGGCCGGGGTGGCGAACCAGGTGGCCTTCTCGGTCGAGAACGCGCTCGCCTTCCAGGAGATCGCCGAGCTCAAGGACAGGCTCGCGGCGGAGAAGGTCTACCTGGAGGACGAGCTCCGCACCGACTACAACTTCGAGGAGATCATCGGCGACTCGCCGGCGCTGAAGCGCGTGCTGCACCAGGTGGAGACGGTCGCGCCGACCGACTCGGCGGTGCTCGTCGGCGGCGAGACCGGCACCGGCAAGGAGTTGGTCGCGCGAGCCATCCACGACCTGAGCCGGCGTCGCGAGCGGACGTTCGTCAAGATCAACTGCGCCGCCATCCCGACCGGCCTCCTCGAGAGCGAGCTGTTCGGCCACGAGCGGGGCGCCTTCACGGGCGCCATCGCCCAGCGGATCGGGCGCTTCGAGCTGGCGGACGGCGGGACGATCTTCCTCGACGAGGTCGGCGACATCCCGCTCGAGCTGCAGCCGAAGCTGCTGAGAGTGCTCCAGGAGCAGGAGTTCGAGCGCCTCGGCAGCACCCGCACGAAGCGGGTCGACGTGCGGGTGGTGGCGGCAACGAACCGCAACCTCGAGGAGATGGTGGCGGCCGGGAGCTTCCGGAACGACCTCTACTACCGGTTGGACGTCTTCCCGATCACCCTCCCGCCGCTCCGCGAGCGCCCGGAGGACATCCCCCCTCTCGTCCGCTACTTCGCGCAGAAGTTCGCGCGCCGGATGAAGAAGCGCATCGACACCATCCCGGCGGACGCGATGGCGGCGCTGTGCCGCTACGCCTGGCCCGGGAACGTGCGCGAGCTCGAGAACGCCATCGAGCGCGCCGTCATCCTGACCAGCGGGTCCGCCCTTTGCGTGCCCGTGTCGGAGTTCCACACGCGCGCCGTCCCGGCGTCCGGCGGCACGCTGGAGGCAACGGAGCGCGAGGCCATCGTGCGCACGCTGCGCGAGGCCAACTGGGTGCTCGGGGGTCCGCACGGGGCCGCCGCGCGCCTGGGTCTCAAGCGCACGACCCTGCAGTCCCGGATGCACAAGCTCGGCATCCGCCGCGACGACGCATGAGTCGCTGCCGACATCTCGGCGCGTGACGACATGTCGGCATGGTCGCTGTGCATCGGCGGCGTGAGTCGGCTCTCCACCGCTCGATGTGACGGGTAGCATTGGGCGGTCCTACCGCCGTCGGCACTGGCACGGCAGTTGCGTCTCCATCGGCCCATGACACCCCTCCCCCGAGCGCCCTCCGCGAGTGTGAGGTATCCGGCGCTGATTCGTGGATCGCGCAACCTGATTGCCCGGTGGCGCCTGCGCCGGGTCGCGGCGCGGCGCATCCGAGAGATGCTCGCGGCTGCATCGCTCCCGCCGCTTCAGCGAGCGGCGGCGTGCTCGCGACGTGAGCCGAGGGGCTCCGGCACCGCGCGGCGAAGAGGGTAGAGACCATGCAGAGTCTCCTTCGCGCCCCCGACGATCAACGCGAGGCCGAGCTCGTGCCGGACAGCGTCCTGCCTTCTCAGCTGGGCGACGGGCCCTTCGGCGGGGCGCGCCTCCAGCCCGAGAAGCGCCTGCAGCTCGCCGTCCTCGAGGACGCCGTCCTGACCTTCGAGCGCTGCGTCGGCGTCGATGGCGCAAGGCCCCGGCGCCTGCTCGCGGAAGTGGACGCCTGGTTCGCATCGGACGCCACCGACTGGCCCTTCGCGTTCGTCACCATCTGCCACACGCTCAACATCGACCCCGACTACATCCGCCGCGGGCTGCGACGCTCGCGCACGCGCCTGGAGGCGACCACGCAGCGAAAGCCGCCCCTTCGGCGCGACGCGAACGGGACGCGGCACCAGGTGGTGCTCTACGTCACGGCGCCGAGGCGCATCGCCTGATCGGCCGAATCGGTCCCTGAAAGGCCCTGGCTGCAGCCGACGAGGAGGCTACTTCACGGGCGACAGCACCGGCAACCGGAGCCGGAATGGCGTCGAGGGGTCGACCGTGATGGTGATGGTGTGAGGAGCACGCGAGCCGACATACGCCTGGTCGGTCGCCGCCAACACGAGGCGCAGCCGGTGTCCGGCCGGGTAGCGGTGCACCACCCCGGGCAGGTTCAGGTGGACCGGCTGGCTCGGGTCGGCGATTCGGATGGGGGATACCAGGCGGTGGACCAGCAGCAGCGAGTCGTCCGGGGCGACGTCGTAGATCTTGCCGAAGAGGACGACCTCGGTGGCGGGCAACGAGCTGATCGATCCGGTGGCGCTCAGGCTGAAATCGAGGGTCGGGATGCCGACCGAATCGAGGTCCGCCGCCAGCGGGGTCGAGGTGAACGCGGCGAACGTCCCGGGAGGATCGCTCGGCGGGATCGAGCTGAAGGGCTCCGTCGACTGCACCGCGGATGTTTCCGAGTAGCTCGACGGCACTCCGTCCGGCGGGTTGACGAACGTCTGTGAGCCGGCCTCGATCTGGCGCGTCGAGGAAACCAGGCTGCCATCGCCGGAGAGGAACCAGCTCTGGGTCGTGCCCACGGGCCAACCGGAGGCGGAACCGTAGGCCGGCTGGGCCGAGCCGTTGGGGTCATACGCGACCCAGTCGCGGAAATACTCCACGCGAGGCCCGGTCGGTGCACCGGAGCGTTTGAGGTAGTGCGAATACCAGTTGAGCCAGAGCTGGTCGAGGTAGCCTCGCGACGGATCGGCTTCATTCACCTCTCCCGGCGCGGACGGACCGCTGTGTCCGCCGAACCCGAGCACCAGCTTCACCGGCGCGCCGTGGCTCACGAAGCCCCGGTAGTTGGCCACCGCCTCGGCGATGGTGAAGAGGGTGTCGGTCTCGCCCTGCACCAGCATGGTCGGCGGAAAGCGCTTCACGTTCGGGTTGGAGAAGAACTCGTACTGGGCCGACGCGTGGCGAAGGAAGGCGATCGTGTCCGGTGTGAGATAACCGGCAGCGAGCGACTCGGTGTTGATCACGCAGACTTCCGGGTCGAAGCCGGGACAGGCAGGGTCGGGCGGCAAGCCGCTCGTCCAGCCACTCGTCCCGGGGTTGAGGACGGGCTGGGCGTTGCCGTCCGCGTAGAACAGCTCGCTCCACTCGTACTTGCTCGCCCCGGGAGGAGAGCTCGTATAGATGAAGTTGCGGGCGTCGTTGTTGGGCGCGAGGGAGTAGCTCAAGTCGTTCCAGGTGATCAGGGGGATCATGGCGTCGATTCTGGAGTCGACCGAAGCCAGGGCGAACTGGAAGCCACCGCCGTAGGACCCACCCCAGGTGCCCACCCGCGGGTCATTGGGGCCGTCCTTGATCACGTCGCTACGAGCCGCGATCAGGTCGACCATGTGGGAGGCGGCCCTGCCGTCCCACTCGGGCGAGTCGATCTCGATCGCGCAGCTGCTGCCTCCGAAGCCGAGCCCGGAGTAGGAGAGGACCAGGTAGCCGTTGCGAGCGAAGAGGTCAGCCTCGGAGGCCTGGTCATCCTTGCTGCCGCCGAAGCCGTTGGTGGTCAGGATGGCCGGGACGGGCGATGATGGGCTGGCGGAGTTGGGGAGGTACAGGTCGTAGAGGACGTCGCAGTACTGGTCTCGGTTGGGGCCGAGACCGGTGGCGCGAGTGGTCTGATCGGAAATCTTGGTGTAGGGCGGCGTGCTGTCGGCAGCCGCGCCCGGAGGGGCGGTGGCCAGGAGACCAGCGACCAAGCCCAACAGCCGGATTACAGTAGCCCGTCGTCTCTTCATCGACTACTCCTCCCTGCGGCCCGCGCAGTTACCCTTGGCAGCCAGGACTTTTGCTGGCTGACGCCAAACCGCCTCGCGGGATCCCTCGCCCGGAACGATCGGCGAGCACGATACTTTCCTTTTGGCAGCCCCACCGGCTATCCCCGTCTTGCAGCATTTCCTCGGCACAGAGGGGGGTCTGGCGTGGAGAAAAGAGGGGTTTCGGGAATTCCCGAACGATGAATTCAGGCCGCGCGTGAGCGGTATCGACGAATCACTGATCAGCTCGGCGACCCGGGTCGAAGCAAAGCTCGCCCAGGTGGCGGCCGAGCTCGCAGCGTGGCGCGCGGTCGCGCTGTCGACGGGATACCAGCGCGAGGTAACGGCTCAGTAGCAGTACGTCTCGTTCCCGATCCTCCGGCAGAGGCTCGGGTCCACGCCGACGTTCTGGAGCTCGAGCCGGAGGGGCCATCGGGGCGGCGGGCGATCGTCGAGAAGCCCGTCGCCACCCTGGAGGAGCTGTGGGCGCAGAGTCCTGGCGTAAGCGGGCTCCGCAGCCGCCTGCGTACCGATCAGCAGCTGGCTCGCACCGAGAGCGCACTCGAGCTGGGTCCCGAAGCGCCGGCAAGCCGCCGGGGCCCGGGTCGCGGTCCCGAGCAGGACCAGGGCCATCAGGACGAGCAGCAATCGCGTCATCGCGGTGAACCTCCCGAACACCGTCCGAGTGCATGATCCGCGCCATCGTCCTCCGCCGCCAATGCTCGTGGGTCCGCCGCCGACATCTCGGCGCCTGCCGACATGTCGGCATGGCGGCTTCGGCATCGCCAGCAAGGGCTCGGTCGGAAAGGGCGGCACGGGAGTTGCGATCTGGTAGCGGGCGATGCTGCGGATCACCACCACGATACGCCCCGACGGCACCACGGTCGGGCTCGAGGGACGACTCACCGGACCCTGGGTGGACGAGCTGCGGGCGTGCTGGCGAAGCCTGGCGGCCACGGGGGACGTGCGCGCGATCCGGATCGACCTCGACGCGGTGACGTTCATCGACACCGCCGGAAAGGCGCTGCTCTGGGCGATGCACGAGCAGGGCGCCGTGCTGACGGCCACGGGCTGCATGACGCGGGCGATCCTGGAGGAGATCGGGAGGAACGCGCGCGAGCGTGGTGGCCGGACCACCGCGGAGAACGGAGGCGATTGATGGAGTACGTGAAGATTCCGGGCACGAGCCTCTCACCCTCCCGCATCGGGCTCGGCACGTGGGCGATGGGCGGCTGGATGTGGGGCG
>WNFW01005570.1_pt1 | contig 13289 bp, 8 predicted proteins | sample 5400131 | NCBI WGS metagenome assembly WNFW01 (sample SAMN13153362, study PRJNA577476) | soil metagenome | isolation source: 20 cm soil or saprolite under grassland replicate 1 | place: USA:California | collected 2016-06-15 | reverse complement strand
GCGTAGACCTGGAATTTCTGCTTCTTGCCTTTTTGGTCCAGAACGGTGAGCGGACCGCCATCGGGCGCGACCAGCTCTACCTTGAGCTTGTGAAATTTTCCGTCTTTCGCGCCGGCCGTCGGAGAGTAGGAGAGACTGTACTGGTGGCGGAGGAATGCGGCGACGTTGCGAAACACGTCCGGCATTTCACCTTCGAATTGAGGGAACCAAGCGAACCCTCCGGTTTCCTGAGAAAAAGTCTTGAGCTGGTTTTCCGCCTGCAGAAAATTCATGCGAGCCATGTTGCCCATTCCACCGCGCGAATCTGCAAAATTCTGAAAGACACGGCCAAGACCAACACAAAAAATAGTCACATCGCTTTGGCGGAGCTGTTTCATGGTTTGATCGAGCGTGTGTTTGGAAAAAGTGTCCACGCCGCTGGCCAACACCACAATGGACTTCTTACCCTTCACGTCCTTCAAGCGATCCACGGTCTCGAGAAGAGCATCGAAAATGTTCGATTCACTGAACCCAGGGAAGTAAAGGTGATAGATGCCATTGAGAACTTCATCTTTATTCTGCGTAAAATCCACCTCGATGCGCGTTTTCATATCAAAGGTTTCGAGCGCGATCCAGTCCTTCTGCTGCAGATTGGGAAATAAGGATTGCGACCAATATTTTGACAAATAAGTAAAAATGCCGCCCCAGCGGTCGTTGCTGAACTCCAGGAGGAGGACCATGGTGATCGGAGCGTCGGTGGGGGCGAAGTTGCTGATGGTTTGCGGCACACCATCGTCGAGGATGCGGAAGTTTTCTTTCTTGAGGCCAGGGATGATGTCGCCGTGCTGCGTGGTGGCGACGACATCTAGCGTGACGATGGGAACGTCGACGGCAATGGTGACGCCGGCCTGCGGAGGCTGCTGCGCCGTAGTTGGTGCAGTAGGCGGAGCCGGGTTCTGCTGCTGCTGCGGGGAACCGCCCTGGGGGCCGGTGGGGGCCTGGGCAAAGACAGAATTCTCAGCCAGCGGCAAGACCAGAGCAGTCGCCAGAACTGCCAGCAGAACTACGGAAAGAATGGCCTTCATCATGTACTCCTCGATTGCGCTCAAAAATTCCAAACTGGCGATGATTCCTGCCTGCGGGGCGACGTGGTTGCCAAGAAGCGGTTGAATTTAAGCAACGCAACGCCAATGCCGAGGCCAAGCGCCCACACCTGCATGTTAGTATGAAGCACATTTAAGGCAAAACGTTTACTGAGGCGGCTGTGTTGCGGGCAGCCGTAACCAGGAGGATAGATTCGTGAACTCGAATCGCATGGTCCAGAGGATGGTGGGAGCGGCGGCGTTGGCGATGGCCGCAAGTATTCCGGTTGCCGCGCAGGTTTCGCCAGCGGCGCCACGGGGAATGCCGATGAATCCGTCGCCGATCGGGGATACCTCGACAATTGCGAAGGAAGCGCAAAGCTGGCTGGCGGACCTCATTAAGATCAACACGACGAATCCGCCGGGAAACGAGCAACTCGCAGCTATGTACATCGCGGCGGTTTTGCAGAAGGAGGGAATCAAGGCGGAAATTCTGGATTTAACGCCGGGGCGCAGCGCGCTGGTGGCGCGACTGAAAAGCACGGCGATGGCTGATCCTTCGAAAGCGCTGCTGCTGGTGGCGCACATGGATGTGGTGGGGGTGGAGAAGCCGAAGTGGACCGTCGATCCGTTCGCGGCGGTCGAAAAGGACGGATACCTATACGGTCGCGGCGCGATCGACGACAAGGGGATGCTGGCGGCGAATCTGGCGGCGTTCATCGCGCTGAAGCGCACGAACCCGCGGTTGAATCGCGACGTAATCTTCCTGGCGACAGCGGATGAAGAAGAGTTTGGCGACGCGAGCGTCAAGATTCTGATCGCGAAACACTGGGACAAGTTTGCGGCCGGGTTCGCGCTGAATGAGGGCGGCGAGGTTTTGCTGAAGAACGGCAAAGTGCAATACGTCGCGGTGCAGGCGAGCGAGAAAGTTCCCGTAAACGTCACGGTGATCGCGCGCGGGACGTCGGGACATGCATCGATGCCGACGAAGGACAATGCGGTGGTGCATCTAGCCGCGGCGGTGGCGAAAATCGGGAACTACTCCGCACCGGTGCACTTCACGACGATAGTGCGGCGATATTTCGAGCAGCTCGCGGCCATCGAAGACGATGAAATGGGGAAATGGATGCGCTCGCTGGATGCACCGGACCGCGGGGAGCACGCGCAGAGAGTGATTTCGGACGCAAGTCCATTGTGGAACTCGATGCTGCGGGATTCGATCGCGCCGACGATGCTGGCGGCAGGTGTGCGTGCGAACGTCATTCCCGGGGAGGCGCGCGCCAACCTGAACATACGATTGCTGCCGGGCGACACCATCGATGTGCTACTGGCGGAGCTGAAGAAACTGGTGAACGATCCGCAGATCCGATTTGAGCTCCAGCCGGATGCGGGATTGGCGGCGCCGCCGTCTTCGCTGGAAAACGATTTCTATGCCACAATCACAAAGGTTGCGGGGAGAGAATTTTCCGGCGCGCCGGTGCTGCCGTTTCAGTCCACGGGGGCCACGGATTCCGCGCAGTTGCGGTTGCACAACGTCCAGTCCTACGGTTTTCTGCCGTTCCCGCTGACAGAGGAGGACTTCCGGCGGATGCACGGGGACGATGAGCGGATCCCGCTGGCGTCCTTCACCAAGGGAGTGGAGGTATTGGCGCGGGTCATCGCGGAATTCGTGGTCGCGCGGTAGGGAAGCAAGAAGCAAATCGAGAAGATAGAAAAAAGACAGTCGTTTTGCGCACCCTTCCTGTGAACCATACAAGCAAACGGGAATCCTTGCCGCAGAAAAGAGCATGAGTTTTCGTCATTCCAAAATTGTCTGCACGATCGGACCGGCGAGCCGTTCGCCGCGGATGATCGATCGCCTGTTGAGCGCGGGTATGGACGTGGCGCGGCTCAATTTTTCGCATGGGACTCACGAGGAGCATGCGAAGAACATCTCGATGATGCGAATGGCGGCCATCGAGCACGAAAAGCCGATTGCGATTCTTGCCGATCTTCAGGGACCGAAAATCCGGACCGGACCCTTGGCGGGCGGCGGGCCGGTGCTGCTGCGCAGCGGGCAAAAGTTCGTGATCACGACCGCGAAGATTCTGGGCGATTCGACGCGGGTGAATACAGTTTTCACGCCGCTACCGCATGAAGTGCACCGCGGCGACCGCATCCTGCTCTCGGATGGATTGATCGAGCTGCGCGTGGAAAAAGTCAGCGGGCGGGAGGTGATTTGCCAAGTCGTGAACGGCGGGGCGCTTGGCGAGCACAAAGGGATCAACCTGCCGGGAATCAAACTGCGCGTTCCCGCGCTGACGCCAAAAGACCGCGCCGACCTGAAATTCGCGCTGAAACACGGCGCGGATTACATGGCCGTGAGCTTCGTCCGTCGCCCGGAGGACGTGCTGCTGGCGAAACAGCTGATTCGCCGCGCGGGGAGAGACACTCCGGTGATCGCGAAGCTGGAGAAGCCGGAGGCTATCGATAATCTCGACGCGATTCTGCGGGCCGCCGACGGCGTGATGGTGGCGCGGGGCGACCTTGGCGTGGAGATGAATCCGGAGCGCGTGCCGGTGGTTCAGAAAGCGATTATTGCGCGAGCCAGGGAATTCCGGCGCCCGGTGATTACGGCGACGCAGATGCTGGAATCGATGACGGAGAACCCGCGGCCGACGCGCGCGGAAGCCTCGGACGTGGCCAACGCGATTTTCGACGGCTCGGACGCGGTGATGCTTTCGGCGGAAACCGCATCGGGGAAGTATCCGATTGAGGCCGTTGGCATGATGGCCCGCATCATCGAAGAAGCGGAAGCAAGCATCCGGGAATTTCCGCGACCGGCGCCCCAGGAGCAATTGAAAGTTGCGGAAACCGTCGCAGAGCTGGTGTGCCACGCCTCGCGGGAGCTGCACATGAAGCTGATCGCGGTGTTTACGCACAGCGGATTTACGGCGCGTTTGGTATCGCGCTACCGGCCGCTGGTGCCGATTGTCGCGTTTTCTCCGGAGGCGGAGACGCGGCGGCGGATGGCGCTGATCTGGGGCGCGCTGCCAAGGAAGATTCAGGACGTGCAAAAGGTGGACGGGCTAGCTAAGGTCGCTGAGAAACGTCTGCTCGAAGAGCGGCTGGTGCGCAAGGGGGACGTCATCGGAATCGTGGCAGGCACACCGATGGGCATTCGCGGGACGACGAACTTCATGAAATTTCATATCATTGGCGGGCCAGCGTAGACAGTTATCGGTCGCCAGTCTTCGGTGGAAAATCGCTTCCGACTGCCCCCACCCCACAGGACTTAAAGCCATAGTGGCGGGCAGTGGGAATCAAACAGGCTCGGCCCGGGATCGACAGCTGGGATGTCGGAAAAGCGGCAGCGAGCCGCCGCACTCCAAATGGAGTTTCATATAGAGTTAATTATAGCAGAAATCGACGGAGGTAGAGATAACCGACAAGCATGCCGCCGAGATGGCAGACATGGCTGACGTTGTCTCCGCCGGAACCGATCGTGGAGAAGAATTCGATGGCCCCCATCACCGCCACGTAAGGGCGCATCGGAATTGTGACTGGAAGGGGAATCAGCCAGATGCGGCGGTCGGGGAAGAGCACAGCGTTGGCCATGAGAATGCCAAAAATAGCGCCTGAGGCGCCGATGGTAGGCGTTACCGAAGGCAAGCCTCCAAAGAAAACTGGAATCGTTTTGACGATAAGCTCGATAAGCCCCGCGCCAACCCCGCAGATGCAGAAATAATTCAGAAAACGGCGCTTGCCCCAGACAAGTTCCAGGTCCCGGCCGAACATCCAGAGCATGAGCATGTTGATCAGCAAGTGGAAAAGGCCGCCGTGCAGAAAAATGTAGGTAAAAGGCTGCCAAATGCGGGGAGGAATGTGGTGCGTTACAGCTTCGGGAATCAGCGCAAACCATTTGAGCAGCCAGATGGTCGCCGCGGGAGGAGCGAGCAGCCCGACAAAAGTCTGCAAAAGAAAAACGCCGGAGCAAACCAGCACGAGCAGTTTTACGCCTGGGGTAATGAAACTGCGCCAGTCAAAGTTGTAACGCCGCGCGCCAAACCTAGTCCCCATAGATGCAGTGTACGGCGGCGAATCGCGGGCGTCAAAGCAGGTTTCGTGATCCGCTAGTTCAGCTTCTTGCGGGCGAAGTAGAAGAGCGAGGCCGCGAGTAGAGCGAACATGAAAATGCCGAATAGATTGCTGGTCGCGAGCGGCCCCATCAATTTGGGGCCGAAGGCGAAGAGATCAGCGCGCCAGGGCAGACCAAGAGCGGAGGTGAGCCAATGCGGGACGCGATTGGAGATCTCCGGGTCCTGCAGCAGGGCTATGATGATGCCGAGGAGGCCGAAGACTCCTCCCGCAGCGATCAATCCGCTGGAATAGAGGGCGCCGGGGCTGGCTTCGCTTTCGTCCTTCTTCTTGGTGGTTGCTTCGACCAGCGCGCGGACGAGCCCGCCGGCAAACATGGCTCCGGTGGTGGCGATGGAAAGATAGGAGCCAGTAGCAAAGGCTAGCGAACGAACTCCGAGGACCTCCACGGCGATGACCAAGGCGACGCCCATGAGCACCAGACGCCAGGGTAAACGCTGATTGAGAATGCCATTGATGACCGTAGCCATCAGTCGCGCTTGCGGCGCCGGAGCTTTATCGCTGCCGATGCCCTGCGCCCATTGAAACTCGATTTGACGGGTGCCGGCGTCGTAGAGATATTCGCCGTCGGGAATTTCATGCGAGCCCAGAGAATTGATCAGCACGTAGCTCTTGTTTTGGTAGGTGAACGAATCGCGCTCGATTTTCACGCCGGATGGCAAAGCCTGGATGCTGACGGGAATCGGCGTGGGGATGTACTTCTCCAGGCCTTTGTTCATCAGATTCAGGGTCGCGCCGATGGCCACGGTGGACACGGTGACGCCAACGAGAAGCCCCATCTGCTGCCAGAAAGGCGTTGCGCCGACGAGATAGCCGGTTTTCAAATCCTGCGAGGTGGCGCCGGCGATGGCGGCGGCGATGCAAACCACCCCGCCAATCATGAGCGCGAGCACGGCATAATTTGCCGACGTCCATCCGGCGAGGAAGAAAATCGCGCAGGTGGCCATCAGAGTTGCGATGCTCATGCCGCTGATGGGATTCGACGAATTGCCGAGCAGCCCGCTGATGCGCCCCGCGACAGTAACGAAAAGAAAACCGAACACGACAACGAAGAAGGCGGCGAACAAGTTTTGATACCAATAGGTGCTGGCTCCCTGCATGGGATGAAACGTCAGCAACACCCACATCATGACGACGATGAGGATCGAGCCCGAGATGACCCAGCGCATCGAGACGTCGCGGTCGATGCGGCTGGAGGCTGTCGATTGGCCCGCGCCCTCGGCACGCACGTCTTTCAAGCCGGCACGCAGTGCGGAAATGATGGTAGGCAGAGTGCGCAGCAGGGTGATCAACCCAGCGGCGGCGACGGCCCCCGCGCCCATGGGGCGGATGTAACTGCGCCAGATGTCATCCGGTGACATTAGGGGGATCGGAATGGTAGAGGGATAGATCGGCGTGTTGCCGGCAAGCTGCCCGTAGAACTTGATGGCGGGCATCATGACCAGCCAAGACATGATGCCGCCGGCGAAGAGTATGCCGGAGACCCGGGGGCCGATGATGTAGCCGACCCCCAGATATTCAGAGGTGATTGCCGCTCGAAAACTCGCACCGGGGAACCAACTGGGCCGGCCTTCCGGCTGCGATGTCCACGCTTGAACGGTGTTCATGAGGAAGGTGTAGACGCCGCCGAGACCGAGTCCCCAGAAGACACGGCCCGCGAAGGAGCCGCCGCGTTCTCCCGCGACGAGCACGTCGGCGCAGGCAGTCCCTTCGGGAAATGCCAGGTTGCCGTGTTCCTTGACGATGAGTTGCCGCCGCAGCGGCACCATGAAGAGCACGCCGAGCCATCCGCCGAGAAGAGCCAATGGGAAAATCCGCCAAAATGTGAATTCGGAGCCGAAGCCGAGAAAGATCAGCGCAGGGATCGTGAACATGACACCCGCGGCGAGCGATTCTCCCGCCGAGCCGGTGGTCTGGACGATGTTGTTTTCGAGGATGGTGGAGCGGCCGAAAGCGCGAAGAATGCTGATGGAGAGCACGGAAATAGGGATCGAAGCGGAAACGGTGAGCCCGGCGCGCAGGCCGACGTACACGGTCACCGCGCCGAAAAGCAGTCCGAAGAGAGCGCCAAGGATCACCGCGCGAATGGTAAATTCCTTGGGGCTCTCCTCGGCCGGCACGTAGGTGCGGAATTCACCCGGGGGTGCCGTCGAATTCCATGGACGCTCGCTCACTGAATCCTCCCCATTTGCCGGAATCGGATGCCAACGCTGCCCTGTGCGGGGGGATTATGCCGCAGGTGGGCGGGGTGGGAAAGAGAATCCTCGCCTGGGCGAAGAGGAAGTGTTCTGCCAACACCATTGACAGCGACGGAGCATCTCTGTATTATCCCGCAGTATACGTTGCCCAGGTTAGCAACAATGCCCATGGGACGGGACCCCCTCACGTCGCGGGCAACCGCGAATTCGTCGATACCCCTGGTGACCGCAAAGCGGGCATTTCTCCGAGGTGCGGGCTCCGGCGCTCTTCCTGCTTTGATTCGAAATTTCGCATTCCTGCCAATTCAAAATGGGAGGCCCATGGTGAGCTATCGCCGCCTGTTCGTGCTCGTTTTGCTGCTATTCGTGGGGGCCGCCGTGCGACGCACCCAGCCGGTAAGTGCTGGGGACGAATGGCAGCCGATCTCCCAGGAAGAGTTGAAGATGACCAGCGCGCCGGAAGCGCCAGGAGCGCTGGCGGTGTATCTGTACCGGCAAGTGGACCGAAAGGATCTGGGAAGGGCCAACACGGAATACAACTACCTGCGGATTAAAATCCTGACCGAGGAGGGCCGCAAGTACGGCAACGTGGAGATCGAGTATCCACGGCAGCAGGCCACGATCAGCAACATCCGTGCGCGCACTATTCACCCGGACGGCACGATCCTGAATTTTGACGGCAAGGTCTACGAGCAAACCATCGTCAAGTCCAAGAGTTCAAAATTTCTGGCCAAGACGTTTACCATGCCGGACGTGCAGGTCGGCAGCATAATCGAATACCATTTCAATTACGATTTTGCTGACGGTTACGTTTACAGTTCGCAATGGATTCTGAGCGAAGAGCTCTTCACGAAAAAGGCAGTTTTTACTTTGAAGCCTTCTGATCGGCTGCCCGTTCAGTGGAATTGGCCCGCCGGTCTCCCCTCGGGCACCGAACCCCCAAAGCAGGGCGCGGACGGGCTTGTCCGCATGACCGCGGTGAACGTGGCAGCCTTCAATTTGGAAGACTATATGCCGCCGGAGAATGAGTTGAAGTTCCGAGTCAACTTTGTCTATAGCGAAGACGCTTTCGAGTCAAATGAGGACAAGTACTGGAAGAGTTTCGGCAAGAAGCAATATGGCCGCGTGGAAAGCTTCGTTGACAAACGCAAAGCGATGGAAGAAGCGGTTGGTGGAATTGTCTTGGCGTCGGACGCGCCGGAAGTGAAGCTGCAGAAAATCTATGCGCGGTGCCAGCAGGTCAGAAACCTCAGCTATGAGCCGCGCAGGATCGGGGAAGAGGAAAAGCGCGATAAGCCCAAGTCCATCAATAACGTCGAAGAGCTCTGGAAGAACGGCTACGGCACCGGCTACGACATTACCTGGCTTTTTCTGGCCTTGGCCAGGGCAGCAGGCTTTGAAGCGTATCCTGCACTGGTCGCCAGCCGGGCCGAGTATTTCTTCAACCCCAAGCGGATGAACAGCAAGGAGCTTGAAGCGAAAGTTGTCGCGGTCAAACTCAACGGCAAGGATCTCTTCTTTGATCCAGGCGCCGCCTTCATGCCGTATGGTTTACTGCCGTGGGTCGAGACTGGTGTCCAGGGACGACGGCTCGACAAGGATGGCGGCAGTTGGGTCCAAACGCCGCTACCAGAAAGTTCTGTCTCACGCATAGAGCGCAAGGCGGATATGAAGCTGACGGATGATGGCTCGCTGGAAGGCAAAGTGACGGTCACTTACACGGGTCTGGAAGCCTATGCGCTCCGGATGGAGGAACGCAACGAGGATGACGCCGCGCGCAAAAAGCTTCTCGAAGATCAGATGAAGGAACAAGTGCCGGCAGCCATCGATCTGGAACTCAAGAAGCAACCGGATTGGAAAAATGCGAATGAACCGTTTGTGGTGGAGTATGAAGTGAAGGTTTCCGGCTGGGTTTCCGGCGCCGGGAAACGCGCGCTGCTTCCAGTAGGGCTCTTCAGCGGGCCGGAGAAACATATGTTTGAGCATGCCAGCCGCGTCTTCCCCGTCTATTTCGCTTTTCCCTTCCAGAAGATCGACGAGGTGAACGTCGAATTGCCTCTCGGTTGGCAAGTTGGCAGCGTGCCCAAGCCAGTGGACCAGGATGCCAAGGCGGTTCAATATACGTTGAAAGCGGAAGGCAACAACGGTAGTTTGCACTTCAAGAGGGCGCTCCGCAGCGACTTATTTATGCTGCCGGCGGAACAATATTCAGTGCTGCGGACTTTCTACCAACTCGTGAGGTCTGGTGATGAGCAACAAATTGTCCTGCAACCGGGAACCGCATCCTCTGATAAATGAGTGGCTGCCGCGACCCCGGCCTATTGCAATGCTATTTGCAGTGTTCGCGGTCATGATTTTCCCTGCGGCAATTCGGCTTGACGCAGCGGATGCCCCGGCTTGGATGCACGCGCTGGTAAGTGCTCCACTGCCCAAACACGATGAAAAAACTGCCGCCGTGCTGCTTTACTCCGAAGAGATTCTGAATGTCCAGCCAAACGGCAAGATCAAAGAGACGGATCGCCAAGCCTACAAGATTTTGCGTCCCGAGGGGCGCCATTTTGGGACACTCCATTTCACCTACGATGCCGAAACGCGCATCACCAACATTCATGGGTGGTGCATTCCCGCGCAAGGCAAAGACTACGAAGTGAAGGAAAAGGAGACGACAGAGAGAGGGTATTTTGACGTCGAAGGTGGAGAGCTCTTTTCAGATCTGCACGTCAAAGTCATGGAGATCCCGGCTCCTGAACCCGGGAATATCATTGGTTACGAAGTGGAACACGAGGACCGCCCGTTCATCTTTCAGGATGAATGGGTGTTCCAGAGCGGCGTTCCACTGCGCGAGGCTCGCTACACTTTACAACTGCCTGCAAGCTGGGAATACAAGGCGGTTTGGCTAAACCACGTCGCCGTGGAACCCCAGTCACTGGGCAACAACCAGTGGCAGTGGGTTGTGAATGATGTGGCGGCCATTGAGCCGGAACGCGAAATGCCTCCCTATCTAGAGTTGGCGGGGCAATTACTCGTCAGATTCTTTGCACCAGGAAGCGTTTCATCAGGCAAGACTTTTTCATCCTGGAGCGATATGGGCCGGTGGTACACGGATCTCTGGAAGAGCCGACAAGATGCCTCGCCTGAGATCAAGCAGAAGGTCGCCGAGCTCACAAAGAACTCCGCCAGCAAACTTGAGCAGATGCGCGCCCTGGCACGCTTCACGCAGAATGATGTTCGCTACGTGGCGATCGAGTTGGGGATCGGAGGATGGCAACCTCATGCGGCGTCCGACGTCTACGTTCATCGTTACGGAGATTGCAAGGACAAGTCCGCGCTGCTCTCTTCCATGCTGCGCGAGATTGGGGTCGACTCCTATCATGTGGCAATTCATACCACGCGCGGGGTCGTCGGGCCGGATGTGCCGCCGCGCCTCGGAATCTTTAATCACGCGATCCTCGCGATTCGCTTGCCGGATCAAATGGAGGATGCCTCGCTTGTTGCTACTTTTCATCATTCCAAGCTCGGAAACTTGCTCTTTTTTGATCCCACGGATGACCTGATGCCGTTTGGGCGCTTGCGCGGCGAGTTGCAGTCAAACTACGCCTTGCTGGTGACGCCGGACGGCGGTGATCTGCTCCGGCTTCCGGAACTGCCTCCGGCAATGAACGGGATTCAAAGGAGCGCCCAACTCAAACTGAGCGCGAACGGGACGCTCAGCGGCGATGTGCGGGAAGTTCGCATGGGCGATCATGCCTCTTCGCAGCGGTGGGCGCTGCGCGCCGCGACGAAGGATGCGGACAAAATCAAGCCTATCGAGACTGTCCTATCCCGTTCACTGGGTACCTTTCAAATCACCAAGGCAACCGTCGGCAACTTGCAGGCGACGGACCTGCCGTTCGTCTATAACTACTCGGTAGAAGCGCAGAATTATGCAAAGACTGCGGGCGACCTTCTGCTCGTCCGGCCACGTGTCGTTGGCAATAAATCGAGCGACGTGCTGGAGACCAAGGAGCCGCGAAAATATCCTGTGGAATTCGAAGGGCCGTCGCGAGATACGGACACGTTTGAAATCACGCTGCCGACGGGTTACGAGGTTGACGACCTGCCGGCGCCGGTGAACGCGGACTACAGTTTCGCAAGCTATCACAGCAAGACGGAAGTGAACGGGAACACGCTGAAGTACACGCGGACATTTGAAGTGAAAGAGTTGAGCGTACCGCTGAACAAGGTCGAGGAGTTGAAAAAACTTTACCGGATCATTGCGGGAGACGAGCGCAATACCGCGGTGCTAAAACCTGCGGCTCACTGATCCCTGTCACCACCATTAATCAGGTGATTTTTTCGCAACGTCGCAACCGACAAGACGGAGTCCGCGTGCCCGACTAGAAACGCGGCGAAACAGAGCGCAAATACCGAGTGGCTCAGGCTTGCGCCGAAGTATTGCCAGAGGGGCGCTCCAGCACCGGGATAGTCCGAAGAGAAGAGCATAGTGAGCATGAGGAGGAGACCGCAGAAGCTTGCCGGACGCACGAGGATGCCGAGAACGAGCGCGAGCCCGATCGCCAATTCGCCATAGGCAACCAGGAAGGCGATGATCGTGGCGTGCGGGAGGACAAAGCCGCGGAGGATGGGCGCCATGAAAGGGTAAGTGCCGCCCTCGAGGAATTTATTGATCCAGAATTGAAAGCCACCGTGAAGAGTAAATGTTGTGCCGAAGACTTTGTATTGGGCGAAGATCAGGAAAAGAATACCCACGCCGAAGCGGACCAAGGCGAGCGCCTGGCTGTTGCGGGTGCCGGGATCTGAAGTAACTGTCATGGCGATTCCTATTCTATGGCGTGGTTCCCGCTCCAACAGAATTTGTGCGAGGGATGAAGAAAAGAATCGCGGCGGGAGGATGTAGCGCTACCAATTTTTTGCGCAGGACGCGCGGCGAAGCGGCCAAAACTTGCTTCAAGAGCCAGGCAGCCATCTCAAAAGAGAGGTGAACGCGATAGACGTCAGCGCGCTCTGTATAAGAATACTTCTCGTAGCGCGGAGCTGAATCTTGCGCCGCTTTGAGCAAGATTTCCCAGGGACTCCGCTCGTGGAATAACCTCGTGGCCGAAGCTTCGCGGAGCATGATGCCAACTAGAGAACGCTGCGTGCCCCCGCCGATTTCGAGAGAGACTGCGGTCACTTTGGCAGAGTTGAAGAGGCGCGCGGGATCGTCGTCGGGAAAAAGGGCAAGAAGTCCCGTAATTTCATCCTCATTGGCGGCGAAGCCGTCCCACCAATACCGATAACCGCTATAGACCACCGTGCCGGCGCGGAAAATCTGCTGCACACGTACGGCATTCTTGCCCGTCACGCTCACGACCATATCCGCAAGCTCGGCAAGGCGAAACGTTTGCTTCACGACCGGACGCACGGTCACATAGCCTGCGTCATCTTCCGTGAAGCGCATCGCGATGGTTTCTGGGAGCGGCATGCAAGATGAAGGAAACGAATTCTCAGCCCAGTTTCGAGAGGCGGTCGCGCACGCGATCGCTGAGCGCCTTGCCGTCAACGGTCTTGCCTTCCAGGGCCGACTTGGCAGCCTTCACGACCGCGCCCATCTGCTTGATGGAGTTCGCGCCGGATTCGGAGATCGCCTTGGCGATCGCTGCATCCATTTCGGCCTCGCTGGCGCCGGCAGGGAGATAAGATTTGATGATGGCGAGCTCTTTAGTTTCTTTTTCGGCGAGTTCGGGGCGGTTGCCCTTGGTGAACTGTTCGATTGATTCCTTGCGCTGTTTTACGAGCGTTTGCAGGATCTGCATGGACTCCGGCTCGTCGAGTACGCGAATCTTTTCGACTTCCTTGTGCTTGATGGCCGCCTTGATTCCCCGCAGGACGCTGAGGCGCAGTTCGTCTTTGG
>WNFW01002200.1_pt1 | contig 13289 bp, 16 predicted proteins | sample 5400131 | NCBI WGS metagenome assembly WNFW01 (sample SAMN13153362, study PRJNA577476) | soil metagenome | isolation source: 20 cm soil or saprolite under grassland replicate 1 | place: USA:California | collected 2016-06-15 | reverse complement strand
AAGCGAGATCGCGCCCTGCGGCCATCCTTCGAGACGCCCGCGACGCCTGTCATCGGGCCGCGCTACGCGCCGACCCGTTGGCGGGCTCCTCAGGACAAGGTCCACCGATAGGATTGGTTTCATGGAAGCGATCGTCTAGGTAGACGAGCAGGTTGCCGAACTCGTCATGCCCGGGCTTGTCCCGGGCATCCACGTCCTTATCAGTCGTCCAGTGAACGAAATCTCAAACTGAGACATTACGGAAACAGGAAGTCGTGGATGGCCGGGACAAGCCCGGCCATGACGAAAAGGCAGCTCCGTTTCAAAAAAATATCAAAACCGGTGTCGGATCGGCGTCCGCCCGTTCGTCCTCCGACGGAACCCGTTGGAGAAGGAGCCTGCCATGGCCAAACTGATTTTCGTCAACCTGCCGGTCGCCGATCTCGCCCGCGCCACCGCCTTCTATCGGGCCGTCGGCGCCGAGAAGAATGAGCAATTCTGCGATGCAACCGCGTCCTGCATGGTGTTTTCTGAAACCATCCACGCCATGCTGCTGACCCACGACAAGTTCCGCCAGTTCACGCCGAAAAAAATCGCCGATGCGAAGAGCTCGAGCGAGGTGCTCATCTGCATCTCCGCCGACAGCCGCGAGGCCGTCGACGGCATGGTGGGCAGGGCGCAAGCCGCGGGTGGCGGCGTCGACCCGTGCCCGAAACAGGACTGCGGCTTTATGTACGGCCGCAGTTTCGAGGACCCCGACGGCCACATCTGGGAAGTGATGTGGATGGACGTCGAGGCTGCGAAGGCCGCGCGGTCCGCCATGGCCGATGCCTGATCCAAACTCCATCACACAAGGAGCGTAACGCATGTCAAAGATTTCCCCCTGCCTGTGGTTTGACGGCGAGGCCGAGGAGGCCGCAAAGTTCTACGTTTCGCTGCTGCCCGATTCCAGAATCGAAAAGGTGCAGAAGAACACCGTCGATAGTCCGGCCGGGAAGGCAGGCTCGGTATTGGTGGTGGAGTTCACGCTGGCCGGCCAGCGCTTCATGGCGCTCAACGGCGGCAAGGCGTTCGATTTCACACACGCCATCTCGTTCAAGATCGACTGCGCCGATCAGGCCGAGGTCGATCGCTTGTGGGACGCACTGTCGGCCAATGGCGGCTCGGTCGAACGCTGCGGCTGGCTGAAGGACCGCTACGGCGTATCGTGGCAGATCGTGCCGACCGCGCTGGTGCAATATCTGGGCGGTTCGGATCGCGCCGGCGCGCAGCGCGCGATGGCGGCGATGATGAAGATGGTCAAGCTCGACATCGCCGGGTTGAAGGCGGCCTATGAGGGCAGGTCGGCGGCTTGATCGCAGACGTTGCGCGGTGAGGGCCTAGTAGTTCACCCGCAAACCGACGCCGCCATGGATGGTGTTGCCGACCGGCTGCGGTCCCGCGGTGACGATAAATCTCGGGATTGCGTTGGCGGCTTCTGGCCGGCAATTCGTGTCGCTGCTCCCCGAGGCAAATCCGCCTGCCGCATGTCGGCAGGCGGATTTGCTCTGCATCCGTTACTTCGATGCGGTCTTGGTGTCCATATTGACGACCTGAACGCGGCGGTTGATCGGGTCCATCGGCGCGTTCGGATCCTTCGGCTTGCTCTTGCCATAACCGACGGTGACCAGATCGCTGCCGTTGATGCCGTACTTCTGCACCAAATAGCGCTTGATGGTATCGGCGCGGCGTTCGGAGAGGCCCTGATTGTAGGCGTCGGTGCCGATCGCGTCGGTGTGACCGGCGACCACAAATGTCGAACCTTTGAGATTCACATCCGAGAGCGCCTTGCCCAATTCCTGCACCGCAGGCACCGAGGTTTTGCTGATCTCGGCCGAATTGTAGTCGAATTGAATTTCCAGATCGATTTTCGGCTTGGTCGATGCGATCTCGGCGATTTCCTCCCGTTCGTTCAGCGAGAGCGATCGGGTCTTCCGGTTGCGGATCGTGCGGACGAAACTGGTTTCCTTGGCCTTCGCTGCCGGATCGGCCTGCGACGAAGCCGACAGGCCGCGGGTCACTGGCTTGGGCTGCAGCGCATTGACGATTTGATTTGCCGAGACATCGCTGGTGCCGGCGATCGCAAGGCCCGCCGTCATCGACAGCACGGCACCGAGCGTAATCGCCTTGAGTGCGGAAAATCCGTGAAGGCTGGTCATTGTGTTGGTCCTCGCGGTGACGCCTGAAGGGGGCTCTTGAAGACAGACCATAGGCCGGGCGAGGGGCAGTGAATGTGACTTGTATCACTTAGAACGGGTCGTTTTTCCTCGAGGAGCCAGGCCGTGGCACGCGATTATCCGGATGCAGGTCAAGTTCCTCGCTGCGGGCGACGATGAAATATTTCGAACAGAGAGGCGGCCTGCGGCCGCGTTTTAACTTGGCGCGAACAACAAATCGGCTAGATGCGCGCGTAGCAAGATTTTCTGCCAAGAAAAAATCGAGAAAATCAAAAAGCGAGGCAGTCCAGCCGTGTTTCAGTCACCGAAAAGACCGAGCGACTATCAGGGGTATCGCGCGCTCGCGCCCGATCGCGGCGGTTCCGCAAGCCCGATGCCGATATTGATCGGCGCCGCCACGATCGCGGCGGCTATTTTGCTGTCCTCGCTAATCACCGCAGTGGGCACAAGGTTCGTGGGGATGGAAAGTCCCACCGAGGAGACCGCGTGGCTGGTCGATCGGCTCACCGGCAACGTCTACAAATGCCAGGCCCCGGAGCGCGGCAAGGCTTCATGCGAGGCCGACATCGCGACCGGCGCTCTCGGCGATCATCCGAAGCACTGAGGGGCTACGCGCGGTTGACGGCAGGGATCATGTTTGCGGCCTGATCCGCGATGAACTGCCATAGACGGTTGGCGACAGGGCCTTGCGGCGTATCCCGCCGCCGCGCCGCGACCAGATCGACCTCGCCGCCCTTGAAATGCCGGCCTTTGATCGGCAACAGGCTGCCGTCGCGAAAATTCTGTTCGACGAGATAACCCGGCATGTGCCCCCAGCCCATGCCCTGGACAATGAGTTCCCTCTTCATCAGCTGATCGCTGACGGTCCAGCTGCGCGCGCCCTCCACCAGAAAATAGTCCCGCGGTTCCGAATAGCGGGCGGTGTCGCGGATGACGCATTGCACGTAATCGCGCATCTGCCAGGCGTCGACGCCGTGCTCGACATCGTCGGCAACACCACCGTGCTGGATTCGCTGCTGATGCCGCGGCGGGGCGGACAAGTCTGCCTTGTCGGATTTCTCGGCGGCGGCGGGCCGTTGACGCTTGAGCCGGTATTTCAGATGCCGAGCGGCGTTCAGCTCAGCGCCTTCGCTAGCGCCGTCGTCACCGGTTCGGCGGAATTCCCGCTCTCCGAGATTCCGTTCCAGGACATCGTCGATCGCGTCGCTTCCGGCGCCTATCGGGCCAAGCCTGCGAAGGTGTTTCGCTTCGAAGACATCGAGGCCGCGCATCGGCTGATGGAATCGAACGAGGCCAACGGCAAGATCGTCGTCCGCATGTGAGCATAACTTGGCTTCGTCGTTCGGCGTGGCCGTTCGATCTCACTTTGACACGCGCCTCAGCGCCCGATTCGACACCGGCCACTTCGCGCGCTCGAAACCCATGCGCGCGAGATCTGGGCGGCGATCCGCGCATTCTGCCGGAAAACCATCTCGTGATATCGGCGAATCCGGCTACATTGCCGGAGCAATGCCGCGCGCCACCCAACCCCATCCCCTGACCAAAGCTGAGGCCCGCCGTATCTGGCTGCGGGCGCAGCGGCTCGACGCCTCGGCGCCGTTCGGGGAGGGGCCGCAAGCCACCGCCGCGGCGGTCGATCATCTCGGCTACGTCCAGATCGACACCATCAACGTCATCGAGCGCTCCCACCATCATATTCTCTGGACCCGGATCCCGGCCTATCAACGCGCGGATCTGCGCCAGGCCCAGAGCGTCGACAAAAGCGTTTTCGAATACTGGACCCATGCTTTGTCCTATGTGCCGACCAAAGATATTCGCTTCTTCATCCCGGCCATGAAGCGCCACCGGCGCGAGGGCCACAAGTGGCTCAGTTCGGTCATGCCAGCCGATTTGCGCAAGGTGCTGACGCTGATCCGGCGCGATGGCGCGCTGACGATCCGCGACATCGAAGACGACGTGCTGACGGAGAAGCTGCATCTGTGGGCGAGCCGCAAGCCGTCGAAGCGGGCGCTGCAGCTGGCGTTCTATACCGGCGTGCTCACGATCAGCGAGCGTAACGGCATGCTCAAGACCTACGAGCTGATGGCGCGGCATTTCGACTGGGACCGGCCGCCGAAACCGGCCTCGGCGACGGAGGCGACGGCCTACCTGATCGACCGTGCGCTTCGTGCGCAAGGCGTCGTCAGCCTCGATTCGATCTGCCATCTGGATGCGCCGAGCAAGCCGGCAATCCGGCGGTTGATCGAGGTGAGGGTGCGCCGCGGCGAGCTGGTACCGGTCGCACTCGAAGGCGCCGGCAAACAGGAGCATTGGGCGCGCCCGGAGACGCTGGAGACGGCGGTGGAAGGCGCTTCCGGACTGGTGCACATCCTGTCGCCATTCGATCCCCTCATCATCCAGCGCAAGCGCACCGAACTGTTCTTCGATTACGCACATCGCTTCGAGGCCTACGTGCCCAAGGAAAAGCGCGTGTTCGGCTATTTCGCGCTGCCGGTTCTGGCCGGCGACGACATCGTCGCCGCCATCGATCTCAAGACCGACCGCCAGAACCGCAAATTGCTGATGCAGAAGTGGAACTGGGTCGGCAAGTCAGCGCCGCGCGCCGCCCGCAAGGATCTGAAACGCCGCATCGAGGAAGAATTGCATCGCTTCGAGCGGTTTCAACTGGCGGAATGAGGGGCGCCCGCGGTCGTGAGCCGGAACGCATCCGGCGAAGCGGTATGAACCAGCCGAAACAGCTCCACGCCAACGGCGATCACGGCCGCAATCAAGCCGGCACTCCGGCGGGTCAGGCCCGAGGCGATGGTCGCCAGCAGAAAGAACACCATGGTCCCCCACAGCATCGAGCCGCGATACTTCACGACCGGGGTTGGCAGCCCGAGGCCGAGCCCATATCGGCGCAGGGCGAGGCCGGACATGATCACCAACAGGGCAAGACCGGCGCGAACGATCGATCCGGCCGCTGAGCCTTTTTCTCCCGGATGATCTGACACCTGATCCGGATCCAGCATGCCGCGTCGCTTTCAGCTCGCGCAAGGAGAGGGAACCCGCAGCCTCCGGACCGGTTAGCCCGGGACATCTTGTTTTGGAGGCATTGATGGGCAAGGGCAAATCGATTGTGGAGAAATTCACCGACAAGGTGAAGGACATCGCCAACACCGCTTCTGAAGCCGCGAGCGCCGCGCTCAAGGCCGAGGAGCCGCCGCTGAAGGCGGAAGAGACTGCGGCGGCCTACGTGCCGCTTGCCGCCGATGGTCTTGTTTCCGATCCGATGATGGTGTCGCCGATCACGGCTGTGCCTCCCAGGAAGAAACGCCCGGCGGCAAAACGAGCGACCAGGAAGGCGGTCACGAGGCCGGCGAAGAAGGCGGCAACAAAATCGGTTACCAGGAAATCTTCCAGGCAGGCTTCGAAGAAATCTTCCAGGCAGTCAGCCAGAAAAAATGCTCCGCCGCGATCAAAGAGGTCCGCGAAGGCGAGAGCGACGGCAAAGAAAGCCCGCAAGTTCGCGCGTTAGGTGCACCGGCATCGCCACATGTCCCCGGCGAACGCCGGGGGCCCATACGCTGCGGCCCGCGGAATGGGCACGCGGCTGGACGACTTCCTTTCATCATCATCAACAGTGGTGGTTATGGGCCCCGGCGTTCGCCGGGGCGACGAGCAGAATCATTGCCGCTTGCTGCCGGGCATGCTGCGTTGAAGCGCTGGCATAATTCTGTCTCAGCGCGGGCCAGCATCGGGCTTAGGCGGAGTGAGAACGCTCGCGCGATGGCAGCGATGATCTTCTCGACGCTGGCATTGCAAGGCGATCGAGCAGCATTCCCAAAACGATTCCGACGCCATAGGCCAGCATGTTCCACGGCGAGAAGATGCGGCCAAGCAACAACGCACCCGCCAGCGTCATCCGGAAGTCGTCCAGCCAGGGGGTGTGAACAAGCCGAAACAGCTCGACACTGACGGCAAGCGCAGCCGCCGTCAGCGCGACGCCCCACCGTGACCGACGTGGCAAGGCAATCGCGATCAGAAAGAACACCATCGTTGCCCACAGGAGAGAGCCGCCATACTTTACGATTCCGGCCGGTATCCCCAGACGGAGCCCAACTCCGCGCAACGCCAGGCCAGAAATGATAATCAACAGGCACAGGCCCGCGCGCACGATTGTCCTCGCCCCGATCGGTTCTCGTGGCAAACCGCCTGGAGCCAGGTTCATCCTGGTCGTCCCGGTCGCGCCGAATCGGAGGGCTGTATCACCTGTGATCCGATTCCATGGATCAGCATGATGCAGATATCCGCGACGAACGCCTTGGCCTTTGCCGGTGCGACATGGACCCGATCATGCAAGATCTGCGTGATGACGCCCTGCAACGATGCCACGAACACCGCGGTGCGTTTAACGACAATATTCGGGGCCATGCCGGTGCCGGCAAAGCCTACCGCGAAGATCTGCAGCGCATCGATGATGGCGGCCTCGAGCTCCGGAAATTTTCCTTCGGTGTTGATCCGGGCTCCGGCCATCAGATGAAACAGGTTGGGGCAGTCGCGCGCAAACAGGAAAAATCCGACGCCCGCTGCAATGAGGGCGGGTTCGCCCGGCGCCTTGCCCACGGTGGAATTCTTCAGGCGCTGCCCAAGGCGCTTCCAGCCTGTCTCCGCGACCGCGGCCAGTAACGACAATTTGTGCGGGAAATGCCGATACACCGCGCGGTGATTGACGCCGGCATCGCGGGCGAGCTCGCGCAGGCTGATCGACTCCACGCCCTCCGCCTCGAGCCGCACAAGTGCCGCGTCTACCAGCGCTTCCGGCAAATTTCCATGGCGGAAGGTCTCGCGCTTTGGCGGCAGCTTCGCGGCCATTTTCCCAATCCCCCGCTGATGTCGCGGCAAACTATCACCCCTTGACTACCAGACGAAGCTTTTCCATATATGTCTCCATTGGAGACAATTGCTGTTACCGAACTCAGGAGATTATCATGACCGACAACACGCTTGATCGTGCGGATTTCATCATCTTCCCGCCCATCATTCCATATTTCATGCTCGCGATTGCCTGCGTCCTGCAATGGCTGATGCCGCTTGGATGGATCGAAAACATCGCCTTCCGCTGGCGGATCCCGGCGGGAGCAATCATCTGCATCGGCGGATTGATGACGATGGCGGCCGGACATCTGGCGCTGGTGCGTCACGTCACCAACGTCAACCCATTGCGGCCATCGACCGCGCTGGCCACTGATGGCATCTTTGGCCACACCCGCAATCCGCTTTATGTCGGCATCTCCGTTGCGCTGTGCGGGATCGCGCTGATCTTTGATCTCGACTGGGTGCTGCTGCTGATCATTCCGTGCGGCGTTCTCCTGCACCTCGCCGTCGTCAGGCGCGAAGAGCAGTATCTCGAACGGAAGTTCGGCGAGGCATACCGGCGCTACAAGGAGCGCGTCCCTCGCTACTTTCCGGGCAACTAAATAGGGTCGATCGCCTTCAACTCGACAATCATCTCTCGCAACGGCTTCCGGCCGCCGCTGGACGCGGCCGGAGTTTCAACTCGCTGCCAACCCATAGAAAGACAAAATGATGGTGAAGTCACTTTTCCGCATCAGCGTTTCATTGGCCCTGGCCGGCATGGTCTTCGGCATCGTCATGGGCATCCGGCAGGATTTCACGCTGGCGGCGGCGCATGCGCATCTCAATCTGCTTGGCTTCGTCACCCTGTTCCTGTCGGCGCTGTACTATCGCGCCGTTCCGCAAGCCGCCGCGAGCAGGCTTGCCCGCTATCAGGCCATCGTCAGCGTGGCCGGCGCCATCCTTTTCCCGATCGGCATCGCCGCCGTGCTGCTGGGCGGGCATGATCGCTTCGAACCCGTGGTGGTGGCCGGGGCGCTCACGGTCTTTCTCGGCATGGCGTTGTTCGCGGTAACCGTCTTCCGCACCTCCGGCCTCGAGCGCGCATAGCCGCCGCCCGGTAACGACCCATTAACTCTTCACGAAATCATGATCAGTAACGAATATTGACAATCATCAGTGAACAATCAAAACTCCTCAATGGATAGCCCAGAGGAGTGTCCGATGTTCGTCCGTTCGGTTTTGTCGAGTTATTCCAAGCTTTTAGCCGGCTTGGCGCTGGCATTGATGGCAATCGCGCTGGCCGGCTGCGATGAGACGGTCGCCAAGAAGGCGGAGCCGTCGCGCCCCGTTCTGGTGGCGACCGTGCATTACGAGGCGGAATCGCCGGAGCGCAGCTTCGTCGGCACCATCAAGCCCCGGATCGAGACCGACATGGGCTTTCGGGTCCCCGGCAAAGTGGCAAAACGCCTGGTCGAGGTCGGCCAGACCGTTGACGTCGGCCAGCCGCTGGCCACCCTCGACGAAGTCGATCTGAAACTGCAGGCGGAACAGGCCGAGGCTGAATTCCACGCCGCCACTGGCGTGCTGGCGCAGGCCGCCGCCGCCGAGCAGCGCGCCAAGGATCTGCGCGCCAAGGGCTGGACCACCGACGCTCAACTGGATCAAAGCAAGGCCGCCGCCGACGAGGCGCGGGCGCGGCTCAATCGCGCCGAGCGCTCGGTCGAACTGACGAAAAACTCTCTCTCTTACGCGACGCTGGTCGCCGACACCCGCGGCGTCGTCACATCAACCCTGATCGATGCCGGACAGGTCGTGGCATCAGGACAGACCGCTATTCGCGTCGCGCGCTTTGCCGAAAAGGAAGCCGTCGTCGCCATTCCGGAAACCCTGGTCGGCCGCGCCAAGGATGGCACAGCCAGCGTCACCCTGTGGTCGGAGCCCGACAAGAAATACGCGGCAAAACTGCGCGAGGTGGCGCCGTCGGCCGATCCCGCCACGCGAACCTATCTCGCCAAATTTTCGCTGCCCGACGCCGGCGAGACTGTCTCGCTCGGCATGACCGCGACGCTGACATTGGCCGATCCCGCCACCACGCGGGTGGCGCGGCTGCCGTTGTCGGCGCTGTTCAGCCAGGGCGGCGATCCCTCGCTCTATGTCGTCGATGCCAATGGCGACGTGGCGCTGAAGCCGGTCACCGTGAAATCCTACGGGACCAACGACGTCGTGATATCGGGCGGCGTCGATGACGGCGCCAAGGTGGTCACGCTCGGTGTGCAAAAACTCGATCCGGCCCAGAAGGTCCGGGTCGTCTCGTCATTGTCGTTCTGAGCGGGAGGGTGCGATGAAACATTTCAATCTTTCAGCCTGGGCGGTCAGCCACCCCGCTTTGATTCTGTTCCTGGTCGTAGCGCTTGGCGCCGCCGGCTTCTTCTCCTACCAGAAGCTCGGCCGCGCGGAAGATCCGTTCTTCACGGTCAAGGTGGTGAACGTATCGGCGATCTGGCCCGGCGCGACCGCTGCGGAGATGCAGACCCAGGTCGCCGACCCCATCGAGAAGAAGCTGCAGGAGCTGCCCTTCTTCGAGAAGGTGCAGACCTATTCGAAGCCGGCGTTCACGGCGATGCAGGTCACCTTCAAGGATTCGACCGCGCCCAAGGATGTGCCGTATCTGTTTTATCTCTTGCGCAAGAAACTGGCCGATGTGCAAGGCCAGTTGCCGGCCAACCTGCTCGGTCCGGTCGTCAACGACGAATTCTCGGATGTCGATTCGATCCTCTATATGATGACCAGCGACGGCGCCGACTACGCGCAGTTGAAAAAGGCCGCCGAAGGCATGCGCCAGCGGCTCCTGAAAGTGCCCGGCGTCACCAAGGTCGATCTCTACGGCACCCAGGAAGAGCGAATCTACGTCGAGTTCTCACACGCCAAGCTGGCGACGCTTGGAATTACGCCGCAGACCCTGTTCGATTCGCTGGCTAAACAAAACAACGTGGTGCCGGCCGGCACGGTGGAAACCTCCTCGCAGCGCGTGCCGCTGCGCGTCACCGGCGCGCTCGACGGCGTCAAGGCTGTCGCGGAGACGCCGGTCGAAAGCAATGGCCGCGTGTTCCGCTTGGGCGATATCGCCACCGTCACGCACGGTTTCGTCGACCCGCCGACTTTCGTGGCGCGCCAGGAAGGCAAGCCCGCGCTCGGCATCGGCGTGGTCACCACCAGGGGCGCCAACATTCTGGAGCTCGGCAAGGACGTTGCCAACGCGACCGCGGAATTCATGAAGGCGGTGCCGCAGGGCATCAATGTCGAGTTGATCGCCGATCAGCCCAAGGTGGTCGAGCACGCCGTCAGCGAATTCGTGCATTCCTTCATCGAGGCGCTGGCGATCGTGTTGTTCGTCAGCTTCGTGGCACTGGGCTGGCGCACCGGCATCGTGGTGGCGGCGTCGGTGCCATTGGTGCTGGCGATTGTCTTCATCGTCATGAATGCGATGTCGCTCGATCTGCACCGGATCACGCTGGGTGCGCTGATCATCGCGCTCGGACTGTTGGTCGACGACGCCATTATCGCCGTTGAAATGATGGTGGTGAAGATGGAACAGGGCTGGGACCGCGTCCGCGCGGCATCCTTTGCCTGGGAATCCACCGCGTTTCCAATGCTGACGGGAACGCTGGTCACCGCCGCCGGTTTCCTCCCGATCGGCTTTGCCAATTCGGCGGTCGGCGAATATGCCGGTGGCATTTTCTGGATCGTCGCGATTGCGCTGGTGGCGTCCTGGTTCGTCGCGGTGATCTTCACGCCCTATATCGGCGTCAAGCTCTTGCCGAACATCACGGTCAGCCACAATCACGATCCGCATGCGGTCTATGAAACGCGCGTGTATCGGGCTCTCCGCAGCATGATCCAGTGGTGTGTCAATCACCGGGTCAAGGTGGTGCTGGCAACGGTCGGCGTGTTCGCGCTCTCGATCGTCGGCTTCGGTCACGTGCAGCAGCAGTTCTTCCCGCTGTCGGAGCGCCCCGAGCTGTTCCTGCAGCTGCGGTTGCCGGAAGGCACCGCGTTCAATGTCACCGAGGCGTCCGTAAAGAAAGCGGAGGCGCTGTTGAAGGACGACCGGGATATCTCGACCTTCACCGCCTATGTCGGTCAGGGCTCGCCGCGGTTCTGGCTCGGGCTCAACCCGCAACTGCCGAATGAATCGTTTGCCGAAATCGTCATCGTCGCCAGGGATGTCGAGGCGCGCGAACGGATCAAGGCGCGCCTGGAGAAGGCGGTCAATGACGGCGCGTTGACGGAAGCGCGCGTGCGCGTCGACCGGTTCAACTTCGGCCCGCCGGTCGGCTTTCCCGTGCAGTTTCGCGTCATCGGTCCCGACGCCAACACCGTCCGCGATATCGCCTACAGAGTGCGTGACGTGGTCCGGCAGAACGACAAGGTGAAAGATCCGCAACTCGACTGGAATGAGCAGTCGCCGTATCTGAAACTGGTGGTCGATCAGGACCGCGCGCGGGCGCTAGGCCTCACCCCGCAAGACGTTTCGCAGGCGCTGAGCATGCTGATCTCCGGCGCGCCGGTAACGACGATCCGCGACGGCATCGAGAAGGTTGGCGTGGTCGCGCGTGCGGTATCGTCCGAGCGGCTCGATCTCGGCCATGTCGGCGATCTCACCATCACCTCGCGCAACGGGGTCGCGGTGCCGCTGACGCAGATCGCGAAGATCGAATACGCCCACGAGGAGCCGATCATGTGGCGGCGCAACCGCGACATGGCGATCACCGTGCGCGGCGACGTCGTCGATGGCGTGCAGGCGCCCGACGTGACCAATCAGATCTGGCCGAAGCTGCAGGAAATCCGCGACAGCCTGCAGCCGGCCTACCGGATCGAGGCGGGCGGCGCGTTCGAGGAATCCGCCAAGGGCAACGCGTCGATTTTCATCCTGTTTCCGCTGATGGTCATCGTCATGCTGACCTTGCTGATGATCCAGTTGCAGAGTTTTTCGCGGCTGCTGCTGGTGTTTCTCACCGCACCGCTCGGCATTATCGGCGCATCGCTGGGTCTGAACGTCGCCAACCAGCCGTTCGGCTTCGTGGCGCTGCTCGGATTGATCGCGCTGGCCGGCATGATCATGCGCAATGCGGTGATCCTGGTGGACCAGATCGAAGCCGATGTCGCCTCCGGCCTGGCCCGCAAGGAAGCCATCGTCGAGGCAACCGTCCGGCGCGCCCGGCCGGTGATCCTGACCGCGCTCGCCGCCATCCTGGCGATGATCCCGCTGTCGCGCTCCGCGTTCTGGGGCCCGATGGCGATCACCATCATGGGTGGTTTGTTTGTTGCAACCTTCCTGACCTTGCTGTACCTGCCGGGTCTCTACGCCCTCTGGTTCCGCAAGAGCCTCGAAGAAAGCGGTTCGAGCAGGGATGTTGATCTTGCACCGCAGCATCACGGCGAATCAAAACCCGCATTTCCGCTTGCTGAGGCGGCGGAATAGATCAACATTGAATGCAGAGAACATTGAGTCCTGACATGACGCTGATTTCCGAACATATCGAGAGCGACACCCGAGAACGGATTCTCGTGGTGGCGGAGCGTTTGTTTCGCGAAATCGGTTATCAGAAGACCACGGTCGCCGACATCGCCAAGGTGCTGCGGATGAGCCCGGCGAACGTCTATCGCTTTTTCGATTCGAAAAAGGCGATCCATGAGGGCGTCGCGCGCGCCCTCATGGGCGAAGTCGAAGAGGCCGCCGATGGTATCGCGAGCCGGCCGGGTCCGGCGGCGGACCGCCTGCGCGAGCTCATGACATCGATCCACCGCATGAACAGCGAACGCTATGTCGGCGATTCCAAGCTGCATGAGATGGTCGAGATCGCGATGGAAGAGAGCTGGGAGGTTTGCGTGGCTCACATGGAGCGGATCACCCAGACCATCGCCAGCGTCATTGCCCAAGGCGTAGCCGCCGGTGAATTCGAAGCGCCGGATGTGCCGTTGGCGGCGATGTGCGCCTGTACTGCCATGATGCGGTTTTTCCACCCGCAGATGATCGCGCAAACCGCCAGCAAGCCTGGTCCCTCCCTCGACCAGATGATTGACTTTGTCCTTGCAGGCCTCGCCCCGCGCGGCCGATGAGGGGCTTCGATCTTTCCGGAATACCCACTTGAAAGACACCAGCGTGAGCCAGAAAGACCTGCATTATTACGAGCCGGCGAACGGCCATGGCCTCAAGCACGATCCCTTTAACGCCATCATTGCTCCGCGTCCCAT
>WNFW01003206.1_pt1 | contig 13295 bp, 9 predicted proteins | sample 5400131 | NCBI WGS metagenome assembly WNFW01 (sample SAMN13153362, study PRJNA577476) | soil metagenome | isolation source: 20 cm soil or saprolite under grassland replicate 1 | place: USA:California | collected 2016-06-15 | reverse complement strand
AGGCCGGGCCATCGCCTTTGAAGAACCACAGGCCGAGATCGATCACGCAAATCAATTGCATGTTCTGCACTGCTCTGCCCCGCGCGCATGGGCGTATTCGCGCGTCGGCTTGAATGGCGAACTGCTGGCACACTCCTCCTTCATGGAAACCAAAACCCGGCCGCGTCTCGTTCATGCCGCCAATGGCGACGTGGCCGTGCGCGGCGGCACGATTGAATCGCCGACTGCACAAAGCTCGCGTGGCACCGCACCGAAACTATCGGCTCGCCCTCCCGAACCGCCGAAAGACGATCAGTGATGCTGATAAATTCCTGCCGACACCGTCTGTTTGCCGCCAGTTTGCTAATCGCGTTACTGGGAACTTTCTCCATGGCTCAGGCGAAACGCGCTTCTCAAGACAGCGGATCCGCCACTACCGTAGTGATCGATGCGGGTCATGGCGGCTATGACCGCGGCGGAATCCCAGGTCAGCAGGTTGCAGAAAAGGATATGACCCTGGATGTCGCGCAGCGCCTGAAACGCGTTCTCGCTGCCAGTGGCTATCGGGTCGTGATGACCCGGGATAGCGATGTATTCGTTTCGCTGGGTGGGCGGGTAGCAATCGCCAACTCCTACCCGAATGCGCTTTTTGTATGCATCCATTTCAACTCGGCAAAACGGATGGGCGCGGGTGGTATCGAAACATATTTTTATAGTCGCGAGAGCCTGCCACTCGCCTCTGCGATCCATTATTATGTCGCAGGCGGCGCGCCGTCATCCAACCGCGGGGTACGGCGTCGTGGTTACTACGTATTGCGAAAGACGAACATTCCGGCTGTGCTGGTGGAATGCGGCTTCCTAACCAACCCAACCGAAGCTGCGTACGCACAAACCGCTTCTTATCGTCAAAAGCTCGCAGAAGAAATTGCAACCGGCGTCCGGGGTCGCAATTCCGTCACGAGCGCGTTAACGACGACGCGAGTGGCGACAGGCGAGACCATTCCGTTACAACCGTACGTCGATCAAACCAAAGTGGCGAAATCTGAACGCCACCGATCCAAGCGTTCTCACAAGAAAAGCGCGCGGAAGAAAAGGTCATCGAAACCAGCCGAGTCAAAGACAAAAGCGGCTTCAAAAGATCAGGAGGGGTAATTGAACCTGCCGGTCCTGAGTTCGGCGCAAATGCGAACGGCGGAAGAAGCTGCGTTCGCGCGGGGCGTGGAAGTTGAAGCGCTGATGGACAAGGCCGGCGCCGGCGTTGCGCAAGCTGTCACCAGATTTTTCCGGAAACCGGGCAGGTGCATTGTGTTCGCCGGAAAGGGTCACAATGCGGGTGATGCGCTGGTTGCTGCTGAACGTTTACGGCGCCTCGGATGGAAAATCGAAGTACGGCTTGCCTTTCAGGAAGCCGATTGCAGCGGGCTGATGCGCAAGAAACTTGAAAGCCTGCGTCGCAGACCGCCCGAAATTCTGGGCGCGACGCCGTCCCGCGGCGGCGGGACTGATGTCGGCGTGATTATTGTCGAACTTTTGGAAGAAGCGGCTGAACAGCTCTCCGCCGCTCAGGAAGCGATGGCGGCAGAGGCGTATCTGGGCACCGCTGGACCGTTGATAATTCTTGATGGCTTGCTTGGGCTTGGCGCGAAGCCGCCGCTCCGCGATCCGATTCGCGCGGCCTGCCGTTGCATCAATTACTTGCGGGCAAACAAAGGTGCCTACGTGTTCGCTGTCGATCTTCCGACCGGTCTCGACGGTGATTCGGGTAAAACCGATCGCGACTGTGTCATCGCGGATTTTACCGTCACGATCGGATTCGCAAAGCCAGGATTGCTGGCCGACGACGCGCTGAACTTGGTGGGCAGGCTGGAAGTGGTGCAGTTGGATGAACTGCGCGCTCCGGAAAAAAAAGCGAAAGAAGTTGTCGCTGCCCTGTCAGCTTTTCGTGAATTGCTGCCGAGGCGCAAATTCAGCACATACAAGAATCAGTGTGGACGCATTGGTGTCGTTGCCGGTTCCAGGGGATTCATCGGCGCAGCACTGATGACTTCGCAGGCCGCGCTGCGCGCAGGCGCTGGACTGGTCGAGATTTTTGTCCCCGAAGAAATCTACGAAATTGTCGCCGGCGCCGCGCCAATGGAATCAATGGTTAAGCCACTCAAATCGTACCGCGATTTGCTCAAGGAAAAAGCCGACCTCTGGGCGGTGGGACCTGGTCTTGGAAGATCGCACGCCGGCGAAATTCTGGAACTGATCGAAAAGGCGAAGCAACCGATGGTGATTGACGCTGACGGCCTGAATATTTTGGCGGAAAAAATCGTCACGCTCAAGCGTTGCAAGGGTAAACGGTTGCTTACGCCACATCCCGGCGAGATGAAAAGACTATCGCAGGGCGAAAAAGAGACGCGGGCCAAAACCGCGATAAAATTCTGCCACCGTTTTCCAGTGACGCTCTTATTAAAGGGCAGCCGAACCATCGTGGCTGAACGGTATCGGCCGCTGAGCTATAACACGACCGGCAATCCGGGAATGGCCACGGGCGGAATGGGCGATATTCTCACCGGTGTCTGCGCAGGATTAGCAGGACAAGGTCTGTCTCTTTACGACGCGGCGTGTCTCGGCGCGTGGTTATGCGGGCGCGCCGCGGAAATCGCGATTTTTGATGGGAGTCAAAGCGAACAATCGCTGTTGCCGCGCGACGTCCTCGATCACCTGGGCGATGCCTTTAATGAATTGTAGGGCGTTTGTGTCAGCTCGCGAAAGCTTTCGGAGTTCACAGAATGGAGCCGGCGGGGTGCCGAGCGACATGGACGGGAAGCCCGAAGGGTGAGTTCGCTGGCGCGAACGAATCAAACGCCCTACAATTTCTGGGTAACGCAACGCATTGCCGATTTACGATTCAACGATTTACGAATCAACGTCCGCGAAGCCATGAATCTTCAAACCGAACCAATCGAGGAGTACAAGGCGCCGTCCGAGGAAACGGCCTGGAGCCGGGTGAAAAAAGCGTTTGCGCCGCTCGGGGTGATTGGAGTGCTGATCGCGAAGTTTTTCGCAAAGCTGAAGTTTGTTCTACTTCCGCTCCTGAAATTTCTTCCCATTCTGCTGAAGTCCGGCGGGACCATGCTATTGATGATCTGGATCTATACCCGGATGTGGGGCTGGCAATTCGCGCTCGGATTTGTCCTGCTCTTGTTGGTACACGAAACCGGCCATCTGCTCGTCGCTAAAAAGTTCGGGCTGAAGGTCGGTGCACCTGTTTTTATTCCGTTTATGGGCGCGTTCATCGCACTCAAAGAAGCGCCACGCAATGCGTGGATCGAAGCATGTGTCGGTATCGGCGGCCCGATGCTGGGGAGTCTTGGCGCGCTGTTTTGCAACGTCTTGGGCGAATTGTTCGCCGCGCCGCTTTTCATCGCGCTCGCGTGGTTTGGGTATTTTCTCAATCTTTTTAATCTCACTCCGGTCGGAATGCTCGATGGCGGGCGCATCGTGACCGCGCTCTCGCGCTGGCTTTGGTTGCCAGGATTCGCATTGCTTCTCTGGTTCGGCTGGAAATATCCGAATTTCATTATCTGGTTGATCGTCCTGTTATCGTTGCCACGGATCTATTCGCTTTTCCGCAAGAGGACCGAGGAAGAACAGCGTTATTTTGAAGTCACGCCGACCCAGCGTTGGACGATGTCGATATTGTATTTCGGTCTGATTGCGATCCTGCTGTTTGGAATGCACGTGGCACAGCAGGACCTAAACAAGTACGGTGTGCGCTCTCACGGCCACGGCCGGGATACGATTGTGCAGTAATCAAGGCGCTGTCGCCGCGAAGACTTTCTCAGGTTCGAGTCCAATTCTCTGGAGAATTGACCTGAAACGTTTATCCGAACGAAGCGGCACAAATTCGGGAGCGACGCCAACGCCGTGCAAGGACGACGAGCGTTGCTCGCACGCGTGTTCGAGTTCGCGAATTGCGTCATCATGGGCGCCAAGCGTTACATGCACGTGCGCAATAGCATCGCCCGGTCGATAACCCCAGCCTGCGACAGCTGCGTTTAGAGTTTCCAGCGCCTCCTCGCGCCGGTTCATACGCGCGTAAGTGATCGCCAGACCAAACCCTGGCCTTCCAGTGAACTCTCGTGCTTTTTCGTAGAGCTCAATTGCTTCATCGAAACGTCCCATCTCGCGATACAGTGCTGCCAGCGACGGCTCCCCATAGTGGGCAAACGTGGGATCAAGTTGCAATGCACGTTGGCCGGCCGCCATCGCTTCGTCGTAAAGACCAAAGTAACGATAGAGCTCGCACGCAAAGTTGTTCACCCAAAGCGATGCCGGATCGAGTTTCGACGTACGTTGCAAGTAGGTCAGTGCCTGGTGGCGATCGCCACGCGCCGCATAGAACGCAGCAATGAAATAGTTCGACGGCGTCGAATTTGGTTCGATCTCGACTGCGCGATTGAATTCCGCTTCCGCGCCGTGGAGGTCCCAGTCGAGTATGCGCTTGCTCTCGGCCAGGTAAACGTGTGCTTCGGCCTCTTGATCGTTGAGTTGTAATGCTTGCACCGCGGCATCGCGAACCTTCGGGTAAGCTTCGAGCGGAGGCACAAAGGCATCAGCCAGCCACAACCAGGCCTTTGCGATTCCCGTCCAGGCGCGACTGAACTTCGGATCTTGTTCCAGCGCCCGCTGGAAAAACTCGAGGCTCTTGCGCAACTCGGGCTCCGTGTTCTTGTCGGAATAAACAAGGCCTTCCAAGTAAGCATCGTAGGCGGCCGTGCTCCGAGATGGACGCGACGGCGAGATCGCGAGTTTGAGTTTAAGAGTATCGACGATGGAGCGCGTGATCTCGTCCTGCAGCGTGAAAATTCCATGCATTTCGCGCTCGTACGTTTCCGACCAAATAGTAAATCCGTCACCCGCATCGATCAGCTCCGCGGTGATACGGACTCGATTGCCATCGCGCCGAACACTGCCCTCGAGCACGTGCCCGACATTTAACTTGGATGCGATTTCGCCTAGCTCGGCCTCTTTGTCTTTAAACCAGAATGAAGACCGCCGCGCCGCTACGCGCAGGCCATCAACTTTCGCCAGCGCGCCCAGAAGCTCCTCCGCAATACCTTCACCAAAGTAGGCGTGGTCTTTGGCTGGGCTTAAATCGTTGAAAGGCAAAACGGCGATGGATTTCTCACCAGAATCGACTCGGTTGGAAGCGAGTGCGGATGGAACGATGTCGGTGCTGCGAGTGTCGAGATCGGGCGTTCGCACAATTCCGTATCGTGTGAGATCGAAAAACCAGGAGAGTGCTAGCGCGACTGGAAACCCCAGCACGATCACCAGTACGGTGAGGCGCACGACCCAATTCGGGATGTCGAACACGGGAAGAACCTGAGCAATGCCCTGAGCGAGCGCCCACCCACCGACAAGATAGGCGACCGCGACGCTGTAGACTCTTCTCCGCTTTAGCTCGGCAAAAAACGTTTTCGCATTCACTGCTCGATCGGGAAATCAAGCCTCATATTTTGTTCGCGATTAGCAATCGGCAAGTTCTCTGTTCGGTTGAAACGGCCCTGCGAGTTGAACGCCAATATTTTAACGAAGGCCACGCGCTGACGAGTCACTTCGCTCGTTGTTCGAGGAGTTTTTGAAAGCGCGGATCGCTTCGGAGCGGGTCCCATTCCCAGCGATGTTTCAGGTCGTTGATGGTGATGCTGTAATCGACGCTGTCCACTGCGCCAGGGGTCTTGAGCAATCGTTCGAGGAGCGGAAACGCCAGATCCTTCTCACCAACGCGAGCGTAGATCAAAGCGAGATAGCAATTCACAATCACACCGTCAACGGCGTCTTTGGATTTCGGCTTCAATTCGACAGCACGCCGGCCCTCCCTGATCGCATCCTCTTTCCGCCCCATAAACGCGTAGAGCCAACCCAGATTAGCATGCCGGATAGCGCTCGAAGGCGCCTGTTTAACGGCGTTTTCAAAAACAGGCTGCGCGGCTTCAAAATATTTTTGGGCTCCAGCAATGTCACCTTGCGCCAGAAGAATGGAGCCTTCAAAGAAGCTCCGTGGCGTTGACCCTTCGCCAGTGTATGAGAGTTCGTCGGCAGTCGAGGCATCGATAGCACGTCTGGCCGCTGCGTAATCTCGGTCCAGCATTGCAACCTCCCATCGAACGGCGGTAACGCCGCCATCAGGATCGACACCGGCAGTTACCTGGTTCAACAAGGACTTCAATAGACTTGTGTCTCCCTTCCACCAAAACTCCACGTAGCCCCTTTGAATTTTCGCAATGATCGATGCGGGCGCCATTGCGCGCAGTTGCTCTACCCAACGCGCAGCTTCCGGCCAGCGACGCATCGCCGTGTTTGTAAAGATCAGTTCGCGGACGGTATTTGGATTTTGCGGATCGAGCCTTGCAACCCTTTCATATTCTTTCAGCGATTGTTCCCACTTGCCCTGTCGGCGCTTTATCGCCGCGATTAGCCGCCCGATATCTCCATTGCTCGGCGACAAACGAGAAGCAATATCGAACTGTTCGAGAGCGCGCTCATAATCCTGATCCATCCAGTAAATGCATTGGCCGAGGGCAAGATGCGCTTCTGCAAGGTTGGGTTGGAGACGCAAAGCTATTTGCGCTTCGGTGTGAGCTTTGCTTTTCCAATCCTCGGTCGGCTCGTAAAAATGGAAAATCTCGGCGCAAACCGATGCAAGCCGTGCATGGGCAAGCGCAAAGTTTGGGTCGAGCGCGATCGCTTGCATGTAAAGTTGCTCTCCGGTCTTGTAATCCTCCAGTAGTGTGTCCGGATTTCGGGAAATCTGATTCGCTCGCAAGTAAAATACATATGCATCGGGGTTTTGCGTTGGCTTGGCGGTCACTCGCGCTTGCTCATCCGTACTGAGTGTGGCGCGCAGAGCATCGGCGATTTCACTGGCCAACTCGCCTTGCAATCCCAGCCAATCAGCCAGAGTGCGGTCGTAACGGTTCGCCCAGATCTGCCGGGCGCTCTGTGCGTCGACCAATTGCACGTTGACGACTACCCGATCCCCTTCCCGCCGCACACTCCCCTCGAGGACATTCGCCACGCCAAGCGTTTTGCCGATGGCGCGCAGGTTCTGTGCTGCAGCGTCGCGAAACATCATCACAGACGAACGGCTGATTACCCTGAGGTCTTTGATCTTTGCCAGACTGGTGAGGATGTCGTCCTGAACTCCGTCCGCAAAAAATGCATTGTCCTTGTCAGGGCTAAAGTTTTGGAATGGCAGCACCGCGATGGTTTTCTCCGGCACAAGGGACGTTCCTTCCGGTTGTTTGAAATAGAGCCAAACGCAAAAGGTGGCGACGGCGATCAAAAGAGCACCAGCCGCGATCAAGAGACTTTTGCGTCGAAAGACCGATGGAGAACCATCTCCCGGCGCGGCTTGCTCCGATTGCCATTGTTTAATCTTCTGCGGCAATTGCGCGTTGCCAATTTCGTCTGTGTAGAGATTTACAATGGAGATGGGAACGCTGTGTTTGACGGCGCACTCTCCTAGATCATGTAGATATGTGCGCCATTGGCGTGAGTGGGCCAGGTCTTCGGCGACCCGCTTGGAAATGAGGATGTGGCCCGCATCGCCGCAATCCATCACCCGCTGCGCAATGTTAATTCCTGCTCCTGCAACATTTGCTCGACCATTTACATCTCGAACTTCATTGACCGGCCCGCTGTGAATTCCCATCCGAAGCTTCAGCTGAGGATATTGCTTTAGCTTTTTAGTGATCTCGATCGCGCATTGGACGGGTGCCTCGGGACTGTTGAAAAAAACCAGCGCCATTCCGTCTCCAGCGGGAAGTCGGATCAGTTTGTCTACGATCTCCGCAGCACGAACTTGCTCGGTGTTGCGGACGATTTCGGAGAGGTGTTCTACCAGCTCGCGCTGCTCGTCCAGAAGAAGCTTAGAGTAGCCGACCAAATCCATGAACAAGACATGACCGATCTCCAGCCGCACACCCGCCCCAGCGCTATTGGACATATCGTTTCAGTGTGCCAAGCAGCTTGTGAAATTCATAACCGCTTTCGGTGTGCCCTTCCATTATGCATCACGCCGTTGCCGTTGCCAATGCCAACACAAATTAACATATTGAACGGAAGCATGATAACGCGTCGTCAGTCCTTGTAGTGCTATCGATCTCGACGGTTACGACGCACTTCCGGAGGATTACAGGGTTCGCCGGGGCTACTCCGACGCAGGCATCGAACTGATCCTCGGCCGGCATTCCCGCAGGGTCCTGGCACAGATCTGGGGCTAATCATCGCCAGGTGGCACTGGGCATTCTCAACAGTCGCTGCTAGATTGTTCAATGCCTTTTCAGCTCGAATCAAAGTACAAACCTAAAGGCGACCAGGCACAGGCGATTGGCAAGCTGATCAAGTCCGTTGAAACTGGCAACCGTCACCAGACACTGCTGGGTGTCACCGGTTCGGGCAAGACTTTCACCATCGCAAACGTGATCCGGGAGTTGGACCGGCCAACGCTTGTCATTTCGCACAATAAAACGCTTGCCGCACAGCTTTACTCCGAGTTCAAGCAATTCTTCCCGCGGAATGCAGTCGAATATTTCGTCAGCTACTTCGATTATTATCAGCCAGAAGCGTATATCCCGCGCTCTGACACGTACATCGAGAAGGATTCTTCAATCAACGAGGAGATCGAGCGATTGCGGCTTGCGGCAACGAGCGCACTCCTTTCGCGCCGCGACACCATTGTGGTAGCCAGTGTTTCTTGCATCTACGGCGTCACGTCGCCGGAAGACTATTTACAGATGCTGCTGACCGTAAAACGCGGCCAGCACATTTCACGGGAAGCGGTGCTGGGACGCTTGATCGATATGTTGTACGAACGCAACGACGTTAACTTCGCGCGTGGCAGATTTCGCGTCCGGGGTGACGTGGTCGAGGTTTATCCCGCTTCCGCTGATGAAGAAGGCATCCGAATCGAGTTCTTCGGCGACGAAATTGAGGCGATCACGAAGTTTGATCCTTTGACCGGGCATGCACACGAGTCGCTGTCCGTGATTACCTTTTACCCAGCCAAGCAATTCGTAACACCTGCAGACAAACTCAATCGCGCCTTGCGCACGATCCGGGAAGAGCTCGAGCAACGTATCGTCGAACTGGAGTCGCACAACAAACTCCTGGAAGCACAACGCCTGCGGATGCGCACGGAATACGACCTGGAAATGTTGCAGGAAATGGGGTTCTGCAACGGGATCGAGAATTACTCGCGCCATTTGTCCGGGCGCCCGCCTGGCTCCAAACCGTACACAATCATCGACTTTTTTCCGAAAGATTTTCTCGTGGTCATCGACGAGTCACACGCCACGATCCCGCAAATCGGTGGGATGTACGAAGGCGACCGCTCACGCAAGACCGTGCTGGTAAATTACGGCTTTCGTTTGCCCAGTGCGCTCGATAATCGGCCGCTCAATTTTGACGAGTTTATGAAGTTGACGAGCCAGACCATTTACGTCAGCGCGACGCCGGCGGAATTTGAAATTCACAACAGCGTGGTTGGAAATAAGGGATACATCCCGCACAGGCGGCAGCGAATCGGGGAGGAAGAACTTGTTCCATTTGTTTTGCCTGGCGAAAAAGGCTCAACTCCAATGGATCGCGAGCAGGCGCCCAACTCAGGTAAACGGCGAGCCCGGGCACAGCGTTCATCGTCCAATTCAAACGTTCTGGTTTCACGTACTGATGAACCGCCGGAAAAATTTGATGTGCACACGCCGGGTGCGCCGCTGGTCGTCGAGCAGATCATCCGTCCTACTGGACTTCTCGATCCCAAAATTACGCTTAAACCGCTGAAGAATCAGATCGACGAGACCATTGAGCTCTGCCGTCAGCGCGTGGAAAAGCGTGAGCGAGTTCTGGTGACAACACTGACCAAGCGGACGGCGGAAGATTTGGCCGATTATCTGCGCGACGTCGGATTGAAAGTGCGGTATCTGCATAGCGATATCGACGCGATCGAACGCGTCGAGATTTTGCGCGGACTACGCGCAGCCGATTTCGACATTCTTGTGGGAATTAATTTGCTCCGCGAAGGTCTCGATCTTCCGGAAGTTTCGCTCGTCTGCATTTTGGATGCGGACAAGGAAGGTTTTTTACGGAGCCAGACCTCTTTGATTCAAACCGCCGGTCGCGCCGCGCGACATGTGAATGGTGAAGTCGTGCTCTTCGCCGATCAGGTCACCCAGAGCATGGAAGCGCTAATCTCGATTTCCGAATACCGGCGCGCGAAGCAGATGGAATACAACGAAAAGCACGGCATCACCCCGCAAACGGTTCGACGCGCTGTGCAGGAGAGTTTGCATACCATTCTTCGCGGCCGCGAAATTGCCGCCTCCGTTATTCAGGAAGCCGGTGGCGATTTCAATGTGACTGAATTGCTGCGCGAATTGGAAGAAGAGATGCAAGAAGCGTCGGCGAACCTGGAATTCGAGCGCGCCGCTCTTTTGCGCGATCAGATCATGGAGGTGAAAGGCGGCACCGGCATTTCGAAAATCGAACCAAAACGAAGGCCGGTGAAATATTCCCGCCGCGGAACCGGGCGCCGCCGCTCGCGGGTTTGATTCAGAGCGTCTTGCATGTGCACGTCCAAAGCTCGGGGTCGAGCTTAGCTTTGGCGCGTGTCGCCACAGAAACCGCATCTGCATTTTCGCGCATCACCGCAAACATTGTCGAACCGGAACCCGACATAAGCCCGGCACCGACTTCCGATTGACCAAGCAGCCACATTTTCAATTGCGCCAGGAACACAAATTTTTCGAAGACGGGCCGTTCGAGATCGTTCGCGAAAGTTTGCTCGGCGAATTCCTGCGCGTGGTAACGAATTCCTGGAATCTCTCGAGAATGTTTCAAGCGCGAGTAGGCCCATGCTGTTGAGACGGCAAAAGCCGGTTTCAACAACAGGATCGAAAACTGCCTCTGCAATTTCACGGGCATGACCATTTCGCCATGCCCCTTGCACACGGCTGCGGATTGAAAGAGAAACAATGGAACGTCTGATCCAAGCGGCTCCGCTATTTCGGCGAGCGCTTCCCGGGATAATTTCGTCTCGAACAGGTCGTTGAGCGCAAGCAACACGGAAGCAGCGTCGCTACTTCCGCCGCCCAATCCGGCGCCGTAGGGAATTTTCTTTCTAAGCTCGATCGAAACCGCAGGCTCGATCTTTGTTGTTTCAATGAGCGTGTCGAGTTCGTGGAAACCATCGTTCCGACGGCCAAGAATTCTCAACGAAAGATTGATCTTCGCAGGAGCGAGGATTTGCATAGTTCCTTGCAATTTGTTCTGTCATTCCGGGCAAAGTCGAGGAATCTCTTATCGGTCCACGAAATATCGATCCCGCTGCGGCGGGAGACTTCGCTCGACATGACAAAGCGACGGCCCGGGATGACAAAAGCAGCTGACAAAATCATTGTCGCGCTGGATGTACCGACAAAAAGGGAAGCGCTTGATCTCGCTGAAAAGCTGGGCGAGCAAATCGCGTTTTTCAAAATTGGGCTGCAACTTTATACCGCGGAAGGGCCCGAAATTGTGCGTGCGGTTTCAGCCACAGGTTCCAAGGTTTGGCTCGATCTCAAGCTCCACGATATTCCAAACACGGTCGCCCGAGCAGTCGAATCCGCGGGACGTGTTGGCGTCCAGATGCTCACCATTCACTTGAGCGGCGGCAGCGAAATGGTCCGCGCCGCGACTGCGGCACGAGTAAATAATATGTTGCTCCTGGGTGTGACTGTTCTAACGAGCGCGACCGAAAAGACGCTACGGGAAATTGGAGTTCAGGACAAAGTCGATGATCAGGTGTTGCGGCTGGCGAAATTAGGGGTTGAGGCAGGAATTGATGGAGTCGTAGCCAGTCCGCACGAAATCAAATCTCTCCGTCGTGAATTCGGTGACAAGATCAAAATCGTTGTCCCAGGGATTCGCCCGAGCTGGTCGGAAGCCGGTGATCAAAAGCGAACGATGACTCCACGCGAGGCGCTCGAAGCAGGTGCAGACTATCTTGTTATAGGTAGGCCGATTATTGCGCACCCAGACCCGAACGAAGCTGCCGCGAAGATTTTACAAGACCTTCCTTAATGCCTGTCATTCCGAGTGGAGTCGAGGAATCTCTTGATATTCCTGAAACAGTTAGGGATGTCTCGACTTCGCTCGACATGACAAAAAGATTCTTCGGCACACTCGAGATTTATAAGGACCAAGCCGACCACTCAGTGGCGATGAACATGGCGATCGACGAAGCCCTGCTCGAGGGTATCACGGTTCCCGCCGTTCGTTTTTATCGGTGGCAGTCTCCTGCTCTTTCATTTGGGTATTTTGGTCGATTTGCTGATGTTGCCAAGTACCAGGGTAATCGTGATTTGGTCCGGCGTTGGACTGGCGGCGGAATTGTGTTTCACGGAGAAGACCTGACGTATTCCCTCGTGATTCCCGCCAGCGACACGGCCTTTGCTGAATCATCGATATCGATTTATGAAAAGGTTCACCGCGCTTTGTGCGCGGCATTGAATGAAACAGGACAACCCGCCGTGGTAGGCGGGCTCCTTGACCCCGGCCGGAGCGGAGCGACGGTGGCCACTCGGACCGGCATTAGCGGTGCCGGCTACAGCTGTTTCGTAAACCCCGTGCGCGCCGATGTGATGATCGATGGCCGCAAAGTCGCAGGCGCAGCTCAACGCCGAACGCGCCGAGGTTTGCTGCAACAGGGCAGCATCCAAGGGGTCGATATTGGGAACGGTTTGGCCGAACGATTTGCGCAGGCTTTGTCGGTGAATTGCTGCGAACGAAAAGTCGACGAAGAAATTTTGCAGCTGGCGCGAAAACTCGCTGAAAAAAAGTACGGAACTGAAGGTTGGCTGCGAAAACGCTGAGTGGCATTGCCCCAGCGGCCAGCAAGATGGCGCGTCTTCCCTGAAAATTTACGCTCGTGTTCCTTTGACAACACACAACCCGCCCCGCTATCCTCGCCTCGTGGAACTCTTCGTGCGCTCACGGCCGAGGCTGACTGGGACTGCGGCGGCCACCTCTCCAGCCGCCTCGCTCGCCAAAGTCGCGAAGTTGGTTCAGCCGCATCTCGAACAAGTCGAGACACGCATTGCGCAACAGGCGGCGGCTTTCGATCCTGCCATCGAGGGCTACGTCGTGTACGCAATCGGAAGCCGCGGAAAACGTTTGCGGCCGCTGCTGACGCTTCTGGCAGGTGGCGCAACCGGAGAGATCAACCCAGGACATGTCGATCTTGCGGTGATTGTGGAACTCATCCACATCGCGACGTTGGTACA
>WNFW01007662.1_pt1 | contig 13296 bp, 15 predicted proteins | sample 5400131 | NCBI WGS metagenome assembly WNFW01 (sample SAMN13153362, study PRJNA577476) | soil metagenome | isolation source: 20 cm soil or saprolite under grassland replicate 1 | place: USA:California | collected 2016-06-15 | reverse complement strand
GAGATCCACGAGCATGCCGAGCCGGTTCATCTCCCGTACCACCTCGCGCCCGAAGGGGGTGAGCCCGTGGTGCGCGGGTGTGTCGGTGGCGGAATCCGCCCAGTCGGTATTGGAGGAATGCGTGAGCGTCATGTAGCGCGCGCCGCCCTCGTAATAGGCGCGCAGCACCGCGAGCGAGTTGTTGATCTGGTGACCGCCCTCGACGCCGATCAGCGCGCCGATGCGGTGCGCCTTGTGCAGACGGACGATGTCCGCCGCGGTGTACGCCATGGCCAGGTCCGCCGGATAGCGCGCGCACAGCGCCTTGACCAGGTCGATCTGTTCGAGCGTCATCTGCACCGCCTCCGGTCCCCGGGTCGCTGCCGGGATCCACACCGACCAGAATTGCGCCCCGACGCGGCCGGCGCGCAAGCGGGGAATGTCGGTCATGAGTGGCGCGCCATCGGGCGGGGCCGGCAGCGCGGCGGTGGAGGCGGCGAGATCGATCTTTGCCAGATCACCCCCAAAGCGCGCGCGGATCTCCCACGGCAGATCGTTGTGCCCGTCGATGAGCGGCGTCTGCGCGAGAACCCGCTCGACCCGTTCGGTGCCGGTTGCGGCGCGTGCGGTGAGCGGCGCGGCGAGCAGCAGCGCCAGCGGCCAGGCCGCGATGAGGCCGGCGCGGACGGCCGAGCGCGCCGTGCCACCCGCCGCTGCAGCGCCCGCAGCCACGCACTCACACGCGTGTGCCGAGGGCGTTACTGCGCCGACGGTGGCGAGCACGAGCGCGTCCAGTCCTGTGGCTTTGCGCCCGGGTTGTGCCAGCCGCACGGACCCCTGAGCAGCGCCTCCGCCTGCTGCGGTCCCCAGCTGCCCGGGATGTATTCCACGGGCGGCGCGCCGGCACTCAGCACCTGATCGACGATCGCCCAGGCGGCTTCCACCTCGTCCTCGCGCGCAAAGTGCGAGGTGTCGCCGATGAGCGCGGCGCTGATGAGCACCTCATAGGCATCCATGTCGTCCCCCTGCTGCTGCGCGACGAACAGCTCCACCGGCCGCCCCGTCATGGCCGGCCCGGGTCTCTTGGTGTGGGCGCCGAGCGCGATCGCGACGTCGGGGCCGACGCGAAAGCGCAGGTGATTGGGCCGGTCGGGGCCCAAGTCGCCGAACACGTTGACGGGCGGGGGCCCCAGGTCCACGACCACCTCGGTGGCCGTCACCGGCAGGCATTTGCCGGCGCGCAGGTAGAAGGGCACGCCGCTCCAGCGCCAGGAGTCGATCTGCAGGGCCAGCGCGGCGTAGGTCTCGACGTGCGAGTCGGCGGCCACGCCCGGCTCGCTGCGGTAGCCGGTGAACTGTCCGCGCACCAGTTGCGCGGGCATCACCGGGCGCACCGCTTTCAGCACCTTCACCTTCTCATCGCGCAGCGCCTCCCCCTCGGTGTTGACCGGCGGTTCCATGGTGAGCAGCGCCATGATCTGCAGCAGATGGTTCTGGATGACGTCGCGGACCGCGCCGGTTTCCTCGTAGAAGCGGCCGCGCCCGGCGATCCCGAGCCTCTCGGCCATGGTGATCTGCACGCTGGCGACGAAGTTGCGGTTCCACACCGGCTCGAGAAAGGAATTGGCGAAGCGGAAATACAGGATGTTCTGCACCGCCTCCTTGCCGAGGTAATGGTCGATGCGAAAGATGCTGGCTTCGGGGAAATGCGCGTGCAGCGTCCGGTTGAGCGCGCGCGCGGAAGGCAGGTCGCGCCCGAAGGGCTTCTCGACCACCACGCGTGCTCCCTGCGCGCTGCCCGAGCCGCTCAGGTGCTCGATGACCACCGGGAACATGCTCGCCGGTATGGCGAGATAGTGCAGCGGCCGCTGCGCCTCGCCGAGGGCCTGGCGCAGCGCATCGAACGTGGCGCGCTCGTGGTACTCGCCGTCCACGTAGCGCAGCAGGCCCGTAAAGCGTGCCACCACCGCCTCCTCCGCTGCCGGCACGAAGGCCTTCAGGCTCTCGCGCACGCGCGCCGCGAGCTGCGCGGCGTTCCAGCCCTGGCGCGCGACCCCGATCACCGGCACGCTCAGGAGACTGCGGCGCACGAGCTGATAGAGCGCCGGGTAGATCTTGCGATAGCACAGATCGCCGGTGGCCCCGAACAGCACCACGGCATCACAGTCACGGCGTTCCATGGTTTCCCTCGACGTGACCTCCGAACCCGAGGCGCATCGCCGACAGGACCTTGTTGGCGAACTCGGCCTGCCCGCGTGACTCGAAGCGCGCATACAGTGCCGCGCTCAGCACCGGGGCGGGCACGCCGGTTTCGACCGCCGCCTCCACGGTCCAGCGCCCCTCCCCCGAGTCCGCCACGTGCCCGCCGAACCCGGCGAGCTCACCGTCCTGCGCCAGGGCGGCCGCGGTGAGATCGAGCAGCCGCGAGGCGATGATGCTGCCGTGGCGCCACAGTTCCGCGATGGCGGCCAGGTCGAGCCGGTACTGGAAGAAGCGCGGATCGCTAAGCGGCGCGGTCTCCGCATCGGCCCCCGCGGTGCGCAGGCCGGCATCCGCATGGGCCAGAATGTTCAGGCCCTCCGCGTACGCGGCCATCAGCCCGTACTCGATGCCGTTGTGAACCATTTTCACGAAGTGGCCGGCGCCATGCGCTCCGCAGTGCAGGTAGCCGAGCGCGGCCGCCGCGGCACTCGCGGCCCGGCCACCGGCGCGGCCGGTGGCGGCGTTGCCTGCCGGTGGGGACGGGAGCCTGCCACCCGGCGCGAGCGTCGCCAGCGCCGGCTCGAGCAGCGCGACCGCCTCCGGCTCACCCCCGATCATCAGGCAGTAGCCGTGCTCGAACCCGAGCACCCCGCCGCTGGTGCCGACGTCCAGGTAGCGGATGCCCGCGGCCGCGAGCTCCCCGGCGCGGCGGATGTCGTCGTGATAGTTGGAATTGCCCCCGTCGACGAGGACATCGCCCGCGCTGAGGAGCGGCCGCAGCTCGCCGATCACCGCATCCACGATCGCGGCCGGCACCATGATCCACACCGCCCGCGGCGGCGGCAGCAGCCGCACCAGCTCCTCGAGCGAGCGCGCCGAGCGCGCGCCCGATGCCGCAGCCGCGCGCACCGCCTCGGCCTTCGGATCGTAGGCCACGCACTCGTGGCCACCCTGCAGCAGGCGCCGCACCATGCTGGCGCCCATGCGCCCGAGCCCGATCATTCCTATGCGCATTGTCGACTCCTTGAGCGAACGGCGCGGCGCGCACCCTTGCGGCAACGGGCCGTGTCAGTTCGGCACCCGCCGGATCTGGGCGCCCAGCTGCGCCAGCTTCTCCTCGATCGCCTCGTAGCCGCGATCGATGTGGTAGATGCGCTCGACGTCGGTACGCCCTTCGGCGATGAGCCCGGCGAGCACCAGGCTCGCCGAGGCGCGCAGATCGGTCGCCATCACCGGAGCCGCGGTGAGCTTCTCCACACCGCGAATGATGGCGGTGTTGCCTTCCAGGCGAATCTCCGCTCCCAGGCGTCGCATCTCCAGCATGTGCATGAAGCGGTTCTCGAAGATCGTCTCGGTGATGGTGCCGACACCGGAGGCCACCGTGTTGAGCGCGGCGAACTGCGCCTGCATGTCGGTCGGGAACGCGGGGTACGGGGCGGTGCGCACGTCGACCGCCTTAAGCCGCCGCCCGCGCATGTCCACCTCGACCCAGTTCTCGCCCACGCCCACCCTGGCGCCCGCCTCCTCGAGCTTGGCCAGCACCGCATCCAGGTGCTCGGGCCGCGTGCTCTTGATGCGCACGTGACCGCGGGTGATCGCGCCCGCGACCAGATAGGTGCCGCTCTCGATGCGATCCGGCAGCACTTCGTAAGTCGTGCCGCGCAGCCGCTTCACGCCCTGCACGACGATCTTGTCGCTGCCCGCGCCGTGGATGTTGGCGCCCATCGCGATGAGGAAGTTGGCGAGGTCCACCACCTCGGGCTCGCGCGCGGCGTTCTCGATGATCGTCTCGCCCTCGGCGAGGGTCGCCGCCATCATCAGATTCTCGGTGCCGGTGACCGTCACGGTGTCGAGCACCAGCCGCGCCCCTTTGAGGCGTGCGGCGCGGGCGCGGATGTAGCCGCCCTCGATGGTGATGTCGGCGCCCATCGCCTGCAGCCCCGCGACGTGGATGTTCACCGGGCGTGCGCCGATCGCGCAGCCCCCGGGCAAGGACACGTCGGCGTGCCCGTGGCGCGCCACCAGGGGTCCGAGCACCAGGATGGAGGCGCGCATGGTCTTCACCAGGTCGTAGGGCGCGAAGCACTCGCGCACGGTGGAGCCGTCCACCTCGATGCGCATGCGCTCATCGATGGTGACGGTGGCGCCCATCCTGCCGAGCAGCTCCACCGTGGTGGTCACGTCCTTCAGATGCGGCACGTTCGCGACCACCACCGGGTCCTCTGCGAGCAGCGCGGCGGCGAGGATCGGCAGCGTCGCATTCTTGGCGCCGGAGATGCGCACTTCGCCCTCGAGGGGTACGCCACCCTGGATCTGCAGCTTGTCCATGTCAGCCCTGCGCGGATTCTTCGGGCGTCAGCGCCTCGATCGACAGGGCGTGTATCTCGCGACCCATGAGCTCCCCCAGCGTGCGGTACACGAGCTGGTGGCGCGCGAGACTCTTCTTGCCCTCGAACTCTTGTGCCACCACGCGCGCGGCAAAATGGGTGTTGTCATCCGATTGCACGCGCACCGAGCTTCCGGGGAGGCCTGCGCGGATCAGCCGCGCGATGTCTTCAGGGTTCATGGGCGTAACACCCTCCGCTTAAGGCTGCTCACGGGCGCGCCTATGATGACCGGCTAGGGGACGAACTGCACACGCGGTACTTTGGGCCGCGTCCGAATGAGCGAGCGATCAAATGTCAGGAACGCCTCGGCCTCGGCTGGCGTGCCGGCGACATGCAGTGCGTCTGCGACGTCCATACCGGCACGTGCGCTTGCCAGCGCTCGAGCCACCACGGCCTCGTCCTCCACCTGTACGGTCGCAAGCCCGAAGAAGGCTTCGAGAGCGGCGATGACGTCCTTGCGCGAAAAGTCGTACACAGCCTCGAGTACCCAGGCGGACTCGAGCACCACGGTCCTCGAGACCCACACATTTTCCCGATCTACCAGCGCGCGCGCCCGCGCCCCCTGGGCCGCGTCGTCGTTGACGAGGTAACGGATGACGACGTTCGTATCAATGGCGAACATGTCCAGACCCGCGAACGCGTCAGCGACGCCGAGACCTGAACGCCTGCCGCAGGCCCTCATCCATCTGCTTGACGGTGCGCGCTCCACCGCCGGCGAAGACCTCCGCCGGCTCGGTGCTTCCAAAGGGCTTCCTCGGGCGCAGCAGGATCCCGCGCGGGGTATTTTCGACGAGAAATTCCGTGCCCGGTGGCCAGCGGCGGGATTGCCGGATGGCCTTCGGCAACACGATCTGCCCCTTCGAAGAGAGCTTGGTGGTTTCCATCGGAAATGATGGTAAGACGACGTAAGACCGATGTCAATCTCGCCTCCGCGGTCGCGCCGCGCACGCCGATCCACCCGGTGCCATAATGAGCGTCATGGATCTGCACCCGGCGGCCGCAGCCACCCCCCACCCGGCACCCGACGATGAGCAGCTGCTCGCTTCCGCGCGGCGCGCGCTCGCCATCGAGGCGCGCGCGGTCGAGGCCGGCGCGCGCTCGCCATCGAGGCGCGCGCGGTCGAGGCGCTCACCGCAAGGCTCGGGACCGCGTTCGCGCAGGCCTGCCGCGTGTGCCTCGCCTGCCACGGCCGCGTCGTGGTCACCGGCATGGGCAAGAGCGGGCATGTCGCCGGCAAGATCGCGGCGACGCTTGCCAGTACCGGCACACCGGCCTTTTTTCTGCACCCCGCGGAAGCCGGGCACGGCGACCTCGGCATGATCACCCGCGGGGATGCGGTGCTGGCGCTGTCCAACTCCGGCGAGACCCCGGAGCTGGTGCTGCTGCTGCCGCACCTCAAGCGCCTCGCCGTGCCGCTCATCGTGATGAGTGGCAGGACCGATTCGACCCTCGCTCGCGCCGCGAGCGTGACGCTCGATGTCGGCGTGCCGGAGGAAGCCTGCCCGCTGAATCTCGCGCCCACCGCCAGCACCACCGCCACGCTCGCCATGGGCGATGCGCTCGCGGTGGCGGTGCTCGAGGCGCGCGGCTTCACCCGGCAGGACTTCGCGCGCTCCCACCCCGGCGGCGCGCTCGGTAGAAAGCTGCTGCTGCACGTCGAGGACCTGATGCGTACCGGCACGGCCGTGCCGCGCATCGCGCCCGACGCCCCCTTGAGCGAGGGCCTGATGGAGATGTCGGCCAAGGGTCTGGGAATGACGGTGGTGGTCGATCCCGAGGAGCGCATCCTCGGGGTGTTCACCGACGGGGATCTGCGCCGCGCGCTCGACCGGCAGATCGATGTGCACGCCACGGCGATGAGTACGGTGATGACCGCGCACGCCCGGACCATCGGCCCGCGCGAGCTCGCGGCCGAAGCCGTGCACCTCATGGAAGTGCACCGGATCACGGCGCTGCCGGTCAGCGACGCCAACGGCCGCCTCATCGGCGCGCTCAACGTGCACGATCTGATGCGCGCCGGCGTCGTGTGAAGCGCTCGGCCGGCTCGTCCATGCCGAACGCCATCAGCCTGCTGGTGCTGGACGTGGACGGCGTGCTCACCGACGGGCGGCTGTACTTCGGCCCACGTGGCGAGGCCCTCAAGGTGTTTCACGTGCACGACGGACAGGGCATCGCGCAACTGCGTCGCGCCGGGGTGCAGGTGGCGGTGATCTCGGGCAGGCGCTCGCCCATGGTGGCCGCGCGCTGCCGCGAGCTGGGCGTGCGCCATGTGCTGCAGGGGGTGGCGGACAAGCGCACCGCCCTGACGCGCCTGTGCGCGCGCCTGGGCCTGCAGCCCGCCGCGTGCGCCTGCGTCGGCGATGACCTGCCGGACGTGCCGCTGATGCGCGCAGTCAGGCTCAGCTTCGCGGTCGCGGATGCGCACCGCGAGGTACGGCGCGCCGCCGATGTCGTGACCCGGCGGGGCGGCGGGCGCGGCGCGGTGCGCGAGGTGTGCGATCACCTGCTCGCGCTCGAGGCGCGCCGGGCGCGCGCGCGATGATCTATCGCCTGCTGGCGATGCTCGCGCTGGTGGCGCTGATCGTCGGTGTCGTGGTGCTCTCCGGAGCGCAGCGCGAGAGTGCGGCGCCCGCCACCGTCGGGCCGCTGCACGACCCGGGTTATGCCGTCCGCAGGGCGCGCCTCATCCAGACCGGCTCCGACGGACGAGCGCTGTACACACTCGACGCTGCGCAGATTCAACAGCAGCCGAACCAGGGAACGGTGGACCTGCAACAGGTGCAGCTCGGATTTCGCGACACCAGCGGCACTGAATGGACCGCGCGCGCCGATCGTGGCGAGCTCGCCCAGGAGAGCGGCGTGGTGCAGCTCGAGGGTGGCGTGCGGCTCGCCGGCGTGCTGCCGGACAAGGGCGAGCCCGCTGCGATCTCCACCGAGCGCCTCGCGTTCGACACCCGATCGCAGATCGTCACGACGCTCGATCCGGTCACGCTGCTCGTGTCGGGACGAGAGCTGCACGCGCAAGGGCTGATCGCCAGGTTGAAGGAGCGTCGCGTGCAGTTAGAATCGGCCGTGCATGGCTCGTTCCTGCCGTAAACTGCTGCTGGCCGCGGCGCTCGCCAGCGGCGCGGCCGCGGCGCCGGCGCCACCGCCTGCGCCGCCCCCCGCCCAGCAGCCGATCAACCTGGACGCGGCTTCCACCGAGGTCGACGGCCGCACCAACACGCTGGCATTCAGCGATGTCGTCATATCGCAGGGAGCCACCCGGGTGCAGGCGGAGCACGCGCATGCCACCGGACTGAACTTCGCCAACAGCCGCTGGACGTTCGACGGCAAGGTGCGCATCGACGCGGAGCAGCATGGCAGCCTGCGCTCCGACCAGGCGACGATCGAATTCAGGGACAACCGCATTGCGCGCGCCACGGTCACCGGCAAACCCGCCGAGTTCGAGCAGCAGCGCACCGACTCCGGGCAGCTGGCGCGCGGTCACGCCGGCGAGATCGTCTATGACCTGAACGACGGAACCGTGCGCTTGAGCGACGACGCCTGGCTGACGGACGGACAGAACGAGATCTCGGGCCCCCTGCTGGTGTACAACATCCGCGCGCAGCGCGTGCAGGCCGCCGCATCGCCCGGCACCGATCAGCGTGTGCACATCACCATCGCGCCACGCGTCGTGCCGGGGCCGGGCAAGATCGAGCCGGTGAAACCGCCACCGCACCCGACCGGGCAGCCATGAGCGCCCTGCAGGCTACGGGACTCGCCAAGAGCTACCGGTCCCGTCAAGTCGTGCGCGACCTGTCGCTCGAGCTCGAGCGCGGTGAGGTCGTAGGACTCCTCGGGCCCAATGGTGCCGGCAAGACCACCGCCTTCTACATGATCGTCGGGCTCGTGCCGTGCGACGCGGGCCGCATCCGCCTGGACGACACCGACATCACGCTGCTGCCGATGCACCGCCGCGCGCAGCTCGGCCTCGGCTACCTGCCGCAGGAGGCCTCGGTGTTCCGCAAGCTGACGGTGGAAAACAATGTGCTGGCCATTCTCGAGACCCGGCCGGACCTGGAGCGCGCGGCGCGCCAGCAGCGCCTCGAGCAGCTGCTCGAGGAGCTGCGCATCGGCCACGTGCGCAGAACCCTCGGCATGGCGCTCTCGGGCGGGGAGCGGCGGCGCGTCGAGATCGCCCGCGCGCTCGCGGCCGAGCCGCGCTTCATGCTCCTGGACGAGCCGTTTGCGGGCGTGGATCCGCTGTCCGTGCTCGATATCCAGCGCATCATCCGCGAGCTGACGCACCGCGGCATCGGCGTCCTGATCACTGACCATAATGTGCGCGAAACCCTGGGCGTGTGCGCCCGGGCCTACATCGTCAATCAGGGCACGGTCATCGCCTCCGGGAGTGCGGAAGAAGTCCTTGCCAACCCCCAAGTCCGTGAGGTGTACTTGGGTGAGTCGTTCCGGCTGTGAGCTCTTCGGATTGTTTAAAGCCAAATCCCTTGTTTTTCAAATAGTTCCATCATGCTGAAACCCTCTCTGCAGCTGAAGCTGGGTCAACAACTGACCATGACCCCGCAGCTGCAGCAGGCGATCCGGCTCCTGCAGCTGCCGGCGCTCGAGCTGCAGGCACACATCCGCGAGCTCCTCGAGACGAACGTGATGCTCGAGCCCGACGAGGCCGAGGCCAGCGGCACGTTCGAGGTGGCGGTGACCGCCGCCGAGCAGCCCAAGCCCCCGGAGCGCGCTACGGAGAGCACGGTCGAGGTGCTCGAAGAGGGCTGGGGTGATCACAGCGTCGGACCCGCCGAGACCCCCTGGAGCGGCGACGAGGACGAGCGCCACCAGGAATACGTCGACGAGAGCGGCAAGTCGCTGCAGGATCACCTGATGTGGCAGCTGGAGCTCGCAGGCCTGGCGCCGCGGGAGCTCGCGGTGGCGCGCGCCATCGTCGACGCCATCAGCGACGACGGCTATCTCACCGAATCGCTCGCCGAAATCGCCCACACGCTGCGCCCGGAGCTCGAGTGCTCGACCGAGGAAGTGCACGGGGTGCTCGCCCGGGTACAGACACTCGACCCCCCGGGCATCGGCGCGCGCTCGGTGGCCGAGTGCATCGAGCTGCAGCTGCGGCAACTGGACCCGGCCACCCCGGGCTTCGGCACCGCGCTGCAGATCGCGCGCGCGCACCTCGAGCTGGTGGCGCAGCGCGAGCTGACGCTGCTGCGCCGCGAGCTGCGCGCCACCGAGGAGGAGCTCGGTGCGGCGCTCGCCCTGGTGCGCTCCTGCCACCCGCGCCCCGGGGCCACCGTGAGCGCCGGCAGTGCGCAGTACGTGGTCCCGGATGTGTTCGTGCGCCGCACCGAGCACGGCTGGGGCGTGGAGATCAACCCGGCGACGCTGCCACGCGTGCGGCTCAATCAGGGCTACGCCAGCCTCATCGGCCGCAACGCCAGCCACGCCAGCATGCGCGCGCAGCTGCAGGAGGCGCGCTGGCTGCTCAAGAGCCTGGAGATCCGCCACGAGACCCTCATGAAAGTCGCCCGCTCCATCGTCGAGCGCCAGACGGCGTTCCTCGAGCAGGGCGAGGAGCACATGCGGCCGATGATTCTCAAGGACATCGCCGAAGCGGTCGCGATGCACGAATCGACGGTCTCGCGCGTCACCTCCGGCAAGTACATGCACACGCCGCGCGGGGTCTTCGAGCTGCGCTACTTCTTCTCGAGCCAGGTGGAAGGCGCCGACGGCTCCGGCACCTCCTCCACCGCCATCCGCGCCAAGATCCGCAAGCTCGTCAAGGAAGAGGACGCGGACACCCCCTTGAGCGACGGGCGCATCGCGGAACTGCTCTCGGCCGAGGGCATTCCGGTGGCGCGTCGCACGGTCGCCAAGTACCGCGAAGCGATGGGCATCGCGGCCTCCAACGAGCGCCGGCGAGCGGGGCTGAAACAGATGTGAGCCCATGCGCAAGCGCCTCAAGACAGCACACAGGAGACGGACCATGCAGCTCAGCGTCACCGGACACCACGTCGAAGTCACCCCGTCGTTGCGGGGCTATGTGGAGAAGAAGCTCGAGCGCATCGGCAGACACTTTGATCAGGTCATCGACGTGCACTGTGTGTTGACGGTAGAGAAGCTGCGACAGAAGGCCGAAGCCACGCTGCACGTGAGCGGCAGCGCCATCTACGCGGACGCCACCGAAGAAGACATGTACGCCGCCATCGATCTGCTCGCGGACAAGCTGGACCGCTGCATCAAGAAACACAAGGAAAAGCGCGCCGACCACCATGCCGCCGAGGGACGCCGCGCGCTGCGGGTGTAAGCCGCGCCAGGCAAGCGCGGCCGCGGGACTTGCGGCGGCAGTGCCCCGTGGATAACCATTGAGGCGTGCGCATCATCATCCTCAGCGGGCTGTCCGGGTCCGGCAAGAGCGTGGCCCTGCACATGCTCGAGGACCTCGGCTTCTACTGCATCGACAATATCCCGGCGGCGCTGCTGAAGCCGTTCGTCTCCTACACGGTGCGCAGGCCCGAGACCACCTACGAGCGCACCGCCATCGGGCTCGACGCACGCAATACCGCCGCCGAGGTGGCCAGCGTGCCGCAGCTGGTCGATGAGCTCAAACGCAGCGGCCTGCAGTGCGAGGTGATCTTCCTGGTCGCAGCCGAGGACGAGCTGCTGCGGCGCTTCGCGGAAACGCGCCGCAAGCATCCCATGAGTCGCAGCGACGTCGGCCTGCGCGAGGCGATGACCATGGAACGCGCGCTCCTCGAGCCGATCGCCTCGGTCGCCGACCTGCTGATCGACACCTCGCGCCTGAGCGTGCATGCCCTGCGTGACATCGTACACAAGCGCGTCGAGCAGCGCAGCGCCGGACGGCTGTCGATCAGCTTCGAGTCCTTCGGTTTCAAACGCGGCATCCCCGGTGACGCCGATTTCGTGTTCGACGCGCGGGCGCTCCCCAACCCCTACTGGGAGCCGGGCCTGCGCAACCTCACCGGCCGCGATCCGGAGGTCATCCGTTTCCTCGAGACCCACACCAACGTGGCGACGCTGGTGGCGGACATCGCGCGCTTCGTGCGCGGCCGCGTGCCGGAGTACCAGGCGAGCAACCGCGGCTACCTGACGGTGGCGGTCGGGTGCACCGGCGGCCAGCACCGCTCGGTGTACATCGTCGACCGCCTGGCCGAGGAGTTCGCCGGCGAATTCCGCAACGTCACGGCGCGCCACAGCGGCCTGCCGGGCGCCAAGCTCTTTCAGCCGCCCCCGCGGGCGGCGAGCAGCGCGCAGGTGGCGCAGGACGCCGCGACGGAATAGCCGCGCTGCGCCTGGCCCGGGGGCGCGGCCTCAGAGCGCTCGAGCCGATCCGACCTTCGGCTCAGGTCGCCTGCGCGACCCCGGCGGCTGTCATCACCTGCGGCAGCTTCTCGCCGCTCATGAACGCCATCAGCGCCGAGCGCGCCTCCATGGCATCGCGGTAGCCGAGCTCGATCAGCGCGCGCGTGTAGCCTGCCTCGAACATGAGGTAGCTCGCCAGCTGGTAGCCGGACTCGTCGCGCCCGCCGATCACCCGCAGCAGCACCCGCAGCCCCTGCGGCATCTCGCGCACGTGGCGCGAGGCGATCTCGCGCGGATCGACACTCGGCGCCAGCATCAGCGTCTCGATCGGCCGTTCGCCGCGGGCGGCCTGCGGCGCGCTGTGCACCAGCGTGTTGATGCGTTCGAGCTGCTCGAGATCGCCGTAGATCTGGTCGGTGAACAGCGTGTCGAGCATGTAGCCGAAGATCTCGCCCGGCGTCGGCATGACGGTGTGCAGGCGGTCGACGGTCACGCCGGCGGCGCGCCGCGCGCGCACGCCGATCACCAGCAGGCGATCGGCCCCCAGATGGATCGCCGGGCTCAGGGGGTGGATCTGGCGCATGGCGCCGTCGCCGAAGTATTCCTCACCGATCCTGATGGGCGGGAACAGCAGCGGGATGGCGGCGCTCGCCATCAGGTGATCGACCGTCATCTCGGTGCGGCAGCCGACGCGCTGCACACGGGCCCAGTCGGCGATGGAGTCGATGCCGTCGTAGAAGGCGACCGAGCGGCCGGTGGCGTAGCTGGTGGAGCACAGCGCGAGCGCCCGCAGGTGCCCGCGCGCGATGCTGCGGCGGATGCCGCTGCAGTCCACATGCACGCCCAGCAGCTCGCGCAGCGGCGTGTTGTCGAGCATCGATCTGGGGGGCGAGAGCACCAGCCCGCCGGAGACCAGCGCCAGCACCCAGTGGGCGCCGGCGCGCATCATGTGCCGCGCGTTCACGTGAAAGACCTGGCTCGAGCGGAAGTTCGCCCACACCTGCTCCAGTCCCGCGACCGCGCGCCGCCAGTGATGCGCTTCGGCGGCCAGCACGCCCGCCGCCACTGCGCCCGCGGAGGTGCCGACGATGATCTGGAACGGATTGCGCGCCCGCGGCAACAGCTCGGCGAGCGCCCGCAGCACGCCCACCTGGTACGCCGAGCGCGCGCCGCCGCCGGTCAGCACCAGCCCGACGGTCGGGCGGAGGTCGGGTCTGATCGCAGTGTCGCCGAAGCCATCCATAGGTGAATACACTCCGCCGGCTATTATGAAACCGCCGGCGCCGGAGCCTGTGTGATGGAAGTAGCAACATACTGGTCGGTGCCCGTGTAGCGCTGCTCACTCATGACAGCGCGAGTCTAACCGCCAACAGCTGAACCTGCGCGGAACTACCTGCGCTCA
>WNFW01007425.1_pt1 | contig 13299 bp, 16 predicted proteins | sample 5400131 | NCBI WGS metagenome assembly WNFW01 (sample SAMN13153362, study PRJNA577476) | soil metagenome | isolation source: 20 cm soil or saprolite under grassland replicate 1 | place: USA:California | collected 2016-06-15 | reverse complement strand
GCGTCTTCCCTCAATGTCTCAAGCGGATGGGCGGAAACTCTCGGAATTTGACGGCGTTCAGTCTTCCATTCGCCGGAACGACGAAGTTATACGGATGTACCACCCGTCCCTGCCTAAAATGCTATCCGTCGCGAATGCCTTTAAAATCAGCGACCACCAGTACAACCCGTGCTAACCCGGCGAAAGGATGTAACGTTACATGCCCTGTGCCTGGAGAAATAACAATTCGCCAGCCACAGCCATCTCAAACGGCTGATGTCTTCCTACCTACTCTATTATCACGAGGACCGGACTCGTCTTGGACTCGCGAAGGACACGCCAGCAGGTCGGCCTGCAGAAATCCACTCTGCGCGTGAAGGCCAGATTCAATCCCTGCCGAGACTCGGCGGGCTGCACCATCGTTATGCAGTCGCAGCGTAGACTCAAGAGCCATTTTCTGATGACCAAACGCCTTTCCTTCTAACCCGGCCAAGGCACGGTTCACGTTTTCTGCGAGCATCTTTCGCCGGTCGACGAATCAGCCTGAAGAGCTTGCGCCAAGCAGAAAGAAATCCTTTTCATGTCGGGCACAACGAATTGGCGAACTACACCGAGCAATGCGGTCAGAAAACCGAACCGTATCCTTCGGCGTCGTCCAACCCTGATCGCAGTTGGCAGGACGGACAGGTCCAGCAAATCCAGCGCGTTCCGAATGCCGGAAACAATGGAGATCATTGGGAATACGAATTGATCTCCAATGGATTTGCTCGCGGCACACCCGCTCGGCATGCCCCCAACCGGACTGGCACACATAGCTAAGCCGTCGTTCCACAAATTTTAGACTGCGGCCGCTTTCGCCTTTTGAACAGGTTTACCGTATTTCTCGACTAACTCACGTTCTGCTTGTAGCCAATCTTCCACATCCTGTCCATGAGCGCCACCGCGTTCGACGTAGATCTGGTATGCGCGCAATTTGATTTCTTCACGTGTGGGAGCCCCCGAGGCAGTCTGCGGTTGGCTCTCCGAAGAGGATTTTTCTGTAGGCTTGCTCATAACTCCTCCCTTGGTGACTCGGGCCTTCAGGAGAAGGCCGAATCGAAGAGCCTCCTGCAGGCCACCCTTACCCCGTGTAGGCGTGACCTGCTGGGAGGCGCAACCTCTAGGTCGTCGCAGCAGCAGCAGCGGCCTGTTCCAGAATCTTCACCGCCTTGCCCACCTCCGCGACTCCGAAGATCAGCAAGGTGGCGTTGGTGTTGGGTTCGGTTCCGCAGTAGCCGTAGTTTATGTTGATCCCCGCGTCGCCGAGCCGAGATGACGCACGCCCCAACTCCCCGGGACGATGTGCCATTTTGACCTGCGCAACGTCGGTCTCTTTGTAATCACTGCGTTGACGGTCCAGAGCGGTCTTGGCTTTGTCCGGATTGTCCACAACGAGACGGACAGAGCCCTTGCCCTTTTCGTGAGGGAACTGTTGATACGCGAGAATGTTGACGCCTCCTTCGGCGAGAGCCTGACAGAGTTTGCCAAGCGTTCCAGGCTTGTCCTCTAGGCTGATAGTAAATTCCTTTGCCGTCGGCATGTTGGGTAACCTCCTTCAACTGTGTCTCGGAAACGCCGGCCGCGCATTCCTTGGAAATCGGAAAATCCCTGGTTTCGAATGGAAGAACGCAAGCGACGGTTTCCTTTGTAATCTTGGACCGGTGGGGACGAGTGGGCAAGAGAGAGCTGGGCGATTACAGCTGTGATTTACACCGGGAATTCACATCTTTTCCACACCTGTGTACAGCGGTGTCCAAGCTGCAGGCAAACCTTCCTACACGAGGTGCAAATAATGTGAGGCGAAAGGAAACGGTTTCGACGCAGCCGGGGGCGCACTTTTGCGCCGATTCGATGATTAACCTGCATGGGGATCACGCGGAGAATACTCAAGGCCCCTTCTCTTTGAGGGTCGAACGCTGGCGGAGTACCTCTTTGGTACTTAAAGTTTTTAAAATAGTTGACAAGGTCCAATTCGGACGCACAGTAGGCAAGAGCAGGTGCATTCCGTTGCCCCGCGTTCTTTGACGGTGTTGTTTACCCTTTCAATCGTGAGATGAGCGAGCGCAATCAAGTTCGGGCAGCAACTTCCCAACTGGCGTCGATTGTGGAGTCCGCCGATGACGCCATCATTGGCATGACCTTGGACGGCATTATCCTGAGCTGGAACCCGAGTGCCGAGAGGATTTTTGGCTATTCGGCCGAGGAGGTCAAGGGCCGCCCGATTTCCATCCTGATCCTACCGGAGCGTTCCGATGAAGTTCCGCGAATTCTTGAGAGGGTCAAGTGCGGGGAAAGGGTCGAGCATTATGAAGCGGTGCGGAGGAGGAAAGATGGGACGCTAATCGATGTTTCCATGACCATCTCTCCAACCAGGGGAGAAACGGGCAAGATTAATGGTGCCTCAAGTATCACCTCCGACAACACAGAGCGCAAGCAGGCGCAGCAACTGCTCATCCAACGCACCACAGAACTAGAAGCAGCCAACAAAGAGTTGGAGGCCTTTACTTACTCGGTCTCGCACGACCTGCGTGCCCCCCTGCGACATATCAACGGCTTTTCCAAAATCCTTTTGGAGGACTTCGGACCGCAGATGAACCCCGCGGCGAAGGAATACTTGCAGCGCATGCATGAGACCGCGCAACACATGGGACGCTTGGTGGACGACCTCTTGGATCTGGCCCGGGTTGGCCGCCAGGCACTGACCATGGAAATTACCGGGTTGAATGCACTCGTCGAGGAGGTTATCCTGCACCTCCGAACGGAAGCGCAAGACCGGCAAATCGACTGGCAGGTTGGTCCTCTGCCATTTGTGCAATGCGATCCAGGCTTGATCAAGCAGGTCTTCGCCAACCTGCTCTCGAACGCCCTCAAGTTCACCCGGCCACGCGAACGGGGCGTCATTGAAGTAGGGCAGACGACCGTGAACGGCCAGCCAGTGATCTTCGTCCGCGATAACGGCATCGGCTTTGACATGAGGTACGCCGACAAGATGTTCGGTGTGTTTCAGCGCCTCCATCGCCAGGAGGATTTCGAAGGCACCGGCGTAGGCCTAGCGATTGTTGAGCGCATCATCCACAAGCACGCCGGGCGCGTCTGGGCGGAGGCGGAAGTGGAGAAGGGCGCCACGTTCTATTTCACCCTGCTGCCGCCCGCACAGGCCAGGAAGGAAACCATGTCCATGCTAGGAGGCAAAGCGTGTCGGCAGGCGAAATAGACATTCTTCTGGTCGAGGATAGTTCGACGGATGTGGATTTAACTCTGCATGTACTCCGCCAAAGCACTCTGGCCAACCGGACTTGCGTGGCTCGCGACGGCGAGGAAGCACTCGAATATCTGTTCGGCCGCGGGGCCTATAGCGACCGCGGCCCGAAGTGCCCGGTCAAATTGATCCTCCTGGATCTAAAACTCCCCAAGGTCGATGGTCTGACAGTGCTGCGCGCGATCAAAAATGGCCTGCACACGAAAGTCATCCCCGTGGTTATCCTCACCTCTTCGCGGGAAGAAAAGGACGTGATGAACTGTTACGACCTAGGCGCGAACAGTTACGTTCAAAAGCCGGTGGATTTCGACCATTTCCGCGAGACCGTCAAGCAACTGTGTCTGTACTGGTTGCGGGTGAACCAGCCCCCAGCCGTGGCAGCGTTCTCGGCAAAACAGCGGAGGAGGGCCCGATGAGTGGATACGGGTCCGCAACAGAAGTGGTGCGGAGGCCTCTGTTGCGTGTCCTGTTTGTCGAAGATATGCTAACAGATGTGAAGTTGTGCGTGCGGGAACTGAAGAAAGCAGGTTTCGAGGTTACCGAAGATGTCGTCCAAACCTGCGAAGCGTTTCTTGAAAGGATTCGCGCGATACCCTACGACATTATCTTGTCTGACCAGCGGTTGCCCAAATGGACTGGAACAGAAGCCCTGGAATGCTTGCAGCGGGAGGGGAAAGACATTCCCTTCATCCTGGTGACCGGCACCTTGGGCGAAGAAGCCGCGGTGGAGTGCATCAAGAAGGGTGCCTCCGATTACGTTCTGAAAGATCGACTGGCCCGTCTACCCGTGGCGGTCCGTCAAGCTTTGGAAGAAAAAATCGGACGGGAGCGGCAAACGCGGACGGAGCAGGAACTTCGCGAGAGCGAGGAACGATATGCGCTTGCTGCTCAAGGCGCTAACGACGGGCTGTGGGATTGGGACCTGAAAAGCAACCAGATCTATTTCTCTCCGCGGTGGAAATCCATGCTTGGTTTCGAGGAGAGCGAGATCGGAAACACTCCGGAGGAATGGTTCGCGCGAGTGCATCCGAAGGATATCGAGCATCTGAAAACCAAAATCACTGCCCATCTCGAAGGTCATGTACATCACTTCCAAGATGAACACCGCATGCTGCACAAGGACGGAACCTATCGCTGGATGTTCGGCCGCGGGCTCGCAGTTCGGAATCCAGAAGGGCAGGCCTCTCGCATGGCGGGTTCGCTGACCGACATCACCGAGCGTAAGGCAGCCGAGAAGCAATTGCTACATGATGCCTTTCACGATGCGCTGACGGGCCTGCCAAATCGCGCCTTGTTCATGGAGCGCTTGGGGTTGTCGATGGGTCGCGCCAAGCGGCCAGGGGCCGGTTTATCTGCCGTACTCTTTCTGGACCTCGATCGCTTCAAGGTCGTCAACGATAGCCTGGGGCACACGATTGGAGATGAGCTGCTGGTCGCAATGGCTCAAAGGTTGAAGAGGTGCCTGCGCCCCGGGGATACGGTCGCGCGCTTTGGGGGCGACGAGTTTGCCCTCCTCCTGGTTGATGTGAAGAAGATCAGAGGCGCAATTCGCGTGGCTGAGCGGATCAAGGAGGCATTAGCGGCGCCTTTCAACCTGGAGGGACATGAGGTTTTTACCACCGCGAGCATCGGTCTCGCCATGGGTCGGACAGACCATGCAAGGCCGGAGGACTTTCTGTGCGATGCCGACGCAGCGATGTATCGCGCCAAGGCGCAAGGGAAGGCACGTTATGAGATATTTGACAGCGACATGCATGTCCGCGCGGTGACGCTCTTGCAGTTGGAGTCGGACCTCAGACGGGCCATCGACCACCACCAGTTGTCCATTCACTATCAGCCCATTATTTCGCTCCAGACCGGCAGGATCACCGGTGCAGAGGCTCTTTTGCGATGGCAGCATCCACAACGTGGCTTCGTTTCTCCCGCAGAGTTCATCCCGCTGGCAGAGGAAACCGGCTTGATTCGACCCGTCGGCGAATGGGTGTTGCAGGCGGCCTGTGCCCAAGCCATGGCTTGGCAAGCGGATGGGTATCCAGGGCTTCGTGTGATGGTCAATTTTTCCTCACGCCAGTTTGAGTACGAGAACATACAAGACCTGATCAAAAAAGTGCTTAAGGAAACTCGTCTGCCTCCCCAGACCTTGGAACTGGAAATCACCGAGGGCATGGCGATAAGAGATGGCGAATTGGGTGCGAGAGCCCTAAACGAATTGCGGGCCATTCACATACGAATCTCAATTGATGATTTTGGCATCGGCTCACAGAAGAGCAACTAGCGTTCCTGCGCTCGCAACAGTGTGACGAGATGCAGGGCTATCTGTTTAGCCCTGCCGTGCCAGCCGAGGCGTTTTCGAAACTATTGCGCGAAGGGCACAGCTAATTCAGGAATCGCGAACCCTTCCAGACAAGCCGCATTGAGGTCGAATAATCTTGCCTCACCCTGTCGCACCCTCGCCAAAACTAGGAGCACCTGTGAAATGAATGACATACGAGGAGGTCGCGTAACAAGTTACTTGGACGACATTCGACATTCAGCCGTAGCGGAGTTCAGAGGAGGACAGGTCCCTGGATCGAATAAACTTGGTCAACGCCCTAACGGCGCGAGCTGGGAGATCATCACGCGCAGCCACTCGTATTTCACTCGAACGGAGCGTCCACAACCTTGCTACAAACCGTTTCAGTCCAACTTCGGTCCAACTCAAGAGCGAGATAAATGGCGCGTTGCGCTGTAAGCGACACCAGAAGCAGCACTTAGAGTTTTGTACTACCTTGCTACGAACCAGAAGGCCGGGAGTTCGAATCCCCCCGGGCGCACCACTTCTAGCAAATAAAACAAAGGAGATTTGAATAATACGGGGAAATAGTTTGTGTCTGGCCGTGCCTTCATGCAACGTTGTCGGAAGTGATTAACGTTCAAAAGTTGGGCCGTATGGCGTGCTCGGCCGGGATTGGGCTTAGCGTTTAGGATGTGGTGCGAAGGAGGCGAGTGCTCGTCCCGCCAACTGCTCCTTCCGAGTGTCAGACTTCTCTGATCGGTAGTGCTCCAGTCACTGCTTCTGTTTCATGCCGGCGAAATTTTTGACAATTTCGAAACGCAGTTCTGTTGGAACTGATACTTTTCCTCAGCAAGCACAATGCTGGTATTGGTTTGCCCCGGCGAAGGCTTGGGAGCCTTCGCCCGGTGTTTTTTCCAAACGTGCCGCGCCGCTGGTTGGTTGTAGTTCGAGACGCTGCGCCAGCGGCCGAGGAGCCACTCTTGTTCAGGAGCCTGCAGCCTTCCGAGCGACCGACACTGGCCGGTATTTGCTGCGGATAAGTTGTTGATCATGGCGGATGCGGTTGTCTTCGTCGCCGAAGGCGATATCGCGTCCATCGCGGGGATTCTTGTGCAGATTGGCCTTGGCGTGCGCTGTGATGAAACTTCCGTCCGTTTGCTCCTGGTGCCAATGGCCATCCTGTGGATCGAGCCAAGAGATATAGCAGCCCCGGGGAGCTTCGAGTGGTTTGTTCAGTTGGTTCAGAAAGTCCAATGCGGTGCCAGCGGGCGCGTTTACGTCGTAGTACTCCGGAGTGACAAAGTCCGAGACGGAAATTCCATTCATCTGGTAAGTGTAGATCTCGCACGGATCGCCCACTTCAACCAGGTAGTGAACTTGATGGCCGTCGGATGCAGGGTCAATGTCGGGATCACTGACCAGCCGATGGCCGAGCGGGTCCACAAGCATTTCCAGGAGTTCGTGGCTTGCAGTAATGCTCCAATCCGTGCCCGCCTGGATTTCGGCGAAGGGCTTGCGGTTCTTATCCAGGTGTACACCCAAACCTGCTTCAGACTGATCCAGGATGCGCATGGGCCAGGTGCCGGGAGGGATCTGTTGATTCCGGTCGATCGCCTGCACCAGGGCATGGACGCCCCAGACGGGGGTGAAGTCGCGATCCAGTTGCGTTTGCAGGGCCTGTGCTACTTCGTTTACCTGAGCGAGCGTGAGATTCATCGACGACTGATCGAGAAGAACAACGTGTCTGGTTTTCACTGGGGGACCTCCTTTGACGAGGCAGGAGCCTCGAATCGATATGTGGGTGCGACCTTACAGCGATGTTTCATGAAAGGCAACCAAAATCATTGGTAGAAAGTAATGCGTTAGTCTCGGATTGTGCCTCCCGAAAATCTCGAAATGTCTGAACGGATGGGGTTATATTTCCTTCTTAATTCTCGCCGATGCTCATTTCTCTCGCGATACTCCTCGCAACTCTGTTTTCGATCTTCCGTTTGCGTTCTGCTCTCCAACTCGAGAACCTGGCTCTGCGCCACCAAATCGGCGTGCTTCGGAGGTCCGCAAGGAAACACCCGAAATTGACCTCGGGGGACCGCCTGTTGTGGATCTGTCTGTCATGGCGCTGGCGCGACTGGCGCTCGGCGCTGGCCATCGTCAAGCCAGAAACGGTCATTGCCTGGCATCGTGCCGGCTTTCGGCTGTTCTGGACTCAGAAGGTGCGGCGCGGCCAACCTGGACGACCCGTCATTTCGCGCGAAATCCGAGATCTGATCCGCAAGATGTGCCGGGAGAATCCCACTTGGAGTGCACCCCGCATCCACGGCGAACTGCTCAAACTCGGCATCGACATTGGTGAGAGCAGCGTCAGCAAAAACATGGTGCGCTGCTGCAAGCCGCCGTCTCAGACCTGGCGCACATTTCTCGAGAATCACACCAAGCAGCTGGTCTCCATCGGCTTCTTCACCGTGCCCACTATCCGTTTCCAGGTCCTTTACGTATTTCTGGTGTTGGCCCATGACCGGCGCCGCATTCTGCACTTCAATGTGACCGCTCATCCGACCGCGGAGTGGACGGGACAGCAACTGCGGGAGGCATTTCCCTTTGACCACCTCCCGCGCTACCTGCTGTGCGCGACCGCGATGCTATCTTCGGGGATGCCTTCCGAGAACAGGTGCGAGACATGGGCATCTGCGAAGTTCTGTCTGCACCGCGCTCACCTTGGCAAAGAGCCTACGTGGAGCGAGTGAATGGATCTTTTGTTGTCCATAACAAAAGATCCAATCAGCCTTTCCACGAACGGATGGGACAGGGGAACATAGGGGATGGACTTGATTTCCGTCACCTCCAGTATCCGCAGATTGGCTTGCCATTGGTGGAACCGATAAAGCGGATCGTTGTCGGAGCTGACGTACTTCGACATCCAGAGTTGCCCTCGAATGGCGCGGTTGAACATCCTACAGGGTGCGACACCATCGACCTTTCCCGCATGGACGCCAAAACCAATGATCCGGCGCGTGTATTGATCCATGACCACCAGGACCCAGTGGGACCGCAACGTGGCCGACTCGCACCTGAACAGATCCATGCTCCAGAGACTGTCTTTCATGTGGCCGAGGAAAGTCAGCCAGGAGGGACTATCGGAGTCCTGTCCCGGCCGGTAGTGACGGGCGAGAATCCTTCGAACCACGTCTTTGTCGATTTGGATGTGGAACGCCAAGGCGATCTGTTGTGCGATTCGCGGACAGCCCCAGTTGGGATTTCGGTAATCGGACTTCCTCGGGGGTCAATCGAGGAACTTCTCTTGCGTGCACGCGAGCCCCTGTGGAAATCCGCAAGAATCCTCTGGACTTTCTGCCAAGGTCCGCGCATAAGAGCTATAGGAGCAATACCCCTTGAAGGAGGCCGGATTATGCGAATCAAGATGTTTGCCGCTTTCGCAACAACACTTCTGCTCGTGGCACTCGCTCTGAACGTTTCCGCCGCGGCAGCCGATCAGCACTCTGGGACCTGGAAGATGAACCCTACCAAGTCGAAGTACAGCCCGGGGCCAGCACCGAAGGATATCACCGTAACGATCGACTCTGACGTGGATAACATCAAGCTCAATGCAGACGGAATCGACGCCGCTGGGAATCCGACTCACGTCGCATACACCGCAAAATACGACGGCAAAGACTATCCCATTACCGGCATGCCGAACGCTGATACAGTAGCGTTAAAGCGGATCGGCGACCGCACGACCGAGTCCACGTTGAAGAAAGCCGACCAAGTGGTGATGACCGTGACATCTGTGGTTTCTAAAAACGGGAAAACGCGGACCTCGACATTCAAGGGCAAGGACGAGCAGGGGCAGGATGTAAATAACGTCGTCGTTTACGACAAACAGTAGAGTGATTTGTTTTTATCTCTTGGTGATGTGACCGGGGTTCTCTCGCAGGTTCGTTGGCGAGCTTGCGTTGGTCCTCGCCCCACAGCGAGAGGCCTGAAAGTTCGTCCTACTCGTTCTGGAATCCCAAGGCAATGTTTACATCCAGGGAAATCCATTTATATTGTTTGCGCCACTCGAATAGAAGACTTCCATGCTTTGGTGTCCATACTGCACCACTGTCTGAATCGCAGGTGTCCATACGTTCTCCTTGACTAGGATTTGGATGCTCACTGGCGCACCTTCGGGTCTGGCGCCGGAGCCGACGCGGCTGGCTGTTTCGGCGCCTCGCACACATATTTTTTGATTGCCACTTGAGCAATCAAAAAAATAGTTTTTTGATTTCGCTTTTCCGGGTTGTCTTTGATGTATTGGAGAACCAAGTCAAGGGTAGTTCTGAGTGTTGCGTTATCGGGAAGACAAATACGCTGACCGGTGTCGGACCAATTGAGCGCGAGCGTGCCGGCCACGCCAGCAACGTAGGCGAGGCAAACGTCAGGCGGATGATTGTTATCATATTGACAAACCGCCAAGAAATCGTCTCCCGTGTTTATTATGTCCGAAGTTTTCTGGGCCTTCGCTGCGCTTGAAATCGTCAAAGCCAAAACTGCCATGATTAGAGTTTTTATATATCGTGCCTTCATGCCTGTGCCTCCGGAAAATGTATTGACCGGCGCGAGTTCAAATTCCACCATTGAACAGAGGGTTGCTGATTTTTCGACGCCCCTGACATACGAAACTCCACTGGGAAGATTAGCGACGAGCAATGAGATGAAGATTGCGAGCTTCATCAGGCACCTTCGTTCCCGCTTGAAAGACTTCGGGAGAAGAATGCAGAGTCCTTCGATAGTCAGCAATGGAGCGAAAGTACGAAAGGATGAAACTGAAGTCCTAGCGGGTCTCGAGAACTCGCCTTGTGTTTACCTATCGACTTGGATGCCGCATTGCGATTCCGCTTGAGAATCTCGGAGAATTGAAATCTCCGATGAGAATGCCACGACAGTTGATGTCCGGATTCTGAAATTAGAGGTCTGTTATTTGTCCGAGATAACAGCACATCCCGTAAAAATTGATAGGCTGCCACAACTTGCCAGCATCGGATTTCTGTGGATTCAAAGAGACTTCTCCGATTAGCGCCTCAATCAGGAGTTACGGCAAACGTCACTCTGAAAAGAATGCAGGTTGCGCGGCCGCGAGTTTAGCCCTGAGCGTTATCCCGTGGAAGGTGCCCCAACGGTTCCTCCGATTGAAGTCCGGCCTAGGTCCTTCGCCTACCTAAGTGAGACGGACGACAACTTCGCATCCCAAAATCGGACAATATCGGACTGTAGTGACTGTTTCTTCCCGCATAGACCATGTCCTCGGAATTCCGGTTCTGGTCGCCACGCCTGGGAGTGGGTTGGTTCAGTAATTCCTCCTACGTTCCGGAAAGCACGTGCGGTACCGTTTTGCCCAAAGCCCTCGGACTTGTGGTAAGACATTGGAAACGAGGAACATACAACGGAAGTAGATTGATTTGACAGGCTGTGCTGCGGTGCAAATTTGGCGAAATCCTGGGCACAAATGTGCAATCTGCCAGTAATTCGGCCAGCCCGCACCCATCAATTACCGTTTGTCCGAACTTATCGGGCTGTGCCTCGCCAAAATTAGAAGCTGTGCCTACCGAAAAGTCTATCCGGCGCGAATACTTTTGAAATCAGCAACATCCAAGAAAGTGAAACGTAGAACTCCCTGGCACAAGCCGCAGGATGTCATAATGTTACTTGCGTTGAAAGTCGCGGGCGGAGTTTTCGGTAGGCACAACGTTGCCTCTAGCTTTTCTCGTTCCTTATTGCGGTTAAGCAATGTTTCGGTGCATGTGCCTCGGCTAAAATCGGTTACGGACGCACGTCGTTCAGCCTGTCCCCTGACCTGACACTACGCTTCCAAGAAAAATCTCCGTTAGAGGTCTTTCAAAGAAGTCGTGTACGTTCTGCCCCGGCCCGGCAAGCAGCTTCAAGCACTTTGCCGTGGGCCTCTGATTGAAATGAAGCTTAACCAGGTTGTCCCGAATTCCGATTCACCAGGGCTTTTGTTGCTGGACCGTTTCCTGCGGCATCTTTACGCCAACGAAGAGGCTGTTTCCATCCTCTGTTATCCGAAAAGTACGCGCAGAAATAAACGCCTTGGCCATTTTCTGGTGCACAGGATCGACTCGCTGCTTTCCAAGCAAGACGGTTACTTAAGCTCAAAATTCTCCAAAGAATTTGCCTCCGGCAAGAGGCATTATCAAGTCCGAGTGTTCAAGCTGAAACCTCATTTGAGAAACAACCTTGCGCCTACCTTGGTCGTGCTACTGGAGAGGAAGCACCCAGCATTGCTTGACCTCTTACAAATCGGTCAAGAATTCCGCTTGACGCAACGGGAAACCGAGGCCCTCGGGCTTCTGATGCAGGGATACACAACCAAACAGATCGCCAGGTGGATGGAAATCAGTCCCAATACCGCGAAGAGTTTCTTGAGATCCGTCATGTTCAAGGCCGAGGCTAGTAACCGGTCAGGGATCCTGGCGAAAGTCATGCAAGCTTTTGGACTGTGCGAGGGTTAGAGCCCACAAAATGAAACGGACAACCATCTGGCTTAAGATCGATCAAATCCTTAAACCAGACCCAGCAACTAACTCAATTGCCTGGAGATTATAGTCGTCGCTGCGCCAGAGGGTGGAGCAATACATTTCCCATCAGGCCATGTGACGAATTTTACTGCAGGAAATGGACTACCAGAGGTTGGTTCCCAGTATGTTCTCTTCCTTTGGAGGTCCATCCGTAAGCGTCGATCGCAGACCGTCTTGACGTGCTGTAGTTGACTATGCAGCGCGGCTTGATTTTGCGGCGAGTTTCGCCGCGAGGTTCCATGGCAACAGTTCCTCGATGCGGTTGATGGGATGATCGGCGATGCGTGAGAGCACTTCGCGCAAGTACGCTTCAGGGTTGAGGCCGTTGAGTTTTGCTGTTCCGATCAGGCCGTAGATCGCCGCTGCGCCTTCGCCTCCAGCATCCGATCCACAAAATTCGTCACAGAAGCGCGTTAACGCCTCCCAACGCCCCAGCGCGTAGCGAATGGCCCTCGTGGTATCGGATTTCTTGATAGCTTGCCCAAGGTCTCTTCGAAACACTGCTTCAGCGATTCCAGCAACGGCTGGCTGCGACAACCGCCGCCACATCAAAATCGGTGCTATCTCCGTTATCCGTTAGGTCCTTCGAATGAACGGGGTTCCCCCTGGGGTTCCCCCACGGCCTGCTAGAGCGGATTGCAAAACAAAACGCAGGGCAAAACGACGATGGTGCGTGTTTTCGGCGATGGATCGCTCAGGCCAGCGTTGTCGGTCACCGTGAGAGTCGCAACGAATATGCCGGACGTCGAGTACGTCACATCGCCGGGCGTAGCCACATTGCTAGACCCGGGGTTGCCGCCAGGGAATGACCACGAATATCCAGTGACTGTTCCATCTAGGTCCGTACCCGATCCAGAGAAGAATACGGACCGTCCGGCGAAGATGACCACATCGCCCGAGGGACTGTCAATCGATCCCGTGGGCGGCAAATCTGGTAGGGCAAGTGACCCAAGCGCCTGGACTAAATCCAACCTGCCGTTCCCCATATCGGGGCCCAAGGGCACTGCATGAGCCATAGCGGCGGCAGCTTGAGACTCATTGGTATTCGCTTGTTTGTTCAGCAGCAGCGAAGAACCGCCGGAAACAAACGGCGCGCTAAACGAAGTTCCCCATCCCGCGGCGTACGTGCTAAAGGGATAGGTGGTGACAATGGCTTCGCCAGGAGCAGCGAC
>WNFW01009627.1_pt1 | contig 13303 bp, 14 predicted proteins | sample 5400131 | NCBI WGS metagenome assembly WNFW01 (sample SAMN13153362, study PRJNA577476) | soil metagenome | isolation source: 20 cm soil or saprolite under grassland replicate 1 | place: USA:California | collected 2016-06-15 | reverse complement strand
CGGCGTTCGCCTTCCTTGCTGAGGTAGACGCAGGTTCGCTCCAGCACGGCGGTGACCCGCACCATCACTCCGCTCAGCTGGGCATCAAATTCCTCGATGAGGATCTCGTCCTCGTCCAGCTCGACCTCGCTCAGGCGCCGCACCCCGCCAGGTCGTGGCCGTGGCGGCAGATCGATGAGGGCGGGCGCGCCAGGCTTGCGCTTGATGGTCAGGCGCGCCGACGTCGGCGGCCGGCGCGTGGCGGGCGGAGGCGCGCCGCGGCGCGGCTTCGCGGTCTCACGTGGCGAGCTCTGACTTCCCGCTGCCGCGGGCTTCTTCGCCGGACGCTTAGAAGAACTCACCCCAGAACTTCCTGACCTTGCCGATTGGATTCGGCATACCAGAAACCACCGCCGCATGGGCCGCCGGACGCGGTGACTCCACGATAGAAGTCTCCGGGCCGTCCGGGATGCCCTCAGGGTGGACGCGGATCACACCGTGGTGCACTCCGCCTTCGAGCACCACCAGCGCTCCCACACGTGCGTCGCCTTCGAGCCGGCCTGTGTTGGCGATCTTCAGGCGGGTCATGGCGATCACGTTGCCCTTCACGAATCCGGCGATGGTGACCTTGTTCGCCTTCAGGTCGGCCTCGACATGAGCCTCCGGTCCTATCAGCAGCTCGCCGTCGCATTCGATGCGGCCGCTGAAAGTCCCCATCACGCTGCCGTTGCCCCGAATCTGCAGGCGTCCCGACAGCGAATCCTCTTTCGCGCTCACTGTCGTGCTCGGCGCCTCGACGCTTCGAATCTCCCGATCGCCATTCACCGCCGGCGCTTCGATTGCTTCCAGACCAATGTCTGTCATCGCTACCCTCCCCGACCCGTATCCCTTGGAGAAATGAACCACCCGCGCGGTCCTCTCTCAACTCAGCATAACCCGTGCTTAACAGTTGGGCTAGAGGTGCGGATGTCCCTCCAGGTAGGCGAGGACGGCGTCGCGATCGGCCGGGATTTCGCCGTCCATGACCAGCTCCGCCAGCCGAGCCTTGATCCGACCGATCTCGGGGCCTGGCGGAAGGCTGCGGATGCGCATGATGTCGGCGCCGTCGATCGGCGGCCGGAGGCGCGATGGCGATTCGGCGAGCACTGAGGCCAGGCGACCCTGCAGCTCATCGAGCTTCCCCTGGTCGGGATAGGCCGACGCAGCCAGATCCGCGCGCGCCAGCTTCATGAGCCGGTCGAGCAGATCGCCCGAGTCATGGGCCAGCCGGCGCACCGCGCCGTCGGACCACTCCGATCGGTAGTAGACAGGCCTCAGATGCAGGCGCACGAGCCTGGCCACCTGCTCGATCTCGCGTTGCGGGAACCGCAGCCGTTCAAGCGCCGCTACCGCCATCGCCGCTCCAACGTCCTCATGACCGGGGAAGGCGCCGTCCGGCGTGGCCGTACGCGGCTTGCCCACATCGTGGAAGAGGGCGGCCAGCCGGAGGATGAGATCCGGCTCGGTGTGCTGAACCGCTTCCAGCGTGTGGCCGTAAACGTCGTGCGTGTGATAGCCGCCCTGCTGGACGCCCTTGCACGCGGCGACCTCGGGCAGAACGCCCTCGAGCAGCCCGCCCTCGTCGAGCAGCTCGATCGCCCGGCGCGGCCGCTCGGACTCCAGGATCTTGCGCAGCTCGTCCGCGATTCGCTCGGCGGAGATGACAGGCTGCACGAGCCGGCCCTTCATCTCTCGCATGGCCGGCGGGATCTCCGGCGCCGGTTCGAAGCCGAGCTGGGCCGCGAAGCGGACGGCACGAAGCATGCGCAGCGGGTCGTCGCTGAACGTCTGTGCAGGGTCGACAGGCGTGCGGAGCACCTTCGCCGCGAGGTCGGCGCGACCGCGGCCCAGCGGGTCGCTGATGTTGCCGTCGAAATCCATCAGCAGCGTGTTGATCGTGAAATCGCGCCGCTTGATGTCCTCCTCGAGCGAGGCCGAGCGGACGACTGGCTTGCGTGAGTCGGGCGGATACGACTCCGCGCGCGCCGACACGAACTCGACGATGTGGCCTGGCACTGTGACCTGTGCGGTGCCGAACCGCTCGAAGATCACGGGCGGCGGCGCGCCCGCGAGCTCGGCGAACCGCGGCGCCAGAGTCGGCGCCGAGCCGTGCTCGACCACCACGTCAGGGTCTGGATGCGGCCGGCCGAGCAGCTTGTCGCGGACGTAACCGCCGACGATCCAGGCTGTGGCGCCTTCATCCGCGGCCGCCTGCTTGAGCAGGCGCAAGACGTCCTGGTCGGCTACTGGTTGATTCGTGCCCATTCCACGGCTCCCACCTGACCGGCTCTGTCGCCCAGCCGGGCGCGCAGCAGGCGGGGCCGGCGGCCCGGCTTGATGAACGGTGAGGACTTGAGCGTATCGAGCATCGTGGGCTGGACCAATCCCCACGACCGCGTCACGCCGCCGCCCATCACGAACAGCTCTGGGTCGAGCGCGTTCGTGAGGCTGATGAGCGCGAGGCCCATGTAACGCGCGGCTCGCTCGACCACCTCGCGCGCGTGAGCGTCGCCGCTGGCCGCGGCCTTGAACAGCTCGGATGCCGGGTGGCCGGTCTCGCGGGCCAGGCTCGCGCCGCCGGCCATGGCCTCGAGGCACCCGCGCTGGCCGCAGTTGTCGAGCGGTCCGTCCGGATCGATGATCATGTGCCCCACTTCGCCGGCCGTGCCATGAGCGCCGCGATGCAGCTTCCCGTCGATGATCAGGCCGCCGCCGACGCCCGTCGACCACGTGATGTAGACCATGTTCCGCGTGCCCTGCCCGGCTCCGCGGTGAAACTCTCCGAGACCCGCCATGTCCGCGTCGTTGGCCACATGCACGCGCGCGCCGGTCGCGCGGCGCAGCAGGTCCGCCAGGGGCACGTTGCGCCAGCCTGGAAGGTTGGGCGGGTTGACCAGCACTCCCTTCTTGATGTCGATCGGGCCGGGCGCCGCAATGGTGATGCTGGTCACCTTCTCCCGGCGGCGGTGGCGCTCGATCTCCTCGGCCGCCCACTCGACCATGCGCTCGGGCGTGCGCAGCAGAGGGGTCTTGGTCTTGAAGCTCGCGATCAGCCGGCCGTCCGAGCGCGCCAGCGCGACGCGCACCTGGGTTCCGCCGAGATCGATTCCCGCGAGCATCGCGGTTAGGTTAAGCGGTCAGCAGTTGCTGGCCGCGGAGCGAGGCCAGGATCTCCATCGGCGCGCGGGCGCGGTTGAACGTGTAGAAATGCACGCCGGGAACGCCGGCCTCGAGCAGCTCGACGCATTGCTCGATGCAGTGGCGGACTCCTAGCGCCCGCACCGCGTCGTCGTCAGGAGCCTCTTCGATCGCACGAGCGAGATCCGGCGGCAACGTGGCGCCGGTCATGGCCGCCATGAAAGCGAGCGATCGGCGGCTGGGCACTGGCATGAGCCCTGGCACGATCGGGATGGTGATGCCGGCCTCCTTCGCCCGACGCACGAGGTCGAAGTAGAACCGGTTGTCGAAGAAGAGCTGCGTGATGAGAAAGTCCGCGCCCGAGTCGACCTTCATCTGCATGTAGCGAAACTCGTAGGCCTGGTCGGGGCTCTCCGGATGCTTTCGGCGCTGCAGGCGGCGCCGATGCCGAAGCGATACCCGGACCGCCGTAGAAACGCGACGAGATCGCTGCCATGCTGGAACTGCGGATCGGCCGGCACGAACGCCTGGCCCGGACCGGGCGGGTCGCCACGCAGCGCGAGGACGTTCGCGACCCCCTCGCGCTCCATCCAGTTGAGGATCGGGCGCGTCTCGTCTGCGGTGTTCGCACATGTGAGGTGCGCCATCGCCTCGATGTGGTACTGGCGCTTGATACGCGTGACGAGCTCGAGCGTCTTTTTCCCTGTCGCTTTGCGATACGTGACCGAGACCCAGTCAGGCGCGTGGCCGGCGAGCGCCGCGATGGTCTTCTCGACCATGGCGACCTCGTTCTCGTCGCGCGGCGCCATGAACTCGAACGAGACAGTCGGGCGCCCGCGCGCCAGCATCTCGGCGATTCGCATTGCTGCGCCAGCCTACCTCAGAACGCGAGCATCCCCGACGCGGCGCGTCACGCGGCGCGAGTCCAGGTGTTCGAGCAGAGCCAGCACTGGACGCCTGCTTGCTCCCATGCGGTCTCGCAGCTGGGCGACCGTGACGGAGCCGTTGCTCGCGATCATCTCCTTCACGAGCGCAACGGCTCCCTCGTACGCAGCCTTGGTGAGCGCCACGTCTTCGCTCAAGCGCACCAGGTCGCCTTTTCGCTCGAGCGCGCGCACGACCTCCACGCCGGCACCGCTCTTCTCCATCGCCTCTGCAATGGAGGGCGGCGCGAATGGATTGCGGCCGAGCTCTTCGAGCAGGCGCGAGCCGGCGCCGCCGGCGGACTCAAGAATGACTTGATGGTCCGGGAGCGCGATCTCGCCATCGCGCTCGGCGACGACGTCGTCCTCGACGAGCCCTGCGAGCGCCGGCGCGAAGGCGCCGTGGGCGACCCCCAGACGGCTTCGCAGCTCCTCGCGCGGCATGCCCGACCGCAGCGGATGGGCTGCGTGGTAGGCGCTTAGCTCTTCGCGAGCTCGCGCGGTGAGGGCGTCCCAGTGCTCGGGCGCCCAGATCCATTCCGCGACGCGCCTGGCCGCCAGCGCATCGACTCCGCCCGCGGTCGCAAGCGTGGCCTTCAGCAGAGCCGCGACGCTGACGCCGCGCGGGTACTTGCGCAGCTCCTCCTGCAGCACGTCGCCTGAGGCCCGGCGCTCCAGCGATTTCCGCACCGCCGCGTCATGGCGCGGATGCTTGCGGGGGGCGACGTCGGCGAAACGACCGCCGGCCAGGGTTGTGGATGGGCTCGGCAGCCTGAGGATGAAGCGGTCGCGGGCCGCCGCGGCGATCGGAGCGTCGAGATACAGCTGGACCCAGCCCTCGGAGCCGGCGTCGATGGCGTCGCCCTCCAGCACGATGGCGCGGGAGCCCACCTCCACCGTTCCCGTGTGCAGCGTGAGCTCGGCTCCGTGACGCAGCGGCCGTGGCGAATCGGCAAGCACGCGCACGCGCGCGTCCACCCTCCGCGTCGCGGGCAGCATGTCCGGCCGCGCCAGCACGTCGCCCCTCCTGATCTCGTTTCGATCGGCCCCGGTGAGGTTGGCAGCCACGCGGCTGCCCGGCGAGGCCACGTCGACCTGATGGTTGTGCTGCTGCAGCCCGCGGATCCTCACTCGATGCCCGCTCGGGACGAGCTCCAGGTCGTCGCCCACACCGATCGAACCGTCGACCAGCGTGCCGGTGACCACTGTGCCGAAGCCGCTCATCGTGAAGACGCGATCGATTGGGAGGCGCGGCCGGCCGAGGTCGGCGCGAGCCTCGGTGTCGTCGAGGATGCGATCGAGGGCGGCCGTGAGCTCGTCGAGACCCTGGCCGGTGACGGCCGACACGCCGATGATCGGCGCGTCTGTCAGCGACGTCGCTTCGATGGCGGCCTTGATCTCCTCGGTCACCAGCGCGCGCCACTGGTCGTCGACCAGGTCGATCTTGGTCAATGCAACAACTCCGCGCTTGACCTCGAGCAGGTCGACGATCTCCAGGTGCTCGCGCGTCTGCGGCCGCACACCTTCGTCGGCCGCGACCACCAGGATGACGGCGTCGAGGCCGTGCACCCCCGCGAGCATGTTGCGGATGAAGCGCGCGTGACCGGGCACATCGACGATCCCGACCTCTCTTCCGCTCGGCAGGCGCAGGTGCGCGAAACCGAGGTCGATGGTCATCCCGCGCCGCTTCTCCTCGGCGAGCCGGTCGGGGTCGATGCCGGTCAGAGCCGTGATGAGCGTCGACTTGCCGTGGTCGATGTGGCCGGCGGTGCCGATCACGAAACTCATCGGACGCTCTTGGCCGCCGCCTCCACCGCGTCGATCAGCACCTCGTCCTCACCTTTGAGCACGGTGCGCGGGTCGATGCAGCACGCGCCGTCCTCGATGCGCGCGATGACAGGCGGCTCGCCGCTTCGAAGCGCAGTCGAAATCCGCGACGCCGGTCCCGCGAGAGCCAAAAGGACGGTGGGCAATCCGTGGCCCGGCACAGAACCCCCGCCGACGGCGGACTCGCCGTCGATGAGCCGCACATCCACCCCGCGTTCCTGCAGCTTCACCGACCACATCGCCGCGCGGCGCCGCACGTCCGCGACAGGCGTGCGCAGCATCCGCTGCACTGGTATGTCGTCTCCGCGGCCGGCCAGCCGCTGCTTGATCGTCGCCTCCAGAGCGGCAAGCGTGAGCTTGTCGATGCGCACCGCGCGCGCGAGTGGATGGCGCGCCATCTTGTTGATTGCGTTGGCGCGGCCGAGCACGATCCCCGCCTGCGGTCCGCCGAGCAGCTTGTCACCGGAGAAGGTGACGACGTCGCAATGCGCCACGGAATCGGCCACCGTCGGCTCGCCGGCGATTGGTTCAGTGGCGCCGCTGCCGAGGTCGTCGATGAGCATGAGGTCGTGCCGGCGTGCGATCTCCTCCATCTCCCGGAGCGACACCGTTTCGGTGAAACCGCTCACGGTGTAGTTGGACGTGTGCAGGATCCGCCGATCTCGACCTGCTGGCCCCGCGACACGACGACCTCGCGGCCCTTGCACAGCGCGGTGAGCGCGAGCAGCACAGCGGCCGCGTTGTTGTTGACGACCAGCGCAGACTCGGCACCGAACAGGTGGATGAGCGGCGCGGCCAGGAGAGCAGCCCGCTCGCCACGCTTGCCAGTGGCCAGGTCCAGCTCGAGGTTGCTGTATGACGCGGCCACGGCGAGCGCGTCCAGCGCGGCGCGCGAGAGCGGCGCCCGTCCGAGGTTGGTGTGAAGGATCACGCCCGAGGCGTTGATCACACGCCGCAGGCGCGGCGCCGCCTCGGCACGGAGCCGCGTTTCCACCCGATTCAAGCGTTCCTCATCACCCGCGGGCTCTGCTCTGCGCTCGGCCTCCACCTGCGCGCGAATGGCCTCAATCACGCGCTCCCGGCCAAAGTCGGCGACGAGCGCCGAATACGCCGGCTGGTTGACGAGCGTGCCTACAGCAGGCAGGGCGCCAGCGCGTTGAACCCTGGGACTCCGTACCCCGTGCATGTGCCCAATGAGATTAGGCTCGCGGGCGTGAAGAAGGGCGACATCACGAGGCTCAGAACCGGCACCCTGAACACGCTGCCGATGAAGATGACGACGATGGCGCCGATCCAGATCTCGCGCCGGCGTGTGGACACGCTGAAAAAGAACTTCGGATTTCGGTTGCGAAAAAGCGCTTCCACTATGTCCCAGCCATCGAGGCCCGGGATGGGCAGCAGCTGGAACGCGAAGATCGAGACGTTGAGAAACCAGATCGCGAAGAGCAGGTAGGTCAGAATGCCGACCGGCGAGCTGATCGATGGCTCGTTGCCGGCGCCATGCAGCACGCGGAGGATCACGCCCACAATCACAGCCGCGACCAGGTTGGCGGCGGGCCCGCCCAGCTCGTAGAGGACCTTCTGCCCCATCGAGCTGATTCGGTTCGGCTGCACCGGCACCTTCTTTCCCCATCCGACCAGCGCGATGAAGACGGCGATCACGCCGAGCGGGTCAAGGAATCGCCGCGGATTCCAGGTGAAGTAGCCGAAGTACCTGACCGATCGATCGCCCAGCAAGTAGGCAGCCGCGGCGTGGCCCATCTCGTGCAGCGGGATCGCGATCAGCAGCGCCGGCACGAGCATGACCGCCGCGACGAGGAAAAGGCCGAGGCCGGTCAACCGACTACTCGATCGGGATCTTGTTGGCGGCGCGGGGCCGCCGCCTGACCGCGCTGCGCCGCACGGTCCGCCGGCTCGAGCCGACCCGCTCGGACGGGCCGGCGGTCACACGGTGCTCGTAGATGAGCACCAGCGCTGTGATGAGCTCACGCTGCGCGTTCAGGAGGTGCACCTGCGCCGATGGCGGGACCATGTCGGAAACGACGTTGCCCACGCGCGTGACCAGCTCATTGATGAGCTCGATGGCCCGCTCGCCGTCGCGGCTCATCGCTTGGCGTCCTTGCGCTTCGTGAACCGCACGCGAAGCTTGCCGTCGTCGATTGCGGCTCCGGCCGTGTCGCGCTGCGCGAGAACCCGTGGCAGCGAGATCTCGCGACGGTAGTTGCCTACTGTCACGTACAGCTCGCCGTTGTGACGGCTGAGGTCGACGTCGGAGCGCTCCAGGAACGGCACGTCCAGCGACAGCACGTAGTCGGCGCCTTCCTTCTGGATGCGCTGCGGGCTCGCGGTCACGAATCGCTCGGCTGGATCCTCATCGCCGTAGATCTCTTTGGCCATTCGCTGCAACATCGTCTCGCCCACCACCTCGGCGTCGAACAGCGGCACGTTGAAAATCGGAATGCCCGCGAAGGACTGCTCCACCTCGGCCTGGTACCGCTGGTGTATGCGCTGCCACTTCTTGAAAAGCTCGTCGTGCAGCTCGCCGGGAAGCAGCCTGTTCACGATCACGGCGTCGGTCACGTAGCCGAAGAGGCTCAAGTAGCTGAAAGCGCGCTTCGCCTCCTTGACGACCATCTTCTCGAGGTTGAGCACGATGCGTACCGTCGTGATGTCTGGGTCGGTGAGGACCTTGCGCATGCCGTCGAGGTCGAGCAGCAGGTCCTTCAGCGACGCGAAGATCTCGTCGCTCGGGAGCGGAATGTCCATGAGGGGCTGCAGCACCGGCCGCGCCATCTTCATCGCGCGCCGCTCCCATGGATACACCTTGTCCAGCCACCACCGCGCCGCATCCGGGAACGTGAGCAGCTGCAGCGTCTCGCCTGTGGGCGCGCAGTCGACGACAAGCACGTCGTGCTCACCGCGCTGGACGTAGTGCTTGATCCACATCAGCGAGGCGATCTCATCCATCCCGGGCGGGTTCGCGACCTCCTCGGCGATCACCTCGTCGAGTCCCTGCGTCGCAAACACCTCTACCACGTACTCGTGCAGCCTCGCCCAGTGGCGCTGCATCTCGTGCGCGCACGGCCTGAGTTTAGACGTGAGCCCGGAGACGACCCCTCAGGCCGTGGCCGAGCCTTACTTGATCAGCAGGGGGACGGTCACGGCGCCGGCGCCGAGCAGGACCACCATTGCCGCCGCCACCACCGCCAGCCGGACCAGGTCGTTCGTGAAGTACGGCACGCGGTCCAGGGGGATCGACGGGTCGACGGACTCGACGACCATGCGGCCGCCACGTCCTTTGAGGATGCGGTTGCTAGAACCGAGCGACATCTCTACAGCACGGACCGTCGCCTGGTCGCCGCCGACACGAGCCTGGGAGACGGAGCGCTGGGCGGTGACTGAGCCGCCGCCGACGGGCGCCGACGCCTTTACGGGCGGGCGGTACCGCGTGCGGGACTTGCGGCGGGACTTGCGACTCACGAAAAAGGAGTCTACCTAGAGGCGCGGCCGGAAAGCTTCGCCGAGAGGTTCGGCGATCCAGGGGCCGCCTCCCGCTACTGCGTCGCGGGGACCCCAGTGGAAAGCTCCGAGCAGCGGAACGAGCGCATCAGATCGACTGCGTGAGCGAGCAGCACAACCGCTGGGCCCCCGCGCGCAGCGCGGGAGGAAGTGGGGCCGCATGGGCGCCGAAGATCCGGCGACGCCTTTTCGGCCGCGCCTCTTGCCCAGGGACAAGGCAGGCGGTGGGGTGGGACGTGGAACGGGTGCTCCGCCTGCCTGTCTTTGGGCCTTGGGACTCAACCTACTGGGTTGTGGGCTACGACATGTTGTGTCCCAGTAGGAGTTATAACCCCGAATGTAGCGGCTGTCAAGCCTTTACACGTCTCCGACCGGCTCCGGCTGGACGCGCAGGCGGATGGGCCCGGACAGGATCCAGACCCCGGACAGCAGGCTGACGGCTATGCCGACGTAGATCGCGGGCAGCACGCCATAGACCGTGCCGATGGTGCCGCCGATGAATGCGCCGATCGGGATGGTGCCCCAGATGATCGTGCGCACGGTGGCGTTCATGCGGCCCTGCACCCGGTCTGGGGTGATGGCCTGGCGCAGGCTCACCTGGGTGATGTTGTACACGGGGTTGACCCAGCTGCCGACGAAGAACGAGGCGATCAGCAGCGGGACCGCGAACCCGTACTGGGCGAGTGGGACCAGGATCAGCGAGAGTCCGCCCGCGGCGATGCTGATGAACAGGGTGGGACCGACCCCGATGCGCGCGGTGATCCACGACGCGCTCAGTGCACCAAGCAGGCCGCCAACGGCGCCCGCGGCGAAGACCACACCGATGACACCGGGCGTCAGGTGCAGGAAGCGGTAGGCAAAGATCAGGTAGACGGCGAACACCATGTTTCCGCCGAGGTTCGACGTCGCGGTGCTGCCGGCGATGCGCGATATCGTCGGGTTGCCGAGCACGAATCGGATCCCCTCCAGCATCTCGGAGAAGAATCCGCTGCGGCCTGCCTCAGATGAGGGCTTCGGCGCGGGCTCAGGCCGGCGGATCCACCACAACGACAGGACCGACACGAGAAACGATGTCGCATCGAGTGCGACCGCGCGAGCCGCACCCACGAGCTGGATGAGAAACCCGGCGAGCGCGGGGCCCACCATCTGCGCGACAGATCCTGTCACCTGCAGCTTGCTGTTGCCTTCGACGAGGTCCGACCGCGAGATGATCGCGGGCAGGTACGACTGATAGGCGACGTCGAAGAACACTGTGCCGACGCCGACCAGCAGAGCAACGACGTAGAGCTGCTCCATGCTCAGCTGCCCGAGCACGTAAGCCACCGGCACGCTGCCGAGCGCGACCATGCGCAGCAGGTCGCAGATGATCATGATCGGGCGGCGGCGGATCCTGTCCGCATACACGCCCGCTATGAGGCCGAGCACCGGAAACGCCAGGAACTGAAGAGCCTCGAGCAGCCCGACCTGAAACGGTGTCGCGCTGAGGGTGAGGATCGCAACCGTCGGCAGCGCGAGAAGGCTCACCTGGCTTCCGAGCTCGCTGATGCCCTGGCCCCACCAGAGCTTCATGAACTCGCCGTCTCTCCACAGATTGGGCTGGAACACGGCTTCCTATGATGCCGACTTCATGAACCTGAACCGAGGTGAGCGAAAGGCCGGATTCATTCCGGCCGTCTCGCATGCTCTACAAGGGCCCACCCCGCACGCTTTGACTCGGTGGGGGTTCCACGGGGGAGGTCGATTGACCTCACCCGTGCCCTCAGACCTCTGTGGTCAGCTCCGCGTACTCCTCTTCGCTGATCAGGTCTTCCAGCTCGCCGCGATCCTCCAGGCGCACCTTGACCAGCCAGCCGGATCCATATGGCTCGGCGTTCACGAGGTCTGGATTTTCGAGCACATCGGAATTCACCTCGACCACCTCGCCGCTGACCGGCGCCTCGAGCGGCGAGGATACGTCGTCGGACTCCACGTGCCCCATGCGGCGCTTCGCGCGCAGCACATCGCCCAGGTCGGGCAGGACCAGCGTGGTGATGTCCCCCATCTGGTCCTGGAGGTAATCACTCAGGCCCAGCACAGCGAAGTCGTCGTCGATCCTCACCCACACGTGGGCGCCGCTGAACCGGAGCTGGGACATACCGGAATAATGCGCCCGCGCCGTTAAGCGCAGTGTGCGATTCCTTCTATTGATTGCAGTTGTGGCTGTCCTCGCCTGGCTGGGGAGCCTGCTCTGGCAGATGCTCCAGTCGACGGGAAATACGTTTTAGCGCCCGACTCGGAAGAAGACCACGTCGCCGTCCTGCACCCTGTAGTCGCGTCCCTCGATGCGCAGCTTTCCGGCTGCGCGAAGCGCGTCCATGGACCCCGCAGCAACGAGCTCGTCGACCGACGTGACCTCGGCGCGAATGAAGTGCTTCTCGAAGTCGGTGTGGATCTTCGCCGCCGCCTGTGGCGCGGGTGAGTCTCGCTCGCACGGCCATGCCCTCGCCTCTGGCTCGCCCGCGGTGAAGTACGTGATGAGGCCGCCCGCCTCCCACACCGCGCGCGCGATGCGACCCAGGCCTGACTCGTCGATGCCGTAGCTCGCGCGCATCTCCTTCTCTTCGGCCGGGTCGAGCTCGGTGAGCTCGGCCTCGAGCCGGGCGGAGAGGACGATGGCCGGCGCGCCTTCCTCGTTGGCGATTGCCATCACCTTCATGGCGCCTTCGCCGCCGGACGGAAGCAGCTCGTCGGCGACGTTGGCCACGTACACCGACGGCTTCAGCGTGACCGGAAAGATCGAGTTGAGCAGCTTGCGATCATCTTCCTCGAGGGCGAGCGTGCGCAGCGGCTTGCTGTTGTCGAGGTGGGCCTTGGCAGCGGTAAGGACCTCCGCTTCGCGCTGTGCGTCCTTCTTCCCTGCCCGCGCCTCCTTGCCAACCACGTCGAGGCGTTTTTCGATCGATGTCAGGTCGGCGAGCACAAGGTCGAGGGTGAGCTCGTCGAGCTCCTTGACCGGCTCGGGGTCCGGACCGAAGCAGCGCGCGACCTTCACGAGAACGTCGGCCTGGCGCGCAAATGCGACGCGCTGCGCGCGGCTTCCGGGCGGCGTGTCCTCGACGCGCACCTGGGCCGGCGTGGTCTTCTTCGGGTTCACCGCCTCGGCCAGCCGCTGCAGCCGCTCGTCCGGCACGTCAACCATGCCGACGCCGTCGGCGCCGCGCCCGGCCGTCAACGCATTGAACAGCGTGGTCTTGCCCGAGCCCGCGGGCCCGACGATGGCGACGCTGACCGGCAATTACTCGACGTCCAGGTCGAATGCTTTGTGCAGGACGCGGACACCCTTCTCGACCTGGTCGCGCGAGACCAGGCAGGTGATGCGGATCTCGGACGTGCTGATCATCTCGATGTTGATCCCCGCCTCGGCGAGCGCACGGAACATGCGGCCGGCGATGCCGGGCATGCCGAGCATCCCGGTGCCGACGATGGAGAGCTTTGCGATTCCGCCCGCGGACGACACGCGGCGCGCGGCCACCTTCTTGGCTGCGGCCCGCACCAGCTTCTCCGCGGCTTTCAGGTCCGACTCAGCCACCGAGAACGTGAGGTCGGTGCGACCGGAATGGCCGACGTTCTGGACGATGACGTCGACCGAGATGCCCGCCGCCCCGAGCGGCTCGAAGATGCTCGCGGCCACGCCGGGACGGTCCTTCACGCCGAGGACTGTGATCTTGGCGACGTTCTTCTCTTGCGCGATGCCGCGCACGCGCTGCCTGTCTTCCATCGGAACCTGACCGACGATCATCGTACCCACGCGATCGTTGAAGCTCGACCGCACGTGGATCGGCACGCCGTAGAGCTCACCGATCTCGACCGCACGCGGATGCAGCACCTGCGCGCCGCCC
>WNFW01002194.1_pt1 | contig 13305 bp, 15 predicted proteins | sample 5400131 | NCBI WGS metagenome assembly WNFW01 (sample SAMN13153362, study PRJNA577476) | soil metagenome | isolation source: 20 cm soil or saprolite under grassland replicate 1 | place: USA:California | collected 2016-06-15 | reverse complement strand
ATGCTTTTGGCACTTGTACTCGGAATACTGCGCTTGGGCGGGGAGACCAACCACCCCGCATTGGCCATTGCCTGCAGTAGTGGCCCGACCGCGTAAACACAATTGAGCGGCGTTACATACCTTTCGAGGGAGGCGCCAAGCGCGCTTGCCATGGGGCACAGACGCTCAAGGGACATCTGGCATTTCTCGTCGTCTAGCCAGAACGAGAAATCGCCCGTGCCATCGGCCCGAAAGTCGAAATCCACCGCTGAGTCGTCGCGTTCGCAATGCGATTCCAATGCTATAGCCTCAATCGTGGTACGTCAACCTGATAATTCCCAAAAAAATACGGGTAGGTTGGGCGACCCCCTTCGACGTCGTCGAGGTGCTCGATCATCTCGTCCTCAACCGGGGCAAGCCGAAGAGCCATCCGGGTCCGTCTCAACGCCATCCGATTCTCCTCGTTGGCTGGGGCCCGCCATGTTTCCCTGAGCAACTTTAATCAAAGTTGAAAAGATTTCTTAAGATTTCCCGCCGATCTTTAACAGATGTCCGGAATCACGCCAGATCAAACCGCGTCGATGATCGCTGTAGGGGTAGGAGCAGCATTCTTAATCGGAGTGGTCGCCGTGGCGATTTGGGTTCTTCGGCAGTAGCCCGCGGACTTCGCCGTGAGCTTCAGGGAAATGCCGGAGCACTCAGCAATGTGCTCAGCGACACGATTGTTAGGATTACCAGTATCAGCAGCAAGAGCCGGGCATCCCCCGTCATGCGCCTTATCCCTGATAGAGCGCCGACAGGGCATCGTAAAATGGTTTAAATTCAGTAACGGGGTACGGGAGCGGTATGGGCGGAAAGCAGCGAGCCATGTTGCTCGTCAATTTGACATTCTTGAAGAAAAGCCCCGCCGTCATCAGCGGGACTGCTCGAGTAAGCGGGGCCAAGTCTGTTGGGACTTGTCTTCTCCCTCCCTGGCTGGACATCGCTCGCAGCGAGATCGATTGTCCGCCTGAGCCCGGAAGCGACGCCAGCAAGCGCTAGACGGCCGACCATCGGTATGCAGTTCATGGTGTCACCGACGGCGGTCGCGTAACCAAAAGCTCAGCCACAGCATCACGGACGACGCAAGCTTAGAGCAAAAGCATATAACCAGTGCGGGCCGTTTTGAACGGCAGATTTTTCTGTTTGGTCAGTCTGCCGGCGAGCCGCCGCCGAACCTCCCGAACTTGTAGGCCCCGGGACCGTTTTAGCCGGGAGAAATACACCTATCTGGCCGCCGATGACCGCGCTTCAGAGCCGAACCATTTGGATCGGAACTCATAGAACCGGCGTGAGACTGCATCCCTCCATGTGGGACGCCTTCGAAATTGCTGAACGGCAAGGTAAGACGGTTCACGACGTGCTTTTCGAGATCGACCGGGCCCGAGGTGAAACGAGCCTATCGACGGCCATCCGCGTCTGCATAGTCGAATTCGTCCGACAAGGACCGAGGCAGGAAAGAGGCCGCCTAGAACCCTCACTGACCCGGAAAAGCAATCGGGGGCCGGTTAGCGCGCGCCGGGTGGAGTGCCCGATTCGATAGAGCCCGGCGCGCGCGTGAGCGAAAAGTGGTCACCGGGAAAGTGCGGCTACGGTGGATTTGCGAAGGCCAACCCACGAGCACCGAGGACCCGATCACCGAGGACAGAATGACGCTGCTGGAGCTGTTGCGGAAGAGCGGCGACGGTGATTTTCTGCGAGCCGTGGCGGAGTCGGTGCTGCAGATCCGGATGGAAGCCGATGTCCAAGGCCTTGATCGGCGTCGGCCGGCACGAACGCACCGGCGATCGGCTCAATTACCGGAGCGGCTATGGCGAGCGCAGCCTCGACACGCGCCTCGGCTCACTCCAGCTGCGGATTCCCAAGCTGCGCCAAGGACATCTCCGTAACGCGCTGGCCCACGTGCCAAAGCCAGCACACCACGGTCGCCGCCGCGATGCGGCAAGCCTTCCTGCAGGCCGATGCCAAGGCCGCGTCCAGACTTGGCGACACGTCGCCGATCAGCTGCGCGCACGCTGGCCCAAGCTCGCCACGCTGATAGATGACAGCGAGCACATGTTCTCGCTTACATGACTTTCCCCGAGCGAGCATCGCACCAAATTGCGCTGGACACCAACCCGCTCGAACCCACTCAACAAAGAGGTTAAGCGGCGGGCCGACGTCATCGGCATCTTTCAGAACGAGGCGAGTATCACTCCCATAAACGGCGCCGTGCTTCTCGGGCAAAATGTGAACGGCTACTGCAGCACCGTTACATGCAGATCGAGGGCATGGCCGAACTTACACCGCCGCTGATCGGTCAACTGCTTGGGTTTCGAGCGCAGCGACCTGTCGGTACGTGTTCACCCGATCGCGGACGCATTAGACGCAGTCGAGCCACAGAGAGCCGCTCGCGTTGCGATAGCGGCGGGCATCGTGGCGCAAGTGGCCGTGCTTGCAGCGGCGCGCGCGCATTTGTGCCAACCATTCGCGTTCGGCTGCGGTGAGTTTCATCGGGGCTCGCCGACTACAAGGCCACGCATGCTGGGCGGGGCCGGCGTTCCCCGGGAGTGTGTAACCGCTCCAGGCGCCGGCCCCTTGCGGCGGCTGTAAGGGGGAAACCGCCACTTCGTTATGGGTACACCGGATTTAAATGAAGGACATCTCGAAAGAGAGTTAACCGGTCGCAGCTCGGGTCAGCTGTAGGTGGTCGGCGAACGGCGCGCCGGGGCTGGCTCGGCTTGCCCCAACGACAGGTCTCAAAATGTCGTTGAGCCTTAAGGCCAATGTCGGCAGCGGGCCGCGAGCTCGCGGTTCCGTTGCGCGACAACTTTATCCTGCGGCAGCGTCTGTAATGTCGGGTGGATAAATTCCCCACTGGGCTTTCTTTGCAGCCATCCCCGGATCCAACCTGCTCGTCAGTTGATGGGGCATGTCATCAGTCGGTCCAGTCACGTCTGCATCCGAGCGACCGAATGGGGGCGGCAGGCTACCCTTATTATGCAGAACGAAGTTGCGGGTCTGCTCCAGATCGAGAGGCGTTATGTCGATTGCCTCTGCGTGGCCATTGACAACGGCAGCGTAAAAGGCCGGATCTTGGTCATCGCCAGTAATCGGCTGTGATGCATTCCTGTTGACCACCACCCCGCCCGTAAGCCGATCGAAGCCATGCTTCATCTGGTATTCAAGGTCAGAAAGAGGCGGCAGATCGGCTTTGCGAAGACCAACTCTCGCGATCAGGTAGCGGTAGACGACGCGCCGTTGTTCTTCGTCCATCGGTATCGCCTTGTTTCTGATGGCTCTGCGCTTCGTTGAACGGAAGAGAAGTCGAGGCCGACACGCGACGAGATGACTTTTCCTGAGCGTCGATCTCCTGGTTCCGCAGCAAGCCAGACGAAGGGTCGGTGAACGGAATCAAAGAAGGGTTAACGGACGGGCACTCTTTCAAAGTCTTCGGGCGCTCGATTAACCTGGGAATAAAAGGTGGCGAGACTTGGAAGATTACAGGTGTAATCAGGGGATTGTGGACGCGAGAAGAAAGCGCCGGTCTGGATCAGCTGCGTTGAACCCAGAGGCGGGACCGCGCTTCTCGGTGATGGGGCGGGGAGCAATCGCCTTTATTATCCATGTTACCAGGGCGGTACCGCCGCGTGGTAAATAGCCCTGCTAACTGCATCCGTTAACCCACCGAGCCACTGATCCTGTGAGAGTCTCCCTCGCGATCGGATTTTCGCGATTTACCTGAATGTGACGGATTTTTAGCTATTATCTCGGTACAGTCGCAGCGGTGCTCCTCGCCGGATTGTTTCCATGTCCCAGCCCGCTGTTGCCGCCTTCCTGCGCGATCCGGTAACGGTATCGCGCAAGGACCTGATTGAGCATTACCGCGCACAAACCGCTCGCTATAAGGAATTGGCCGAGCGTCAAAACCGATCATCAATCCACGACGGGCTCGTCAACCTCGCCCGGCAATGCGCTGCAATGGCAGACGCTCTAGGATCGCCTAAGGCGGATCAGAGTCTTAAGCTTACGGAAGCCGAAGTCCTCATTCTGTTCAACGAAGTGACGGCCGGGCGAAAATCTGAGATGAGCGTGCTGGCGGAAAAATCTGAGACGAGTGTGCTCGGTAAAGTGCAGTCACTCGTGTTAACAGCTGTTCCACCTCACGAGCTCTCACTTGACGAGATCCTTCAGAAGGTTCAGCGCGATATCGCCGAAGGGGGGCCGGCTACGAACTAATAGCGACGGCTTTTATGAGTTGGCAGGCTGCAATCGTGTCACGGCGGTTTCGAATTGGCCGGGAAGTTGCAGGAAGTTGCGTCGCGCACGAAGGGCGCTCTTCAGCGTCGGCATGTCTTTGTAGTGCGCTGCCATGGCGCGGTACCCGCAAAGAGATCGTGCGTAGGAACCGTGATCGGCTCGCGCAGAAACAATGGTGTGACGCGCTCACGATTTCCTTAGGTTAATCGGCTCCGCTTTTCATTCTTTAAATATCCTGCGCCCTCCGTCGGTTTTGAGGCACGTGCACTGGGCGGATGGGTCGCTGTAACTCCGATTTAATCATCGCCTATCCATTCTGGTTCTCAAAATTTCTCGGGGCGATCAAATGCAGGTTGGCGAGCTGAAACAAGATGAAAAGGACCTGGTATGGCGATACGCTCACTGCGCTGGGCTATGGCGCAGAAAACAGCACCGCACCTTCGCTAGCTTGGAAAGTGATCTGAGAGCAGGTTACGAGGTAGTCGCCGACGGGATCACGGTTGGCGAACAAGCGAGTGAGCCGATCATACTCAGCGACGCCAAGGATCCGGAGTTTTTCGCGGCGATCTTCAAAAACGATAATAGCGCGATCCCCGAGGTGCGGGCGCTCGACCTCGAGCGTCTTCGTGGATATGTTATCAGTGGCGAGGGGGAGTTGCCTATGCCGCCGCCGCGGCTAACAAAGCCGCCACTTGATGCTGAATGAGCCACTCGCCGAAAAAATCGCGCTGTCGGCGCTCGCCCATGCGGCGCTAGCGCCATTGGCGGCTCAATGTCGCGCGGCTGTGCGCACCGGACGGCTCGCCGACGGCTTGCGGCGGTGATGTTAGAGATTACCGAGGCTGCCGAAGAGGCATGCCTCGGGGCTGAAGGAGAGCGGAAATTTCTACGCTTTTGGAGATTTTCGTGAACTTTCCCGTGAACGCGCGCCTATCACCCTCGGCTCTGGACGAACGGCGACCAGGATTCTCACAAAACTGCGCAACTGGAAGAGATTGGCTACAGCTTTCAGGGCCCGGGCGCCATACCGGTCGTAATCGCGTTCTCAGGCGACAAATTCATCGGCGGAAAGCTGCTTGTAGCCTTGACACACTTCATCGAGCGCCACTTGGCCTGCGCGCACAACAATGAGGACCGCTGCCTTGCGCTGCGTCGCCCATCGGTCCGTCTCGCAGAGGCAACCCAGGGGCAGCGCCCAATGGATCGCCTGCGGCTGCGGGTGTAAGGCTCGCGATCTCAGGTTCCACGTGAGGTCCCCCCGATTTCGCGGCGATTTTAATCCGATTATTTTGCGGATTGATTAAGGGTTTTGCGAAGCGCTACATGGTTGTACCAGACCGCGACAGGAGCCGAGTGATACGCGCTACACTGTCCGGGGCTCACAAGCTCGGGGTTACGATGCGAATTCATCAGTGGTAGGATTGCTCCCTCTAGATGCAGCTTCCCGCCGGCGCGTTTCGCCTGTCGGCTTGTCTGTCAGCGCGCGCTCCGGAACTGGAATCCCATGGGTGTCGGTCCGTCCCGCACCACCGCCCAAAACAGTGTGATCACCGCCGCACCTGGAAGTCACCGCTATGCACGTCAATGGGCGCGACCATGGACCATGCGTCGCCAGGTGCGAATGGCCTGATGGTAACTCGTAGACCATTTTAACAGTCTCACTGCCCTCCGACTCAGATGCCCTTCGCCAGACGGGAGCTCGCTTCTAATAGCAAAAGCCTCTTTTCGAAAAGTTGCTCATGTATATCCTCTAGTCCACGTCCCAGTATCGCAATCGAATAGAGCATGCTCTCGCCTGTCTTCCGGACGTCTTCTAGGGTATTATTAACCTGGTCGATATGTTGAATGCGGGCCGCAGACTCGTGCTGGACTACGTTCCGGAGATCATGTAGGTCATTACTCCGGCCTTCGGCCATACTCTCAAGCGAGAGAAGTCGGCTACTCCAGTCCCGGAGCACGGTCTCAAGCAACAAAAGCCGTTGGGTACGCTCGTCCATTGTGCGCTCCAAGGAGGAGAGGCGTTGTCCTATCGTCTCGACGAGCGATGATTCAATCCGTCGGAGCTGTGATCGCAGCTCCCCCATTGATGCTTCCAAAGTGAAGAACCAGCTCTCCTGCGTTTCAACTACCTCTTTTATCGTTATGTCGGCTTTGTTCATCGAATCCGCTTCAAGGTGACGCGACAGCAGAGTCCGGGTGTGATGCGGAATATCCGCCCTCTGGTTAGCCAGTGCGGCGGCAGCTTGAGAAAATGAGGACCAACAATGTACTAGCTTTGATTTTGAATTAAGGGACCACTCCAACGAGCTGACGCGCCGATCGGCCACTTCACCATCATTAAAACTCAGAATATTTGGGCCATATCGAATAACGCGCACATTACCGATACGGGGCAGTTCCTGTCGTCCGACCCTCTTGAAATCGTCACGCGAGACATCGAGCGTGAAGCCGCGCAGATCACCTGAGGTGTCTACTCCACGGCGGTCCTCTTGGAGCGGCTTAGCGAGGAATTTGGTATCAACAGGTCGGCGAAATCGGCGGTCGAATTCCTCGTTCATCGTCTGAAATAGCTGAAACCATGAGCGAGGCTCGACGAAGATATCCAGATGTTGCCGGATTTCTCGGCTCAGACGATCGCGAAGCTCATTAAATTGGCTTATGAATGCATCGTGGTCTGTGTTGGTGAACCCGAATTCCGTCATCTTCGAGACGGAGCTATTCAGGATGTTGAGGATGATTCCGTTTCGGCGTTGCGAGATCAGTTCCGAAATCCCATACGCATTCGATACGATTGGAATGCAACCTTGACCCATAGCCCGGAGAACTGAAGAAGTGTGCAAATCAATGCTAGGCAATAGAAAGAAATGCGCGGAGGCAAGCAACCGGTCCAGTGTATGCTCAGATAACCAACCACTTATCCAGATTATATTATCGCGGTTCCTATAGAGAATTTCGCGCACGCTCTCATGTTTTAGGATCGATTCGCCCAACCCCCAAGGCTCGGAAAACAGTCGTTGAGCATGGCTCCCGACGAAGAGTAGCTTGGCACCAGGGCGTTCGCGTCGCACGATATCCAATATCTGGATGGCAAAAACGCCTCCGCGGAGCACGAGCGAATTCGGGTCTTGGTGGGCCGAATTATTGAATATGAAGATGGGGGTTTCGTCGCTTCGAGCCTTTCGGATATACATATCAGCCGCGAGCGGGAGATATCGCAATTTCCGTCGAATCTTGTCTAATTGAAATGTAGCGGCGAACTCCGCGATCGTACTTTTCAGGTGTGAAAAAATTCCCAAGCAGTGGTCCGATTCGAATATCTCTCGATAGATCGGCAGAATGTTTGATATGAGCTCGCTGTCAAATTCCTGACCCTGAAAACCCATCGGCATAAAAACCGGAGGTATCGACTCACAATGAAAGAAAAATGGCCTCTTCGCAGTAGTGAATGGTATCGTATGATGAAATTCGGCAGCAGCAGATAGTCTGCTGCTAAAAATAAATTCCTGGATACTGAAGAATTCTCGTGCTTTTTCAAGTTCGAAAACTCTTCCAAACCCATGCTCTAGATATTGAGTATTACTAGAATCTTCGCGATACCTCGGCGATTGGCGCAGCTCTTTTGCCCATGGCGGCCGGACAAAACGAACGCTAGTTTGGGTTTCTACCCATTTCCTAAACAGCGGATGAAAATTGTTCATCGGCTCGTATGAGCCTAGGTTCCAAGGCAACAACACCGTTGGAAGACCGCCGGTGGCCGAAGCATTTCGGCTCTGCGCCACGGGCTTGCTTATTCCAACGCGCGCTAAGCTCTTGCTGACGGCGCGCCGCACACGCAGACGCGCCTGCTGCCCTCTTGTAGCATTCTGTCCTTCAGTCTTGGACAACTTTGCACCCGCACGATATACGTTTAAGAAACGGCATCGAGGCAACCTCTGAACCCACCTGTACCTCAGTACTTAGAGTGCCGCGCCCAAGGGTGCAGGTAGAACGCGGTACACGGTAGACATGCCCAATGTGATTGTACCCCCCCCTTATGTGCTCGTCCAACTTCCCCTGGTTCGATCAATGACTGCTAATGGGATGGACTGAAGCGGCTGTTTCCCCCACTGAGCTAGCCTTTAACGCGCTAGCGAACAGGAGAAGCAGCATGAAGCCGAAAACGGACCTCTAATACGGCGTCACTGGCGGTCGTCGGCGTCGATATCGGCAAGGAGGTTGTTCATATCGTCGGGTTGGGGGTCGACGGGAAGATTGCCTTCCGGAGAAAGATCAGGCGATTGGGTCTCGAAGACGCGTTCCAGCGGCTGCCACCGTGCATCGTTGGTATGGGAGCCTGCTTGAGCGCGCATTTTGTCAGCAGAGTGCTCCGGGCGTTAGGACACGAGCCGCGGATCATCCCGGCGATCTACGTCAAACCGTTTAGAGGGACAGAAGAACGACTACAACGATGCCGAGGCAATCGCCGAGGCGGCGTTGCGACCGAACCTGCGCACGGTCCGAGAGAAGAGCCAGGACCAGCTCGACCTGCAGGCCTGTCATCGCGTCCGGTCCCGATTAGTCTCCCGGAACAGCGACGATCAACCAGATCCGAGCCTTTCTTATCGAGCAGGGCATCGCCGTCAGGGCTGATGCGCGTACCCTTCGCAACTCGCTCTTCGCGATATTGGAGAACCGAAAGGACGAGATATCGCCACGAACGGCCAAGCTGATCCTCGGCCTTTACGAGGACTGGTGCCATTTGGACAAGCGAGATCGAAGAACTCAGCCTTGGCGAGGCGATGTGCCGGCGGCTGATGAGTGTGCCTGGTATCGGGCCGCTGATCTCGACCGGCATTGCAGCTGCGATCAACACCGGCGAAGCTCTGAACGCGGGCGCGACTTTGGCGCCTGGCTCGGCCTCGTGCCTGATGCCGAGGGCCTACTTCGGGTCGAACTCAGCCGGTTAGATTGCCTCGCCGGAAGGTCCGACCACGCCGCGAAGTCGGTCATTCGCCGCGCTTAGGCCGCCGGTACAACGCCCAATCGCCCGGCGGGGAAGGGATGAAATCCGGCATCGCCTCTAAGAGTATATTTTCCTCGATCTACTCTGCGCCGTGGCCCCCTGAAATTCCTTCAGGAAAGCTAGAGTCTGGCCTGTCGCCTCGAATTTTTTGAGCCGTTCTTCACGACAAAGGAGGTCGGTTCTTCACGGCAAAGGAGGTCGGAAAAGGGTCTGGACTTGGCCTTTCGCAGGTTTATGGCTTCGCCAACGAGTCGGCGGCCATGTAACGATCCGCCGCAGCGAGGTCGGGAGGGGTACTACGGTCAGACTGTACCTGCCAAAATGCCATTGGCGGAATTTGAGAACCGACCCGCGCCAGCCATCGCGCAACCAAGCAGCAGCGGAATGGTGTCGATGACGATGAGGCCGTGCTCGCAACAGCCAAAGAAACTGTCGGGGATCTGGGTTATCGGGTCCTGTCCGGAGCCGCTTCAGATCCTGAAGGGTTTCGGACAGATTGATCTTCTATTCTCTGATATCGTGATGACCGGGAAAATCAACGGTATTCAGCTGGCCGCGCATCGTCGCGAGCAGCTCGCGGCGAACCTTCGAGAATTCATAGATAGGAAAGCAGCGGAGAAGCTGCCGTATTAGGACGTGCTACAAAAACTAGGAAGGGGGAGTGATCGTAATGGCCCGGTCATCGCCATGTAAGGTTCTGGCTGTTATGGCGTTTATTGTATACGCGCCGCCTTGGCGACCATTGCTCGCTCAGCAATCACAGGCTGTGAATCGCGGGGTTGTCGAAATCGAGACCTCAGGCAGCGCCGGCATGTCGGTCCGGCTGGTCGAAGATCTCGCGAATCTAGTCGACGACGGAGCGACCCGGCGGGTCCTGCCCGTGGTTGGCAAAGGGGCGCTGCAGATTCTGGTTGATCTCAAGTACCTGCGCGGCATCGACATGGCAATATTGCCAATCGATGTGCTCGAGTACGCTAAAGCGGAACGACTGTATCCCGGTATTGAATCGTCTCTGACCTACATCACCAAGCTGCATAACGAAGAGTTTCACCTGCTCGCTCGTCCGGAGATTCGGGATATTTCACAGCTCAAAGACCGCAAGGTAAACGTCGATCTCCGGGGGAGCGGAACCTCGATTACAGCAGCTCGGCTCTTCGAGATGTTAAAAATTCCAGTGGCCGTGACGAACGACATCCAAGAAGTCGCGCTGGATAAGCTGCGTCGGGGCGAAATCGCCGGCCTCGCGTTTGTCGGTGGGAAGCCTTCGCCCGTTTTCGCATCTCTGAAGAGGGACGAGGGCATTCACTTTCTGGCCATTCCCGTGAACGCGGAAATAGCGGTCGCTTATACTCCGACACGCCTGTCTGGGGCAGATTATCCCCAGATAATTGCACAGGATAAGCCTGTTGAAACGATTGCAGTTGGTAATGTACTCGCGGTCGCCGAACTTCGTCAGATGGCGGAGCGGTCCCGTAATGTGGCAAATTTTGTCGACATTTTTTTTACCGGGTTTCAGTCGCTGCTGGCGCTCGGTCATCACCCAAAATGGAACGAGGTAAACCTCGCAGCCGAGTTGCCGGGTTGGCGCCGGTATGCTCCTGCGGACCAATGGCTACAGCGTAACATGCAAATCGCCAAAACGCCGAGCCCGGAGATGCTACGAACGATGTTCTCCCGCTTTGTTGATGAGCGTCGGCAGGCAATTGGGGGCGCAGCTATGACGCCGCAAGACAAGGACGCCTTGTTTCAGCAGTTCCAATCGTGGCAGCGGGAGCAGGCCCGGTGACTGGCGGTTTGGACAGGGTGCCGGCTCACGGCCGGAATCCCTGGAGGGTGACATTCGGCTTAGCCTCGCCGATGACCTTAGGGCGGAAATTATTTCTCGTCGGCGCTATTGCTTTTGCTGCGGCTATATTCGTCCCACAACCGGCGGGCGCGGAGGTCGCGCCGAAGCGTGGCGGTGTGCTGGAATTTGCCTCGACGGTGGAGCCTGGAAATTACGACTGTCACGGCAACACCTCGTTTGCGTTTCTGCACCCGGTTGCGCCGCATTATTCGACGCTTCTCAAATTTGATACCGGCAATTATCCGCAGGTCGTCGGCGACCTGGCGCAATCCTGGGAAGCCTCGCCAGACCGGCAGACTTATACGTTCAAGCTGCGACCTAACGTGTTGTTCCACGACGGCTCGCGTCTGACCTCGGCCGATATCAAGTCGAGCTACCAGCGCATTGTGCATCCGCCCAAGGGCGTCACCTCCTCGCGTCAGGTCGATTTCGGCGCGATCGGCGGGATCGAAACACCCGATCCGCTGACGGTTATTTTTCACCTGCAATGGCCGGACGCCGCGATGCTAGCGAATTTTGCCTCGCCCTGGAACTGCATCTATAGCGCGGGCAAGCTCGCCGAGGACCCACAATTCCCGAAGACCCATATCCTCGGCAGCGGCCCCTTTGTGTTCCTCGAGCACAAAAAGGGTGAGAGCTGGACCGGCCGGCGCTGGGAGAAGTATTTCCAGCCCGGCAAGCCTTATCTCGACGGGTACCAGGTCGATTTCATGCCGGGGCCAGCGATCATGAAGGCCTACGAGGGCGGCCGCATCATGGCTGAATTCCGCGGTGTCACGCCGACCCAGCGGGACGAGCTCGTCGAGAAATTGGGCGACCGCATCGCGACAAGCGAGAGCCCGTGGCTGTCCAACCTGCTCGTCGTGTTCAACACGAACAAGAAGCCGTTCGACGATGCGCGCGTGCGGCGCGCGTTGTCGTTGGCGCTCGACCGGTGGGGCGCGGCCGAGCGGCTCCAGGGCTCAACCTTTCTCAAATATGTCGGCGGACTGATGCGGCCCGGCGCGAACCTGGCCCTGTCGGAAGCCGAACTCGTGAGCCTGCCTGGCTTCTCGCGCGACGTCGCCGCAGCGCGCGTCGAGGCGAAGCACCTCCTCGCTGAGGCCGGCGTCAAGGAGATCGCGGTCACGCTCCTTGTGCGCGACATTCCGATCCCGCATTACGCCGGCGCCGATCTGTTGGCGCAGAGCTGGAAGGAAATCGGGATCAATGTGACGCAGGACCGCCGCAACATCTGGGAGTGGCAGAAGGTCGTCGACGCTCGCGACTTCGACATTGCCCTCGACTTCTCTGGCGATTTCTATGATGACCCTACCTTTCAACTGACCAAATATGTCTCGAACGATCTTTCGCCGGTCAATTTCGCCGGGTCCACCGACCGTTTTCTCGACGCGCTCTATGTGGCCCAGGCCATGACCACTGATCCCAGGCAACGCGCCAAGATGGTGCATGACTTTGAGCGACATGCACTGACGGAGGCCTACACGGTGCCGCTGCTGTGGTGGGACCGCATCGTCGCGACCTCCTCCAAGCTCAAGGGCTGGAATATCACGCCCAGCCACTTTCTTGGCCAGGATCTCACCGACGTCTGGTTAGACAAGTAAAGCCGGCGCTGTTTCGCGTGGGTAGACCGAGAGCTGGGTCAACCCAGGCCGCTGAACACAAGATGCAATGGAGGGACTATAAAGGCTATGAGACGATTTCCGCTGCTGTACGCGGCTGTTGCGCTGGTCGCGCTAGCAGTCGCGAGTCCAGTAAACGCGCAAACGAAGGGGGGCGTGCTCCGGGTATTTCAGTACGACAGCCCGGCGAGCATGTCGATCCACGAGGAGGCGCTTAACTCGGCCCAGAACCCGATGATGGGGGTCTTTAATAACCTGGTCTTCTTTAAACAGGACGTGCCGCAGAACCGAATCGACTCGATTGTCCCTGACCTGGCGACAAAGTGGTCGTGGAATGCCGACTTGACCGAGCTCACGTTTCAGGTTCGGCGCGGTGTCAGTTGGCATGACGGGAAGCCTTTCACTGCCGCCGATGTTAAGTGCACCTGGGACCTGATCTTGGGCAACGGTACGGAAAAGCTGCGTGCCAACCCGCGCAAGGCCTGGTACCGCAATCTGGAATCGGTCAGCACCAAAGGGGACACAGTCACATTCCATTTGAAACGGCCGCAACCCGCTTTTATCGCACTCCTTGCATC
>WNFW01010370.1_pt1 | contig 13310 bp, 8 predicted proteins | sample 5400131 | NCBI WGS metagenome assembly WNFW01 (sample SAMN13153362, study PRJNA577476) | soil metagenome | isolation source: 20 cm soil or saprolite under grassland replicate 1 | place: USA:California | collected 2016-06-15 | reverse complement strand
CTTTGAACTCATCGGAGCCAGCTGCATCAGCATCGGTTTCGGGTAGGTCGGGGATCCTTCGCAGCTTCGAAGCGGCGTCCATACTGCTGTCAACCGCCCAAGCCCCTGAATATTTGCGAACCCGAGATCGGGCCGTGGCTGCAGCAAGTTCGCTATAGCCGAGGCGTTGCCAGATGGTGGTTCCAAGGTGAGCCAGGTCGCAGCCCGGGATCGAGGCTGGTCGGCGCCCATGGGGAGAACGGCGCCCCCGTGGTCGGTCGTGCGTCTCTTGCCCATCCCATGGCGGGCGCTACTCGCGCTGATCACCTATTTAGGGCTCGCGGTGCTCCTGTTCGCGCAAGCCTGGGCGCATCCATTCACGTCCTCGGTCGGATACCGGGGAGACGCGGACATTGTGATGTGGTTCTTCAGCTGGCCCCCGTTTGCCCTCGCGCACGGGCTCAACCCTTTCTTTACGACCTACCTCGACTATCCGACCGGGGTCAACCTGATGTCCAACACGAGCATGCCGCTAGTGGGAACCGCGCTCTCACCCGTGACCTCGATCTTCGGGCCGGTCTTCGCATACAACACCGTCGAAACCCTTGCGCTTGCCCTCTCGGGATGGTCCGCCTACTTGATGATCCGCCGGCACGTCGCCAGTGATATCGCGGCTGGGCTTGGCGGGCTTCTCTATGGTTTCTCGCCCTGGATGCTCGGCGAGTCGCTAGGGCACCCTCACGTGACCATTGCTTTCTTACCGCCCCTCATCTTCATGGCCCTCGAGGAGGGGGTGATTCGCCAGCGCCGGCGGCCGTTGGCGATCGGGCTTCTTCTAGGCGCCCTCGCCGCCGGGCAGTGCCTGATTGGCGAGGAGGTCCTCGCCATGACTGCCATCGTCGCGCTGCTGACGATCGGCCTGCTGGCAGGCATGCACCCCGACCAGGTGCGCGTCCGCCGCGACCACGCCCTGCGGGTGTTTCTAATAGCCGCGCTGACCTTCGTCCTGCTCGCCGGACCCGCCCTAATCTTCCAGTTCTTCGGTCCGCAGGCGGTGTATGGGCGGGCGCATGGTCCTAACTACTGGGTGAGCGACCTGCTGGGCTTCGTCGTTCCGACCAAGCTTCAGTGGCTAACCCTTCCACCAGCGCTGTCGCTGCGCGACCGCCTGACCGGAACCCTGTACGAGTCGAGCAATTACCTGGGAATCCCACTGATCGCTTTGCTCCTATTTATCACCCGGCAATTGTGGTCAGAAATCCGGGTGCGCATCGTCGCGCTCACGGGTCTCCTGGTCGCCATGCTCTCGCTCGGTGTCACCATCCACGCCGCCGGGCGGTTCACCGTCGTACCGGTGGCCGTTCTTGCCCTCGCCTTCCCACTCCTGCGCCGCGTGCTTCCCGGGCGCCTCCTCCTGTACGAGTTCCTGGTGGCGTGGGCGGCGATGGCGCAGGTGCCAGTGCTGAGCAACATCCTGCCCGTTCGCCTGACCCTGTTCGTCTTCCTCTTGGCTGGCGCGTTGCTCGCGGTCTTCGTCGACCACCTGGTTCGAGAGCAAGCCTGGAGACGGCGGCTCCTGGCCGGGGCGGTCGCCATCCTGGCCCTCGCCCCCCTCTTCCCCCGGTTCCCGTACCCGGCAACGCCGGTCGAAGTCCCTCCGTTCTTTGCTGAGCCATCCATTCCTGACGCCAGCGTGGCAGTGATCTTCCCCTTTGTGGATTCCACCCAGAAAGCGCCGCTGCTCTGGCAGGCGAGCTCCGCCATGCGCTTCAAGATGCCGGAAGGCTATGCCTATGTCCCATTCGGCCGAGGCAACGTCGATCCGCCGCCGAGCGCCACCCACGACGCCGGCCTTGCAATCGCGAGCGGACTGGACCCGGCGAGTTTCCCCGACGGCCTACGGGACCAGATACAGCGCGAGCTCAACGCGTGGCACGTCCAGACGGTTATCGTCGGCCCGATGGCCAACCAGGCCCGTATGGTGGCTTTCATCACCCGGGTGCTCGCCAGGAAGCCCATTCAGACCGGTGGGGTCTACGCCTGGGAAGGGATCGACCCGGCCCAGTAGGGACTGGCCCCACGGTAGAACACCGCGGAAGCCATAATCCGGGTCCGGCCGACTACCCACTGAGGACTCGTGCTGAAGGCGATGGCTGGGTCAATTTGCGCGGTGGAATCGGGAGCGTACGCTATCTGGCCGAGATCGAGCCCTCGCCAGTCGGCGGTGACGGTTGCGCTTTGAACGTCGATGATCCGCACCCCCAGGCTGTGGATCGTCGATATACGGCTCGCGTGAATCCTGGTTTGCAGAAGGCGCCAGTCGACCTGGCCCTGCTTGCCCGGTGCGGTTTCGAACGGACGGTCACGCGGTCAGCGGCCAGTTCCCGCAGCGGATGCAGGAACTCCCAGAGAATGCTGCGCCCGCCCGCGTATCCGCGCTCGCGGATCTGGTCGAAGAGGACGGCGGCGTTGGTGACCTGGTCCTGCAACAAGCGCTGCAGCAGGTAGTCGCGAAAGGGATCCAGTTTCGAACTCACCAGCCGCGGCGCCCGCGGCGAGGGCGCTCCCTGATGAATCAGCCGGCGGACCGTGCGCCGGTTGCTGCCGGTGACCCGGGCGATTTCACTGACCGACGTGCCGGCCCGCCACAGCGCCTGAATGTCGAGCGTTTCTTCCATCCCAACCAACCCCGATACCTCCCTGCTGCAATCGACGGCTGCGACAGAGAGCACCGTGCCCACACCTCGGGCTAGGCTGAGCACTTTCAAACCGTGGATCGGTTAGGAATTCACGCCCAGGTGCGCACTTTCAAACCGGAGCTACCTGGGCATTTTCACACCGTGGCTGGCACTTGTCGTACCCTTGAACTTCAACTCGAGTTGAACTTGACTGCGACTCCGATTCAACTCTTTTTAACGGCATGGTGTTTTATGGAAACCGTAGCCTCCCGCCAGAAAATGCCGCGACCTCTTCATCGCTCTGCTGCCCGTAAAGGGATTTCGGGTGCAGTCACCGATGAATGTTCCTTTATCCGGATCACGTGCGGCTAAGAGCAGCGAATCTGCACTTCAGTCAGTTTCACTAAAATGTGAAAGTGCCGATGGCGAGCAACACTATGTTGAACACATTGGCGAGCCAAACGGTCATCAGCAGGTTACGCACCACCGCCCCGCTTTTACGTCCCATGAAGACGGTGATGACGAGCGCCAACAACTCTAGCGCTGGTGTCCCGAAATAGACCAAGATTTGGATCGGGCTAAATGAGACTGTCCTCATCCACAGACCCACGAAGCCGACAAGAAAATAGAGGTAGAGGAGTCCGCCAAAAAACCCGGCCAATGCCAAGCCTGCGCGCGTTGGCCATCTAGTGCCGGGCACATCAGTTCCCGTCTGCCGGCTGTCCATCATGATCGTATAGTCGGCCTCGAAGCGAACAACCTGCGCATTTTCAAAGAGTTGCTCGATCGCGGCACCCCCGGCTTGGCCCTCTATGAACCAGGCGTGGGAAATCCCAGCGAATTCAACTAGTGCCACGTGTTGCTCTCGAGCTTCCGATTGTCAACCATGGGCTGCGAGGCCGATATCCATACGGGGATCTCCGTCATGTTGATGGGTCGAAGCGCTCTTCTGCTCACTTAATAGGTCGTTTGGCACTCCGGACTCACGCTGGTTTTGGGGAACAGCTGCGGCGAGACAGCAAGCATCCGACAACCATTCCCCAATGCGAAGTCCCAGAACGCAAAGCGTAGCGTGACTTCGGCGCTATGATGCGCCCGTGCGGGAAGCCGTGACAGAGTATTTGAGACTCGTATTCCGTAGGTGGTGGTTTGGCGCTACAGGATTACTTGCCGGCGTTCTCTGGCTTGCCTCTCTGTTCGTCAGCATCCCGGCCATACCGCATTGGGTGCGGGTGGTCAATTCGTTTTAGGTACCGGCTGGCGGCGAAAGCCTAGGGCGCAGGACATACGTCACAGGCCGGAGTCCCAATCGTGGCTTCGATGTCATTAGCCATTTAGCAATTTAGCTAAGATAGGGTCTAGATGAGTGAGGCCGCCGTTTTTCGGGCGCTTGCGGATCCCACGCGCCGTCAGATCCTCCAGTACCTCAAGACGGGCGAGTTGGCGGCGGGCGAGATTGTGGACCGGCTCCCGATCAGCGGCCCCTCCGTTTCCCGGCATCTTGCCATCCTCAAATCGGCCGGGCTCGTGAATGAGCGACGGGCCGGAAATCGCATCCTCTACCGTCTCGACGCCGACCGGCTTGCGCTCACGGTTACTGACTTCGTCAGCGCCGTCTGTCCGGCTCAGATCAGCCTGCGACGCCGAGCGCGCGGGAGAACCGCCTGATGAAGATTGTGATCACCGGCGGGACTGGTTTCGTCGGACGACACCTGACCCGAGAGCTTGTTCGTGGCGACCACGAGGTCGTCCTGATAGCCCGAGGCGCTGATCAGCGCAACCCGACCTTAGTCGAGCTCCGTGACGTGCGCATGGTCAGGGCTGGGCTCACGGATATCGAGGCGCTGCGAGTTGCATTTGCTGGCTGCGACGCTGTGGCGCACTGTGCCGGCATCAATCGCCAGCTTGGCCCACAGACGTACGCCACGGTGCATGTGACTGGGACAGCCAACGTCGTGATTGCTGCTAAGGATGCTGGCGTCAAGAAGATCGTGATGTTGAGTTTTCTGCGGGCCCGGCCGGACTGCGGATCCGGTTACCACGAGTCGAAATGGGCGGCCGAGGAACTCGTTCGCCAGAGTGGCCTCGATTACACGGTCGTCAAGGCGAGCATGACTTTCGGGCGGGGCGATCACATGCTCGATCATTTCAGCCACCTGCTCTATACGTTGCCAATCTTCGTCACCGTAGGACTACGGGAGAAACTGGTTCGACCAGTCGCGGTCCACGATGTTGTGCGGGTCCTGACTGCGGCCTTGATCCAGATGCGGCTGTCGCGGGAAACCGTGGCGGTGCTCGGTCCGGAGGCACTTCCACTTAGCGAAGTGGCCCGTCGGGTTGGGCTGCTTATCGGCAAGCACCCGCTGATCGTCCCAGCCCCAGCCGTTGCCAATTACGCCGTGGCCCACGTTGCTGAGTGGTTCATGAAAATTCCGCTGGTGTCGGTCGCACAGGTCCGGATGCTGGCCGAAGGCTTGATTCAGCCGTGGGGGAAAGTCGATTCGTTGCCCGAAGACCTGCTGCCTCGAACGCCGCTATCAGACGATGTGCTGCGGGCTGGGCTTCCGCCAGCCGGACCATTCAGTCGCGCCGATCTGCGAATACCGGGGGTAATCTAATGTCCGATTTGTTCTCCGTCGAGGCTGTGATCCGGTGCCGCCTGCTCGTCAACTTTCGGGTAAGACCTGAGGTTCTGCAGGAAACCCTGCCTCCGCCCTTCGAGGCACGATTGGTTCGCGGTTGGGCTATGGCGGGGATCTGTCTTTCGGTCTCGAGAATTTGAGGCCCAGGGGAGTTCCTGCCGTCCTCGGCATGCGGACTGAGAATGCGGCCCACCGAATCGCGGTCGAGTGGAACGACGAAACCGGTCGGCGCCAGGGCGTCTACATTCCTCGCCGAGACACGAACTCGGCGCCCGTGCGAGCCCTTGGGGGGCGATTGTTTCCCGGAGTGGACCAGCGCGTGACCCTTTCGATCAGTGAGGACCAGGGCTACGTCAGCGGCATGCATTCCGCCGACGGCCAGACCAACGCCTTCGTGTAGGGAGAGGTCAGCGATCGCCTTGCCGAGGGCTCAATCTTTGAGTTTCTTGATGACGCCTCCAGGTTCTTCGAAGTCGGCAGCCTTGGTTTCTCGCCGAGCGACGACCCGAACCCGCTGGACGGGCTGGAACTGGTTTCGAAGTGGTGGCAAGTACAGGCTCTTCAGGTTGATTGGGTGGAGTCAGGCTTTTTCGGTAACACGGGTCTGTTCCCACCTGGCTCGACCGAGTTCGACTCAGCGCTGATCATGCGCGGAATACCGTGCGGCTGGCGATCAAGGGGCCGCATCCAAGCAGAGCCCTACCAATCTCAGGGCGACTCGGCTGCGTAGCCACGCCGGACGCCTGTATCCGTGGTGAAAATCAGCCGGAGACGAGTCTCGAACCCTCTGTGAAGTAGAGGTCTTACAGCCACGTCGGCAGCTCTAGTGAAGTATTTCGGCCGGGCGCGATCTGGTCTTGGCAAGGCCGATCCATGCGTTTGGCTGCTCAAGAGCGACGCTGGGGTTCCAGGATGGCTGGTGGTGACAGGAGTTGACGGCTGCTACAAAGTCCCTAATAGGGTCGGAACAAGATCCGTTCGATCGGATAGTGTTCCGCCGAGCCACCGGTGGGTGACCACTGTCAATCCCTGGGCAGTGAGCCCTAGATCTAGAAAGTGCCCCCATCGGCCGGCGAGGAGCTGCAGTTTGGGGATCTTTGTCGGCCTCGATTGGGCGGAGGCGCACCCGGCGTCTGCATGTTGGACGAGCCGGGCTCGTTCCTGGCGAAGCGACGGATTGGGGAAGGTCTTGAAGGCGCGGGACAGCTCCACGCGCTGCTGGCCGATCATGCGCACGAGCGCGACCAAGTCGTGGTGGGCATCAAGACGGACCGCGCCTGCTGGTGGCGCGTTGCTGGCGGCTCGCTGGCAGCCAGTCGGTACCGCGATCGCCATGCGACCTCCGGCGCGAAATCGGATCCCGGCGACGCCAAGATCGGTCCGCACTAGATTAGCAGCACCCTTGGCGGCCACCGGCCGGTGGTCGTGCCAACTCTGAGCTGGCCGCTTCGCTGCAGGTGTTGGCTCACGCTCACCAGACCCTGATCTGGAGCCGGCAACGGCTCGTCAACCAGCTGCGCAACAATCTGCGCGAGTATTACCCGGAGGCGCTGGCCGCCTTTGGGACAGACCTGGCGCACCCCCTAGCGCTCGCACCACCTGCTCCGTCAGCGAGGCAAGACCCATCACCAAGCTCTGCGAGCGCTGGCTAATCGGCTGGTTCGGATTCTGCACGGCTGCTTGGATCACCGTGAGAGCCACCGCGAAGAAAATCGCCTGGCCCAGGTCGCTGCCCGTTGCCGCTTGACTGGTTAGAGCCGTGGGAATGTCTAGATTCCAAATACACGATTTAGACCCAGAATAATGTTTACGACGTTGGCAACCCAAATGGTTGCTATTAAGGGCAGTGTCCAATCCAAATCATTCCGCCTCGCACTAACGAAGACGCCAACTACCGCGGCGACTTCCAACACAGGAAACCCGAGGTACACGACAACTTGCAACGCGGATAGGGATCTCGTGGTCATTAATAGGTTGACGTAAAGGAGCAGGAACAGCATCAAGAGTGCCCCGCCGGGGAGCAGCAAGATTCCTGTCACTACAAGCTTCAAAAGCTTCAACGCTCCTTGTAGCTCCTAATGCCGCCGCACAATTTCCTGTCAATTTACTGGTGCGCTGCCAAAATCGTCAAGTTATACGCTTGCTGCGCCCAAGTGGCCCGCGCGAAAGGCTCCGTTACGTTAACGCTGGCCCATTCACGTGGGTTGTGAATATTCCAATGCGCGGTCTGGCGCAGATACACTTGTCCGCCTTTCTCGTAGACGCTGAACTCTATCCAGGAACCTGGCGGGTCTACCTCGCTGCCTGGCAGCACGCAGAATCTGAATGACGTACTGCTTACCCGGTCTACCTGTACTGGCCATTTCCGGCCCAAGGGGTCCGCGCCTAAATTACACTTCTCCCCCAAGCTTATGGTTTTGCATTGGCCTAGAGGAAACGGGAATACCTCTCCCGGGTTATCCTGAAACATCCCCATAACCTCCCAAGGCGATCCCACATCTTGCACTGAGCCCAGATACCAATCCATCTGATAACCGTCGCCAAACAATCCGGAGGGATCAGTTATTGTGACCGGATTGTTGAGCGCATAGGCAAAGGGCTGACGCGTAGCTGACGCCAATGGGTCGACTGAGATGAACTGCCCTGCGCTCGAGTCGTAGTAACGCGCTCTCAGATAATAAAGGCCTGACTCGCCGTCAAGGTATTGGCCTGCGAATTCGAACGGGTTGGTTACGGACGGGTTCGGCGACACGAGACTTCCGTAGGGATCGTAGGTGTAGCTTGCTACAACGGCAGCGGACCCATCTGTTAAGGCTCTGGTATTTCCGAGCTGGTCCTGGTGGAAGAAATACACGGAGCCTGATGGAGTTACTTGTTCAAGCGGGAGGCCACCCCTGCCAGTGACGTACGACGTGCCCCCCTCCTTGATAGTAATTGGCAGCCCTTCAGCTTGATCCCAGACATACGCGGTGGTGGATCCGCCTGCTGTTTTGGCTACGCGCAGACCGTCTCCGTCATATGCATAGGTCGTCGCAGAACCGTATCCGGTCAACCGATTTGCCTGGTCCCACGCATACTGGGTTGTTGCTCCATTCTTATCAGTCCGACTAATCCGATTTCCATTCCCATCAAATGCGTAGGTATATTTTTGGATCAGCGTGGAACCACTCATGGTCGTTGCAGTTTGAAGCTGGCTCGCGGCGTCGTAGACATTTGTAGTCGCATTGCCGGCGCTGGCGCTCGTCGTGAGGTTGTCGGCAGCGTCGTACCCGTAAGAGACAGAGCTCGTACCGCTCGACGAACGAAGGCGGTTATTCGCGTCGTACGCAACAACCGTTGCATTTTCGGCCGTGAGCTGCTTGTCACCGTCACGCGCTGCAGTGTCATACGATCGGTTGACGGCATTAAGACCACCCGGGTACACGATCCTAGTGACATGTCCGATTAGATCATAACCATACTGAACCTGCGCACCTGCTCCATTAGTCTGTTGCGTCAAACGATGGAGCGAGTCAAACGTGTAGGTTGTCGCGGCCGTCCCAGTTAACATCTGCTGCCGCCGCCCATCCAAATCGTACTGAAAGCTTACGTTTGGTGTTGTCCCGTCCGAATACGTGATACTGGTTAGTTGGTTCGCCTGGTCATACTGCATGGTGGTCGAAACGGAGGCATCTTTGGGATTCTGGATGGTAAGGACGTTCCCGACGCCATCGTACGTAAATTGCGTCGACGGATTCAACGCATCGGTCTGCTTCGTCCGCTGATTCAGCGGGTTGTACTGATAGGTAGTTGCCCGACCAAGTCCATTAATCTGCTGGCTTACGTTGCCGTCCCCGTCGTACACAGTACCTTGGAGGGACCCGTCTGCCCGGACAACTTGAACCAGTTCGTTGTCCAAGTCGTAGTGATAGCTGGTCTGAAGGCCATTGCCATCAATGACTGCAACGGGGTTTCGATCGGCGTCGTACCGATAAGTTGTCATGCGGCCGGCTGGGTCTGTCACGGATAGCCGATCAGCATAGGCATCGAAGGTAAAACGTGTGGTGTAGGCGGAAGGGTTTCCACCGACTACATTGCCTTTGGGAGAGACCACTGACTGAAGCCTGCCGACGCTGTCGAATGAATAAGTGGTAATGGCACCAGTCGGGTCAGTTGACTTGTTCTGTAAGCCATTGATGTCGTAGGCATACTGCCAGACATTGCCACCAGGATCGGTCTTCTGTGTAAGATCTCCCGGGTGAGCGGGATCGTAGGAAAAGGTTGTAACCGCATATTGGGTCGTCCCGAGCAGCGGCCTCCAGGTCTTGGTTGCGTTGCCGTTCACGTCATACGCATTGGTGGTCGTGATACCGAGCGGGTCAGTAACGCTCACGAGCTGATTCATGGCGTTGTAGCTGTATACCGTTGTTCTGTTTAGAGCGTCGGTTAGCGACAGAAGATTGCCGGAGGCGTCCCAGGTCTTCGTCGTAACATGCCCATTGGGATCTTTGGCAGCGACGATTCCAAAGGAAACTGGATCGTAGCTGTACGTCCATGTGGCAGCCTGCAAAGTGCCGAATGCCTTCGTTTCCTGGGCTAGTTGACCATTTGTATAAGAGTCGATGGTTTGGTTCCCGACGGGATCGGTAATCGTCGTCTGGCCTGGCGTGTAGGTGAATTGTGTCAGTCGACCAACCGGATCGGTCTGCCTCGTTACACGCCCAGACGCGTCGTAAACATTGTTGAGCGTCCCACCATTTGGGTCGGTCATTGAGAGCATCAAGTGGCTGGCGTCGTATGTGAAACTCGTCGAAACCCCACCGACATCGGTCGCCTTCGCCAAGTTACCCGAGTTGTCGTAGGTGAATTGAACGTTGCGATTGGACGCCGTGTCGGTGATCTTGTTGATGCGATTACCCGCGTACGAAAAGGCGAGCGTGCGATTCTCCGGGTCAGTTACTGTCGCTAACTGGTCGTTGTTGTAGGCGAGGGTGGTGCTGTACCCATTGCGGTCGGTTTCGGATAGAAGTTCGCCTCTGGAGTTAAATGCATATTTCGCCAAGTCAATGCGTTGGAAGGTAAAGGTTCCATCAGAATTGCGGGTCAGCGTGGCGAGCACGCCCGGGTCGGCCTTGTATAGGTTCCCGCTTGCCTTGAATGCGACCGTACTGCCCCACTCCTGGTGGACGATGATTGACCCACTTCCCGTGTCGATCGACAGGAAAATGTTGTAAGGCTCACTCCAACCAAAACCCAGCGGTCCATCGTACGGCGCTACTTGCGAGTTGTACGTCCGATCGAAATGCAACTTCATGCCACGTCCCGGTACATCGATATCAAAGAAGGAGTGCCAGAAGTCGCCCGAGGCTGCGTTCACCGGCTTGCCAGTACAAGGCGAACAGATCTCCATGCTTGGATTAGGTCCTGTAACTTCGCCTGGGGTGGGGCCCGTCGACAGCAATTGCCAACCCAGCCCGCCCTCGCCAACGCCACAATTACCCGCATCGATACCATTCGTATTGAGTACCTGGCCGGAATCTCGGTAGTCCGTCGTGCTGCCGTTTACGGTCACGTGGATTACGGGAACGTATCCCGACTGCGTGCACGAGACAGGAAGGTCCGAACCGTCAAAGTTGTACTCTGCGGTCTGGGCAAGCACCAAGCTGCCGCCCGCTGGCAGCGTGAGGTTCGAACCCCACAGATCGAAGTGGTTTGGACCAATGTCGACGGCGACATCTCCTACGGTGATTGGAGAAGCGGTCAGATTCGCAAGCCGAACGGTGCTCGTATCCCAATTGGCCGTAGTGCCGATGAAGGTGGTGTTGGCCGACCCATACCACGGCGACGGCGTTGTGAAGTTAGCTTCGATCGAATTGGCGTATCCCACATAGACCTGGTACGAGCTATTTTGCGGGACCGGCGTCAACGCGGGCGCAGCCGTGGTTGCCGGTGTCGACGCGACCGGCGGATCGTAGATGCTGTTGGCTTTGATTTGGTAGGTGTAGGTAGTACCCGCCGTGAGGCCGGCGATAGTCACGTCGGTCAGATTCGTTCCAACGAGGACAGGCGTCCCAGCCGTTGAGCCAGCGAACGGCGTGATCGTGTATCCGGTGAGCGGAGGGTTACCTAGGTCGCTCGGTACGGTCCACGACACGATCGCACCCTGCGGGCCCGCGGAGGCGACCGGGTTAATAGGCGCGCTCGGGCGGCGATAGGCGGCCGCGGCCCAGTGATTCGTAATCTGGTTGGACGTAAGCGCCTTGGCGTACACCGACACATCGTCGATATTTCCGGTCAGCCAATCGGCGTTGGCCCAGGAATCGCGGCCGATCACGAGGCCGCTGCCATTGGATTGCGTTCCCAAAGCGCCGCCAAAAGTGGTCTGTCCGATGCTCTGGCCGTCGACGTAAACGATCAGGGTCGTGCCATCATAGGTCGCGGCTAGCTGATGCCAGACGCTGTTGGTGAGTGGATAGCCAGCCGTGAACGTATGATCGTCGCTCGAGGTCACCAAGGCGACCTGATTGGTACTGGTGAGCCGGAGGTCGAAGAGGCTCCGCGTACTCGACGTACCGTAACCAGCCACCGCCTGCGTTCCGCCGCCGACGCCAGGCACCTTGACCCAGGCCTCGATCGTGCGGGCATTGTTGCCCACCGGCATAAAGGCGTCCGGCGCAGTGATCGTCCCACCATTCAGGTAGACGGACTTCTCAGCATCGTTCAAGAGGCCGCCGGCCTGGCCCAGTGTGTAGGGGGCGGTGTACGTCCCCTGCTTCCCGCCTCCTGAGGAGTCGGCAGCCAGCGTCCCGCCCGTGTCACCGAGGCGGTAGTATGCCACCGGCCCGTCCGTGAGCACCGTTGCCGCATAGGCTGGGTTGCTCCCCGCCGAAATGGTAACGGCGCTCGACGCGGCCGCCGGGCCGCCGCCGAAGTTATTCATCGCCTGAACCTGGAAGCTATACGCCGAGCCGACCGCAAGGCCGGTGATCGTGATGGTGGTGACCGGGCCAATCGCCACGGAATTCTGCGCCACCGTGCCGGCGATCGCGGTCACCAGGTAGCCCGTTACGGTGCCCGCTGGCGCAGTCCAGTTGACGGTCGCCTGGTTGGCCCCTGCAGTCGCCGTCACACCGGTGGGCGCGGCCGGCCGGCTCCAACCGCTGGCACTGAAGTGGTTGAGCACCTGGGTCCCCGTCAACGCCGTCGCATAGACCGCCGCCTCGTCCACCGAGCCGGTCACCCAGTTGCCGGACCCCGCCGTGTCGCGCCCTAGGATCAGTCCATTGCTGTCCGCCAGCGTGCCCAGCCGATCGCTGAAGTTGGCCGTCCCCACACTCTGCCCGTCGAGATAGAGCGTCACGATGCTGCCGTCATAGATCACCACCACTTGGTGCCAGTTGCCGTTGGTGATCGCATAGGGCAGCGTGAAGTAGCGGTTCTCCCCGCCGCTCGCCACCATGATCGAGCTGCTCCCCTGCAGCTGCACCTCGAACAAGGTCCGGGTGCCGGACGCGGTGCCGTACCCCATCAAGGTTTGCGATCCGCTGCCTCCATTGCCTGCCAGGTTCACCCACGCTTCCAGCGTCCGGACTGCGTTGCCCGATGGCAAGAGCGCGCCGGGCGCCTGTACATAGCCCCCGTTAAGGTAGAGCGACTTGTCGGCGTCGTTCGAGAGCCCGCTCCCCGAGCCCAGCGTGTAGGTCCCGTTGAAGCTGGCCGCCAGGCCGTTACCCGAGGAATCCCCGCCCACGTTCGTGCCATCGTCCAGCCGGTAGTACGCCACCGGCCCATCCCCGAGCACCGTTGATGCATAGGTCGACGTCGTCCCCGTTGGCGTCACCGGGACAGAAATTCCTGGCGGGCTGCCGCCCACGGCGTTGTAGGCAATGACCTGGAAGGTGTACGCCGTTCCAGCCTGCAGGCCACTGATGACGGCGGTCGTGGTGGCTCCGGCGACTACCGTGGAGAGCTGCGGCTGCGCTCCTTGGTATGCGGTGACTGAGTATCGGGTGATTGTTCCAGGAGGTGCCGA
>WNFW01002192.1_pt1 | contig 13310 bp, 10 predicted proteins | sample 5400131 | NCBI WGS metagenome assembly WNFW01 (sample SAMN13153362, study PRJNA577476) | soil metagenome | isolation source: 20 cm soil or saprolite under grassland replicate 1 | place: USA:California | collected 2016-06-15 | reverse complement strand
CAGATTATAATATAAACTTCTTTAAAGATAAGTTTTTCTCCTTTTTGTTTTTTTGGCAAAATATTGTATTAACGTTAACGTTAACCATTTTTTTTTTAAAAGGTTGCCACGATGCGGACGATTTATACTACGGCACGGCAGAAAAATTTTTAAGTTAAGTTTTTTTTTAATTGTCAATTTTCAGTTGTCAGTTGTCAGTTGTCAATACGGGGAATTGTCATCCTCGGGATAGAAAGAAGTATAAACTAGACTCGAAGTCCACCTTGTTTTAAATCGTGTTTTAATATCGATATACTTTATCTTTTTTATTTATTAATGATATTATTTATATTTTCTAACTTATATACATTATTATTTATTATTTAATTTAGATTCGAGAAATTAAAGACCTCCGACACGAAAGACCACGATCTTCTTTTAGAATGGATCCTTTTTCCGGCAACCAAGTCTGAAACTTGTCCGATCAAGCTCAGTGAGCGAAAACATATTAATTTAGTACGAAATTTCTGCTTTATTAATATGGCTGGGTGCGAGGAATGATAAGGATAGTCCATTAAAGTTACGTTAAATAACTTTCCAGATCCACGTAAATTTGTCCGCGTTTTGAGATTTGATTTTGAACAACCATTGCCTTGAGTTTCCATTTACTATGGTATGGGCATATATTATCAATAGAACAAATTCCTTCGTCTAAATTGTTATTTGAGTTCCTTTGCGGAGAACTATAATTAATTAGTATAGGAATTGTTAAGACCATATGCAGAAGAAACGGATGGGCAGTTGATTTGAGAGATGAGAAGTCTTAGCTCGAGAACATTCAGGATCATTATGATTAAGGTGCTCCCATTCCTTCATATTATTTAATTCGTTGGCATCTCTACCAATAATTATATTTCCCGTATCATTGAAAAATTTGGAACCATATACACTTACACTATCTGTATGGTCAGATACGTTTAATCCAAGTATATATCTGTATTCAGAACGTGAACATTTCTCACAACGATAAGATTTTCTGATTTTCTCCATTCAATAACTTTTTTGTTACAGCTATCACTGGGGCGAGCAGCGTAGAAATAGATCCTGAATAACATTTGTCTTTCACTTTTCACCCATTCGTGTAGAATAAGTTTCTGGTATATTAGGATCGATCAATAATTTATTGGTACATACCATACATTAAAAGACTTCTCCCTTGAAATCGTTAACGCGTGCACTTTTACACACCATAACAGTGCCTATTTCTACATGTCTAAGTTCAACATGTAGTTAATCTAACCTACAAGTGCTTACCTTTTTTCGTCTAGATAATCCGATTCCATTAGGATTTTGTTTAATAATTAAGTGGAGTATTCATTTTATCACTAGTATAAAAAAATTAATAAATATTCTTATATAGATACTGTGCAAACTATTGTAATTAATTAACAATATTGTATTGAATAAAGCTCCACATGCTTTACATAAACGATGAGTGTGCGAAAAACAGTTTCTATATCGCATAAACTGAGTCGTATCTTTAAGATAATGTAGCAAAGCTTTGTAATTGTCATCGATGTTGCGTTTAATAAAAAAGTTTGCACACGATGTGTGTCGAAATAGGTTGTAATAAAAGCGAACAAATTGATATATAAGCATCCTTCATAGTTAAATATTATAGATGCACCTTTCGATCCATATAACCAGTCTGGAAATATACAGTATGATAAACAAAAATCAAATAAAGAAATAAGAGAAATTACAACGAAGAAAACTTTACCTGAAAATTCTGAAATCTTCTCATCTCAATGGTTGGTTTTAGCTCTACCCAGTTCATGATATGCATTCAACGCGTCATCTCTGTAGAAACTCTCTGTACCCAATTATCACTAACATCAATTCTTCGCTACTCGTTTGGGAAGATTAACAAAACCAATACTAATGGGATAATTTTTCTTGAGACCTTCCGGAACAATACGAGTTTCTGCATCATGTAAACGGCAAAACTCAAACTGATCTATTAAAGAACATAGCATTTGTGTTTGATCAGATAATTTATCTCGTGTCGAAATCTTAATCAAATAGGCTCGAATACGTTCTGGAGGTATTGGTTCTTCACAAAGAGGACAATGCTTATATTCTGCGGAATCTGAAAGAATCATAACTTCATATAGAGAATTCGTAATTAATATAGCTAATCCTGATCATATGGTTCGAAACTGATCTTTTTCATCGTAAAGTTTGAGGTCGATCCTTATAATCAGAAGGTCAATACTATAAATAAATAAAATATATTCTTAAATTAATAAATAATATAAAGTTATTTAATTTTATTATCGATATATTAATTCTAATTCAGTATCGGTATGCTACAGGTCTTATCGTTATAACTTATAGGTATCGAATTAGATCGAATTAGATGATGGTTGATTGGCCGGATCTGCTTGCATTTGTTTGCGCGAACCGACCTTTTAGACCAATATTTTTTTAGGGTTTTTGGATCGAACTTTTTTCTACCAATAAGATTGCTTTATTGCTATCCGACCGAAAAATGCGATCGAACGATTTTGAACAGGGCTTAAACATTATGATTAAGAGGACCGGCCTCGAATTAGCTACTTAAGAGGTTCGGTATCAAGTATCAACCATATGAATAAAAGAGAACCTATGATTATGAAGGTCGGTAACGAACTTTAAATAAAGAAAATCGGTGTCGAACCTTTTGACTATGTGGATCGAATTCGAACATCATGATTAATATGATCGGCCTCGAACCATATGAATAAAGAGGGTCGGTAAGTCGGTAACGAAAGTTGTACTTCGATCGATTTCGATGCAAAGATCGAAGGTGAATCTTGTATGTTTGATTACGAAATCTCAGATCGGTGTCTATCCTCATTACCTGGAATTAAAAGTTCGATGTCAAACTTAATACCGAAGTGAATAGCAAATGAGTGAGTGATACGTCGATATCAACTAACATATTGAAATCAAAAACAATTCTTAAATCAGAGAATCAGATATGCGCAAAACCCGCAAGTATAAAAGAAATTTTATTGAAATTCAAAGTAAAAACAATATCAAAAAACATTGAAAAAAATATTATGTACTCTAAAAAAAAAGTACCAAACGGAAAAAAAACAAAAAAAAAAAAAATCTTTGTACGAAATTTATTGAATATGATGTTTTTATATGAGTTATAGTATATAAAGAATTAAGGTACCATCAATATAAAGAAAATATTTACTTACAAAATGTTTTCATACAGATATTTTTTTTTTTACTCTTCTTCATCACATTCAATTTCTTCGCCCACTTCTTTTTCTTCAACCGAATTATCATCTTGACTTTCGTTTAAAGATAAGTCGCCGAACATTGATTTGATTATATCAGAATTAAAATACTTATCATAAGGAAATTGGCTATTATCTTTAATACATGTGAATATATCGTTCCAACAGTCTTTATAAATTAGATTATAAAAAGTGACCGGAACATCGCAAACTGCCCATGAGCCGGATGGAAGATTTTCAAATAACTTGGTAATTAATTCTATTCTTGTTACAAACTTGGTCGTTTCGGAAAATCCTTTTTCAATAGTTTCTTTTAAATCAAGATAGAATTCTGAGTAATTTGAATTGTTGGGGGATTTTTGTGCATAAATTTGCATCCAAAGACTGAGACGTTTATATGAACCATATACTTGTGTCCTTGAATTAGTTGACTTAATTGATTCGATGTATAGCTGTTTTAGCTGTTTCTTGCGTTCAGTACGGTCTTCGTTCCAAACAACTTCTTCAGTGATCCTCTTCTCCAGCACATTTTGCCCATTAAACGCTTTCATTTTGTTAATGTCTTTCATTACCTTTTTAACACGATGTTTATTCTCTTCGTAATTCTTTCGGCTTTTATATTTTGTCGCATTTTTTTTATTTTTGACGTGTTTTAGTTCCTGAGTGAGCTTATTTATTTCTTCTTGAAGAACACAAACTTTTCGCTTGTACTCATTATAAGGTAGAAATCCTATATTTTCGAACTTGTCAATACTTTCTAAACACTCGACCCATTTATTATCTTCACGAATGTAAAATTTGTTATTAAACAAAATTTTATTAGCAGAATACAATAAACTTTCTTTTCCAGTATAATTACTAACGCTAGAAAAAATTGCTTTTTCTTTTTGTGAAGACATTAACGTTAAGAAAAAAATGACAAGAAAAAAAGAAAAAAAATGGGTGATTGTGGATAAAAAAAAAAATTGCAATCAGGATATCGGGGTTCGATGTCGAGTTCGAGTTGTATTTTACCAAAAAAAGTTATACAAACATATGAATCTGTTATCGATCTCCTTATAAGGGAAGATCGATAACGAACACGAGCAATAGTATTTTGGTAAAAACTTTTTTATTATTCGTTCATCAACGCGTATTAAAACAAAAGGAATACGAAAACGCGTTGCTGTTATGAAAAAATAATTACAATAATTTGTAAATATCGAACCACCACGTTAATACGAACTTCCATTTTCAAAAATCAATCCCAACTGACGGTTTAATTAATATGATCGATGTCGAACTTCTGTATTAATTAGTTCGAGATTGAACTCCCATATTAATGGGATCGATATCGTACTTCTGTACAGTATATCAACATCGGTTTCAATTTAATATGATCGATATCGAACTCCCGCAATATCAGGATCGATATAGATCTCTCATGATGAGATCGCATATGAACATCTTTATTAGCGAGTTCGATACAAAACATCCGTATTAATTGGTTCGATATCGAACTCCCACGTTGATGGGATCGAGGTCGAACTCTTATGATCGATGTCAGACTCTGTATTAATATGGCCCATATTCTGACCTAGTATCATACATTTTATTTTTATTATAAATAAAAATACACATAACGTGAAAAGCAAATTTCACATCGTATTTCTTTCAGATAATTAAAAGTATAACGATTTAGTAGTTTGCGTGTTTATTGATATTTTTGAAAAATATCATTTTGCCATCAGTTCTCTCTAAACAATATGCATTAATTTGTCTTATTTTGAATAAATATGACTTTTTACATTTATAAGATTATTAAATGTTTCTAATTAATATCTATATGAAATTAATGAACGAAGGGATTCGCATCCTTACTTATTATATTACTTTATCGTTTTTTAATTTAAATAAAATTATTAAAAACTATTTTAAAAAATTTTTCTTAATTAAATATCAAAAATATCCTGATTCACACCTTTTTTTCAATATTCTTTAATATCATTGATATTTATATTTTTCTTTTTATCATTGATAAAAATTATAGGTCACTCTATTAAAGTATCATGTAGCGAAGTATATTTTGATAGGATTAATTTAAAAAATAAAAAAAAATTCTATTACTGATATTGAAATGAAGAAATCAAAGAAATAGTAATTAATTTTAAGGGTGTCAACAAATGCAATAAAAAATCGAAATAATCAAATCCTTTTAATAACAATTTATATTGTTCCAATGCATGTGAAAATATTGACTCTAAACCCACAAATATTATTCAACAAAATCCACCCGTTAATTTGCAATTTTCAATTACATTATCAAAAAATATATATAACGATAATGTTTCAACATTTAATATATATGATTGTATCGATGATTATTCTTGTGCTTTTAATAGTCCAATTATTTTGATGATTAAATTGAGATGAAGATATCGATATACTTGTACTGTATTTATACTTTATATTTGTAGTGTTACAATGCTCAAAAATCTGACGTGATAATTAAAACAATAAACCATAGAATGAATTAACCAGTTGTGTGACTGAGTCAAGTTATTAATTGTATAATTTTTTTTCTTGATTTGTTGAGTCAAGTAATTGATAGCATAATATATTAATAAATTAACAAGTTCATTAAATCTTTGCGCCTTTGTCTTTCTAATGCAATCTTTTACTTTATTTCATTTCATATTTTTCAAAGTAAGTTCACGTTATTGCATTTCCACACTATAAATATTGTCCAAAAAATAAAATTCACGAAAATGTAACCGTTCAGAAGAATGATTTATTGGATATTATCGAAATCAACCAAAATTTATGGATGTTTATGATAAGAATAAAATTATCAAAATTAAGAAATAAAGAAATAAAGGAAATAGCAATGTTAAAACTGACATCGTCCACCTCAAAAGACTAGATAATAAATTAATTTTAACACTGTATAGACGAGAAAATACGTGAATATATTAGTTGTATATGGAGAACAGTATATGACAAATATATATTCACAGTCGTCTAATGAAATTTTTACATTTTTTTTTTGTTGGTACACAACTAAACCAATTTAAAAAATGCAGACAACGACGAGTAAAATGATTGAAACGTCAAATCTAACAAGCTAAAATTCATCATTAGGATCACTAGATGCTGAGATATCTTTATTTTAAAATTTAAAATTTTAAACTTAAAAATTTATGCAAACACCTACGCAAAAGTTATGCAAGGTTACACATTTTTGCGTAACTTTACGAACCTTACGCCTAAAAAAAATTCCTGATGATGATAGCGGGATTTTTACAAATTCAATTAAATATTACATTATTTCTCGCAATAGTTTTAAAGTAATATATTTTTTTCATTCCTTTTGTCATCGGGGTGCAAGCTTGAACAATTTGGGATCCGGTGCAAGCTTATACCTTTCGTCATCGGGTGCAAGCTTGTACCTTTTGTCAGGGTGCAAGCTTGTACCTTTTGTCGGGGTGCAAGCTTGTATCAGTACTTTTGTTATCGTTAATAATTTACTCATCGAGGTGCAAGCTTGAACAATTTGGGATCCGGTGCAAGCTTATACCTTTCGTCATCGGGTGCAAGCTTGTACCTTTTGTCGGGGTGCAAGCTTGTATCAGTACTTTTATTATCGCTAATAATTTACTCATCGAATTTCGAACAATTTGGGATCCGGTGTAAGCTTGAACCTTTCTCATCGGGTGCAAGCTTGTATCAGTATTTTTGTCATCGTTAATAATTTACTCATCGAGGTGCAAGCTTGAACAATTTGGGATCCGGTGCAAGCTTGAACCTTTCGTCATCGGGTGCAAGCTTGTATCAGTATTTTTGTCATCTTAATAATTTACTCATCGAGGTGCAAGCTTGAACAATTTGGGATCCAGTGCAAGCTTATACCTTTCGTCATCGGGTGCAAGCTTGTACCTTTTGTCGGGATGCAAGCTTGTATCAGTACTTTTGTTATCGCTAATAATTTACTCATCGAAGTGCAAGCTTGAACAATTTGGGATCCGGTGTAAGCTTGAACCTTTTGTCATCGGGTGCAAGCTTGTATCAGTATTTTTAATAATTTACTCATCGAGGTGCAAGCTTGAACAATTTGGGATCCGGTGCAAGCTTATACCTTTCGTCATCGGGTGCAAGCTTGTATCAGTATTTTTGTCATCGTTAATAATTTACTCATCGAGGTGCAAGCTTGAACAATTTGGGATCCGGTGTAAGCTTGAACCTTTCATCATCGGGTGCAAGCTTGTATCAGTATTTTTGTCATCACAATCACTGCGAATGTAACATGTAGATCATTTTCATATTAAACGAAATTTGTGTAACCATAATTGAGTTACTTCATTTTATTTTTAAATGTTAATTTTAATATATTACGTCCAGTGTTTGAAATTCGATGTGCGGAGTGTGCGGGCGCACAAATTTTGTAAAACTCCGCACATGACCTGTAAATTTTGTGCGCGCTGTGCGCGCACGAAAATTTTGTATGCATTTCCGCACATTCCCGCACATTGCGCACATTTCCGCACACTTGCGCACGTTTTCCTTATTTACCGCACATTCCCGCACACTTGCAAACACTGCATATTTTTTGTTAAATATCTAATAAAAATTAATTTATTCTTCAGTTTCTTACTTCTTTGCACAATTTTAAATATTTCTAAAAAATTCTGTTTTGTGAATTGTTCTATTACCTGTTTATCACTGTGGTCGGTTGGTATATTTTCCATATCAGATATGATTAACATGTGAATTCAAATAAGGTTTGCAAGTAGAATTTTAAATATAAGGTTTGCGAGTAGAATTTTAATTATATATGTAAGTATTTGCGCATTTGTGAATATTTCTCACGTTTGACACGTTGTCTTTTATACATTAACTAATGGAACAATATTTTCTGTCTATGAATACTAAAGAAAAACAAGTACAAAACAAAGATAATGGAAGTACAAATAAAAGAAAAAATGTAACAAGTGATGATAATCCTGCAGATAAAAAAATAAAAACGGCTAGTGCTCCAAATCCTCGATGGCTAGCAACACATGCATGGTTAGAATTTCGAAAGGTAGAAGATACAGTGTACATGTTTTGTAAATGGTGTGAAGAAGCAAAGTTTACTAATCAAATGGCCAAAGGAACATCTGTTTATAAAAAAGAGACAATTGATAGATATTTAAAAGTTAAAGATCATTTAATAGCAAAAAAACAGAGCGAAGATCTGAATAATATTATTGTTGGATTTGCGAAGCAATATGATAAAGATAAAGCTATTGTTATTCAACAAATGCGTTGTGTTTACTTTGTGTCAAAAAATTATATTTCGTTTAATGTATATCCAAAATTATGTCAATTAGTAAAATTAAAAGATCAAATTACTACTACTCCTCAAGTACTTGCCCTTCCGAAACAAATTATGGATAATACAATCTCAACTCGCTTAAGTTATGGTACATATGCGAATAATAACTCAGGAAAAATGTTGGAAAGATCGATAGTAAATGTAATTAAACAGGAGTTAAAGTGTGAAATTAAAAATTCTCCATTTTGGAGTATTATGATCGATGAGACAACCTCCATTGCCGACGAAAAACATTTGGCTATAGTCTCTAAGCATATGTCATGTAACGTTCCTGTATTACGTTTTATTGGATTAGTTGAGCTTGAAGATTGTACCGCAAGTAATATTTTTGAACAAATTTTAAGATTTATTGAAATTAATGAGCTTAATTTAAACAAATTGATTCACTTTGGGAGTGATGGTGCATCTACGATGGTTGGTAAGTAGTTGTCTTGAATTTTAGTATTATTAGAAGAATTTTATTTAAAATTATTTATTAATAGGGCGAAAAAATGGTGTAGCAGCAAAATTAAAGGAAGTTAGTCCATATGCTACCTCAGTTCACTGCATTGCTCATAGGCTTCATCTGGCCGGAAGGGATGCAGCAAATGAAGTCCAGTACTTTAAAGATTACGAAGCTATATCGATATGTAAAGAATTATATTCATATTTTAGCGGATCATATAAGAGAATGATGAATCTAAAAATGATTCAAGAAACTAACGATGACCCACAATTAACAGTATTAAATATTATTAATACACGTTGGTTATCATTATCTAATGTGGTATCAAATTTATATCAAATTTTAGATTTGATTATTGATGCTTTGAATTTTGATAAAATGAATGCTATTGATCAAAGAGATAGAGACCGAGCAACAAAAGTATTGGAATTATTGGATTCTAAATTTAAATTATCAACTATGTATATGGCCGATTTGACATATATCCTTTCCATCTTATGCAAAACCTTTCAAAAGGATAATATTTCATTATCAGAAGTTAAATATTCTTTGGATGTTGCAATTGCAACTATCACAACACAATTTATCGGAATTGATAATCAACCACCAACATATGGAGTAAATATTCAAAATTATTTACAAAAAAATCCATTTTACTATAATCATTTACCTGAAGATTTTACTCATTTTGCAAAAGCATTGGTTTGCAGCTTACAAGCCTGATTTCCACACAACAACTTGTACTATTCAATGAGAATTTTTGATCCAAAAGAACTGCCTTCTCGTAAAAGTGAATTGTCTTCATATGGAATAGGAGAGATTAAAACTTTATGTGAATACTTTGGCAATGAAAAAAATAAATCAGATGGTACAACAGTTGGTCCACTAATTAATAGCTTTGAGTGCCAAAAGGAATGGGGAATGGTAAAGCACGTTATGAAGACAGTTAGGGAATATAACATGATAGATGGATGGCATCATATTTGGAATACCCGACCTCAATTTGTTAATCAATTTCCAAATATTAACATATTGATTAATATTACTTTGTTAGTCCCATTATCAAATGCAAGTGTTGAGTGGGTATTCTCTCAACACAAGTTAACAAAGACAAGATTACATAATAGAATGAACGTTGAGTCACTTGAATCGCATTTAATGATACTACTTAATGCGCCTGATGATATTGAAGACTTTAATTGGGACAAAGTATTTAATCAATGGGAAAAAGAACAAGTGCGAAGGGTTAATCAAAATTAAGCAATTCATCTATCAATTTATACTACGTTATTTTTTATCCATTTTCGTAATAATAACATTTTAATACTTTTAATACTGTACATATTATTTAGTAAAATTAAAAACATTTTAGCATACTCATAAATATTCAGTATAATAAAAATTTTATTAACACTAATTTTAAAAATTTTTAATTTATTTAAAGTTTAAAAAATTATTGTATTTGATAAAAAAAATACTTCCGCACATCACTTGAGAATTGCGCACATAGAAATTTTAAATCATGTGCGCATTCCACACATCATTTAAAATTTGAATTTCAAACACTGATTACGTCTATACTAAATTAAGTAATCAATAGATCATCACGTGCTCTACTGGTTTTATAAAATCATTTTCCTTTTTCGCAATTATTTTTTTCTTTGCACTTACAAGATATTCACCTTAAAAACAAGCTTTTTTTTAAGATCCTTTTAAAAGTAAGAAAGAAAATGTAGTTTTGATTACAGAAATATATGTAATTTTACAAGAAACGATTTTTCTATGCTTATATTGTTTGTTTTTCGAACAGTTTTGCGTAAAACGCAAAAAATCAAATTTTTACTATTAACAAGGAGTTTTTTAAAAGTGGTATGATAATTAATACTCATTTATTTCACTTATTCTCATTAATTATTAACATATTCTCATATTCATAAACTACAATTGTTAGCTTTGGTATTATTTTCAGTCTATATTTATACTAATTTTCTTCTTTTTCTTCTTTGTTTTTAGTCTACGGTCAGTTCGAAAGGTTTAGGTGAGTTAATTCCTTTTTTTTGTCTTCTTTTATTACTTTAGTTTTCATTTTTAGTTCTTGCTTTTATTCTAGGCTACTGTTCTATTCAAAATGTCAGTTCACAGATTATGAGTGGGTTTAAAATTTTTTTTTCGTCCACTTTACTTATTTTTTTTCGTTTTGTTTAACTACCATCTGCTTTAAATTTTAAACGGCAGTTCTTGATTCCCCATGTGAGCCCCTATTGACTGGAGGGTTTGATCAGTGAGTTTATTTCGTCTTTTTTTCTTGTTATTTTTGTCTGTTACTTTATCTGTTACTTTCGTTCCATTCTTCATTTTTTCTTTTATGTTCAGGCTACTTTTCAGCTCTAAATCACGGATGAGTGGGTTTAACATTTTATTCCTTTTCTTTTTTTTTCTTTTTTATTTTTGTCAGATTCGAATTATAACAGTGGTTCTTGGATGAGTTTTAAGAAATTTTTTTCGTTTTTTTTGTCTGCTTACTTTCGTTCTGTTTATTCATCCTTGCTTTATTTTCAGGGCGGATCACAGATCGTGAGTCGCATTGACTGATTCTATTTAAAATGATTCTTGGTCGGGTGAGTTTAATATTCTTTTTTCATGTATTATTATTTTTTTTCATTATTTTTATTTATCTCATTTTTTTCTTTTTTCGTTTGCTTACTTTCATTCCATTTATTCATCCTTGCTTTTATTTTCAGGGCGGATCACAGATCGTGAGTCACGTTAGCTGATTTGATTTAAAATAGCAATTCTTAGCCGGGTGAGTTTAATATTCTTTTTTCGTGTATTATTATTTTTTTTCATTCTTTTTATTTATCTCATTTTTTTCTTTCATCCTGAATTGTCCCTAAAAAAAAGAAAAGTGAACAAAATAACCAATAGCGTGAATGATCATTCAATTTAAATTCAACTGAGATCAGTTAAGAAAAACAAAATTAACTAAATCTCCAACCCACAAAGAAGTCCTGAAGCATCCCTAAAAAAGAAAAACAAAACAAAATTAGCAAAGGTAAAAAATAAATTAAATTAGCCAAAAGAACAAGACCTTTACTCACAAAACTCATACCTAAAAGTCTCAAAATGCAAGTCCCGACGCGTCCCTGACAAAAGAAAGAAAACGAGATTAGTTAAGGTTAAGGAGTTGGAAAAAAACTAAGTCTCCAACCCATGAGGCCATAAAGTTCATACCTGAAAGTTCCGAAGTGTCCCTAAAAAGAAAAGCAAAAATGAAATTAGCAAAAATAAAATAAATGAAATTAGCAAAAACAACAAGACCATTACCCACAAACTCGTACCTAAAAAGTCTCGAAATGCAAGTCTTGAAGTGCCCCTGAAAGAAGGATAAAACAAAATTAGGAAAGAATAAAAAGATTCACCCACAAAACTCTGTTAGTTAAAAAAATATTAACAAATAAGACTCCCTCACGACCTCTCCAGCGAAATACAAAGTCCCAAATACTTACTTTTACTAAATTATATAGAAAGAAAAAGTTCTAATTCTTTCCTTGAAACTTGGGTGCTAAAATCCAAGCAAAATCTATTAGCAAAAAAGAATTGAATTGAAAAAAAACGAAAAAATAACTTACTTTTCTTTATTTTTGGTAAAAAAATTCACAAAATTCCAGTGGAGATCCAACTGAAATAACAAAAGTCAAGCGAAAATTTTTTTTAATATGTTTGTAAAGGAGGTTATTAAGTTTATTTTTTACTTTTGAGTTTGACGAGTTCCGTTATATAAATGCAGTGTTACGTTTAACCTAAAATTTTCAATTTTAACGGATTTTGGGCCGGCATTATGAATTTGGCCAGAATTAAGAAAAATTTGGCCGGAATTATGATTTAAAGATTGTCAATTTTAAACCAATTAAATTAATTTAAACCGATTTTATCTACATATATATTGTATATATTAAATGATAATGCTATGCTATAATTTATATTATACCTATCATAATAAAAAAATTTTGGGGGTTACATTCACAGTGATTGATATGAAATTTCCTTTTTCTATTTTTAGGATTTTTGAACTTGTTTATTTGCCGATTTAATAAGTTTTCTGAATAGATTAATAAAATCAGTAAGTTTTCTACATTATTAATATTTTCTGTTCTAGGAATGAACTTCTAATTCTTGGATGAATCAGATGTATAGTAAATTTTGCAATTCAATGTAATTTCAATAAATTTCTGATTTTGGA
>WNFW01002190.1_pt1 | contig 13311 bp, 14 predicted proteins | sample 5400131 | NCBI WGS metagenome assembly WNFW01 (sample SAMN13153362, study PRJNA577476) | soil metagenome | isolation source: 20 cm soil or saprolite under grassland replicate 1 | place: USA:California | collected 2016-06-15 | reverse complement strand
GCTTTGGGGGCGCTGCGTTTCTTCGGCGGGCGGGGCCTTGCGCCGTGAGCGGCACGCTGGCTGCGCTTGCGCGCCAGATGCTGGGTCCAGGCCGCGGTTCGCCCTTGGATATAGTCGCCGATTTGAGCGCTGGTCGAAAGATCGGGCGGCGTGTGACCATCGTAGCTGCCCTGGTCGTTGCGCAGCGGCAGCAGGGAGACCTTGTGGGCATGCATGCTCTCGATCAGAGACGGTTCCGCCTGCTCCGGATGAGCCACATCCGTGGCCGGAATTGTTACGCCCTTGAGCGGATCGTCGGTTCGCGCGGTCGCAAGGGTGAGCACGTCAGAATATCGGTGTGCATGCGCTCGCGTTCGTGCCGGTGATGCATCGATCGGTTCGAGGGAATTTTTGATCCGATCGACAAGTCAGGAATTGTTGAAGGCCGAATGATCGGCGTACGGTAACTTATCTCCGTCTGGGAAATGAACGATCAACCGGAGCGATGGATGGGCGATGAAGCATACCGTGCGCGCCTGCGGCCGAAGCTGATGTCGTTCGACGTCTTCGGTACGCTGATCAGCGTTCGTGACAGTTCCTATGGCGCCTTTGAACGCATCCTCGCCGAGGCCGCTGCGCCTCATCTCGATGTCAAGGCGTTCTGGGAGCATTGGGAGCGCCGGAACATCGCGCATTATCGGGATCCGTACCGGTCGTATCGGAGCATCTGCCAGCTTTCGCTCGCCGAGACCTTCGCGCACTTCGAAATCGCGGGCGACAGCCGGCTGATCGCTCACTATTTCGAGGCCTTTCCGAGCTTCTTCCTCTACGACGATGTCGTCCGCACGCTCGACCAGTTGTCGCGCCGCTACAAACTGGCGGTGGTGTCGAACATTGACGACGACCTGCTGGCACTGACGCCGCTGAAGCGAAACTTCGATCTGGTGTGCACGGCGCAACGGGCCAGCGGTTACAAGCCCGACGGCACGCTGTTTCGCTATCTGATCGAGCATGCGGGCTGCGCGAAGGAGGAAATCCTGCACTCCGGACAGTCGCAGTTTACCGACCTCGTCGGCGGCAAACCTCTCGGACTAACCATTGCCTGGATCAACCGCCGGCGGATTGCACTGGACGCTTCCGTTCCACGACCGGATTTCATCCTTCCGGACATTCAGTCTCTCACCCATTTCGTCGAACGATGAAAACGCACAAATACGGGAGTGATTTTGGCCGGGTTACCTTGAACGGAACTACGTGACAGTGCACTCAATTGACTTCACGCCGTCGCCGACGAAGAAGCCTTATTCGCCTTCCCATGGCCGCCGCCGCGCGCCATGCCGAACGTAGTGAACAATAACCTCGTTCGATTCGACTTCGTACACGATCAAGTAGTTGCCGGCGGGCAATCGCCGGAATCTTGGATTGCGCGTTGCCGCGCCCAGGTACGGCTGTTCGGCGATCCGGGCTGCTGCCTGTTCGATGCGTGCGACGAGTTGTGCCGCTGCTGCCCGGCTGTCCTTCGCGAGGTATGCAAAAATCTCGTCAAGATCGGCGAGTGCACCCCGTTCGTACCGGAGTTTCATGCTCTACGGTAGCGGCTGAATACTGCCTCGACTTCGTCATCGCTCGCCAGATCGCGGCGAGCGGCGCGTTCTTCGATAATTCGCCATTCTTCCTCGGTAATGTCATCAGAGTCGCGCCGCTGCTCGACTTGGCGAGCAAAGCGCGCAACTTTCTCTTGATCCGCCTGCGGCCAGGTCAGCACCCGATCGAGAATTTCTTTCACCTGTTCTTTCGTCATGACGAAAATATAGCAAACTTGCCGTCCGCTTGCCACGGCCGATCCGTCGGACGGAAGAGCCTCTGCAAATGGGTTTCTTGGCCGGAATCGAACGTAGTGGTGGGCTCCCATTTCCGGCCGACGCCATCTTTACCTTGGCTGGGTTGGCCCTGGCATTACGGTTGGCCCGGATCCTGCTTTGACAGGGTGGTCCCGACCTGATCCATTTCCGGTCGCCCCACGCCCCTGCGACGGCAGGAGCATCGAGAGGTGACCAAGCATTCAGCACCAGTTAAGGAGCCGGACCCATGAAAGAACGGGAACTTCGAGGCCTGATTGCAGACGTCAAGACCGGCCGGTTGTCTCGGCGGGGCTTTGTCCAGCGGATGATCGCCGTCGGCCTGACGGCGCCGATGGCCGGCATGATGCTGAGCCAATCCGGGGTGGCGATGGCTGCGACCGAAATCCCCTACAAGCCGACCAGGGCCGGCGGCGGCGGCCTGCTGAAATTGATGTACTGGCAGGCAGTGACCCTGCTCAACCCGCATTTCGCCGTCGGCACCAAGGACCAGGAAGGCTCCCGGATCTTTTACGAGCCGCTGGCGGGATGGGACGGCGATGGCAATCTGGTTCCGGTGCTGGCGGCCGAAATTCCGAGCAAGGAGAATGACGGATTGGCCGAGGACGGCCGCTCGGTGATCTGGAAATTGAAACGGGGCGTCAAATGGCATGACGGCATGCCGTTCACGGCGGACGATGTCGTGTTCAACTGGGAATATGCCCGGACGCCCGAGACCGCGGCGGTCTCGATCATCAGCTACAAGGATATCAAGGTCGAAAAGATCGACGATTTCACCGTTCGCCTCACCTTCGCCAAGCCGACGCCGTTCTGGGCCGATGCCTTTGTCGGCACCTACGGCATGATCATCCCGAAACATTTGTTTGCCGATTACGTCGGCGCCAAGTCGCGCGACGCGCCGACCAACCTGAAACCGGTGGGCACCGGTCCTTATGTCTTTGTGGATTTCAAGCCGGGCGATGTCGTCCGCGCCAAGCGCAATCCTGACTACCATGTTCCCAACCGGCCGCATTTCGATGAGGTGGAAGTCAAGGGCGGCGGCGACGCGGTATCGGCAGCGCGCGCGGTGCTGCAGACCGGCGAATTTGATTATGCCTGGAACATGCAGGTAGAAGACGAGATCCTGCTCAAGCTGGAAAGCGCCGGCAAGGGCAGGGTGACGATTACGCCAAGCGGCAATGTCGAGTTCATGATGCTCAACTCGACCGACCCGGCAGTCGAGGTCGACGGCGAGCGCTCAAGCCCCAAGACCAAACATCCGCTCTTCAGCGACGGGGCGGTGCGCCAGGCCATCAACCTCCTGATCGATCGCACCTCGGTCGAGAAATTCATCTACGGCCGCACCGCCCTTGCCACCGCGAACTTCCTCAACAACCCGGAACGTTTCCGGTCGAAAAATACCAAATTCGAGTTCAACATCGAGAAGGCCAACCAGATCCTTGAAGCCGCCGGCTGGAAAAAGGGCGCCGACGGCGTTCGCGCCAAGGATGGCAAACCGCTGAAGCTCGTGTACCAGACCTCCATCAATGCGCCCCGTCAGAAGACGCAGGCGATCGTCAAGCAGGCGTGCCAGAAGGCGGGCATCGACGTCGAGCTGAAGTCGGTGGTGGGATCGGTGTTCTTCTCATCCGACGCCGCCAACCCCGACACCTACCCGCATTTCTATGCCGACGCGCAGATGTACAACACCACCATGCCGCAAGCCGATCCGCAGTTCTTCATGAACCAGTACGTGTCGTGGCAGGTGGCGAACAAGGAAAACAAGTGGCAGGGGCGCAACGTCTCGCGCTGGCAAAACAAGGAATATGACGAGATCTACAAACAGGCCGAACAGGAGCTCGATGCGGTGAAGCGGGCGGCGATGTTCATCAAGCTCAACGATCTGGTCGTCGGCGACAATTACATCCAGCCCATCATCTCCCGGACAAGGGTCGCGGCGCTCGGCGGCAAATTGACCGCACATATCTCGGGCTGGGACAATGATTTGTGGCAGCTCGCGAGCTGGTACCGGGACGCCTGAGACTGGACCTCGAGATTTGCGATGCGATGAAGCTGAACGGGCCATGGCGGGACGATGATGGGAAAATACATCCTCAGGCGCCTGGTCATCGCTGTTCCCAGCCTGCTCGGCATCAGTCTCATTCTCTTTGTCCTGCTCGCGCTGGCGCCCGGCGATCCCTTCAGCGAGCTCGCCACCAACGCCAATGTTCCGCCCGAGGTCCGCGCGGCGCTGCGGGTGAAATTCGGGATCGACGATCCCGTCCTGATCCGCTACGTGCGCTGGCTCGTCGCGATGCTGCACGGCGACTGGGGCTTTTCGTTCGCAAGCCGCATCAACGTCGACCAGCTGATCTTGCAACGCGTCCCGACCACGTTGTTCGTGGTCGGCTCGTCGCAGTTGCTCGCACTGGCGGTTGCGCTGCCGGTCGGGGTCTATGCCGCGATGCGGCCCTATTCGATCTTCGACCAGATTGCCAACACGGTTGCCTTTGTCGGGTTTTCGCTGCCGACATTCTTCACGGGGCTGCTGCTGATCCTGATCTTCAGCGTCAATCTCGGCTGGCTGCCGTTCGTCTATCGCGCCGATATCGCCGCCACCGGATGGCACTGGTATTGGGAAAATTTCAAGCAAGTCATCATGCCGGTCGCAGTTCTCGGCCTGTTTCAGGCGGCATCCTATACCCGCTACGTGCGCTCCGCGGTGCTTGATGTCATCCGCCTCGACTACGTCACCACCGCGCGCTCGAAGGGCCTCAACGAAGGCAAGGTCGTCGTCAAGCACGTGGTGCGCAACGCCTTGATCCCGGTGGTGACGCTGGTCGCGTTGCAAATGCCGGCCGTGTTCGGCGGCGCCATCGTCACCGAACAGATTTTTCGCATTCCTGGCATCGGCTCATTGCTGATCACGGCGATCCTCGCCAATGACACGCCTGTCATCATGGCGGTGACGTTCGTGTTCGCGTGTCTCGTCGTTGCCTTCAACCTGTTGGCAGATATCATCTATGGCTGGCTTGACCCACGCATCTCCTACCGTTGACATTGCCGTCCCGCTGCAGGCTCGGCCGCGCCGCATCTCGCCCGGCTTCGAGGCGTGGCGAAAGTTTCGCCGCCACCGCATGGCGGCAGCGAGCGTGGTGATCCTCACGGTGCTGACGGCAGTCGTCGTGCTTGGTCCGTTGATCTGGCGCGTGCCGATCAACGAAATCGATTTTACCGCGCGGCTCAGTCCGCCGTCGTGGCAGCACCCATTCGGCACCGACGATCTCGGTCAGGACCTGCTGGCGCGGATGCTGTATGGCGGACGCATTTCGCTCGCGGTCGGTTTCGCGGCGATGGCGGTGGCCATTATCGCCGGTACCCTGATCGGTGCGATATCGGGCATTTCCCGGGGCAGCGTCGACGCCGTGTTGATGTGGATCACCGACCTGTTCCTGGCGTTGCCGCAATTGCCGCTGCTGTTGCTGGTGATCTATCTGTTCCGGGATTTCCTCAAGAATCTGGTCGGCCCGGAAGGCGGCGTCTTTATTCTGATCGTCTTGGTGATCGGCGGCTTTCGCTGGATGCCGGTGGCGCGCCTGGTCCGGGCCCAGTTCCTGTCGCTGCGCGAGAAGGAATTCGTCGAAGCGGCGCGGGCGCTCGGCGCCACCACGCCGCGGCTGGTGATCCGGCATATCCTGCCGAATTCACTCGGACCGGTCATCGTGGCCGGCACCATCGATGTCGCGGCGGCGATCATCGCGGAATCGACGCTGTCGTTCTTGGGCCTCGGCTTTCCGCCTGACATTCCGACCTGGGGCCGTCTGTTGTTCGATGCCAAGGATTATCTGGACATCGCGCCGCATTGGGCGCTGTTCGCGGGTGCCGCCATTTTCCTGACCGTGCTTGCCATCAATTTCATCGGTGACGGATTGCGCGACGCACTCGATCCCAGGAAGGTCATGTAGATGCCGGGTGAAACGCGTGGGATGGGCCTCGACGGGAAACACGCGGGCGAAATCGCGCTGCTCGATATCAGGGGGCTGAGAACCCATTTCGCCACCGACGACGGCATCGTGCATGCGGTGGACGGCGTCGATCTGACGGTCGAACGCGGCGAGACGGTTTGCGTCGTCGGCGAGTCCGGCTGCGGCAAGACCGTCACCGCGCTGTCGGTCCTGAAGCTGATCGCGATGCCGCAGGGGCGCATCGTCGGCGGGCAGATCCTGTGGCAGGGCCGCGACCTCGTTCCGCTGCACCCGGACCAGATGAACCGCATTCGCGCCAGGGAAATCGCCATCGTATTCCAGGAGCCGATGACCTCGCTCAATCCCGTCTATACCGTCGGCGATCAGATCGGCGAGGTCATCGCCCTGCACGAAGGATTGAACCGTCGCGCCGTGCTGGAGCGAACCATCGAGATGCTGGCGCTGGTGCAGATCCCGAATCCGAAACGCCGCGTCAACGACTATCCGCATCAGTTTTCCGGGGGAATGCGGCAGCGCGTGATGATCGCGATGGCGCTGTCGTGCCGTCCAAAACTCTTGATTGCCGACGAACCGACGACGGCGCTCGATGTCACGATTCAGGCGCAGATCCTGGATTTGCTGCAGGACATGAAATCCCGCTTCGGCATGTCGATCATGCTGATCACCCATGCCATGGGCGTCGTCGCGGAGGTCGCCCAGCGTGTCGTGGTGATGTATGCGGGCAAGGTCGTGGAGCAAGCCTCGGTCGAGCAGTTGTTTGCAAATCCCCGCCATCCCTATACCAGGGGCTTGATCCGCTCGATTCCGCGCATCGACATCGCCGCCGTCCGCAAGACCCGCCTTCAGACCATCGCCGGCGCCGTTCCCAGGCTGATAGACCCGCCGGCCGGCTGCCGCTTCGCGCCGCGTTGCAACTTTGCGACCGATGAATGCAGGCGCGCGCAACCACCCTTGCGCGAGCTCGAACCGGGTCACAAGGTCGCGTGTATCCATGCCGAAGAGTTGGTCGTTCAATGAGTGAGCCGCTGCTCAGGATCTGGAACCTGACCAAGCAATTTCCGCTTAAGGGCGGCCTGTTCGGCCGCCAGGCCGGCGGCGTCCATGCCGTCGACGGTGTCGATTTCAACATCGACCGCGGCGAGACCCTTGGGCTGGTTGGCGAATCCGGCTGCGGTAAATCGACCACCGGGCGTTGCGTGCTTCGCCTGATCGAACCGACCTCGGGCGAAATATTTTTTGAAGGCAGGAATGTGAGATCGCTGGAGGCGGCCGAGCTGCGCATCCTGCGTCGCGACATCCAGATCATCTTTCAGGACCCTTATGCATCGCTCAATCCGCGGATGAACGTCGGCGCGACCGTTGGCGAAGCCCTGATCATTCACCGCTTGACCAAAACCAGACGCCAGTATGAAGAGCGTGTCGTGCATTTGCTCGAGACCGTCGGTCTGCATGCCGATCATATGGGCCGCTATCCGAACGAGTTTTCCGGCGGTCAACGCCAACGCATCGGCATCGCGCGTGCGCTCGCCGTCGAGCCCAAGCTGATTATCTGCGATGAGCCGGTGTCGGCGCTGGATGTGTCGATCCAGGCCCAGATCATCAACCTGCTGGAGGACTTGCAGCAGAAATTCGCGCTGGCTTATCTCTTCATTGCCCATGACCTGTCGGTGGTCGAGCATATCAGCAAGCGCGTTGCGGTGATGTATCTCGGGCGCATCGTCGAGACCGCGCCGGCCCGCGAGCTTTATAGCTCGCCGCTGCACCCTTACACCGAAGCGCTGTTGTCGGCGGTCCCGATCCCGGATCCCAAAGTGAAACGGCAGCGCATCCGATTGACGGGCGAAGTCCCCAGTCCAATTCACCCGCCGCAGGGGTGCCATTTTCACACCAGGTGCCCGATCGCGCAGTTTCCGTTATGCAACAGCGCGCCGCCGGCGCTCAAGCAAAGCTCCGAGGGACATTGGGTCGCCTGCCATTTCCGCTGAAAGAAGCTGGAGCTTATGCTGCCGCTTCCTGAAATGAATACAGGAACACGTTTCTGGCGCCCCCTGGCCGGCGCCTTATTGCAGGGATCAAGCATTGATTGCGAATGGTTTCGCTGTACTGGTTGCCTGGTACGGGATCGTGGCGCCGCCCGACACACCCAAGGGCATCATCGACGAGATCAATGCCGACGTGAACGAGGCGTTGCCTCCGCCTACCTGCAGGGAGCGTCCTGGCCCGACCGCCACCACTGCCATCGCGACGCGGCTCCGGACCAGCAGGAGGCCGGCAGCACCTTGAAGCCGTAGACCGCCTGCGCCTGCTGCTCCGGCCGCGCCGATGGGGCCGGTTGCGCCGGTTGTGCCGGTTGCGCCGGTTGTGCCGGTTGTGCCGCTTGCGCCGCTCGCGCCGCTTCCACCCGCTCCCGCGGCGCTCCCTCGGCCGACTTCGGCCTGGTGCGGCACTCGGCGGAGTCGGTATGGGTGCCACATGGCCCGCGCGGCGGATTGACGGTCTCGATGAAATTGGTCAGGTGGCGACGATCGGCCGGGGGAGATCGCGATGGCAACGGCGTCCGCGCACTCGCCGGCCGGTTGGCGCGCGGTCCGCCGGTCAGCTCGGCGACGTCACCGAATTCGCCGAAACGCTCAAGCCTCGGCACGGCCTCAAGCCTCGGCACGGCCTCAAGCCTCGGCGCGGCCTCAAGCCTCGGCGCGGCTGAGAACATCTCGCGTCCCTGCTCGCTCTCGCGCGGAGGCAGCCGCAGCATGTCGGGCTGCGGTTCATCGGTCACTTCGATGGTGGTGTTCTCGCGGCCTTCCTGCTGCACCAGGCCGAACAAGAGCGCAGCATGATGAGGATGCAGCCGCACGCAGCCGTGCGATGCAGGGCCGCCCAGCTGATTGACCGCGTAGCTGCCGTGGATCGCATAGCCATTATGGAAGAATATCGAGTATGGCATCGGTGAGTTGTAATAGGCGTTGGAGAACCAGTTACGCTCCAGACGCTGCGGGATGTAAGTGCCGTTCGGGGTCTCGAGCTCGTCGCGACCGGTCGAGACCGGCCAGATGTAGCGCATGTAGCCGTCCTGGATCACTACCATGCGTTGCGATGCCTTTTCGACCAGTATCTCTAGTTTCGCCTCGGCGCTGTCGACGCCGACGAAAAATGACGGCGCTCCCGCGAGGATCGCGAGGATAATGGCACGAGGACGCATGATGAACTCCAGCCCCTGATTCGCATTGTCGATCAAGCGGTCAAATCCGGGTGCTTTTTGGGCCAAGAACAGACACAGATGGGGCAGCAAGCGGAATCGCTTGGCGACATGCCGCAAACTCCTTGTGTAACAGGCATTAACGATGCATCGAAAGGGTTAACCATGCGGCGCGAAATCCTCACCCTGCGCTTCAAGCCCAAGGCTTCAAGCCCGAGCCTTCAAACCCAAGCCTTCAAGCCCAAGCCTTCAAGCCCAAGCCTTCAAGCCCAAGCCTTCAAACCCGAGCCTTCAAGCCCAAGCGTTGGCCTGAATGCGCGACTGACTATTCGACGATCGCGAAGCCGACAACGGATGATGCCCACGGTGATCGGCGACTGTGCAAAGGGCTCCACGAGGCAGCGCGTGATACTCGCCACGCGCGACACCGCTTAGCATCGCATCAGGAAGCAGGCGGTCCATCGATGCGCGCGAACGCGCACGGCGCGCCCGCCAGCCCGCAATATCCCTTGCGTTGCTCCGGTTCAGCCGGCGGATCGCGGGTCTCCCATCGCCACATCATGCAGCCGGACCCCTGGCATCGGAAGAAATGGCCCCGCATCATGCTATGGACGCCCGGAAAGAACATTCGATACACCATGTTCCTGAACCGGCCTTGGGGGCCTGGATTGGAGCGATTGAACGAGAACGTTCTCTTTTCCCAGCGAAGCCGGACCATCGGGCACCATTTCGTAGCGATTGCTTCCTGTTCTGTCACCAGCATGCGGGTTTCTCCCTTCACATGACGGCGTCATCCGAAAAAGGGCGGCTCGACGCCGGGCTGAGCCCTCAAAATTGCCCGAATCAGGGCTGCTTTAAGGAATCCGTGTCCGTGGTTCGCTTTATTTTGCGGGGGCCGCTGAAGCCAGCCTCGGTCTCGTTCTGAAGGTCCCTCGGCGCTCGCCGCGCGGCCCTGACCTCATTCGGCCCGCTGCAGATCTGGTGGCAGCAGATCCGGTGGAGCGGAAGGAAGATCCACAGTGAACCTTGCATTTGTGTTCTCGTTCATCGTAGTCGGCCTTGCAATCGTCGGCGTATTTATCGAGATTCCATTTGTCAGCCATTACGCCTTCTGGTTTGCGATCGCCGCCTACGTCATACTTGCCAGCCACAGGCTATGACGGTCATTCGAAAGGCGGCCGGCTCGACGCCGGGCTGAGTTCTCAAAATTGCCCGAATTAGACGGCTCTTACGAATCCGACTACCTCGGTTTCGCTCTGAAGGTCCCTTGACGCTCGCCACGCGGCCATCACCTCGTTCGGCCCGTTGCAGATCTGGTGGCAGCGGAAGGAAGATCCACGGTGAACCTTGCATTTGTGTTCTCGCTCGTCGTAGCCGGCCTTGCGGTTGTCGGCGTCTTTGTCGAGATTCCCATGGTCAGCCATTACGCTTTCTGGTTTGCCATCGGCGCCTACGTCATTCTCGCCAGCAACAGGTAGTGCCTACTTTCCAAAGTCCGGGACATGCCGCCGCAACACCTTTTCGCGGACTCCGGAAAGTCATCGGCACCAGGAAATCTATGATTCTGGAGCGTGACGACTTTTCTTCGAAGCGTCATCCCGCCTATCTTCTTGTTGTAGCATGATCTCCGCGCCAACGCTTTGCGTTTGTCGCGAGGGAAAACCGATTTCCACCCCAAGTACGGGGCAGGCTTTTTCGGATCATGCTCCAGGCTTCGCCGTTTTCGCGATAGCCAGCGGCGCGATTGCATGCGTATCGAGCAATCGCGTGAGTTGGCGGCCCGGATTACTCGTAGTCCCCATTGCCGCCCTCATCGCCGTACGGTTCAGCACCATAGCCCACCGGCACCGGCGGCCGCGGCGCTCCCGCGTCGTAGTAGGCGGCCGGTCCATAGCCATAGGGCCGCCCCCTGACGCCGCCATAGCCCCACGGGAACGCCCCGGTTCCATAGCCCGGATACCCGGTTCCATAGCCCGAATACCCGGTACCATAGCCCGGATACGAGGAACGCGAATACCCGTTACAGCAGCCGTAGCGACGAACGGGCCAGGCGTAGCGTCGCACGACATATTCCCGTTCGACATACCTGCGCTCGTACACGCCGCCGTGCCGCACGCAGCCGCCGCAACCGCATGGCCGACAGCCGCATGGCCGACAGCCGCATGAAGAGCAGCCGTTGTTGTAGCCGTAGCGGCCGTAGCCATTGCCGTAGCCATTGCCATAGCCATAGGAACCCTCGAAATCGCCGGCTTGCGCAGGCGCGGCGACCGAACCGAGCAGCGCCAGCACAGCTGCGGCGATCAGTATCCATCGGCTGGCTCTCGGCGAGAGAATCGTAGCAGAGCCACTCATAGTTTCCTCCGACATTCGTGAGCGAAACACTCGCGTCAAGAGTTCGACCAAATTGCGACCCCGTTGCAAGCGCAACCACAACTTAAAGATGGGCGGTCGACCGAATGCTCGCGACACAGTGGTCTGGCGAAGGCGCCGCGCGGATCGATCTAAGTGGCGGGAAGCATGAGGATTTTGCCGGAGGTTCCGCCGAAGGTCCTGCATCGCGCCCAGCGCGCTAACATTGCGTTAACCATATTCGAAGGAACTTTGGCGGCAGTGACAAAGATGATCCCCCACGCTTTTGCGGAGGGGAATGAGAAGAGCCTTCGGCACGTCAGGCTCCATCGATTAATTCTGCAGCCTCAGCACCCTCTCCGCCGAGCTTGCGCGCGCCGCGCCAGCCGCGTCGCCGCCGTCCAGGTTTTTCTCGGCCCCGTCACCATCCGACGACCCGTTGAAACCGGCTCCGCCTTTTTCCTGTCTCTCTCCGTGCAGCACGCGGCGAGCATCGTTAACGCTTCGTCAATCTTGCCAGAGCAAAATTTTACCGGGGCTGTGGGCATCAACAATCAAAAAAGGAGAATCCGATGCCAAATCTGGAAGAGGCCATCCGCGAACGCGCCTACCAACTCTGGATCGCCGATGGTCGACCCGAGGGCCGGGCAGACATCTATTGGCTGAATGCTCAACGCGAGATTCTCACGACCTCCGTTGAAGGCTCAGCCCGTGAGGCCGCGGCAGCGCCCACAGACACGGTTGCGACGAAACCGGCCAAAAGGCGGCACGATCGCGGACACGCTTGGCGAATCGTTGTTTGATAGCGTCTGTCCCGCCACCCCAAATCAGAGATTACCTAACACCGCGATGACGAGGAAACCTGCAACTACGCAACGTTCAAGCAGAGCAAGATGTTCGCGGCGGGCGTATCGTGCAGCGATTGGCGGCCAATGCTGTGCGGAGGGGTTCAGCACCATCACTAGACACGCCGCTCCCAGCTATTGGGCCGGACCGCCGCCGCCCCGTCAAGGCGGACGCGTGCGCGCCTCCGCTTCGCGGCTAGCGGCCTCGACAGCCCGTCAGCGGCCCGGCGCGAGGATCGCCGTGCTGCTAAGGGGAATAGGAGTAAGGCGCGCTCCTGAAAATGCGCGCTGGAGACTAGTCTTGCGTTTTCGAGTTTCGAATCATATCGGCCGTCATTTGTCGGCCTCGTCCTGATTGGTTTCATGGAAGCGATCGTCTGGTTGCTGTTGACGTTAGCGGTAGCCAGCCGCATCGCGGCTGAGCCAAGGGTCTCCGGTTGCGTACGGCTCAGTGCGAAACTGGTCTGCGGGCGTGGTAACCATGGCTGATCCGGCGTGAAGTGCTCTTTCGAACCATCGACCGCAGGCGGGCCGTTCGGTAACGCGCCGGCGATCACTCGCTGCGGCGAGCCGGTGCAACTTCAGCTGTCGAAAGGTTTTGCGTGTCGTCGCACCGCAGCGCCGGTCATTGGGCAGGGCCCATGGGCGTCTTACGGATTGCGCGATGATGGATTAGTGCCGCTGATTTGCCCGACGTGTCAAATGTTTTCGCGTCATCGTTCAACGCATGTCAGCGACTACCTGCTACTTTGCATGGGGTTGTTTTCCATATTTCAGTTGGGATGTTCACTGTGAGACGCCCGCGGCGCCTGTCATCGGGCCGCGCTACGCGCGAACCCGTTGGCGGGCTCCTCAGGACAAGGTCCACCGATGGGATTGGTTTCATGGAAGCGATCGTCTAGTCGGCATATTGCGCTTCACCGTTGCCGAACGACCAGTTCTCGCGCGCGACTTCTACGAGCCCGATAAAGATGTCTTCGCGGCGATGACCCAACCTTTGATGAAGGCCGTCCGCGACTGCCTCATAAAACTTGCGCTTTTGCTCAACCGACCGTCCCGGAAGCAAGAACATCTGGATGAAAATGCAGTCCTTCGTCCGTTGAAGGTCGAGATAGTGC
>WNFW01002424.1_pt1 | contig 13312 bp, 10 predicted proteins | sample 5400131 | NCBI WGS metagenome assembly WNFW01 (sample SAMN13153362, study PRJNA577476) | soil metagenome | isolation source: 20 cm soil or saprolite under grassland replicate 1 | place: USA:California | collected 2016-06-15 | reverse complement strand
ACCCGCCATGAACAGGATGGCGGTGAGGTAGAACAGGAGAATCGTGAAGGCCGCGTTCACCACGAGCCCGGCTCTCGCCGCCGGGCTGAGCGGCTTCTCGTCCATCGTCGAGGTGCGCCACTCGTGCTCGACCATGGCATAAAGAGTAATGCCAGATCAGCGGCACAATCAGGCGTCGATCACCCTCACCTCGTACAGCCGGAAGCTTCGATCGGCGGTGAGGATCGACAGGTCCTCGATCTGCGCCTGGGCCACGAGCATCCGATCGAACGGGTCGCGGTGCTTGGGCGGTAGCGTCGCAACGCGCAGGGCGTGGCGGTGGAGTATCGGGAGGGGGACGACTCCCGTGCGAGCCATGAGCTCCGGGACCGCTCGCTCGGGAGCGTCCGGGAGGCGCAACTTGCCGAGGCCGTGCTTGATTGTGATTTCCCACGCGCTCGCGGCGGATAACAGCAACTCATTGGCCGACTTCGTGAGGAGCTTCCGAGTAGCGGGAGCGAGGCGTTCCGGCGCCGCGAGCATCCACAGCCAGGCTTGCGTGTCGAGCAGAACCCTCACTTCTCAAAGGCCTTGAGGAGATCCTTGGGCAGCGGCGCGTCGAAGTCGTCCGCGATAAAGACGCGGCCCTTCTCTGTTCCCAGAGAGCGCTCCTGCACCGGCGCGGCGGGCACGAGTCGCGCTACTGGGATGCCAGACTTGGCGATGATTACCTCTTCGCCAGCGGCTACGCGCTCCAGGAGCTTGGAGAGGTGGGTCTTGGCTTCGTGGACGTTGTACTTTGGCATGGGGAATGTTAGCTAAGTCTGATGACTAAGTCAAGTTTATGCCTTAGATCGGCCGGAACAGCTGCGCCCATACATCGATCTGGCGCGCCTCCGTTCAGTCCGTTTCCACTTCCTCCGATGACCCGACGGCTCGCACGCAGTTGTCGAGCAATGGCATTCTTCGAAAGCCCCGACTCCAAATAGTGTTTGAACAGCACGAGCGTATCCCATCCGTACACAGGCCCGCTCCCTCTACGAGAAGCAGGCAAGCTCCGAAGGACTACGCCCCGACGTCAGGCCCCACGCGGGATACCAGAGTGTGCAGTTTCACCCGGCGATTGGAGTGACCCCCTGGAAGTGGACAGGTCGGGGGGCTGGGATTGACCTTTGAGGCGGTCGGCTCGGAGGTCACGATGAGGGTGCGTCGGCATCGGCGGTACAGCACGGAATTCAAGCTGCAGCTGGTCGAAGCCTATGTGGCGGGCGATGGGACCGCGAAAGGGCTCGCGGACGAGCACGGGATCTGTCACTCGCTCATCCTGATCTGGGCCGAGAAGTATCGGGAGGGGGAGTTGACTCTCGACGTGCAGCGCGAGGAGCAGATGCAGGAGGCTGCGCTCAAGGTCGCCGACCTCGAGCGCAAGGTGGGGCAGCTGACGATGGAGTTGGATCGCCCAAAAAGGGGGCTCGTCGTCGGGCATCCAGCGAGCAATGGGTCCTCGTCGATTATCTCCGGGCCGGGGGCATCCCCGTCGCACGGAGGTGCCGCTTGAGCGGCCTCGCGCGGAGCACCTACTACCGGCAGCCGGATCCCGTGCGCGCGGGGGCGCTCGCCGCGGCCTGCGGGCCTATCCTCATGCACCAGGAACAGATAGGCGGCACGTGTGGTCGCACGCGCGCATAGCTCACGATCGAAGCCTGGCGGGACGACTACAACACGCAGCACCCACACGGCTCCCTCGGCCGCCAAACACCGAGCGAATTCGCCGCCACCTGGAAGGAGGCGACCCCCATCCTGACGTCGTAGAATTACGATCTCAAGTGGACCAGAAATGGGGAGCACCGCAGAGAAGGTAGGAAGCAACGTCCCTGCTCCGTCTCGGAGCTTTGTCGTCTGGTGTCGCGACGATGCAACACCCTTAAGAGCGGCGGTGATGCGACGGTGCACATCGTCCCCGGAACGGGCGCCCAAGCGCCCACCTGGCCCACGCCTAAGCCATCATGGCGAGGGAGCGCAAACGGCGCGCCTGCCTAAGCCGTTCAGGGCGGTGGCACGGTGCTCGCGTGACGCACTGGGACATCGGGGCGTCTTAGGTTTAGGCTGGAGCTTTCAGAGGTCCAATCGTGCGGAACGTCTTTCTGACTCTCGCATTCGGTGGCCTGGCGTTCGCGTTCGGGTGCGGCGACACGAGCGGCCCCCGCTCGGGCCTGAGCATCGTGTCTGGCGCCGGAGTGTCCGATACCGTGCTCTCGACCTTCAAGCCGCCGCTCACCGTCGTTCTCCTCGACGGGAATCTCCAACCGATGTCCGGCCAAACCGTGTACTTCAATACCAACGGCTTCGTGCTGGTGGCCCCGATCGACGACCCAGGGTTCGTGATCAACCGCCTGCCCGTGCTTACCGACGCGAGCGGGTACGCATCCGTCTGGGTCGAGGCGAAGCAATATGCGGCGACCGGGAAGATCGTCATCGTCGCTCCGAGCGGCCAATCAGTGGACTTATACTTCACCGTGCTCCCTGGCGCACCGGCCCTAGTGCGAGCGGACCCGGGCGACACCGCGCTGTATGTCGGTGGGAGCGTGACGTTCCGGCCATTCGTCACCGACGCCTATGGTAATCGCCTCCCGCTCACCCCGACCTATCAATACCAGAGCCTCAGCCCTGCGCTCTCCATCAGCGCGCCGGGCCAGGCCACGGGCGCCGCGTTCGGTCGGGGATCAGTCGCGGTGAGCGCGCTGGGGGTCACCGACACCGTGTGGGCCAGCGTGGTGCCGACAGGGCGCGTGGCTGCCGAAACCCAGGGGGGGGCCTTCATAATCGTGGCTGACCTCGACGGCTCGGCCTTTGACACGATACCCGGGCTGCACCCGGCCAACTCCTTCGACTGGTCGCCGGTGAATCGAACGTTCGTGATGGACTTCGACCGAACGTTGCTCTCTATGGACACTGCCGGGCACACGCGACGCGTGGTTACCGACGCGCTCATGCGCAGCGAGTACTACCCGCGCTTCTCGTACGATGGGTCGTACATCTATTTCACCGGAAACGACTCGCTGACCGCCTGCTATGGCGTGTGGCGGATACACTCGGACGGCACCGGTCTTGAGCACGTGGTCGCTGATACGAGCAACTGTGGCGTATACGCGTACACGGAAGTCCCTTCGCCCGACTATGCTTCCTCGGCATCTCCCGACGGAACGCGGCTCGTGTATGTCGGTGGCACGGGGATCCAGTACGTCGGTGGGACGCTCCGCGTGCGAACCATCGCGACCGGGGCCGACACGAGTCTCGGCGTTGTGGGAGACGCTCCGCGCTGGTCTCCGACCGGCGAATGGATCGCCTATGACAGTCTCGGGACGCTCATGCTGATCCACCCGAATGGGACGAGCCAGCAATCGCTGATCTATCGTGGCGACCAAGTGCCCAACTCGAACGCCGTCAGCTGGTCACCGGACGGCCAGTGGCTCGTGTACCACACGACTGATCGGCTGGCCTTGGTGCAGGTGGCGACGAGACTGAAGCTCCCGTTGGCCACGACGATTGGATTGGCCGATCCGACATGGCAGCCGTGAGGGACACTCTTCAATCAACCCTCGCAACGCTCTCGTCATCGAGCGCTTGTTGGTGAACGCCGCGGCGATAGATCGCTCCGCACCCCGTGCGGACCATCACCGTCGACAACGAATGGAGTTTTCATAGGCACACCGCGCTCGAGCAGTCCACTGCGACCCTGTTTCTACTTCGCGACGCCCCACCACCCCCCCGGGGAGCGAAACAACAACGAGAACAGCAACCACTTGCTTCGCCGGTACCTGCCCAGCGCGAGGCACCACAGAGTGCGCTCCGATAGGCTACACACGAAAGGTGCGCCGAGGTCGTCAGGTGAACGTCAAGAGCGTTCGGGTCGCACCCACGCCTGAGTTGGTGGGATTTTGGGCGGTTTATGCACAGGAAGTCTTCGAGCACCCAGAGGACGTGTTCGAGGATCACATCTGCTGGCTAACGAATCGCGCATAAGCTGCGTGGTGCGGCGGCCGCAATCAAGATAGACCCCTTCCGTTTCGAGCGGCCCGCGCCACGACAGCTTCACGCGCTGGCTGGGCGCCGCCACTAATGGAGAGGCGCCGTAAAGGCGATCACAAGAAAGACCCAGATGAGGAGGCTCTTGGCAGGGCTGGACGGGTAGCCAACCCGAATGGAGTCGACTGAGGACAGCGGAAGCCCAAGACGACAGTTATCGCACTTCGTGGACATCTTGTAAGGGACGCCGGTGATCGAGTCGTCAGTGAAAATCACCGCATGCCACCGTAAGACAGTATCGCCGCTCCAAATCTTCACTTGCTGGAGGCGTCCTAGGGGCATCGGCTTGATCTCCTCCCGCTTCCAGTGAACCGGGTAACACCCGGTCGCGAGCGCTAGGCACAGTCCGCCAAGAAAAAGCCGAAGAGGTCTATAGGTCGGAGAGCGCATATTCTGTGGCGCCGCCTAACGGATCGCGCTCAAGCTGCGGGCGACTCGCCCGCCGGCGCACGACCGTTGGCCAAGGGCCGCGCCCGGCCAGGGACACAACACGCATGTTCCATGTGGCGGACTCACGCGTCGTTCTGGCGCGGTGAAGGTGGTGTAAAGTCGGAGAGGGAAACCGTTTGACTGCTCCGACGCAGATGGCGAAGCGCCGTCTCATTCGCACCAGGGCAGGTGAGCAAGGAGTCTGACTTGCAGCGAAGTCATGTTCTGCTTCCCGGTCACCCCAGGGGCGACGTCGGGCGAGTGGAGGGCGCTCACTGTTCGGTAGTGATGCGCCAGTGGGGAGGCGTCGCAAGAAAAATCCGCGGAGCATGGCCCGAGCCCCATTTCCCCCAAGGTCCCGTGCTTTCCGTCCTGGGCGTGTGCGTGGCGGTCAAGCGTGGACAGCAGCACACCGATCACAACCAGTGCCCGACCAATGTCACGGGCCCATATCACGCGAAAGATGACGGCCTCTACGACATTGCCGGTCCGGCGCCGTCTTTCTGGTCGCGCAAGCTTCTGGGATGCCGGACCGGGCCGCTCATCTCCTATCGACCTCCAAGCTCATAGTATGGGGGCCCACCCAGGAGGCAAAGGGAACCCCGAGGGAAGAGCGTTTGGGAAGACGACTCCGTACGGGGAAGCGTTGGGGGCGAGGTTCGGGAACGGACCGTACGGCCAGATGTGCGCGGTAGCCAGTATCGGAGCAAGCATGAAAAAGAAGGTGTCGAAAATACCGCTGCAGGGCGCGCCTTTAGCGCCGTGGTTCCACCCCCAAAGATCATGATCCCCCATCGCCCCATGAAAAGTCCACTTGCCGTTTAAATTGCCCCAAGGCCCCTCATGTGCGAGCCCCAAAGCGAGCCCGCCGATGATCGACGTCCACCGCTTCCAACCAAGCTGGTCCACTACCCAAACGACGCCCGCCCCAGCTGCGACATGCCACGCCTTATCGCTAAAACGCTCCTGGCGCAGGCTCCAATCTTCGCACCGCGTCCCGCCCGGATCCCAGCCGTTGATAGGGTCGTTCCCGACGAACGCGTAGAGGTTGATCCCACCGTCCAGGCCAATCGGATCCTCGGACACGAAACGGCCGAGGGCTGGGTCAAGGTATCGCGCACGATCATAGTACAGCTGCGTCTCGGCGTCGTATTCCCGCCCGGCAAACTGGAGAGCATTCGGGATCGTGCTGCTGGTGTTCCCCTGGAGACTCCCGAAGGGCTCGTAGCGGTACTGATTGTCGATCGTCACGCCCGCACCGGTGCGCGCCAGCAGAGCGAGGACGTTCCTGGAGTGGTCTTGGAGGTAGTAATACGTACTATCAGCGCGGTCGTGGCGGAGCACGCTCGCGACGTTATCGGTCTCCGGGTAGTAGGTATACCCCGCCACGCCATTGCCGAGCGTGTCGAGTTCCGCGAGCAGCGCATCGCCATCCCACAAAAACCGGCTGGTGCCGGTCGGGGTCGACTTTCGCACCCGCCGGCCCCACCCGTCGTAGCCGAACCCGACGCGGCCGATCAGGGTGCCTAAACTGTCGCGCGTGCGTACACTGTCCAGAGCACCTACGGCGCTCCAGAACAGCGAGTCTGTTCGCAGCACCTTCGTGGTATCCGTCGGACTCAGGGTGCGCTTGGCGGTCATGTTGCCGGCGGCGTCGTAGTCCATCCGCACATTCTGCCACCGCCGCAAGCGATTGGCTGGGTCGAGACCGCCGTTCGGTGCCGCGGCATCCTTGCGATTCCCCACCGAGTCGTAGCTATAGCTCGTTGACCCGATCAACGACCGCTGATCCGAGGTAGTACAGTAATAGCCGCCGAAGACAAAGGTACACGAAGTCGTGTAGTGGTGGGTCGAATCCGTGTACTGGCTGAGCTCGCTGCCCCGATCGTAGGTGAAGCTGCGCGTGGTGTCCGGACTAGACAGCGACCCGTGGTAGCGGGTGGCCATGCGCTCCGCATTGTCGAAGTAGTACGCGGTCCCGAGCCCAGCCGCGAGCGTGGGATCACTGAGCTGCACCTGGTCGGTGCGGTGTGTCCACGGATAGCTGTGGGTGATCCTCAAGTTGTTGAGGCCTGTTACCGTCCGGACACTATCCAGCGCCTCTGCGCTGTAGACGAAGGTGATCGGGTCTCCTGTCTGCGTGTTCAGATGCCCCGGTGTCAGCGTGTCGAGCAACTGGTGCACGTCGTAGTGATGGCCGACTAGGAATTGCACGCCGCCCGACCAGAGGGTTGGAGCGGAAAGGGCAGCCTGCGTCCGGACATCCCGAATCTCGTACACTGAGCTGTCTCGGAAGCACGACGGAGCGTTCCCGCTCACCAAAACACGGCAACTGATCGCCAGCCAAGGACGATCGGCTATGTCGAACTTCAGGGTATCGATGCTCTCGCTGTTGCTGTCGACCTGATAATGTCCGGCCGCGTCGTAGGCGAACGTCGTCGTCTTGCCGTCCGCTACCACTGAGGACGGTCGGTCGAGCGCATCGTACGTATACGTAACGGTCCGACCGTTGCGGTTCGTCCAGGTCGTCCGGTTGCCGTTGACATCGTACTGGTAGCGATCCTTGTTGCCCACAGGATCCTTCGTTGAGTCCGGCCAGCCGAGCGCGTTTGGCCACGCGTGGTAGACGGTGTCCCCCTTGGCGTCCACCACGTGGGTCACGTAGAGGCCGTCGTCGTAGAAGGTGCGAGTTGTGTCGTGAAGCGGTCCGATCGTTTGAACGACACGGCCGAGTGAGTCGTATTGAAACTTCGTCGTGTCGTTCACCTGGTCGATCGTCATAATCGGCTGACCATGGCCGTCGTACCGGTAGCGAACAGTGCCGAGCGTGTACGAAATCGAATCCGTATTCTGAAAGCCGCTCGTGGAGGTGAAGTAGCAGGTTTCTCTATGCCCACCGGGATCGAGAATGCCGCACAAGCGTCCGTCCAACGCGAAAGAGTCCCTGATCCACCCAGCACCGCCTATGTGGGTGCTATCAAGCACGTTGCCGGTCCAGTGGTTAACGACTGAGTCCACGTCGCCGTAGACCGAGGCGACTTGATGCGCGGCATACGTGTAATGGATCGTCCGGCCCGCGCCCGTAGTGTTATTACTATCGACCGTCTGCATCAAATCCGGCCCAACCCAGGTGTACTTAGTGACATGTCCTGAGGGTAGGACTTGTCGTACGACGGCCGAGTTGGAGTCGAGGGTGAACGATGTGGTCCGTCCGAGCGGCTCCTGGACAAGACGGGCGGCGCCGAACCGGTTGAGCGCGTACGTCGTGCCGTAACCGCGGGGATTGGCGAGGGTCGCGCGAACCGCGGCGGTATCGACATTGGCCCCGGGGTTGGTTGATGTTCCCTGCCCACTCGCGGGGTCAATGAGGACCGCACGTTCAGTAGATGAGTACGCAACGACCGGCCGTACCAGTTGACCGTTGACCGTCACCTGCGGCGCCGTGTCGGCTGCGACTTTCCCGGCGAAGTCGTAGGCAATCCCAAAGGCGCCCCCCCGGCGATCGCTCCAGTGTACGAGGCGATGATTGGCATCGTACTGAAATTGCAACGGCTGGCCGTTTTGGCCAAACTTGTAGGCCCAATCTAGGATTTGCGTGAGATTCCCCGACCCGTCGATCGTGATGGAGTCGATGCGGCCGCCCGGGTCCTTGATGGCGCGCAAATGGTTGTTCGCGTCGTACCGCAGCGAATCCGTGTTACCGGTCGAGTCCGTGATGGCCACGAGCAAGTTAGACGGGTTGTACCCGAACAATGCCCGGCGGAAGTAGTAGATGAAGGGTCGTTTATGCAGAAAGGGCCCACGGCGATAACCAAAAAACCTATACCCCCCCAAGGCGATTATCTTTAGGTTCGCATCAAAACCGACAGTCGATCCGCCTGGATAGGCGCGTCGGTAAGTTGGGCATGCCGGCGGGTTGCCGCAAGTTCCCCCCGAATCTTTCTCGAACGTCGTGAAGTCACCTTTGGGCGAGGTGTATGAAATCGTGCACACCCCATTGTTGCACGAGGTTCCTCCCCGCGCGAAGTATGCAATCGAGCCGTTGCCCTCCGTTATGACCACGCCGTTGTTGGTCTGGAGGTAGCCTCGTTGGAGTCCCGCAATCGACCATCCGGCCCCGAATGGACTGGCGGCTTCGTTTGCGATCAGGACCCGAGCGGGCAAATCTGTCTCAACGAAGCCGCCGTCCGATCGATAGCTCCGCACCACGGCGGTGTAGTTGTACGCGCCCGTTGCAAGACCGCTCGCGTCAAACTGCGCTGCGAGGCGGTTGACGTTACCGTCGGCCGGATGTGAGACCCAATTGTAGAAGATCTCGGTGGAGCCATTTGTGAAGGTGACCCACGTCCCCTGTGGCGTATAGAGCTGAAGCGACATCCTGACCGGGCTCACAGACGAAGTGTCACGTGCATCCACTTGGACGACGCCCATGGGGTGCGCCTGGGCACTCCGGTAGACGAGCGGAACAGAATGCGGTACGTCGGCACTGATGTAGGGTGGCGTGGTGTAAGAGGCGACGGCGTCAAAACACTCGGCAATACACTTCGAGACGTCACGGTAATCGCCGTTGGTCTGGACGGTCGAGACGACGGGCCCGTTCACCGCGACGGACACGGCAGGCCCACCAAAGTAGGAGAACGAGCACGACCTGCAAAAGGCTTGGAGGGTCAGCGATCCGGTTCCCGAGACGCTCGCGGTCGAGAACGTTACGGTGACCGGGATGATGCTATGACTGGGAAGAAACTGCGAGCTCTGAACCGAACAGGACGTGACCTCGCCTCCGACGCCTCCGACGTCGCATGACAAATCCAGCGTCTGAGAGGTAGAGCCGGTGTTTTGAAACTCCCACGTTGCCGTCAGCCCCGACGCGCGCGCGGGTTCGGTGAGAGGGCCAGGCGCGCTGTAAAGCTGGACCTGCGCCCTCAGAGGAGCGGCGAGCGCGAGAGCAGGAGCAACCAACGCCAAGAGACGGGGACCGTACATGGATGACTCCCACCAGGGTTGTGACGTCTGTGTAGCACGCGGTATGCCACCTGCGGAGTCATCGCAGTGTGTTGACGATCAACGGCTTACTATCCGTCGCGAGCGGTCGGCGCACCGGTGGATTCACATTGTTCCGCGCAGCGGGAAACAAAGTGGTACTTCTTCGTCTCTCGAAGGGACACGCCAAACTCACGCAGCCGCCGGTGCAGCGTGGTGCGACTGAGCCCTGTCACTCGCATGATGGCAGCGGTGTTCCATCCTTGAGCCTCGCAGACCTTGAGAAACTGTGCTCGTTCGTCCAGGCGCGCGCCGTTCGATAACATGACTCGCGTCAGCTGCCCAAGTTCGATCGCTTCGGCTACCGCGGAGCGCGAGAGCGTTCCGTCTTCCACCAGCTCCCCCGCGCGTTCGATCGTCATCTGTAGCTCACGTACGTTGCCGGGCCACCCATACGCCACAAGTTCCTCCTCCACCCCGCGTTCAAGCCTCCGACCTCGAGCTGCAGCAAAGTGTTCGGCGAGTGGCAAGACGTCTTCCGACCGACTCGCAAGGGGTAACAGCTCGATCAGGACGCCCGCGAGCCGTTGGAAGAGGTCCTGCCGGAATCGTCCCTCGGCGAGCGCTCGTGCCATTGTGTCTTGCGCCGCACACACCACGCGGAGATCCACCCGCCGCTTGACCCCGGCGCCCAGCGCCTCCACGTAGCCGGTCTCCAGAACGCGGAGCAGCTTGCCCTGAGCTGTCTCCTCAAGGCCCGCCAACTCGTCCAGAAACAGCGTACCGCCGTCAGACCGCTCGACGTATCCAATCGTGGACTCGACCGCGCCGGTGAACGCGCCCCGCCGATGGCCGAACACGAGACTCTCGACCATGTCGCGAGGCAGCGCCCACGCATTGACGTCGACAAAATGCCCGGGACGACCGCTTCGCTCGTGAATGTGCTGGGCAAGAAGCTCTTTACCTGTGCCAGTTGCTCCCACAATCAGAATGGGAAGGCGTGTGCGCGCATATCGCTCGGCAAGGAGAAGGGCGCGTCGCATTGGAGCCGACTGGGCGACGATCATGGAGCGATGCCCCGAGGCAGGCGTGGCGCGGTGACACTGTCCGCGTCCGCATCCGTCTTGAGTATCCGCGGCGTGAGAAACAAGTACAGCTCCGTCTCCGAGCTGCTCCGATCGGCGCTCCCGAACAGGCCACCGACAATCGGTAAGCGCGACAGGATCGGGATACCAGTTTGATTGGCGTTCCGCTGCCGGTCCCGGAGGCCGCCGAGCACGATCGTTTGCCCGTCTTTGACAAGCACCTGGGTCACCGCCTCGCGTGTCGAGATCACGGGGGCGTCGAACTGCACTTCGCTGGTCGCGGCGTTCACCTCTTGCTGGACGATCAGCGAGACGTAGCCGTCCTGGTTGATCGTGGGTCGAATGGTGAGACGGGTGCCCACATCTCGGTATTGCACCACCTGGTCCCGAGTCGGCGTGTCCGTCGGGAGCGACCGGCTGACCTGGACGAACGGGCGCTGCGAGCCCACCAGCAGGCGCGCTTCCGTGTTGTTCGACGCGAGCAGCACGGGGCGAGAGACGATTTGGACCTCGCCCTTCGACGCCGCCGCGCGCAGCGTCGCATCGATCTCCGCATGCCCAAGATTCATCAGGTGGATGACCACATCCCCCAGCCCGCCACCGAGGTTACTTGCATCTACGGAGCCGTTCCCCTTGTCGACCGATTGTGGCGGTAGGAACAGGTCAGCGCCGAACGAGAAGCGGCGGTCGTGGCGAGCTTCCACGATCATCACCTCGATCAACACCTGAAGGGGCCGGATGTCGAGCTGCTGCACCGCCCCCCCCAACACTTCGTAGTCTGATTGGGACGCCCGTATGAGCAGGGAGTTCGTCAATTCATCAGGCACGATTGTCACCGCCCCACCCAGGGCGGACGGGCGGACAGGCGGACCGCCGGACGGAACGGCAGCCGGCTGCGCGCTCTGCGGTGGGACAACGTTGCGTCGCAATTCGTCGGACAAAGTGGGATTCGACAGCCCTGCACGGCCGGAGAATTCACCTCCGGCGCCGAACAGCAGGTTCACCGTCGCCGCCACGTCGGCGGCGCGGGCGTGCTTGAGGCGGATGACGAAGAGCTGGACGGCAGCCGCTGCCTGCCCCCCCGCCGCACCGGGCGGTAGCCCCACCCCGCCCGTTCCACCGCCGGACGGTAGAGGGCGGGAGAGGGCGGTAGAAATTCGAAAGAAACTCGAGTCTTCCGTGAACTCGAGATTCTGAGACTCGACGAGCCCCTTGACCAGCTCGCGCACGCGCCCACGAGGTACCGGCGCCGGCGTCTCGAGCGACACGCGCACCGGTTGGATCGCGCCGACGAGCACGGGCTTCGGCAGGTATCGACCGAGTGCCTGGATCACTCCCCGGATGTCGGCGTCCACGAACCGCACAGTGACGCTGTCGTTCAAAGCGCGGACGGCAGACGTGTCCTGCCCGTGGAGGGGCACCGTCAGCAGAGACAGCACGGTAGCAACCTCCACCAACCTCCCCCAGCCTCCCCTAACCTCCCCAACCTTTATCTCCACGGTTCCCTCACCGTCAGCGTCCACGTCGTGTCGGGTCCCGTGATCACCACGCGGTCCGGCTTGATCGTCTTCACTCGCAGCCCCGCAATCGTCTCGCCATGCCGCACGGGACGCGGTCCATCCACGCCCGGCAGCCCTTCCACGAGCGCTGTGGGATCGCGCCCGTTGTCCCAGACGATGCCGACGAGGGCGAGTACGGGCTTCGGCGGAGCTGGAGTCGCGGGCTGCGCCAGCCGCACCGGGTCGTAGACGACGTTGCTCGGACGCCGCGTCACGCGAAATGGATCGCGCGCGACGAGCGCGGCGGCGAGCGAATCAGGATGAGCCTCGACCGGCGCCGCGGCGATCTGGGTGGGAGTCGCCAGTCGCAGCGGCAGGGTGACGCGCACCAACGGCGCAGCGAGCAGCCGGACCCCCAGCGCGAGCCCTGCTGACCCTGCCACGATCAGCGACGCGTTGATCCGACCGAAGCCACCGCGATCAAGGGGCCGTTCACATGGCTGGCGCTCACGGCTCCCCCGTTTCCCGTTTCCCGTTTCCCGCATCCCGGTCTTCCAAGTACCACCCCGCCACCGTCATCTCGACCCGCAGCACTTCCGGGTTCTTGTCTAGGGACCCCACGTCTACGGCCGTGACCCGCAGCTCCCGCACTGCCAGGGCAGCCTTCCCGAACGTGAGTGCCTGCAGCACCCCCACGAGCCCGCGGATGTCGCACTCGAACGCGGCCCGGAGCGCGACGCGGTGCAACCGGCCGGCGACGGTGGAGTCTGCCAGCGGATCGACGCGCTCGAGCTTGGCCTGATACCTCGACGCCGCGAGGTTCACCCGCCCCGACAGGTCGGCCACCGCCTCGGCGGCCGAGTTCCCGCTCAGGATTTTGGGCGCTAGCCCGACCAGGGCCCGGCCGAGCTCGACGGCCGAGTCGCGCAGCTCGCTCGCCGCGGCGAGGTCGACCCTGGCGCGCGCGAGCAGCGCCGCCCGCTGGCGCAGGCCCGCCTCGGCGGCGAGGGCGGAACGCACCGTCCAGGGCAGGACGCGGAGTAGCAGGACGGCCCCAAGCACGATCCCTCCACCAATGAGGAGCGCACGCCGGTCGCGCGCCGTCATGATCCCGATCCCCCCCGCTCCCTGCTCCCTGCTCCCGGCTCCCTCCCGAACAGGACCGTGAACCGCTCCCACTCCCTTCCCGCGATCGGCTCTCGCACCACGGGGCCGCCGAGACGAACCCCTGCGAGGCTGCCGAGCCGATCGAGT
>WNFW01002189.1_pt1 | contig 13314 bp, 10 predicted proteins | sample 5400131 | NCBI WGS metagenome assembly WNFW01 (sample SAMN13153362, study PRJNA577476) | soil metagenome | isolation source: 20 cm soil or saprolite under grassland replicate 1 | place: USA:California | collected 2016-06-15 | reverse complement strand
CACGGAAGCTACCTCGTTGAGCGCGCTCACCAGGGGCACCGTGGCCTGGCCGCCGCAGCTGACGAGATTCACGTTGGGTTCTCCAAGATGCGCGTCAAGGTTAACTAAAGGAACAACATATGGACCCACTGCAGCTGGAGTCAGATCGATTGCAATTTTCTTTGCTTCCCTGATGAGCGGAGCGTGTGTCTTGTGAGCGCTGGCCGTAGTTGCCTCAAAAACAATATCAAAACTGTCTCGTTGCTTTAGTAATCCCTCGATCCCATCGCTAGTGGTTGTCAATCCTTCCTGCCGCGCACGCGCCAATCCCTCCGAACCGGAGATGATCCCGGCCATGACCGTTGGAACGAGCTTGCTCCGCTTGAGCTTGTACATGAGATCGGTGCCAATGTTTCCGGAGCCCAAAATAGCTGCGCGAATTTTTTCCATGAGGTCCTCTAAACAAACCGCACTGAAACCGTACCGAGGCCGTCGAACGATGCCTGAAGCAGATCGCCTGGCTTGACATCTGCAGCTGCACAAAGGGCTCCCGGCATGATGATTTCACCTGCCTCTAGGCACACGCCATACTGGCCAACAGCATTGGCCAGCCACGCGACGGCAACCGCAGGATGCCCCAACACCGCGCCCCCTGCGCCGGTTTGAACGATCTCGCCATTTTTTTCGAGAACCATGCCCACTAGCTTAAGGTCTAGTTGGCCGATCCGCTTAGGTGAACTGCCAAAGACGACGCGGGCCGAGGAGGCGTTGTCGGCTATGGTATCGCAAAGACGAATTTTCCAGCCTTCGATTCGACTATCAATGATCTCTAACGCCGGAACGACAAAACGGGTTGCTGCCAGAACCTGTATCGCAGTGACGCCCGGCCCTTTTAGATTCTGATCCAGAATGAAGGCAATTTCTGGTTCGATTTTCGGCTGAATCAATTCGCCCGCGGGAAAGACCGCCGCATCTTGCAGGACCATGTTATCCAGGATGTGGCCATAATCCGGTTGATCGACGTTGAGCATTTTCTGCATGGCCTTGCTTGTAAGACCGATCTTTTTCCCAACCACTTTGAGGCCATCCGCTCTTTTCATCTCGATCAGCGCAAGTTGAATTTGATACGCTTCTTGCGGCTCTATCTTCGGATATTTTTCCGTCAGCGGGCGGAGAGTTGTCTTCTCCCGTTCGGCTCGATAGAGCTCTTGCGCTTCCTTACGTGTCTGATCTTGGGTTAAGCCTTCCACAATAGGCAGTCCTTCTCATTGCGTTTTTGCTCTCTTCGGGTTTTCGTAGCCTAATTTTTCCGAGATCTCTTCCGCAATTGTCATGACCAGCCGTCCGAAAACCGGAATCTTTTTCTCCGCGAGGCGAGCCGAAGGAGCCGCCACGCTAATCGCTCCAACCATGGCGCCGGTGTAATCTCTTATAGGTGCGCCAACACAGCGCAAGCCAAGCTCGATCTCTTCGTCGTCCACCGCGTAGCCGCGCTTCCGGACCCCTCGTAGATTGGCCAGAAGCTGATCGAGATTCCTGGCGGTATTCACGGTATAGGCCTTCAAACCGTGGCTGCGGAAAATGTTTTTCACCTCCCGATCGTCGAGGCAGGAGAGCATCGCCTTTCCAAGCGAGGTGCAATAGGTTGGAATATGTCGGCCGACACGTGAAGGCATGCGCAACGCGTGCGGCCCCTCGACCTTGTCCAGGTAAAGGACTTGATTGTCATCCAACACTGCGAGATGTATCGTCTCTTGGGTCTCTTTCGTAACGCGAGTTAAAAAAGGGCGGCAAATTTCTCTCAGATTCAGTTGCGAAACAGCCTGATGGCCGAGCTTGAACAGCTTGATTCCCAAATGATACTTGCCGGTCTCGGGATTCTGTTTGATCAGATCGTTATACTCAAGAGCCATTAAGATTCGGTGGGCCGTACTCCGGTGCAAACCCGTTCTCGCCCCGATCTCGCTCACGCCCAACTCTTGATGATCGAAACCGAAGCAATCGAGGATTTGCGCGGCACGATCGATGACATGAATACGATACCGATCCGACACGCCCTCCATGGGGATGCCTTTTGCTTGTCTCATATGCTAAGACCGTGTTTTGAGATAGTAGTAAACGGTGTTTGTCGTGTCAATCGTATTTCGGCCGAAGCGTACAAACGTGACCGCTATCGAGAGCTTGGATCAGCAACTCAACAACAGCCAATATAGGGACTAGCTTATCGTCACGGGTCGGATCACAAGTGATTTTTTGGTTGAACAGAATCGATTTCCAACGATTGTGAAGTTAGCTACGGTCATCCTCTAAAATGCCAATTCAAAGAGTTCACACCTTTTTTGTGTTTGTTAGAGCCGCTAGAACTTTTTCTGCCGTTAACGGCAAGCTCTTGATTCTCGCACCGACGGCATCCTGAATGGCGTTGGCAATCGCTGGCGCGACGGTGATAATCGGGGTCTCTCCTATGCTCATACTGTTGTAAGGTCCACGGCCCACTGGGGTCTCCAAAATGATCTTCTTGAGACTCGGGATATCGCGAATGGTGGGTATCTTGTATTCACCAAAATGGGCCGTGGTCACTTTCCCGTCGGCAAAGAGCATCTCTTCCGTCAAAGCGTAACCCATCCCCATGACGACCCCTCCGTCGATCTGGCCATCGTGCAGAAGCGGATTGAGAACTTTACCTGTATTGTGGGCAGAATAGAACTTCGTGAGCTTGATCTCACCGCTTTCGGGATCTACCGCAACTTCGGCCATCTGGGCGCAAACCGAAGCCTGCGGCCCGATCTCGGCATTTTTGTAATGGCCCTCCACGACGATCGGTGAGCCCCTGGCCTTTACGATTTCAGCGAATGAAAATTTTCGTTTCTTTGAAATAACGCACCCGTTTGAGAACATGAGTTCGTCCTGATTTGCGCCAAGAGCCTCCACTGCCACCCTTGCGAGTTCTTGTTTTGCTTTAACCGCGGCCTCGTAGCAGGCATTGCCGTAGGTCCGTGTGGATCGGCTAGCGCCAACCCCGGTATCAGGTGGTATTTTACCCGTATGGAGTGTCTCCAAAGTAATGTTTGGCCAAGGGATTTGCAGCTCCTCAGCAACGATCTGCCGGAGCACCGTGCCAGCGCCGGCTCCCTGATCCAACATGGCTGAAGAAAGCGTTACGCTTCCGTTGTCGTCTATACGAATAAAAATATAGCACTCGCCACCGAGCGCCAGCCATTGGATGATGGCCAACCCACGTCCGACGTTGATTTTTTTGCGGCTGTAGTATTTCGACTGCTTTATCAATCGATCCAATGTTGCGATCGCTTTAATATGTGAAATTTTCCTCCCAACAGGCGAGTCGTCACCGTCGCGCATTAGATTTATTCTTCGGAAACCGGCGGGGTCCATTCCTAGTTCTCTGGCCAACAGGTCCATCTGTGATTCGTTGGCAAACACCCCCTGTGGATCTCCTGGAGCCCGCATATGGCCGCATGGCACCTTGTTGGTGTAAACGATTTTTTCCTCGATCAGTACGTTGTCCATTTTATAAGGGCCCGCCGCTTCGTGTGCGCCGAATAAATAGCCGATCGGTTTAAACGCCCCATAGGCACCACTGTCAAAAACAAACTCCATCCGATGAGCGAGGATTCGACCGTTTTTGGTCACACCTGATTTCACCTTAACCAGAGAAGCGTGACGGGGATTGCCAGCCGCGAATTCAGCCGTATAATCCATCATCATTTTGACCGCTTGACCGGTTCTAAGGGAAAGAACGTACGCAAGGGGAACGTCCATAAAGTCGCCCTTGCCGCCAAAATCACCACCGATATAGCAGGGATAGACTAAAAACTTTTTCACCTTGATGCCGAAAGCCCGAGCCATTTGTTCTCGCAATGCAAAAGGTACCTTGCTGCAGGCCCAAATCTCGGCGCCTCCGGATTCGTTGGCTCTCACCACGCATGAGTGTGGCTCGATATACGCCTGATGAGCCACCTGCGTTTCAAATGTATTTTCAAGAACTAAATCGCAGCGTTGAAAGCCTTCTTCGACATTTCCCTTTTTCCAGGACAACTGGACGAAGGCATTGCTGGGCGCCGGTAGACTTCCAGGCAGTCCCTTATATTGCAAAACTTCGGGATGAAGGAGTGGTGCTGAGGGAGATAAGGCCTCAAGGGGATTGAGCAAAGGCGGAAGCTCCTCATACTCGACCTTAATTTGATCTAAAGCCAACTCAGCAATATCCTCCACATCAGCTGCGACCGCCGCCACCTTTTCGCCGATGAAACGAACCTCACCATCTGCAAGTATAGGCATGTCGTAGATCTGCCGTCCGATCCTGATACCAGTAACATCCTGGCCGGTAAGAACGGCTCTCACCCCCGGTATGGTTACAGCCTTGCTGATATCGATCCGTTTGATCCCGCCATAGGCGATGGGGCTCCGCAGCACTTTTCCCCACAACATGTTAGGCAAAGTCACATCGACGGCGTACACCGCTCTCCCGGTTATCTTTTCTACGCTCCCGACTCTTGGAACTGAATTGCCAATCATGGTTTGTCGTTTCATGGGCCCGTGGAGCCTCAATGGCTCAAATTTGAGCGATCATCTATCGCTCAATACCCACTCTCAACCCCAACAGACGCGATATCAGGCCAACTCCCGTAGTCAGCGCGACCACGATGATTCCAACAACCGCTGCGCTTTCGTAACGAGACTCGACCAAAAAATCCAGTTGGAGCAGGGACAAGGGTCTAGTGTGACTCGCAGAAATGAGAGCCACGGTGCTCACGTTTCGCGCCGCGGCGATAAAACTTAACGTTCCGACAAGGAGCAAAGTCGGAGTCATAATTGGCAAGAGAATATCTCGGAAACTGTCCCAACCTGTACCGCCGGCAACTTCCACGGCTTCCTCGAGCTCAATTCCTAGCTGAATCAAAGTGCTTTTGATAATTTGCACGCCCAACGTCATGCTGGCGATGACCGTCGCGATAACCAAGAGCGACATGGATCCATATAATGGCCGCAGCAGTGAGTTGCCGAGAAATAAGGACAATAGCCCAACCCCCAGAATGATCCCCGGCAAAGTCGATGGCAACCACGAAATAAAATCTAAAGCAGCGCGACCGACAAAACGAGTGCGAATGACCACGTAGGCAATGAGCGTAAATAGTATAACGGAGATGAGTGCAGTCGCACCGGCCAAGACCAGGGTGTTCTTAAAGGAAGTGAGAAAGACCGAATCATAAAGCACGCGGCTCCAGTGAATCGAAGTCCACGGCTTTGGAATGTTGAAGTAACCGAAGCGGGTCATGAATGTGCCGAGCACTAGAAAGAAGAGGGGAACGAGCGTTATCAAAAAAGCAACAGTAAGCAAAACACAGAAGACCGGGAACCTCCATTTACCCAAGCTTTGTCTGTGGCCTTTGTAGCGTCCCCCGATGGTTGCATAGTTTCGCTGAGCTACGGTTCGGCGTTGCAGAATCACAAGCGGCACCATGACAAATAAGATCATGCTGCTAAGCGCCATAGCCGGGGAAAACTGGGGTGGCTGTTGGTTCAACAGCGAGTAAATTTGCGTGCTAAAGACGTAAAACCGAAAAGGAAATCCTAAAATCAACTCCAACTCGAACGCTTGCAGGGAATGGACGATGCCAAGAAGCAAGACAACCCCAACAATAGGTGTCATGATGGGCACCACGATTTTCTTGAGAGTGCCGATCCATCCCGCTCCAGAGACCAAAGAAGCCTCTTCGAGGGTTGCATCCATGTTTCGAAACACAGGGGCAAGCAGCATGACTTCCACCGCGATCGTTGAGGTCGTGAGATGCGCCCATACGATGCCCCAGAACGAGTAAATATTAAAAGGGGCTGCGTTAACAAAAGGCAAAAGAGTGAGCCACTTGTTGATCAGACCGTACTCCGGGTCTAACAGCAGAATCCAACCCATCGTGACTGGGAGCGGCGGGAGAAAATAACCCAGCCAAAACAGAAATTCGAGTGACGTCGCTGCGGGGATGTCGGTTCGCGCAATAATCCAAGCGAGCAGAATCGCGATCGGCAACGCGATGGCTTGACGCGCGAGCGTGACCGTAAGCGTATTCCATATCGCAGAAATCATCACCGGGTCAGAGAAGGCGATTTTCCAACCGGCCAAACTTAACGCGGACTCACCATTGACACCTTGGGACCTAAAGCTGCTCACGATAACAACACCGGCCGGATAGAGGACCATGAACATAATGATTCCCAACACCAGCCAATGGATGAGACTTTGTACGTTGAACTGATCTTGGTGCGAAAACACTGTTATTGTCGGTTTATAAAACGCTACAGGTTAGCTCTAACGGATCAGACTCCAGGAATAGGGGATAGAGAAATGACAGATTTAAAAAGTTTGTTCCAGGTCAGAACTGCGGTGGACCGGTGCGAATCATGCAAACATGTGCTCCGCAGACCCTGTCCCGGCCGTTACGCAATGAACTTGCATGGCCGCCGGACGAACGTACTCATAGCAACGCCTTTGAACGCTCACGCGTTGTGGAAACCTGCACGGTTTTTTTGAGTCTTCATCGCAAGAGCGACTTGGATATTTCCTGTGCTTTATCTCGCAAGTTCACCCGCTCCTCGCGATCGATATCGAAGTAATCGACCCCAGGCTCGGGAGAAAGGCCGACCACCCGAGGAACATCCGTCCGACGACTCGGTCTCGAAGCAATGGTAGCCCAAGCGGTTTGTCCCTCTTTTGACAGTAGCCAGTTTACAAAAACCGCAGCAGCGTTAGCATGAGGTGCTTTGTTAACCAGTCGAACCGCGCCCCAGCCGGTGCTCAAACGCCACGCTTCAGCCAGTTTGCCGCCAAGCGGCTCAACTTTTAGTCCGAGGCCGATTTTTTGCAACTCTTGGATTTCGGTATCGCCAATTCCGATCGCGATCGGATATTTTCCGCGTGCGAGCCAATCGGCAAGCTGACGGTCATCGCGAGTCAAACCCAGGTCTTGTTTGAGCAGGGCACGCACAAATTCTTCGCCGAGCTGGCCCGCCCATAATGCGATCCGCCCATTTCCCGCTCCATCCACTCTGGGGTCATTAATAGCAATTTTGCCCTTCCATTTTGGATCTAATAATCCCTTAATGCTGTTTAAATCTTTCTCCGGAATAAACTCCCGGTTAACGTGCACTTGAGGCGTGATCTGTGCTTGAAAGGCAAAAACGTATTGCTTCTCCGAATCCAAAAAGGCTTTTTCAAAACCGCCCAGCCATACTCGTTCGTCGCGCACCTCAGGAAGAATCAAGAGCGGTTTGATAGGATCGAACTCTCCCGCCTTTTTAGCTGTAATGTCGAAACCGGTAGGTCCGGTAATGTAGAGGTCCCAGAGATATTGCTCGGCTTGGCGTTCTTTAGAAAACCGCGCAGTAAAGTTCGACGGAGTAAATCCTTGGTATTCGAGAATAATCTCGGGATACTTCTTCTCGAATGCTCGCATAACGTTGCGGTAGGCCGTGCCTGGTGGTCCTGCCACCGCGACTTTTCCCTCTTTCTTCGCATCCGCCAAAATCTTATCCCACTTCGTCTTCCACTCCTGAGCCTCTGCTCGCATGGCGAGTCCCAAGAACATGCCAAGACCTAATGTTAAGATTCGACGGAAGTTAGGCCCATTCATATAACAATTCCCTTTTTACACTAGCTTTTTATCTTTCTCGGTCTTTCACCTTTTAGCTGTTTTCTCCTGTGATGCCGCGCGATGAAATTTTATCCCAGCCTCGTAGACGTACATTGGAAGTGGGTATCGAGTCCGCTGGGAGGGACGATCTTGCTTGTCTACTTTCGCCACGATTAACCAGGGTCCGGGCTCCGTGAAAGCTCTCTTAACCGCGGTTTTAGCAGAGTCAAAAGTATCTACTGTTTTGGTATTTTTCATGCCAGCCGCTCGTCCCAATTGTTCGATGTCAGTGCCGAACGCTGTTGTCGTCGGAGCTTTGCCAGAACCGGTCGTCAGATAGGCGCCATTATCAAAGACGAAAATGGCAAGGTTTTGAGGTTGATAGCGAGCCACGGTTGTTAATACACCCGGTCCCGCAAGCAATGACCCGTCTCCTTCCACGGAAATAATTCTCCGCTCCGGCCAACCGAGGGCCATTCCGAGAGCCATGGGCGTAGCGTACGGCATATCCATATTATAGATGGTCAGCGGTTCGTCCCTTTCTTCGGCGATCGTATAATTAGCGAGGCCGGGACTGATAATCATTGGATCACCATTCCGCAGGCTGGCAATGTATCGAAGGACTTCGATACGGTTCATTGATCGTCTCCAAATTTCCTGATGACATGACTTGGCACTAATACGCCCACCGGGATACGTTGGCCTTCGATTGTTTCTTGAGCCTCGACAATAACGGTCCGTATTTCGCTGGGGTCGAAAAGAACATGGTATGGAATATTTAGAGCGCGGAGCACTGGCTCTGCAACGAGCCGCGTCGCGCCGTGATAATCGTAGCGCTCGCCAAGTGTGCTGTTGTGACCAACAATCAGCATTGTCGGAGTTTTCTGGACAATGCCGCGAGCTAGGATCAAAGCCGATAACCCAATTCCGGAGCCCTCCATCAGCGCCACCGGTCTCTTACCAACCAAGAAGGCTCCCATGGCCATGGCCACACCTTCATCCTCCCGTGAGCACTGATACGTATCAATGCCGCCGCGCTCTATGATGAGCTGCTCAATACCATCGAGCATGCTGTCGGGCAAGAAAACCGCGAAATCGATTCCCGCAGCTTTAAAGCCGTCATAGAAAGATTCTAAAGCTTCTTGCCGATAGCGCACGCCTGCTTGCCCGGTGTTTACAAGCGTTGAGTGCGAAGTTTTTGACTCGGCGCGTCTAGCCACGCTTTCTACCTTTCCTTGTAGGACTCAATTTCTTCATGCTGGAAGGTTAAAAAACGCAAATCCTAATCCCGTCACTGCGTGATGAGCCGGAATGTAATCGACGATGGTGGCCCGGGCTTCGTTGCAAGCGCCCGCAACCACGATCCAACTTCTGATTTCTCCTGTTCCACCTCGCAACGTATCCGAATCGAACTCGAAGAGATGACACAACGCTTCACCATTTGCCGATTCCAATTGTTTTAAGACCCAGCGATCCAAAGCAGAATCTATCCACCCCGCGCGCGGTCCTCTCGGGTCATGGGAAAGTCCGCCTGATGCCATTATCGCAACCCTTTCCGGTCGACCGCTGAGCGCTTGCGTGATGGACCGGCCTAACTCATAACACGTTCGCGCGGTCGGCATCGGCGGAAAATAGGCGTTTACATGAAGGGGAATGAGTGGAATATCCAATTTCGGCGTGACCTTTACGACCGGTCGGGTAAAAGCATGGCCAATCCCTCTTTTAGGCTTGCCCAGAGGTTTAAGCTCTTTGCTCTCAGAAATTTCAAATCCGTTGCGAGTCAGCTCGTTCAGAAGATAAAGGGCCAATTCAGAATGACAGCGGAGCGTAATATGGTTCTCATCCTCCGGCTCCTCGATCAACGAGATGTTGATCGAGCCATGAACCTCGCTACAAGTAAACAGGCAAAAGGGGGGCATGTTCGCTTCGGTGAAGACTTCTGCTTGGTCGTCGCCGACGACCAGTAGAACATCAGGCTTGTATGCTTCGATTTGTTTCTTTAAGGCGTCGAAGCCTTTTTTGATTCTATCGATATAATCTCGGAGAACTTCCGAAGTCTCGTTCTCGATCTCTGGAGGTTGAGGAACACCGTTGGTCAGCACCCGATGAATGGAAGCCCAGTGCTCTAGACCCCGAAACATGGAAGGGGCATGAGAAGTAGCCAAACCCAATCCTAACATTGCGCGATCCTCGTCTTTACCTTCGACGCTTACGTGAATAGATCAACATGATCGGCGGCACTACAGTATGTCATTCCGATAACCGTCTTCCTCACCGGGAATCTTTTGAACGTCGCGTGCATTTTCGTGACAAAACTTTCTCCACGCAGTTAACACGACGTCAGGGCGATACAGCTTTTCACACTTCCAACCATCTTGTTCCGCATAAAACGGATCCATGAGCTTGACCATCCAAGCATCCTGTCCGTTGAACTGCACGTGAGCCAACCACCGCCACCACAACCAATATGCCAGTCGAAACCGCCATGCTTTGAGCCCCGACGTCCACTTGACCGAAAATTGGAAATACCTGTGGTGGCGCTTATCCACCGGCACATACCACTCAAAGTGGACGATGCCTGGAGCGGGAAACGGATTGACCCTCAAGCAGCCGGGCAATCTCAGTTGAGTTTTGGTGGGCGTCCCTTTTCTCGGTCTTTTCCACCACTCACCGTTGGGCCAGACGCCCAAGCCAGGATAATTACCCTCCATGAGCGGCGCAGTCTGCGTGTACCCTACCCAATGGTCAGCGGTTTGCGGCGTAACATCGGTCTTGGCGGCTGGAAACTTTCGCAACAACGCAAGCCATGAGTTTCGATGCAAGTAGGCTGCATGGGATGGATCGAGGCCGTTTTCTGCTGCCAACCGCCAGTTGCCGGTTCGAAGAGTCACGCGGATGCCCATGACCGCGTCATGATGCAAGATTTCTTCAGGCACATCATCCTCCAGGGGAGGAGGCTGGCCATCGCCGATGAACGCCCAGATGATTCCCTTACGCTCCTCCAGCGGATAGGTTTTAACACGGGCCTTGCCGACTATCGGCGAGTCAGGCCCGTCTGTCAGTGCCGCAACACAGAGGCCGTTTGAAAGATCGTAGGTCCATCCATGATAACGGCAGGTAATGGTATTCATGCTGGGAAACTCGCATCGGCCGACAGAAAGAGGCACGCCTCGATGAGCGCAACGGTCTTCAATCGCGAAGCATTTTTCTTGATGGCGAATGAGAAGCAGTTTTTCCCCTAAAATCTGCAGCGCCACGGCTCTACGGCGCAGCTTGTGCGAGAGCATCGCGGGGTACCAATAATTGCGAAACCCTAACGCAGCCGCATCGTAACGCGGCCAAGGACTAGTTCTCGTTTTAGGCACTCGGCCCTGGTCCAATCCGTGGGCAACTTTAGGTTCCATACCGGAGTTCCTAGGATGTTATCGTATGAGAGCGACTCATGATCCCGCGGCCGGTGCAATTTGCAAAATTTGCAATCGCTCGCGCGTGCAGGTATCGATCGCCGCATAAATCAAACATTTCGTCAACTGCTTCATTCCAGAGACATTGCAGGTATCCATGGAGAAGATGGTGCGTTGGTTCTCGGATGCGCTTCGTAGACGCGGCATGCCGAGGCGGGCGGTCGGGATTCCGTGGGAACGTAATATATTGGCATCAGTCGCGCCGCTGGTTCCGGTGCGGGGCATATGCTTCTTCTTTTCTACATATTCCCAGGCCCTGATGCACGATTGAATAATCCAGTTCGCGGGGTCCGTGAAAGTGCCCGGAATGCTAAGAACCATCTCCCACGCAACGGTCACCTCACGGTTGGCCTCAATGATTTTGTTCATGGCATCGCCAAACTGGCGCTTCGCTTCGAGAGGATTCACCCGGGGACTTATCCTAAGGTCAACAAAGAAATGGCACGCCGCAGGGACGAATACCGGCTTATGGCTCCAACCCGCTTCAATTGCATTGATCGATCCCTGAGGGGCTACGAGGCCGGAGCTATTTTGATCCGTGTATTTCGAAAACCAGTCTTCCAACGCCCCGATAACTTTGGCCGCATGGACGATGGGATTTCTACCCTTTACGACGTGCCTCACCCCTGTATAATTCAAATCTCCTTTAACCACCACTTTGAACCAGCACAAGCCAACCTCTTCCCACGCTACCGAATAGCCCGGCTTGGCGATGATGGCGAAATCGCCGCACACGCCTTGCTCCAACATGAAAGCGCAACCGCTTCCCTGTCCCGCATTAAACTTTCGCGACCCAGGTCGTCGGTTCGTGGGCATTCCTCCCGCTCCCAAACCCACCAACAGCGAACCCTTCAACGGAACTCCCGCTTTCTTAATGGCCTGTGCTGCTGCTATCACACAGGCTGCGTAGCCTTTGGGGTTTTCCGCGCCCATGCCGATGACGTCGCCATTTTGGATATATGCGTTCGTTGTCATCTCCGCCGGAAGTCTATCGCCCACCCACGGACATTCTTCTTCCTCCACAGTTGAGAAGGCGGTGTCCAAAGGGGCGTAGAGCAAAAGATCAGCGCCATTCCCATTTCCTTGCACCCGACCGATGGCATTTCCTTGAGCGTCATCGATAGGCTGGTAAAAGGCATCCATTCCGCTTTTGCTCATGACATCGACCACTGCTTGAGCCAGCTGCTTTTCCTCTCCCGTCGGACTTGGAATACTTGCCATCAGTCGGTTGAGCTTTGCCAGCCTGCTCTCATCGATGGCGTTCCACCCGCGCATCACCCACTCCTCGCGCTCTTTATCCAGAGGTAAAGGATGTATCTGAATGGAATTACTTGATGCCATATTTCGCTTTAAATCTATTGTTTCTGAAAAAAATCCAGCACTACACGATTGAATTCATCGCGATGCTCGACATGGGCCCAATGGCCGCAGCGGGAAAATATATACATGCGAGCATCTTGAAGACGACGCAGCATGAAAAGCCCAACATCCAGAGCGCCGGCTCGATCATCCTGGCCCCATACCACGAGCGTCTTGGCTTTAACTTTGAGCAAATCGAAGTAAAGGTCCTCCGTAACGGGAGCGCCGTGCTCTCTGGCAAGCTCGATCAATGCGGGCTCGTTGCTGGCGTCGAAGCGCTCTTGAACCAATTCCTCGGTGACCAGGGACTTATTGCAGACCAAGCTTTCCAACAGTTGGCGCATCTTGGCGACAGTGGGTCCCTCGTCTTTATAATAGTTGCCGATGTTTCGAATCCCCTCCAGAGGCATGGGCTGGAAAATACTTCCGGCCTTGATAGCGCCGCTGCCAATAACAACTAAGTGGTCCGCTCTCTCCGGATGATCAGCCGCGAGCTTCAACGCTGCCTGACCGCCCATAGAATTTCCGATGAAGTGTGCTTTTTCGATTCCCAGCGCAGTCATGAACGCTTGAATGTTCTCCGCCAGGAAGGCGAGCCGCGCATCCTTGATCACGGGTTTATCCGATTTACCGAATTGGGGCATGTCGAAGAGGATGGTGCGGTAATGTTTTGCAAACTCGTCAATGTTACCTTTAAAATTGCTCCATCCGGAAGCGCCGGGCCCGGCGCCATGAATGCAGATTAGTGGGTAACCGCTACCAAACTCGTGATAATGAATTCTCAGGTTGCCGGCTTGAATATACTTTCCCTCGGGTTCCTTCGTCATTGACATTACACCTCCCATTCAGTGCGCGCAGGCCTTTGC
>WNFW01009185.1_pt1 | contig 13322 bp, 13 predicted proteins | sample 5400131 | NCBI WGS metagenome assembly WNFW01 (sample SAMN13153362, study PRJNA577476) | soil metagenome | isolation source: 20 cm soil or saprolite under grassland replicate 1 | place: USA:California | collected 2016-06-15 | reverse complement strand
CGCAGATGATGGTGAGCGTTCTGGCCTTCGCGCTGGGCTGCACGCTCGGTGCACTCCTTTACGCGTGGCTCAGCGTCCTGTGTCTGTGGGTACCCCCGGCTCTGCTCATCGGTGCGCTCCTGATGCGCAAGGCGCTTGCAGAGGCCGACATGCAGCGATGATCCGCGGCCGCTGGCCGAGATAGACATACTGATGGCATGCTCTGACGCATGAGAACTACGGTACGTTTGGATGAAGCGCTGCTCGAGCGCGCCCGCGCGGAGGCAGCCAAGCGCAAGACTACCCTGACCTCATCTCATTGAGCAGGGGCTCGAGCTCGTGCTTCGGCGGCCCATGAAACGGGCTGAACGCCGCCGGCCGGTGGCGCTGCCCGAGTGCCGCGCCGGCGGCGGCACCTTGCCGGGTGTCGACCTGGACGATAGTGCTTCGCTTCTCGACCGGATGGACGGCCACGATTGATCCTTCCGGACGTCAATGTCCTGATCTACGCCTTTACTGCTCGAGCAGCCCAATGCGACCGTTACGGCACCAGGACCTCGACACTGGCCGATTTTCGAAGACCTCTGCGGCAGGGCAAAGGCCACCGGCAACCTTGCGCACGATGCCTGGTTCGCCGCGCTCGCCATCGAATCCAGCTGCGAATGGATCACAACGGACGGAGACTATGCGCGCTTCCCGGGGCTTAACTGGCGAGGGCCCCTGTAACCCCGGACTCTAGCTCCGACCCTGACAAGGGCCTGATCGCTTCCTTGCCCACCCGACTAACACTAACCCGGCCGCAATGCCAATTGGGCGGTTTTTCCACTAGGATCGGCCTTGAGGTTGCCTTCGGATTCAGTCCGAGTGTTGACGGCGAGCGCTGGGCCGCGCAGCTCCGGCGCCGCAGGGAGCGTACGTCCGCGCCGGTCAGGGCAACCGGATCGGTCTGCGAGTCTGCTCTGCCCACATTCCCAGGAGCGGCACGGCTGCAATCAGGACACCGAGCAACGTCGCGATGTAGGGGCCGTACTGACGCGAAATGTCCATGACGTCCCGGCTGAGATGCGGCCAAGCCGTGACTACGGCAACCACCAGCAAGAGTGCGATCCCCAGCGTGTCGAGCGTCAGCAGGCGCAGCATCGACCGACGCCGGCTCTGCAGCTCCGCAAGGGCTCTGCGATAACGTGCCCGTTCCTGCTGCCGTGCGCGCATAGCCCGCGCGGTGGCGTTTATCTGCGATTCGGCTCGCAAACGTGCCATGAGCCGCGCGTCGAAGTCTGCTCCTGTGTCGAGGCCACCGAAGAGCGCCTGCAGGTGTTTGTCGAGTTCGGAATCAGGTGTGCTCATGCGGTCGCACTCATTTGCCGGCGGCAGCGCTCATCCGGGCGCGCGCGCGATGCAACAACGTTTTCACGGTTCCAACGGGCATCGCCAACATATTAGCCACCCCTTCGTGGGATTGCTCTTCCATGTAGAAGAGCATGATGACTTGCCGTTGCTTCGTGGGGAGCTGATCGACGAGCCGCAGGAGCGCAGCGCGGTCGAGGATGGCATCGGCTGATGGAGCAGGATCGATCGCTTCCACCGCGTCCATCACCTCCGGATCGCTGAGAGAGGACTGCGGGCGTCGTGCGCGGAGCGCTGACAAGCTCGCGTTTCGAGCAATCGCGTAAATCCACGTTGACAACGAGGCGCGTCCGTCAAACCCGGGCAGAGCCCGCCACACCTTGATGAATACGTCCTGGGTCACGTCTTCTGCCGCCTCACGGTCGCGAAGAAAGCTGTAGGCTAACCCAAAAACCTTACGGCGGAAGGCAGGCAGTAGCAAGGCGATCGCCTCATCGCGGCGCTCTGCCCGCACGAGCTCCAAGACTCTGGCATCGGTCAGCACGGCGTCGCATCGCCCGTTTCGTCCGCACCCGATGTTCTCACTCTCCTTTTAAGGCGTCTGATCGCTACCGGACGCGGGCGCTTCGCGTTTCGGGACTGCCGCCCTGCGCCCTTCCACGAAATAGAAGATGAGATAGGCGGCGCCGACGGCGACCGCGATCCAGCCGGATCCTCCCATCGGGGCCCGCAACCAGTCGCGCCCGCCAAATGTGAGGGCGAGGCCGACACCGAGCCAGATCAGACCGCGCAAAAGATAGCGTGAGCGCGGCGGCATCTGCTCGGGCTGTGGAAGTGACTCCGGCGGCAGCTCCAGGCCCTTCTCGATGGCCGCCATCCGCTCCTTATGGCGGCAGTCAATCTCGTGCACCCTGCGCCGGTACCACACCACGATCCAGACGATCAGTGCACCCAAACTCATTGCGACCGAGACAATGGGGACCAGCATGGTCAGTGCCGGAACTAGAATTTCATGTGACATGGTCACAACCTCGTTTCAGCCGATGAGTGTGTGCAGGACCCATTCAATTTCGGGACAGTGCCGCGCGATGAGATAGCCGGCGATCGCACCGAGCACGGCGGCTGACAGGGTATCGGTCATCGCACTTTTCTGGCGTTGCCATTCTCGCGCGTCACAGGGGTTGATACGCGTAGGCGGCCCACTGAGTTTCAGGGTTGAGACTTTTTTTCGCAGCTATGAAACCCCGCAGCCCGTAGGCGCGTATCAATCGAGTGACTCTATCCGGGTGCCGTCCGCTGGCCAACCGAACTCGCTCAAAAATGGGAGTTCCCGCTGCGGAAGACCGGCAAGGACTGAAATGAGGGGATACGCAACGGAGGTTGCCATATGAATACCCAGTCCATCCTGTCCGGCCGTTTTGGCGGCCGGCACACTGCGGCCGGAGCCGCCATCCTGATGGCGGCGTTTGGGGTCGTGCCCGTTAGCACACTTGCGGATCAGCGCGCTGCCACAACGTCCGTCAGCAGCGTTGCAGACGTAGCGCTCTCCGACCTCAATCTCTCGAGGCCGGAAGGTATGCGCGTAGCACGCGACCGCCTGCACACTATGGCCGAGCGCGTTTGCGCCAACCGCGGCGGCAGCCGCGAACCCTCCTCGCAGCCGACCTTCGGCGCGTGCGTGGATAGCACGGTGGCAAACGCGCTCCGGCAGATCGAAGCGCTCAGACAGACAAATACGCCGGTGCGCAATTCGGTGACACGCAGTGCAAACGTGTCGCTCGCCGATCTCGACCTGTCGACGCTGGAAGCATCTCGCATCGCGCGCAAGCGGCTAGAGGCGATGGCCCGGCGCCTTTGCGGCGAGCTTGCCAGACGGCAAGACCTTTCGTACCAGCCCAATTATGCTGCCTGCGTGCAGGACACTTTGGCTGGGGCGCTGGCACAAGCTAATGCCCTCGTCAGGAACACGCGCACTGCACGGCGCAACGCACCCTAGCCGCCGTTACATCAACTCAGCCGAGAGAGCGAAGAACTCCACAGAAATCAGCGCGCTTCTCGCACCCAGGAACGGGATGCGTGGTCGTTCCGGCCACGGCCCACAATGTCCCGCGTTGGAACGCCGAAGCGACGCAGCGCGCTGACAATAATTGATCATTGTGTCTGCGCCGGGGGACGTGCTTTCTAACAGACACGCAGGACCTCTCGAATCGGGAGCTATTCTCCGGACACGCACATCGGCGAGTGAGAGCGGGTGGGTGTGATGGACACTAAAGCAGAAGGTCTCCGGAGCTGGAGTCGCCAGTCTCATCACATAACGCGTAGGCTCTCTGTGTTGGGCATAGCGTGGGCGAGCGCGCTGGCCGTTCAGATCGCGACGCCCGCGTTCGCCGGCCCTCGCGAGCAGGCCCAACGCATCTACGAACGCATAGCCGGCGTGCCGCCGTCGGCCGCAGTCCTCGACCAGATGGCCGCCAAGACCGCGGCCGGAGACCTGGCCGGGGCGGCTGCCATCGCCACCGACGCATCCACGTTCTACAGCGTCACCCTCAAGAACTTCGTCACTCCGTGGACCAACCGGGACCAGACCGTGTTCGCTCCACTGAATGACTACACGGCCACCGTCATCGGCATGGTCCGCGATGACGTGCCATTCAATACAGTCCTCTCTGCGGACATTCTCTATACGAGCAACGCCAGCGGCCTTCCAGCGCCTTCCGCGGGCAACAACGATCACTATGCGATGGCGGAGGCGAACGGTGTCGACCTGAAGGCGACGCTGGTCGCGACTACGCAGTCCACCGTTTACGGCCTCCCGGTCGAAGCGGCCTCGGGAATCTGGACGACGCGGGGCGGCTCCTCGGCTTTCTTCATCATGGGCACGAACCGCGCCCAGTTCCGCTTCACGATGATCAATCACCTCTGCCACGACATGGAGACGGTGATGGACAACACACGTCCCACCGACCGCATCCGGCAGGATGTGGCGCGTACGCCGGGGGGCGACAGCCGCATCTTTCTGAACAACTGCGTGGGCTGCCACAGCGGAATGGATCCGATGGCCCAGGCCTTCGCCTATTACAACTACGACACGAGCAGCAAGCAGCTCCTCTATACGGCGAACATGGTGCAGCCGAAGTACCTGATCAATTCGCAGAACTTCGGTGACGGGTTCGTTACCCCGGACAACAGCTGGTCGAACCGCTGGCGCGACGGGCCGAACGCCACGCTCGGGTGGGACGGCACGCTTCCCGGCAGCGGCATGGGGGCCAAATCCCTCGGGCAGGAGCTGGCCGCGAGCGACGCGTTCGCGCAATGCCAGGTCACCAAGGTGTTCCAGACGGTGTGCTTCCGGGCTCCGACGAGCACGGCCGACCAGACGACGGTCGCCGCAATCAAGGCTAACTTCAAGGCGGGCGGCTACAAGCTCAAACAGGTCTTCCAGCAATCCGCCGCCGCGTGCGCGGGGCAGTAGGCCAAGGAAAAAGGAGAGCCGCAATGAACGCGGAGCATCTCGTGAACGGGTTCGAACTCATTCCTGGCGGCCGGCGCGCGCTGAAGAGCCTGCCGGTCGTTGCGTTGGCACTGGTTCTGATCACGGCCGCGGCCTGCAGCCGCCTGCCACTCGCGTCCCCTGACGGTACCGTTACGGGCGCCGGGTCAGGGCCCGGGCCGGGCCCAGGCACAGGCGGCGGTACCGGCGGCACCGGCTACAGCGGGCCCGCGGCCGCGAATGCCGACGTGCTCTCGTTCCAGAGCAATCTGTGGCTGAACATCAGCGGCTCCGATCGTTGCGGCGGCTGCCACCAGGCAGGCAGCCAGGCACCGCTGTTCGCGCGTTCGGACGATGTCAACCTCGCGTACCAGGCGGCCGGCCCGCTGGTCAATTTCACCGACCCCACCCAATCGGAGCTCGTTCTCAAGGTCGGCGGTGGTCATAACTGCTTCCTGGCGAGCGCGCAGGACTGCGCCAACTCGATGGCTACGTGGATCAAGAACTGGATCGGCGGTACATCGAGCGCGGCTTTGGGTATTGTTCTCACGCCGCCGCCCGACCAGAGTGTCGGCGGCGGCAAGCTCTTCCCGCTCGACTCGAGTCAGTTTCAGGCTCTGATCTGGTCGCCTATCCTGAGGCGGTTCTGCAGCGATTGCCACCGTCCCGATGCGGCTACACCCCAGACACCGTACTTCGCAAGCTCGGATCCTGCCCAAGCCTATATCGCGGCCCAACCGAGGTTGAATCTCAATACCCCGAGCCAGTCGCGCTTCGTCGTCAGGCTCAGTGAGCAGTTCCACCACTGCTGGGCGATGGCCGCCGGTGGCGCGCCCGACTGCCCGGGAAGTGCCGCGGCAATGTTGGCCGCGATCACCTCCTATGCGGACCAGATTCCGGTAACGAACGTCGATCCGACGCTCGTGCTCTCCCGAGCGCTCTCCCTCAAGCAGGGGACGCCTGCCTCGGGCGCCAGCCGCTACGAGGCCAACGTCATTGCGAAGTACGAGTTCAAGACCGGCGCCGGCAGCACGGCCTACGACACGAGCGGACTCGCGCCGGGGGCGGACCTCACGCTCACAGGCATCGGCTGGGTCAGTGGATGGGGCATCAGTATCGGCGCCGGCGGCTCGGCGCAAGCGTCGCCGTCCGCCAGCCAGAAGCTCTCGCAGATGATCCAGTCGACAGGCGAGTACTCCATCGAAGTGTGGGCAACACCGGCCAACGTTGCCCAGTCGAATGCCTATATCGTTACGTACTCGGGCGACAATACCCACCGCAACATGACCCTCGGACAGCATGCCATGCAGTACGAGGCTCGCACACGCAGCAGCAACACGGACAACAACGGCGCTCCGGCGCTGCTGACCTCCGCGACGGGCGTGTTCGCACAGGCGTCCCTGCAGCACGTCGTGTTGACCTACGACGCCGTAAACGGACAGCAGATCTACGTGAACGGCACGTACACGGGCGATGCGGATCCCGGCAAGGGAGGGACCCTCGGCAATTGGGACAGCACGTTCGCGCTCGTGCTCGGGAACGAGATCACCGGCCAGAGGCAGTGGCAGGGTGTCATCAAGTTCGCCGCGATTCACAGTCGTGCGCTCACGGCTGCCCAGGTTCAGCAGAATTTCGCCGCCGGGGTGGGCGAGCGCTATTACTTGCTGTTCAACGTGAGCTCCCTGACGGGCGTGCTGCAGTCCTTCATCATGATGGAAGCCAGCCAGTACGACTCTTACAGTTATCTGTTGCGAAAGCCCCGGTTCATCAGCCTGGACCCGAATGCGACGCCGGCGAACATTCCGATCAGCGGCATTCGCATCGGTGTGAACGGTACGATTGCGAGCGTCGGGCAGTCGTATGTAACGGTGAACGCCACCCTTGGCCCCCCGAGCTACACTTTCGCGAGCGGTCAGCTGCTGTCGAACGTTGGGGCGGTGATCGCCGCCGACAGGGGAGCGGACAGCGACATTTTCTTCCTCTCGTTCGACCAGCTCGGCTCCAACTTACACCCCTTCGTCGGACCGACTATCACCAACCCGCCTATGACGGCCGACAACACGCCGCGACCGGACTGGGGCATTGCGACCTTCGAGAGGGTGAATCGCTCCATGTCTGCCATCACAGGTGTGCCCATCACGAGCTCGACTGTCTCGGCGCTATACAACTCGGAGCAGCAATCGCTGCCCCCCGCGTCGCGGATCGACGCGTTCCTGCCGGCCCAACAGGCGGCCATCACGCAGCTGGCCACGGCGTACTGCGGACAGCTGGTCGATACACGATCGCTGCGCGACGCATTCTTCGGACCCGGACTCGACGCCAGCATCACTGCGACCTCGGCGGCGTTCTTCGGCGCGGCCATGCCGAATACGACCAACCGCGGCATCGTGATCAACGCGCTGGTTGCGAACGCGATCGGTACCAACGTCGACACCACCGCGGCAACCGCCGCGCACAACGAGCTCGACGCGCTGCTAACGGGAATAAGGAGAGAACCCACATGTTCATTCGCAAAAAGCCCGCGCGGCCCCGTGCTCTGGGCGAGCCGCTCCTGCACGAGAACCACAAGCGTCCCGTCACGCGGCGCGACTTCGTTTCAGCAGGATTGCGCAGCGCCCCCGCGGTCATCATGGCTCCCGCGTGGCTTGCAGCCGTGCTGAGGTCCGGCAACGCGAACGCGCTGTCGACCGACATGCAGGCGCTGCTCGCGGCGAATCAATGTAACGTACCATCGGCAGTAGCGGCGATCTCCGGTGTTCCGTTCATCTGTTTCGATCTCGCCGGTGGGGCCAACCTCGTCGGCTCCGAGGTGCTCGTGGGCGTGCAGGGAGGCCAGAGCAACCTGCTGTCGGCCGCAGGCTACGCGAAGCTCGGATTGCCCGGCAACATGCTGCCGACTTCGAGCGGCTTCATCAGCAACGCGCTCGGATTGCTCTGGCACTCGGATGGCGCCATCCTGAGGGGCATTCTCAGCAAGGCGACCACTCCGGTGACCGCTGCCGGTACGAACGGGGCGGTGATCTGCGCTCTGTCGCAGAACGATACCGGCAACAATCCGCACAATCCCATGTACGGCATCGCCAAGGCCGGTGCGAAGGGCAAACTCCTGACTCTGATCGGCAACCAGTCGACGGTATCGGGCGGCAACTCGGCGGCGCCGTCGGCACTGATCGACCCGGCACTGCAGCCGACGAAGATCAGCCAGCCGAGCGACGCCGTCGCCCTGGTCAAGTCCGGCAGTGGCACGGGCGACCCGCTTGCCGTGGCGGTGCTCGAGTCCGTGACCCGCATCAGCGGCGGCACCGCGCCCTACAACCCGAACGCAACGGATCCGACCGCGGCATTCACAGGGAAACTCGCCCGGCCAGCGTCGAGCAGCGCGGGAGTCCAGTTCTACACGGACCCGGCCGCCGATGCCAACCTCAAGAACCAGGTCCGCTGCGCCTACGTGAAGACGGCGAACACGGCGGATGCATTCGGGAGTTCCTCGGCGCTGGATCCGACGCAGGATGTCAACATCATCGGCGGTGCCTCGCCGATCTTTACTGCGGCGGATTTCTCGGATTCAGACGTGGCGAAGACCGCCACGGTCATGAAGCTGGTGCTCAACGGGTATGCCGGTGCGGGCACCATCACCCTGGGCGGCTTCGACTACCATGACAGCACCCGGGCCACCGGCGAGACCCGCAACTTCAAGGCGGGCCAGATGATCGGCGCCGTCCTCGAGTATGCGCAGCGGGTCGGCTCCCCGGTGATGATCTACGTGTTCAGTGACGGCTCGCTGAGCGCGACCAGCTCGATCGACGGCAGCACCGCCGGCCGCGGCAAGCTCGGGTGGCAAGACGACAACCAGGACACGGCATCGACTTTCTTCCTGGTCTACAGCCCGAGGGGCCGGCCACAGCTCCTCAACGGCGCGGCGAGCCAACAGATTGGCTACTTCAGCGCCAACGGCTCGGTCGTGCCGACTTCGAGTCCGGCAGCGAACGCCGTGAACCAGCTGGTGCAGGTGGTCATTCTCAATTACATGGGACTCCTCGGAACCAGCAGTCAGTTCTCCACGCTGCTGCCGATGCAGGGCCTGGGTTCGGCGGCGGCACAGGCCGCCTTGACCGCGTTCGCGCCGATAGTATGAGCCCGTAATACGAGGCGCCCATTTCAGCGCACCGCGCACGGCGCTCGCTCTGCTCGCCGCGGAGCGAGTCTGTTTTGCGGTCGAGCGATCCCGCGCACCCCACGGCCTGCGGTACACTTCTGATCGGGGAGCTCGGGACTGACCCGCGGGAGCGCGGCAAGGATCCTGATCCTCCATACAAGCGCCGGGGGATCCATGAAACTACGCTATAAAATCCTGGGCGTTCTGGTAATGCTCTTGGCACTGGGGGCGCTGTCGCTGGCGCTTGCAATGAGCCACACGTCCGCGTGCGGCCCGGCGCCCTCACCTCCTGCTGGCGTCACCCTGATGAAGGGCATTGTCCATCGTTGCTACGGTTCACCCGACCTCCTCAGGTATGAGGACATTCCCAAGCCTACCCCCGCGGACAATGAAGTCCTGGTCAAGGTGCACGCGGCGTCAGTCAATCCGCTCGATTGGCACTACCTGGAGGGCACCCCGTACATGGTGCGCATGGACGCAGGCTTCGGAAAGCCCGAAAACCCGCGGTTGGGCGTCGACTTCGCAGGGACTGTCGAGGCGGTCGGGAAGAGCGTCAAGCGGTTCAAGCCAGGCGACGAAGTCTTCGGCGGGAGGTCCGGGGCCTTTGCCGAGTACGTCACCGTCCGCGAGGAACGGGCGGTCGCGCTGAAACCGAGCAACGTTTCATTCGAGCAGGCAGCTGCCGTACCGATCGCAGGAATCACCGCGTTGCAGGCTCTGCGCGACAAGGGACATATTCACGCCGGCCAGAAGGTCCTGATAAACGGTGCCTCGGGGGGTGTGGGTACGTTCGCCGTGCAGATCGCCAAGTCATTCGGCGCAGAGGTGACCGGCGTATGCAGCACACGGAATGTCGATATGGTCCGGTCGCTCGGCGCTGATCACGTCATCGACTACACCCGGGAGGATTTCACCCAGGGCGCGCAACACTACGACCTGATTGTGGACAACGTCGGAACCCACTCCTTGCTGGCATACAAGCGCGTCCTGAATCCCAACGGCATCTACGTCATGATCGGCTCGACCACCCCCGGTAACTGGTTCGGATGGCTGGCGACGCCGCTTCAGGCCCTGGTGCTGTCGCCGTTCATGAGCCAGAAGGCCGGCATGATGCTGGCGGACCTCAGCAAGGAAGACCTGGCCACCTTGGGCGAGCTCATGCGGTCCGCTAAGGTGACGCCTGTCATCGACAGGCGTTACAAGCTCAGCGAGGCCCCCGAGGCGCTGCGGTATCTGGAAGCAGGGCACGCCCGAGGGAAGGTCGTACTGAGTGTGGAATAGACCATCAAGACCTCGCAGCGCTATCTGAGGGCACTGATATGCACCATTCCCGTCTCTGTGCCGTGCTGATCGACTGCCGCACCTCCGATTTGGACGGCGCCACCCGCTTCTGGGGCGAGGCGCTGGGTCGCCCCGTGGATCCCGGCCATCCGGGCAGCCGCGGCAACTACCGCATGCTGCACACCCCGCCCGACGAGCCTATCGTGGAGATCCAGCACGCCTCGAGCGCTGGGTGGTGATGGAGGCTCCGACCGGCCAACGCTTCTGCGTCGTTACGGTGCAACGTCCGGGTTTCCCGAAGAACGCGAACCGCTGGGAGTAACCCAGCCTCTCGCGTCGGCCTCGTGGTGTTCTTTCCGGAGGGTCTGCAAAAGCTGTTCCCAGCCATCCTCGGCGCCGGACGCTTCGCGAAGATCGGGACACGGCTGGCGGCGATTCCGCTGATGAGAGGTTTCCTGCTACATAGGTCTTGGCGAAGCGATTGCTCCTTCGAATCACAACAGCTGTTCCGGTGACCGGAACCACGTGCGGTATCGAGGGGTCGCTCCGCTGGAGGATTTCGAAGTCGGTAGATCGAAACCCGCTTTGCTGAAATAACTCGTGGCACCCTCGATTTCGTCTTGGCCGAGGACTCAGCCGACCGTGAGGCGGGCATCCTCGTAATCGGGCTCATCTGCAACATCCTGGTCCGCCCGGTGGCGGACAAGCACTTCATGACCCCGCAGCAGGAGGGAGAGCTCGATGCGGCGGGTACGCGGGCCGCCTTCGTCACCGCGCCCGCGGACCCCGGGGGAGACGGTGCACCCTCGTCGGCCTGGGTGGTGACGGTCGCGTGGCTCGCGGTCGGCATCCCGATCGCGATCGGCGTGTGGGTGACCCTCAGGGAGGCAGCGAAGCTCTTCGGGCTGACGTAACTCGCCGGGCAAAGCGCGCCCCCGGTGCGGTGCACAAAAACCACGGCTTGCATCAGCGGGCGTTGTGGGCTCAACCTTGCCTGCAAGGGAGTTGACAAACGGAGGGGCCCAATGATTGGCGATGATGTCATCCCCATTTTGAAGTTCCGGCCCGACAACGGCGCCGGCGCAGGACTGGAAACCGCCTCGGGTTCAGCGCCGGGCGATGCCGTGAACGGATCCGCGCTGCCGGACTCTCAGGAGCTGATCGACCTCGTCGACGGCATCAAGGACCTCGTGGATGTCGCCGCGCAGCGCCTGCTGCGGAATCGTGACGCCCATCCGGAAAACATCGGCAATGCACTCCGGCTCGCGGTCGAGGAGCTTCAGCGGCTGCGCGAGAAGCTGTGAAACTGGAGCGGGAAACGAGACTCGAACTCGCGACCCCGACCTTGGCAAGACCAGAAGATACGAAGTAAATCAAATAGATAGACCCTCAAAACGCGCCAGATCGTGCCAATGGAATCAAGTGGTTGCCACTGCCAACTTGCCAGGTACTTGCCAACGTAGGTTTCTTCCTTTGAATCCTGTTGCCGCTGCTCGGCTTCGCTGGGCGACGCCTGGAGCGCCTGGTTAGGCTGCGGCGCGCAGCTAATCATGCCTCGCCGCATCGTTCTGCGCTTTGTCGATCAGCACCGCAGCGTCCGCGAAAGTGATCTGCGAGTCGTTGCAGAGGGCGTAGCCACGCCGCTCCGTGACGATATACGCAGCCGCTCGCAAAAAGTGGGGCATCCCCGTGTCCTTTGCAGCCTGTGAAATTCCGAGCTCTTGGTACTTCCCTTTGCCGCATAAAGTGTCCGCAGCCTTTCTCCATGCGCGCTGGGCAGCAGGATAGTTGCTCCAAGGCGCCCAATTCGTTTGGGCGGTGATGGAGTAAAGGCCCGGCTTAACTTCGATATGCTGTACTCCGCCGCCAAGGACGCCCGGCCCCTTGCTAAGGTCGTGCGTTGACGTGCAGCCTGCCAAATACGCGCCAGTGAGAACAATCAGTGCAGTGCGCATAAACCTAAAGATCCGCAGCCGAACGGTGAAGTTGAGCGGCCGCACGATGCCGCTTAACCAGCGCCGCGGGCGCACACTGTTCCCAGGCGCCCGCGGCGCAGAACCACCCGCGCATCAAGGGTGCGTCGAAGATACCAATGGAGGCTAGGGTAAACGGCGGCGCGGACAGAATCCCAGTAATGACGACACAGATGTGCCAAAGCCGTGAGCCCCGGGCCCCCGAGTCTCGCAGCCAAGACACAACGATTCCGCCAACCAGAACCAACCACGCTATCGCGGTGGCATCCCGGGCGATCGGTTGCCATCAGCGTTCCTGAAATTTGCCGGTCTTCGCCCACTCGGCGAGCGAGTCGGCCGCTGCCGTGCCGAGCTTCCTGGCGAGATCGTCCATGTCCAGGAAGCCGGCGCCGCCAATGCCCGCGCCACCCGCGTAGGTTTTGCGTACCGAATAGGTCCCCAGCTGATTCCCACTGGCGTCCTTCAGTTCGAACTCGGCGGTCATGTGTGCGCGACCGGCGCCGAAGCCGACAATCCAGCGGGCAGCGGCGCTCCCCTTCTCCACCTCGGTGATGCGTCCGGAAACCGTCAGGGCGTCGGCCGGGGGTGCTGTCGGCATAGAGTCCAGTACCTGCGAGAAGGCCTTGCTCGCGATCAGCTCGGCCGCGAGCTCGCGCTGGATCTCAACCGTGTAGTTGTGCCACAGCTCGTCGGATGCGGCGATCTGGCCCACCGCGACCGTACTGTACGTTTTGCGCGAGTCCTGGTGCGTCAGGCTCGGCTTCACGGTGGTGCCCGTGCAGCCGGACAGTGCGATCGCGCCTGTGAGCAGCAGGGTCGCAGCACTCAACCTGCGGAGAGCTTTCATAGCTGTTCCTTAGTAGTTGTGGAGTTATCGACAGCCTGACGAGGAATGTTAATTCGGAACTGTGCCAGCGACAATAGACGCCTACCGAGAGCGCGTAATCGACCTGTAACTCCGTTCGTTCCAGCATCACTGGAGGTCCCGTGTACGTTAGGCACGATTCCACGATTCCGCTAACCAGAACCAACCACGCTATCGCGGTCAAGAGAAGCGCAAGAGGGAATGCGAGCCCCACCAATGCCCTCTAACGGT